>Ga0172372_10010130_pt1 | contig 12128 bp, 12 predicted proteins | sample LakKiv5m_2_FD_114544 | JGI IMG/M metagenome (GOLD analysis project Ga0172372, IMG submission 114544) | Freshwater microbial communities from Kabuno Bay, South-Kivu, Congo - kab_092012_9.5m | ecosystem: Environmental > Aquatic > Freshwater > Lake | place: Democratic Republic of the Congo...
AAACAGGGATTTGAGCTATCCTCACCAAATTCTAACCGTCGCAACGCTGCACAGAGCATAAGAATACCCAGTGTCCCACAGGCCAATCCCGCGGTTCCCTCTTTCGCAACCTACCGTAGCGCCGTATCCTTTGAACGCTGTGAGAGAAGGCCGTGCCGCAGCTGCTATGTGGGCGCTCTTACACGCAGAACATTTGAAAATCAGAACAATAGCGGAGCCATAAACATATGAGCGATAAAATCGAGTGCTTTCAGAACCTACCCGGCACCCCGAAAGCAGTGGGGCCATACTCACCGGCAGTTCGAGCGGGGGAAACGTACTTTTTATCCGGCCAAGTAGGGCTTGATCCACAGAGCGGCACGCTTGTTGGTCCAAATGTCACCTCGCAAACACAGCAGGTGCTCGCGAATGTAAAAGCTGTGCTATCGGGAGTCGGTCTTAGCCTGTCGAACGTTGTGAAATCAACAGTCTTTCTAACCGACATGGGGAATTTTCAAACGGTTAATTCGTTGTACGCGACTGCGTTCGGCGATCACAAACCGGCACGCTCTACTGTTCAGGTGAGTGCGTTACCGCTTGGAGCGCTCATTGAGATTGAGGTTATAGCTGTAGCGTAGACATCCGGGAAACCGTACGCAGAGCACAGCTTAAAAGTGGCGATCTACCCCGGCAATATCGAATTAGAGGCATGTGGTGCGCGCCGAGTGTTTAAACTACAACTCCTACGGCGCGCACTTCCACTGCTTTGAAAACTACTACTACTACTTCAGGAACTACAGGTACAACCTTGCAACAACTGCGACCTCGAACAACCTCTACTAGCCATAGATAGGCTTAGACACAGCTCAAACATCGAGCTCCGTATCCACACGGCTAGTTGATTTAATTCCTATAGCTGACATGGATCACCTCCTTTCAACCGAAAGGCCCCGTCCGTATAGGCCGGACGAGTCACCTCTCATAGGCGACCAAAGTTTTGATTGTTTCGGGGAAGAAACAACCGCGCTTTATTAACCCTATAATGGTGCCAAGAGTGAATTTCTCGCAAGTAGGAATTTGGTAACTAAACCCTGCGCGAGTAATTTTTGAAAAAAACCACTCGCAATAGCGGGACGAGCGCAATCTTGGCCCCCAGGAAAAGGAACACCGCCAAGTTGCGCCGTAGAAGACAAAAATTCTGCGGCAGTGGCGCAGGACTGACTAGTTTCTGATTAATAGTTACTATTCAGCCCATGCCGCTGCGTGCCCAGCTACGCAACTTTTCAACTCTGTGTATTTTCTCGTTAACCTGAGATACTCTCGTTGCGACTATGAACGATAGACCATCTCCCTGTAACGGCTACGTCGTTTCAGACCTACACATATTCGGTTGTAGCTCCCTCTACGAACGACTCCTCCCTACATTCTATCAAGGGGTAAGCTCTCACGAGATCACCGTATTGAACGGGGATGTCTTTGACTTTAAGCGTTCAATATTTTCAACGTCGGCGGAAACACTTCGCCAGGCAATCGCCTGGGTTCGAGATCTATCTTCACGAGCACCTCACGCGAAGATATTTTACTTATTAGGAAACCACGACAGCCAACTCGATTTTGTACAGGCTCTTAAGCAATCACTCCCGGAGCTACCGAATGTGACGCTGACGGAGGATTCACTCCGCCTCGGCGACTCCTTATTCCTCCATGGCGATATCGTTGATCTACCGCCGAATGCACACGACCTCGCTATCGTTAGATCCAGGTATGTGGGTCTTGAGCCACATCCCACCAGCCGAGCCTTTGCACAGCTAGTAACTCATCTGCGAATTAACTCTGTAGAGTATCTAAGGCACTCCAGACCCTCGCTCGCCCGCCGAATCCTGCGCTACCTCGATGCAACCCAGCCGGGATATCGGGACCGCGTAAAAGAGATATTTTTCGGGCACACCCACGTTCCCATTCGCCATTTTGAGTACGACGGAATTATCTTTCGCAACACTGGCTCGATGATTCGAGGGCTCCCGTGGCGACCGCTCGAGTTTTCGGCCTAGGTGCTACTCAACAGCCAGCACGAGACCCTTTAAGTACTCACCCTCGGGGTGAAAGATGCTCCAAGGATGACACGGCGATTGCTGGAGGGTATCGATCACCCGCACGAATCGCCCAGCATTAACTGCGGCGCGCATGACAGCATCGCGAAACACCTCCCTCGAAATGAGCTGAGAACAGGAAAACGAGAATAGAAATCCACCTTTCTTTATCTTTTTGAGGGCTAGTGTATTGATCGTTTCATAGCCACGTAGGGCTCGTTGTATCGCTCGCTGATGTTTTGCAAATGCAGGAGGATCGAGCACTATCAAATCGAAGGTGTCTGGGATCTGCGAAAGATAGCTGAAGCAATCAGCAACTTCTGTATGGTGCTGTTTGCCCGCGAAGTTCGCCACAACGTTCTGACGACAGAGATCGATTGCGGATCGCGACGTATCTACTGAAACAACAGACTCCGCCCCACCCGCAAACGCGTACACCGAAAAAGCTCCCGTGTAGCAAAAAGCGTTTAGTACGTGCTTTCCGGCTGCATACTGCTTTAGCGTATTTCGATTGACTCGTTGATCGAGGAAGAACCCAGTCTTCTGACCTCCCGTTACATCAGCAAGGAAACGAAGTCCGTTTTCCGAAAACGCCACTACTCTTGAGGGCTCGGGAACTGCGGTGTCTGACCCACTCTCCTGCGCTGCGGCTTGCTCGTCACCCTCCGATTCCTGACCGATCTGCGCCTCAACCCGACGACAAACGACCTCACTCACGGCGAGCCCGCTTTCATTTTGCAGATAATTGCCGATCACTTCTCGCAGTCGCCACATCCCGGCAGAGTGGCATTGAACCACTGCCACATCGCCGTAGAGATCAACAACCAGCCCAGGCAAACCATCACCTTCGGCGTGAACTAGTCGAAAACCCGTAGTTTCAGGATTGCCCACAAGTCCTAAAGAGCGGCGAACGCCAACTGCTGACGCGAGTCGCTCCTGAATGAGCGTAGTCTCATCTTTTACTGACCCAAAGGAGAGCATCCGCACCGCGATACCCTTGGTGCCCCAGTGCCCGCACCCTAAAATCGAGCCATCTTTCGCGCGGATCTCTACAAAACACCCTCGCTGGAGCGTACCCTGGCGCTCTGCCACTGCACCCGAGAACACCCACGGGTGACGGCGACGGACTGCGACGTCACGCCCCTGCTTTAGGACAACAACCGGATACGAAGACCGAGAATTCATACAGCGAGCAACCCCACGGGGGAGATGCTAGTCTGCCTCGGTCGCTTTAGCAAAGGAAAATAAACTGCAAGTGGCTGATTTATTCGTGCTCGATTCTCACCCACACCCGACGGGTTCAACCGACACCACCGCCGTGCTCTAATACTTACGCGCCCGCATCCGTTGTTTGGCATATGGACGCCCACCAAGCGTCAAATCGCTGCTTATATCTCTAACCCCTTCCACCATAAGGGTGGTGGCCAGCAGCTCGTCGACCTCACGGTGATTTCGTAGATCGCCAGAAAGGTACGCAACTCCGTTTCGCACATCAACCTGCACTCGATCTGCAAGCTGCGGATACTCCTGACGCAGCGCTCCCCGAACCCGCTCTGCAATCTGACCATCACTTGGCCCAGGACGAACACGCAACTCATCCCGCACTCGTTTTGAGGCGGCAACGTGAGCAGCGGCGACCATTTCACTACGGGCACGCTCAGAGTCCACATCACCCTGCAGCAACACAGCGTCCCCAAGGTCTGTTACGGTTATGTTGTAGTGCGCATCACTCACTTTACTGCGTATCTCCCGCAACACCTGGTCGACCACCCGGTTATAGGGTTGCACCTCGCGGGTACGCGACTCCTCAACCATCCCTGGATTAGCTAGCGCCTCCCCTGCCGCCATCAATCCAGCACTCCCAACAACTGCTAACACCCTTAGAACGCGCTCCTTGTGACTCATACCCCTCTCCCGAAAGAAAATTTATGAAGCTATTACCGCACCCGACCTCCACCCCGCCATGAGCTGCACCAGTAACCAACCCTCTGGCTTTTGCTAACCCGCTTGAATTTTTGTTGTTTAATAGGTATCTGGATGGGTGCAAAAGACCCCAAATCGTATTACTATAGGCGGATAGCCAGAGAGTGACTAAAAACAGGGTAAAAAACAGGGTAAATATACATGGAAGCCCATCCCACTAAGTACATTTTTGTGACAGGCGGCGTTGTATCATCAATCGGCAAGGGCCTGACGACAGCGTGTATAGGCGCTCTACTCGAAGCGCGCGGCCTCAAGGTTACCGCAGTGAAGCTCGATCCTTACATCAACGTTGACCCTGGCACGATGAGCCCTTTTCAACACGGCGAAGTGTTTGTCACAGACGACGGTGCCGAGACAGATCTCGACTTAGGACATTACGAGCGATTTATGGGAACTCGGATGTCGAAGCTTAACAACTTCACCTCCGGTAAAGTCTATGAAACCGTAATCGCCAATGAGCGCCGAGGCGACTACCTTGGAGGAACCGTTCAGGTAATCCCGCACATCACTGACGAAATAAAGCGCAGAATTAAACTCGCCGCGCAGAATTATGACATCTGTTTGGTCGAGGTAGGTGGCACCGTAGGAGATATCGAGAGCCTTCCGTTCCTCGAAGCGATTCGTCAGATGCGGGCAGATGTCGGCGTGCAAAACACGCTCTATGTTCACGTCACCCTCGTGCCTCACATTGCTACCGCGCACGAGTTTAAAACCAAACCGACCCAGCACTCGATTAAAGAGGTAACTGGATTTGGAATTGTCCCGAGCATCATCATTTGCCGGTCGAATCAGAAACTCGATGAAAAGATAAAAAACAAGATAAGCCTCTTCTGCAACGTGAGCCCCAACTGCGTGATTAACGCCCCGGATGTGCGCACGATCTACGAGCTCCCGATGGTGTTACACAATGAGGGCCTCGATCAACGCATTACTGAGCTGTTGCACATCTGGACAGGGGCTCCCAAGTTAGACCCATGGATTAAGATCGCTCAATCCCTTACCAACCCCGAGCGTGCAACAGTAACGATCGCAATGGTTGGAAAGTATGTAGATCTCACAGAGAGCTACAAGAGCCTAAGCGAGGCACTGATTCACAGCGGCGTGGCGAATGACTGCCGCATACAGATCGTATACGTAGACAGTGAAGGGATTGAAAAGAAAGGCGCTGAGCAATCAATCAAAGACGCCAACAACGGCGAGATGGTCGATGCGATATTGATCCCCGGAGGCTTTGGTGTACGCGGCAGCGAAGGCAAGATCGCCGCTGCTCATTTCGCCCGCGTTAATAAGATCCCATACTTCGGTATCTGTCTGGGGCTTCAGATCGCAACTATCGAGTATGCGCGTAATGTTGCAAAACTCTCCGATGCTACAAGCACAGAATTTGACGAGAAATCTTCATGTGCAGTAATAGACATTATGGAGAGCCAGAAGTCGGTCCACTTAAAGGGCGGCTCAATGCGCCTCGGCGCGTACCCATGCGCTCTGAAAGATGGCTCTAAGGTGCGAGAGATCTACGGACAAGCCCAGATCAGTGAGCGCCACAGACATCGATTTGAGGTCAACAACGCGTATCGTGACGCCCTCGAGAAGGCGGGGCTATCGTTCTCAGGTACCTCTCCTGATAACTTCTTGGCTGAGATTATAGAGCTCTCGGACCATCCTTGGTTTGTAGGTGTTCAGTTCCATCCAGAGTTTCAGTCAACGCCAAAGAACCCTCACCCGCTCTTTACTTCGTTTGTGGCGGCTGCAAAGGCGAGAGCAGCGCAGCGCCGAGGGGAAGAGAAGAGACCAGCGGCAATCGTACAAAACGGAGCAGCAAGCCGTCGTGCAGTTGACTCTGAACAGGCCGATTCTGAGCAAATCGCAATCGGATAATTTCTGTGACAGTCGCGCTATCTTCAACGATAAAGGTCGGCCCCGGAGAGAAGCTCCTCGTCATAGCAGGACCTTGTCAAATCGAGTCGCTCGAGCACTGCTTGATGATCGGTCGACACCTACTTCAAGCGACAGCATCCCTACCTGTCTCGTTGGTGTTTAAGTCTTCGTTTGACAAGGCCAACCGAACAAGCGCGCAGAGTGCGCGGGGCGTTGGAATGACTGAGGGCTTGCAGATCCTAGACCGCGTCCGCACGACCCTGGGAGTTCCAGTTCTTACCGATATTCATAACGAGGAGCAGGCGGAAGCAGCCGGTCACGTAGTCGATGTACTCCAGATTCCGGCTTTTCTCTGCCGTCAAACAGATTTGCTACTTGCAGCAGGTCGCTCTGGCAAAACCATCCACGTGAAGAAAGGTCAGTTTCTCCATCCGTCTGATATGAAATTCGTGGCTGAAAAGATCGCCTCGACCGGGAATACCAAAATCCTACTATGTGAGCGGGGCACCTCGTTTGGTTATCGTGACCTCGTAATGGATCCGCGTAGCCTTATCATGATGCGCGAGACGGGATACCCAGTTGTGTTTGACGCGACCCACTCGGTTCAACAACTCGGTGGAGGCAGTGGAAGCTCCGGAGGAGCGCGCCAGTACGTCCAGGCGCTCGCACGAGCCGCTGTTGCAGTCGGTGTGGATGGTGTATTTGTTGAGTGCCACGAGGATCCGGACAGAGCACCGTCAGACGGCCCGTGCATGCTTCCCCTTCCTCAGGTGGAGCCCTTACTAAAAGTGCTCTGCTCAATTCGCGCTGCAATAGGCGCTTAGTCAAAAAGAGGATCCTGTGCCACTTCACCTGACCCGAAAACAGAGCATGTGGTTGGGCCTGGGGTTCTTGGGCTCATTTTTCGTATTAAGTGCAATTACGATCTACCACCGAAACTCCGCTAGAGTTCCTACACAATCAACAGCCCTCAGTCGCGAAGCCATTGAGGGGCCACTCCCAACGCCTGCACTAGCTGTTGATACACCGGTCGCTTCGCAGACCCCTGCTGCGGGTTTTGGTTTTGTACTAAACGATTTTCATCGAAGCCTCATAAAAGATGGCAAGACAGCCTGGGATATTCGGGGCGAGCGCGGAAAATATGACCCCACACAAAGCAAGGCTGAGATCACAAAACCCGATCTGAACGTCACTCGTGAGAATGGAGACACCGTACACCTCACTGCAGAACGCGCGGAGCTCTCGATATCTGGCACCCAACTCTCCTCAGCCGAGCTGTTTGACAACGTAGTAGCCGTCTATAAGGGAACCACAACGGTAACAACCTCGCGAGCGATATACAACGAGCTGCAAGGAACTGTCGTAATCCCCGTGCCCGTGCAACTCGATAGCCCGATGTTCGCCCTAACAGGCAATAAACTTTTCGCAAAACTCGATTCGCAGGAGATCTTCATCACGAATGGAGTAACCAGCACGATTAAACCTCAAAAGAAATAATCCGTATGAACACACCAATATCCGTCGTCCTCGCCCTATCACTCTTTAGCGGCATCGCAGTTGCGTCCGCACAATCAAGCTCGGAACCTTCGTCACTCGGCGCCCTTAAAACTGACTCCCTCTTCGGCACCTCCGGCAAAGACAAGGACTTCGGAAAGCTCCCGACGAACATCACCTCAGATACGCTCATCCTCAACGCCAAAACACGCGTGTTCGTGTACAAGGGTAATGTGATCGTCACGCAAGGCGATATGACCCTAACATCAAAAGTCGTAGAAGGGACCTACAGCGAGCAAAATGAAATTCAGAAAATCGTATCCAAAGGCGATGTGGTCATCACAAAACAAGACATCAAGGCAACCAGTCAGCTCGCCACGTACGATGCCGTCTCATCGATCGTCACGCTCACAGACAACCCGCAGTTGCAGCAAGGAGAGAGCGTTCTGATCGCCGACCGAATCAAGGTCTACCTCAACGAGGATCGCAGCCAAGCAGAAGGGAATGTGCGAGTAACCTTTGTCAAAACTACACCGACGCCGACTCCAGTACCTGCGACGCCTACCCCAGAGAAAAAAACCACGCAGATATCGGCTGGCAGCTCTACCACACAGCCTATAAGCGGAACAAAATAGTCGCTCTGTAACGTACCAACCAAGAAAGAGTCGAGCTGTAAGCGGGATTCTGTGCTGAAACGACGATCATTCATCTAGGTCCACCGTTGCCGGTGAACTCAAGCGGCACTACCCGAAGGTCCAGCGCGAGTCACGCTGTCTACGTTGCCGTAGAACGCCTTCCTATTCGGCCTTGCTTCAGTTGGGGTTTACCAAGCCGCGAAGTCACCCCCGCGCTGGTGAGCTCTTACCTCACCGTTTCACCGTCTCCTACCCTTGCGGACAGGTCGTCTTCTTTTCTGTGGCACTTTCCGTCGATCACCCGACGCCGTCGTTAACGGCCAACTCACTCTTTGAAGTCCCGACTTTCCTCTCAGAGGAAACCCTCCAAGCGATCGCCCGCTCCACTCTTTCTTGCTTAGTACGTGTGACTGTAACGCAACCTGTGAGATATAGTTCATTTCACGTGAACGTGCTCGTGCTCGTTATCGTGCACCTACCCGGAATCTAAACACTTTCGGGTACGTTAACGTTCACGAGCTCGTGCAGGTGCACGGTCTATACACACCTTCTGTTACAGTCTCAGTACGTGTGACTATCCCTCTGCAGGAAGCTTGAGGATTCTGCCACATCCAGGGCATTTTACCACATCTCCCCTAGAGATCTGAACTGGAACCTGTGGGCCGACCTTCATAAAGCATCCAGCGCAACTATCCCGATTTACTACATCTACTATCGGATCGCTCGGAAAACGGGCGGCTATGCGGTTATAAAGCGTAAGGGCTTGCGCATTTCCAACAGCCAGCGCTTGTTCCGCACGCTCTGCTTGAAGGGTACTCACCTGTGCAGTGTAGTCTGCCACGTTCTCTCCTGCAGTCTTCTCAAAGACCGCCATCTCGTCGCGCTGTCCCTGCAAAGATGTGTCTACTTCAACTATCTCTTTTTCGAGAACCTCAACTTCTCGCATCAAGCCCAGCAGCAGATCCTCGCGCTGCCCGACCTGTTTTGAGACGTAATCGATCTCGCGCTCAGCAGCCTGTTGGAGCTTATAGTTGTTAAGTGTCCCCAACGCTCGACGGCGGTCGTTAATCTTCTCACGTTCAAGCTTAATGCCCTTCTCCTCGCGTGATACGAGCGCTTTCTTATCGGCGAGCAGCTTTGCTCGAAACTCACGTTTTTGCGTAACCGTCGCGATCGCTTGTGAGCGACTCTTCTGCTCTGCAGCTATTGTTTTTAGTTGCGCTTGGAGGAGCGCTATTCGGCCATCGAGCCTACTAAGTTGAATAAGGATCGGAAGAACCGGGGATGACTGAGACTCTGGCATTTAACCTCGCAATGACGTGAACAGAGATCATACTATATCTCAGCAGCTACAGAGTACACCCAAAAACGCCGTAATATTGGACTAGTTTCGCGCTATCGAACCGCTCAATTCAGGCCCAAAAGGGTTGCATCGGGTCCGGGACAGTTGTATGTAGGGTGCTCACGATCATTCCATTAGGCCCTATAGCTCAGTTGGTTAGAGCGGCCGGCTCATAACCGGTAGGTCGCAGGTTCAAGTCCTGCTGGGGCCATTCCATGGCGCCAGCAGGACTTCAACCTGCGATGAACCTTAAAAAACGCGAGCTAGCGAGCGTTTTCCCGTGAGCGACGCGAAGGATGCGTCAGCATCCGCAGCTTGGAGCGAACAAAATATCCCTGGTTCAAGTCCAGGTGGGGCCATTCCTTCGGGATGGAAACACCTGGAGTTTAACCACGGCTTATCCTTATCCGGAGCTGAGCGCTCTCTCCTGCCTAATTAAACCGAGCAGTCGGTGCATGCTCGGCGATAAATTCGCGAACATCTGCAGACTGAAGATTTGCGTTTGCGCTTGGGAGTCCACTGTCAGCTACGCAGATATTCGCCCCAAAACTCACTAATGCCACCAATCCAAATTCATCAGAGTTGTCTGGCTCAAACAGAATCGGCCCACCAGAGTCGCCCGCGCAGGTGTCTCCCCCTCCATCACTGATCGTCTTGATGTACTCCTCGTCTACTGAAAAGGAGTCAAGATAGGTCGCCTTTAATGGGCTTTCACCCTTCTCTACCCGCGCTGGACCCGCCGCACCGAACTCGTCAAGTCCATAGCCGTACGAGATAAGCTTATCTCCGCGCTCAACGTCGTCTGACGCCACTATTGGCGCCGGCACTACCGATACATCCTGACCAAGCTCGACGATAGCTACGTCATATGCAGACAACTCGCCCGGTCGATAGCTTGGATGTATGGTAAAACGCTTACTAACCAGTGAAAGCCCCTTTGTAACCACATTTATCTGCTGGTTTTTTTCTGGCATGCAGTGAGCTGCCGTAATCACGTGTCGTGCAGTGATAAATGTTCCGGTGCAGAGCTTGTTTGCTGCTACTATTGCAGCTACCGATACCGGTCGATGCTCGCACTCATTTCCGCCGGCGATCTTTAGACTGTAGCAAGGATCGGAGTCATTCCCCCCACCACAACCAGCGATAATTAACATCCCAGCGGCAATTCCAAGGATCCGCCTTCCACCTCCTCGCAGCCATGAACCGCTACCCATTTGATCCTCCCCTTGTCTCATACAGCCTGACATCGCGCATCGACAACTGGCATGGGCATCGTGTGCCTCCTTACCCGCCTCTTTGCCCACACTTGTTTTCGTCTTTCCCGCAGACTGTCTTAACACTTAGGAGCCTTTTGGTTCCGAGGAGCCTCGTGCGCTATCTTCAGAACCTGTAATTCGAGCCACTTAGTTGTATTTGACCAGACTCCATGGTACCTCTAAATGATACACAGCTCGGGTGTGTGTCCACACCTCGCTGCTTAACAAACATACGTCAGGGACCTCTTCTACATGGGCTTTACTTGCGGAATCGTCGGCTTACCGAACGTCGGCAAATCAACTATCTTTAACGCTCTGACCTCTGCGAAGGCGGCGGCGGCAAACTTTCCATTCTGTACGATCGAGCCGAACACCGGTGCAGTTCCAGTTCCGGATCTACGACTTGAAGTGCTCACCGGGATCGCCAAGTCTGCCAAGATCATACCAACACAGATTACCTTTGTTGACATCGCTGGACTGATTCGAGGAGCCTCGAAAGGTGAAGGTCTCGGCAATCAGTTTCTCGGCCATATTCGAAGTGTTGATGCGATAGCGCATGTTGTTCGGTGTTTCGATGATGAAAATATCGTCCATGTCGATGGATCAGTTAATCCGCGTAGAGACGTTGAAACGATCGATACTGAGCTGATCTTGGCTGATTACGACGCCATACAAAAGCTGAAGCTCAAAACTGAGAAGCCGGCTAAAACGGGCGATAAATCTGCTAAAGCAAAGCTCGGCATAATTGAACCACTTGATACATGGCTCGCCCAGGGCAAACCAGCGCGCTCTTTTAAGCAATCCGGGCTGTGGAACGGAACCCCAGAAGACTACGCTGAGGTCACTCAGAACCTACTAACATCAAAACCAGTACTGTTCGTTGCAAACGTGCCGGAATCGGAAATTCATCACGAGCCAGACCCAAGTGGAACAAAACCTGTAGATGCGCTTGCTGCCTATGCCAAAGAGGTGAGCGCCCCCCTAGTTACGATATCAGGCCAAGTTGAGGCAGAGATAGCCGAATTAAATCCCGAGGAGCGGCGCGAGTTTCTGGGGTCACTTGGAGTTGAGACCTCCGGTCTCGACCGACTGACTGTAGCAGGACACAAGCTACTCAATCTGATCACATTCTTCACAGTTGGACCAAAAGAGTGTCACGCCTGGACCGCACAAGCCGGCAGTACGGCACCGCAATGCGCTGGCAAGATACACTCAGACTTTGAGCGTGGATTTATCCGTGCTGAAGTGATCTCGTATCAGGACTACGTGGACAACGGCGGCGAAGTAAAGGCGCGAGAAGCCGGAAAGATGCGCACTGAAGGCAAAGACTACCTGATGCAAGATGGCGACATCGTGCACTTCAGGTTTAACGTCTAGCACTCAGCAGTATGCCGCGCCCGAACACATCTCTAAGCGGCGGGCCACTCCGTACCGAATAGCGTATCAACAGCCGCGTTGTAATCCACGCCTG
>Ga0172372_10010133_pt1 | contig 12127 bp, 11 predicted proteins | sample LakKiv5m_2_FD_114544 | JGI IMG/M metagenome (GOLD analysis project Ga0172372, IMG submission 114544) | Freshwater microbial communities from Kabuno Bay, South-Kivu, Congo - kab_092012_9.5m | ecosystem: Environmental > Aquatic > Freshwater > Lake | place: Democratic Republic of the Congo...
CCAAAAGAAAGATCTCATGAATGAATTTGCCTGGTTGAGTCGCACCGAATTGATCGTAGGGAGAGAAGGGCTTGAAAAACTTGCCAAAAAACACGTCCTCGTCGTTGGCCTGGGAGGCGTAGGGTCTTTTGCTGCTGAGTTTATTGCACGTTCTGGAGTTGGCGCAATGACCATTATTGATGGAGACACGGTGGATATTTCCAATGTGAACCGTCAGCTTCCCGCTACCCAACTCAATGTAGGACAGCCCAAGGCAGGTTGGATGGAGGAGCGTTTATTGGCCATCAACCCGAAGCTCAAGTTGCAGGCGATCAAGAAATTTTTAGAGCCTTTCGAAATTACAGACTTGCTGGAAGGGAATGAGTTTGATTATGTGGTGGACTGCATCGATAGCTTTACACCCAAAATGCACCTCATCGAAGGAGCAAAAAAGCGTGGCTTTCCAATAGTCAGTTCCATGGGCGCAGGAGGAAAGGTAGATCCCACCCAAATCAAGGTGGTCGACTTTGCGGACACGCACCAGTGCAAGCTGGCCAAGATGCTTCGGAAGCGGCTGAAAAGAAGAAACATTGTCGGGGGCTTCAAGGCCGTGTTTTCCACCGAAGAAATGATTAAAGAGAGCTTGATGCTGACCGACGGAAAAAATTTCAAAAAGTCCGCCTATGGAACGATGTCTTTTCTTCCAGCGGCCTTTGGCTGCGCCTGTGCTGCAACGGTAATTAATGATTTATTAGCTTCCTGAGACGGGGTTAAAATGGTACAAGAAGATGAGGAGCCCTACGAATGCTGGCTTCTTTTGATCCTTGATTTCTAGGGTAACTTCCACTTCTGCCTTGATGGTGCCACGGAGATTGGTGATGTTTTTTAGCGAGGCTACCAATCGTACTTCACTGTTTACGGTCACAGCCTGAGCAAATCGTAAATTCTCAATCCCATAGTTGATCATCATTTTGAGGTTGTTGACTTGCACGATTTGTTCCCATAAGTAGGGGACAATACTTAGGGTGAGGTAACCATGGGCAATGGTATTACCAAAAGCTCCTTCCACCTTTGCGCGTTCGGGATCGGTATGAATCCATTGGTGATCCAAGGTTGCTTCTGCAAAGCGATTGATTTGTTCTTGGGTGATTTGGAAATATGAAGAAGCACCAAGTTCTTTTCCTAGGTAGGATTCAAATTCTTCAAAGCTGCCAATTGCAATTGGGGACATAGGTGGGTAGGTTTAAGAGAAATAGAAGTCGAAAATAGGAAAAAGTAAGGAAGTGAATTTTTCAATCTTTAAAAAAGTTTGATCTTCGTCCTTTCTAGTACCTCAACCCCACTTACTTTTCATCAATGGCAAACTATGTGCATGGTTTTGATCCGGAAGAGCAGTTGCGCCTAAAGGAGCAAGCTGAGTTTTTAGCACCCATGGTGTACAAGGAGCTGGACTTCAGTGGCTGTAGGAAGCTGCTGGAAGTAGGCAGCGGAGTGGGTGCGCAAACCCGTATTCTGCTAGAAAAATTTCCTGACCTCCAGATCACCTGTGTGGATTCTTCAGCGGTTCAGCTTGTGCAGGCACAAATCAACTTGGCATCATTTGGAGATCGTGTTCGTTTTGTGGAGCAGGATGGTTGTGCACTCCAGCTTGAAGCTCGATTTGATGCTGCCTTTGTATGTTGGACCTTGGAGCATGTCCCTTCCCCGATTCAGCTATTGGCAAGGCTTAAGGAGCATCTTCTACCTGGTGCGCAGGTGTATGTTACAGAAGTATTTAACTCAAGCTTGTATGTTTCCCCGGGATTCTCCCATCTACAGCGCTATGTGGAGCTAATGAGCAACTTTCAACGAATGATTGGAGGAAACCCTGATGTGGGGATCGAATTGGGAAATCTGATGAGGGAGGCGGGATTTTCCGCTTGTACCACCCGCTTTGATGGATTTTACCTGGATGCCAGAAGTGGCGAAAAAAGAAAAGTAGTGACGGAATATTGGAAGGAGCTCCTTAAAAGTGCAGCACCTGCATTGCTTGCCGGGGGAGTAGGTACACCTTCGGCAGTGGAAAAAATGGAGGAAGATTTAGAAAAGTTAGGGAAAGATGAAAATGCCATTTTTTTCTACCAATTTGTACAGGCAAAAGCTACCCTTTAATTCGTAAGATGAAAGCGATTCGTTGGATTGGAAAATTAATTTGGAAGACTTCCTTGTGGTTTCTAGGACTTTCAATTGGATTGGTCATTTTATACCGATTTGTACCGGTGCCCATCACTCCTTTGATGGTGATTCGATTGGTGGAACAGGCAATTGATCCTGAAAAAGAAGTTCGCTTGGTCAAGGATTGGGTTCCTATTTCAGAAATGTCTCGGCATGCCCCTCAAGCAGTAGTAGGTGCAGAGGATCAAACGTTTATGAAGCATTTTGGATTTGATTTCAAATCTTTAAAGAAAGCTTGGGAAGGGAATAAAAAGAATAAGCGAGTGAAGGGGGCAAGTACGATTACGCAGCAAACTGCAAAAAATGTGTTTCTATGGCCCTCAAGAAGTTACGTTCGAAAAGCCTTTGAGGCCTACTTCACAGTCTTGATTGAAATTTTTTGGTCCAAAGAACGAATCCTTGAGGTGTACCTAAATGTCATTGAGATGGGCGATGGAATCTATGGGATTGAAGCCGCTTCTCAAACCTTTTTTAATAAGAGTTCCTCCAAGCTCACAAAGGGGCAGGCAGCATTGATCGCTGCGGTATTGCCAAATCCTAGACGCTGGAGTCCAGCAAGGCCTACCTCTTACATTAAGAATAGACAAAGCTGGATCATGAGGCAGATGAGTAATCTCTCTCCTACGGGTTTTGGAAAATAATTTTGAAAATTAAAAGTTAAATTAGGATTAAACCTAGATAAGAATTTTGAGAAGGTTCTTGTCTAGGTTTTTTGTTGTTCCCTTCGCTGGTTAGCAAGCCAGCGGCCAAATTTAATTTTAATTTGGCCCAAAAATTGGCCTTAAAATTCCCCTGATTTTTTGAAGATTTCTTGTAACATATTTCTTTTAAAATGCCCTTCAAAGCAGAATTAAAGCAGATTAAAAAATGCAAGAAAAATTTATCCACAATTTCAATAATTTATCCACATTCATATTAAATTAACATATAAAGTATTAAAAATCAATCAGTTAAATCGATTTTTAAGAAATCCACTTTGTGGATAATCTTCGTTAACTAAATGACTATCAACTCTAAATGCTGTGACAAAAGTGGATAATTTTAGCTCCCAAATTTTATTTTAATTCGGTGATTATTCTTCTTTTTGTCGCTGCAACTTTTTGCGGTAAGCATTGAAGATTTTAGCCTTGGACACAAAGCCCAAATAGGTGTTATTTTCAACTACTGGAAGATTCCATGCGCCGGATCGTTCAAACTTTTCCATGGCCGATTGCATATTTTCTGTTGAAAATAGGATTTCTGGAGGACTATGCATGAGTTGCCTAACACGGATATTTTTTTGCTTTTCCACATCAAACATGATGTGTCGGATATCATCCAAGGTTACGATTCCCTGAAGGGCTTTTGCGCTATCCACAACAGGGAAAATATTTCGTTTGGAAAGCTTGACTAGCTCGATCAAATCGGTCAGCTGGGCATCCGGATGAATGGGCAGCAAATCTTTTTCTATCACCTGGGTGATCGAGATGGTATCTAATAACTCTTCATCTTTTGTCTCTGGCAGGTATTTACCCTGCGCTTTTAGCTGCAAGGTATAAATGCTGTCTTTTTGAAAGTAGGTTTTGGTGATGTAGGAAATGGCAGAAACAAACATCAATGGAACAAACAATTCGTAGCCACCAGTAATCTCTGCAATCAAAAATATAGCGGACAGTGGGGAATGTTGTACCCCTGCCATCACTCCACACATGGCCACGAGCACAAAATGAGCCAATGGAAGGTCGATGTGAAAACCCATTAAATTTTTGGAGTAAGCAAATAGAAATCCCGTAATTCCTCCCACAAAAAGAGAAGGGGCAAAAATACCACCACTACCGCCAGCACCTATCGTAATTGCCGATGCAATGGGTTTTATCAAAATGACTCCCATTAGAAAAAGCAACACGATTTGAGAGTCCTCCAGCGAAGAAAAGAAGGGGCTTTTTTCCAGTACCTGAGTAGCATTTCCTTCGATTAAAATATTCAAGGTATCATAGCCTTCTCCATAAATTGGAGGCAGAAGAAAGACGATCAAACCCAAAATGGCCCCCCCACAAAGAATTCGAGTCCAATAGCTCCCCAATGCCGCCATTAATTTTTCAGTAACCAGTACGGTTTTACTAAAATAAAGGGATACCATTCCCGTGATGATTCCTAAAAACAAATAGTAGGGCATGTGAGCCGCCTGGAAATTTTCTTGCAAGTTGAAGGTAAAAAGGGAATCTTCCCCAATGAGGAGCATAGAGGTTAATGAACCTGTAACAGATGCAAGTAGCAATGGAATAAAACTTGCTGTGCTTATCTCCATCAATATTACCTCAATTGCAAAGATAACCGCCCCAATAGGCGCACCGAAAATCGCAGAAATGGCTCCTGCTGCCCCGCAGCCAATGAGTAAGGTTCTTTTTTTGGCACTCAAATGCATCAATGAACCTACATTCGATCCGATTGCTGAGCCCGTCATCACCATAGGTGCCTCCAAACCTACAGAGCCTCCAAAGCCTACTGTAAGTGAAGAGGTGAGGACTCTGCTGAAAATTTTTACGCGGGGAATGAGGCTGGACTTTTTGGATATGTTAAATAATACATCCGGGATCCCATGACCTCCCAAATCCTTCAACACATATTTTCCCAATAAAAAGGCAGCTGAAATACCAATCATGGGATAAATGATGTACATGAAATTGGCATAGGAAGGATAAAAATCTTCCGTCAAAAAAGTCTGAATGGTGTGCACCCCTGTTTTGAGCAGTACTGCAGCCAATCCAGAAAATACCCCAATACATCCACTTAGAATCAGAATGAAGGTCTGATTACTCATGTGCCGAAGTCTGAAAATCAGAAGTCTTGTGATGAAGTCAGGTTTAGACAAGTGTATAAAATTTGGGGAATTGATTGGATAAGTTTAGCGCTTTTCGAGAAGAGCAGCATCCAAAGCGAGTAGAGATTTTAAAATTAAGCGAACAGTGGCCTGATAGAAGGCAGGATGGATTCCTGCAAATGAATCGCTTGGCTGATGGTAATCCACATGGTCCTCTACTCCGAAATACAAGTGAGGGACTTTCTTTTCAAAGAAAGCACCATGATCTGAAGATCTAGTCCAGTCCTCTGCCCCAGTGCCTGGAATATCATGACCAAAGCGAAGGACTGAACCTGTCTCACTTGGAATTTTTTCCAATATTGTTTTGAACTGTGGATAGTAGGAGGTTCCTGAAACGAATACTTCCTTTGAATCGCTTCGGGAAAGCATGTCCATATTCACATTAAGTAAGATTTGCTCTAGGGGATAGGGGAAATCGTTCACCAAGGCTTTTGCACCTTGAAGCCCCATCTCTTCTGCATCCAATGCGGCAAATAACATGCCGTGCTGGGGGCGATTTTTCGAAAAATATTCTGCTAAAACCAACAAGGCAGCTGTGCCCGATGCGTTATCATCCGTTCCATTGTAAATCGAATCCCCCGCTGCATTGGGCCTTCCAATACCCACATGATCGTAATGGGCAGTAACTACAATCACTTTTTTGGAGGATTTTCCAGGAATAAAAACCACAATATTCGCTGCATCCACCAACATTTTTTTTGTTCGTCGGTCTTCAAATGAGAACTTTTGAATAAACTCCGGATAAAGTGGTTCGACCAATTCCAAGGCAGTAAGCTCTTTTAAGAGGTACTTTTGAGCCATCTCGCTGCCCTTACTCAGAGGTTTTCTGCCCTCAAGTGCATCCGAGGATAAGTATTCCAAATGGGAGAGAAGTTTTTTGCCATCAATTTCTTGGGCAAATGTGCCCGTAAAGGAGGCAAGAACTAAAATTATTGTACCTAATTTGCGTTGTAGAAAATGCATCAGAAAAAGGATTAGTGAAGTACTTCTGTAAAAATACAGTCCTTGGGATCAATCCCTCAGAAATTTTATGAAATATAGCTACGTACTTTTTTTATTTCTTTTTTGTTCGCTTCTTTCTTACGGTCAGGGGACTTTGCCCCCTTCGTTTTTTGAAGGAAAGTCCATTGTATTGGTATCGAACGATCCCGGCGCTTTGCCAATAATCACTTGGCAAGCACTTGCCGATAGCATCCACCCGGATTTGGTGCGTGCTGGAGGAGATCCAGTAGGGTATTTTGAACTCGAACAGGTAGCCTTGTCTACCGCCTTGCAGGCAGTTTATGCCAAGGCTTTCTTGGAGCGTCAAATCCAAAATGTGGTCTTGATTACCCGACAAAAGGAGCAGGTAAGTATTCAGGTGGGAAAATTTTCTGGGGATGGAAAAATTATTGAAAGCACTTCCCTTTACGGAATTTCTGAAAAGGATTGGAAAACTGCCGCTCAGCAGTTTGCCGCCATTGGAGCTGCAGTGCCTACTAAAAATTTGCTAGTTGCTGACTTGGCAGAGTTTCCTACTTTAGGATCTCAATCAGTGGCTGCCAATTCACAAAAGTGGATTTCTAGAAATCCGCTAAACCTTGACGTCTTTCGTCTAGGGATTCCACAGGAAGGAACTTCTGCCATCAATGGTCCAATCAACAGCTTCCGATATGAGGTCTTTGGGAAATCCCCTGAAACCCTTCTAGCCGAACAGAGTGCTCAAAAAGTCGGGCTTGAGGAAATTTTTTCAAGCAAGTATCCTCATAAGGTGGCCTGGCTGGTGGAAACGAAGACCAATCAAGAGCTACTGGCGGACCAGATTCAATTTTTACTCGTTAAGGTGGAAGGAAGGCAAGCAGACCTGATGAAAAGCATGGGTCTTGAACCGATTTCAGGAGAGGAGGGAGCTAAAACGGTGGTGAAATTTTACATCCGTTTTTTAGTTCGTGAGGAACTTTACTTCGGATCTACCTGGGACGCCCATCCCGACTGGAAGGTTTCCCTCAATCAATTTTTGGATAACCTGAATAAAAAGTAGTACTAGTTAGCAACCAAAGCTGCTAGCCCACAGGATACAAGGATTCGTTCAAAAAAGGGATCAACGCCAATACCATTGCCTGTTGGTAATACCCTTCCCGTGTGATGAGTCCATGCGTAAGTAGCCCTACTGATCCTCCCTGTTGCTTGGAGTTTTGCGCTTGAAATACCAAATCATCGGCATGGCCAAGTTCCATCCCATCCTGAATCAAGGCGACTACCCGAGGGGGTAAGTAAAAAGTGCCTGTCTTGGATTGGCTGGATTTGCCTGAGCGGTGCAGCACATAGATCCAAGCAAAAGCATACATCCCTTGTGTGTCTTCATCCACCCCGCCTTCAATTCCTACCCAATAGTCTGCTTCGGGAACAAGAGATTTGGCATGGGTAGCTCGATTTTTGGCACCAAGGAGGGTTTCCTCCTCAGAGCGTGGCTGTGCTGGGATATTTGAAAGGGCATCCACACCCTCCACCAAACCCACATTTCCAAATGCTTGGGTAAAGGCTTCTCGGGTACAACCCACTTTTACAGGGTTTTTGCTACCTACGATTATACGCAGGGGATTGGATTGGGTCTCGGGATTTGTAGCCAAGGCCTTAAGCCATGTTGGTAAATACCTGATTGACATCGTCGTCCTCTTCCAGACGATCGATAAGTTTGTTGATGATCTCTTCCTGCTCTTCCGTCAATTCGGTAAGCGTAGTAGGAAAGCGTTGGAAATCTGCTGAAATGACTTCGATATTTCGGTCTTCCAAGGCTTTTTGCATTAAGCCAAAGTCCTCAAATTCGGTGTAAGCAAAAATCTCCCCCTCATTCTCTGCAATTTCAGTGAGTCCAAAATCAATCAATTCCAATTCGAGCTCCTCCAGGTCGTATGCTGCTTTAGCAAAACGGAATACTGCTTTGTGCTCAAACATGAAGCTAACAGATCCTGAAGTACCCATGGAGCCTCCTGCTTTGGCAAAGTAGGACCGTACGTTAGCCACGGTTCGATTGGTATTGTCTGTGGAAGTTTCCACAATAAAGGCGATTCCAAAGGGACCATAGCCCTCGTATACCACTTCTTCGTAGTCTTTTTCATCCTTATTGGAAGCCCGCTTGATCGCTCCTTCGATACGATCCTTTGGCATTTGCGCACCTTTGGCGTTTTGGATGACAGTCCTAAGTTTGGCATTACTAGATGGGTCCGGTCCGCCCACCTTCACGGCCATGACGATTTCCTTCCCTAGTCGGGTAAATACCTTGGACATCTTGTCCCAACGCTTGAATTTTCGTTCTTTTCTGAATTCAAATGCTCTTCCCATGGATATGCTGTTTATAGGAAACAAAAATAGCAATTTCTTTTTGCTGACGAAGGGCATTTTTAGGGCGGAGGGAAAGTTCTAACCAACAAAAAAGAAGGACTTCAAAAAATGAGTCCAAAGATTAGATTAAACCTATGGGACATTTCGAGGTCTAAATTTCGAAACAAACCAATGAAAAGATGAAAAAATGGATCCTTGGAGCAGCAGTCATGACCTGTATCAGTCTTGGGCTGTCTGCGCAACATCAGAAGAAAAACTTCCGAGAATTAAGTGCATCAGAGCGCGCAGAAAAGATGAGCAATCGAATGGCGGAAGAACTGAAGCTTACCGAAGAGCAGAAAAAGCAGGTAAGCAAAGTGGTACTTGAAAATGCCACTAGGCAGGAGGAGCTTATGCAAAAGCGAAAAGCAGAGTTTGAAGCTCAAAAGGGATATAGAATGGAGCAAGAAAAAAAGATTGCAGCCATCCTGACAGAAGAGCAAAAAACGATTTGGGAGCAGCGGAAGGAAGCCATGCGGTCTAGAGGAAACGATCATTCTCGTGGGGATCACTCCCAAGGCGGAAGACCTAGACTCCGAAGAGGGCATTAACAAAAAAGGGTCACAGTGATGTGGCCCTTTTTTAGTGCTGACCAGTATTAAACTTGTTCACGCTGCTCCTCTACTTCAAAATAGGAGGCGTCTTTTTTGGGCAAAGAAGAGCTGCCCATCAAATAGCTGTCTACCTGAACTGCAGCCTCTCTGCCTTCGGATATGGCCCATACGACTAGAGATTGTCCTCTTCGCATGTCTCCTGCAAGAAATACTTTCGGATTTGAACTGGCATACTGCTTGGATTTGGGGAGCTGATTTTCAAGAAGTTCGACTCCAAAACTGCCCAATAAATCGGTTTGTCCTGGACCAACATATCCGATGGCTAGGAAGGCCAAATCACAGGCTAAGGTCCGCTCAGTACCTTCTACTACCTCATAAGTCATCCGCCCTCCGGCATCCTTCCAAACGATATCTACTACCACTAGACCGGTTACTTCTCCCTTTTTGTTGCCTACAAATTCCTTGGTAAGCACAGAGAAGAGACGTTCAGCACCCTCTTCATGTGAACTGGAAGTTCGCAAGGTCATGGGCCACTCCGGCCAAGGATTAGAAGTAGTTCGCTTTACAGGAGGTTTGGGAAGTAATTCCAACTGGATGACCTGCCTGGCTCCATGTCTTCTGGAGGTGCCAATGCAGTCACTTCCAGTATCTCCACCTCCAATGACAAGTACATTTTTGTCGGTTGCCGAGATTGGATTTTCTGCAACCTCTCCGCCGATCACTTGATTTTGAGGGGCAAGAAAATCCATGGCAAAATGAACACCTTTAAGTGTGCTTCCGGGAATGGAGAGTCCTCGGGGTTTTTGGGCTCCTACAGACAACACTACCGCGTCGAAGTTCTTCAGTACTTCTTCTGCTGCCAAAATTGATCCTATTTCCGTTTGGGGACTAAACTGCACCCCCTCTTCTTCCATCAAGGAGATTCTGCGATCGATTACCCATTTTTCCAACTTAAAATCTGGAATACCATAGCGCAGTAGCCCACCAATTTTGGCATTTTTTTCAAAAAGGGTCACCTCATGTCCTGCTTGATTGAGTTGGTCTGCAGCAGCAAGTCCCGCAGGTCCTGAGCCAATTACTGCCACCTGTTTCCCGGTTCTTACCTTTGGAGGGGAAGGGGCAATCAGACCAAGATCGTAGGCTTTCTCGACAATGTTCTTTTCAATCAACTCGATGGCAACTGGATCCTTATTGATTCCTAGCACACAGCTTGCTTCACAAGGAGCAGGACATATTCTACCCGTAAACTCCGGGAAGTTGTTTGTACTCTTCAGGATGCGGATGGCCTGAGGCCAATTTTCCTGGTAGACCGCTTCGTTAAATTCAGGAATCACATTTCCGAGTGGGCAGCCGTGGTGGCAAAAAGGCACACCACAGTCCATGCAGCGAGCTGCCTGGTTGTGTAGCTGCTTTTCTGAAAATGGCGTATAAATCTCCTTGTAATCCCCAAGTCGAACTTGTGGATCACGGCTGGAAGGGGTTTCTCGATTGTAGTTTAAAAATCCGTCTTTGGCACCCATATTATGCAAATGTTCGTTCTTGTTGTTCTGATCTTTTTGCCAATACCGCTTTGTAGTCTCTCGGCATCACTTTGATAAACTTGGTTTTGGTGAGTTCCCAATTATCCAAGTAGGCTTGCGCCAAGGCACTTCGAGTGAATGCCAGATGCCGCTTCAGGTAGCTGTATAGCGTATCAAAATCATGTTCATCCAAAGGATCTAGATCTACCAATTCCCGATTGATTTCTCCTTGGTATTCCTGCAAGATATAGGCGATTCCTCCGCTCATTCCCGCTCCAAAATTTCTACCGATTTCACCAAGGTTGACGAGCAGTCCCCCTGTCATGTATTCGCATCCATGGTCACCAATCCCTTCAATTACGGCTTTGACACCTGAGTTACGCACGCAAAAGCGCTCTCCGCCTTTGCCATTGATAAAGGCTTCCCCTGAGGTGGCGCCATAGAAGGCCACATTGCCGATCAGGATATTTTCTTCGGCTTTGAATCGGGCATTTCTACTTGGATAAATGATCAACCTGCCTCCAGATAAGCCTTTTCCAAAGTAATCATTCGCTTCACCCTCCAGCTCAAAGTTTACCCCTCTCGCAAGAAATCCACCAAAAGTCTGTCCAGCCGAACCACTGAAGGTAAGGTGGATGCTGTCTTCGGGAAGACCTACGCTTCCATAGATTTTGGAGATCTCATTGGAGAGCATAGCCCCTACAGAGCGGTCGGTATTTTTGATATCAAAGTGCCCTTGTATTGGGATGGCTTGTTCCAAAGCAGGAGTTGCTTTAGCGATTAACTTTCGGTCTAGCACATCGTCCAAGGAAAACTCCTGGTCGATTTGCTTGTAAATCCCCACATGACTTGGTACTTCTACTTTATGGAATATTGGAGAAAGGTCCAACTTATCCCATTTCCAGTGTTTGAGTCGGGTGCTGGCTTGCAAGACTTGGCTTTGGCCTACCATCTCATCGATGGTACGGAAGCCAAGGGAGGCCATGATCTCCCGAAGGTCTTGCACAATAAATTTGAAGTAGTTGACGACATGGTCGGGGTCGCCTGTAAATAGTTTTCTCAGCTCTGGGTCCTGGGTAGCGATACCAACAGGGCAGGTGTTGAGGTGGCACTTGCGCATCATGATGCATCCTTCGGCCACAAGTGCTCCAGTAGCAATGCCCCATTCTTCAGCACCCAAAAGCGTAGCAATGGCAAGGTCTCTACCTGTTCGCAGTTGCCCATCTGTTTGCAGTACCACGCGACTCCGTAGGTTATTTTTGACAAGGGTTTGGTGTGCTTCAGAGAGCCCAAGTTCCCAAGGTAGTCCAGCATGACGAATCGAGCTCAAGGGAGATGCTCCGGTACCTCCATCTGCGCCAGAAATCAAGATCACATCTGTCATGGCTTTGGCTACGCCAGCAGCGACGGTACCTACTCCTGCCTGTGAAACTAATTTAACATTGATTCGAGCTGTTGGATTGGCATTTTTTAGATCGTAAATCAACTGTGCCAAATCTTCAATGGAGTAAATGTCGTGGTGTGGAGGCGGGGAAATTAAGCCTACTCCTGGAGTGGCATGGCGTACACGGCCAATCCAGTCGTCCACTTTATGTCCCGGAAGTTGCCCTCCTTCTCCAGGCTTTGCGCCTTGTGCCATC
>Ga0172372_10010135_pt1 | contig 12126 bp, 8 predicted proteins | sample LakKiv5m_2_FD_114544 | JGI IMG/M metagenome (GOLD analysis project Ga0172372, IMG submission 114544) | Freshwater microbial communities from Kabuno Bay, South-Kivu, Congo - kab_092012_9.5m | ecosystem: Environmental > Aquatic > Freshwater > Lake | place: Democratic Republic of the Congo...
AGTTCGCCGGGGTAGGGCGGAAAATCGAGACCTTCGGCCTCTTTGCCGAGCTTGATGCAGTTGACGGTGCGGGCCATGGGGCGTCCTGTTTCAGATGGCGCTGTGAATAAGCGATATGACGAATGATTCGTTCCCGTCGGCGGCGCTTGCGGGCAAGATCGCCGGCTTTGACGGGCCAGCAAGCATGCTTGCCGGTGACCAGAGCCTGCGACTGTACCAATGAAAAGACCACCCGGGCCGTTGCGGGGCTGCTGTCAGCAGCGGCTGACATAACGCAAACCTTGGTTCTCTCGGGACTTCTACAATCGCAGGTTGTTTGACGTCGGCACGGGCCCTGCAACGCCCGCGGGCAGCCCGGTCCGTCGTGTTCCATTGCCCCTCCCGGGGCACCATCCCAACCACCCAACACAGCATGAGTGCATTTCAGGAAGAGCGCGTTTTGAGCGTGCACCACTGGACCGATCGCCTGTTCAGTTTCACCACCACCCGCGACCAGTCGCTGCGTTTTTCCAACGGGCACTTCACCATGATCGGTCTGCGCGTGGACGGCAAACCGCTGTTGCGCGCCTACAGCATCGCCAGCCCGAACTACGCCGATCACCTGGAGTTCCTGAGCATCAAGGTGCCCGACGGTCCGCTGACCTCGCGCTTGCAGCACATCCAGCCCGGCGACACCATCACCGTGGGTCGCAAGCCTACCGGCACCCTGCTGATCGACTACCTGCTGCCGGCCAAGCGCCTGTACCTGCTGGCCACCGGGACCGGCCTGGCGCCGTTCCTGAGCACCATCCGCGACCCGGAGACATACGAAAAATTCGAGCAGGTCATCCTGATCCACGGCGTGCGCGAGGTCAAGGAACTGGCTTACAAGGACTACATCGAGAACGAGCTGCCCAAGGACGAATTCCTGGGCGAGATGGTGAGCAAGCAACTGCTGTACTACCCCACTGTCACACGCGAGCCGTTCAAGCATCAGGGCCGCATCCCGGTGCTGCTGGAAAACGGCACCATCGCCAAAGACCTGGGCGTGCCCATGCTCAGCCCGCTGGAAGACCGCATCATGATCTGTGGCAGCCCCGAAATGTTGCGTGACCTCAAGGCGCTGGCCGAAAAGCTGGACTTTGAAGAGGGCAACACCAGCCGTCCGGGCGATTTCGTGATCGAGCGCGCCTTCGTGAGCAATTGAGCGTCCGAGCCGGGGTTGGCCCGGCTGGAACTCCGAGGCGCTGACCGGGTCCACCGGGGCGCCTCGTTTCATTTTCAGGAGTCGATTTGAGTTTCGTGACAACCGGGTGGCAACTGGCCACCGACGTGCTGGACCGGCATCCCCGACGGGTGCTGGCGGCGGTGGCGCTGTTCTGCGTGGGCTTGCTGGCGTTTGGCATGTACCTGCAACACGTCGAGGGGCTGGAGCCATGCCCGATGTGCATCGTGCAGCGTTATGCCCTGATTCTGGTGGCCTTGCTGGCCGGCTTGACCGCCGCTTTCCGTGGCGGGATCTGGACTGCCGGCGGCCTGGTGACGCTGGCCGTGGTGGCGGGTTTCGGCTCCTTTGTGGCGGCACGCCAGAGTTTTCTGCAGTGGTACCCGCCGGAGGTGCTCAGCTGCGGTCGCGACCTCTACGGCATGATCGAATCGTTTCCGCTCAAGCGGGTGGTGCCCATGGTGTTCAAGGGTAGCGGCGACTGTTCGGCTGTGGACTGGAGTTTTCTGGGCCTGACGATTGCCAACTGGTCCTTCCTCTGCTTCAGCGCCATCATCGTGTTGAGCGGGTTGCTGCTGTGGCGCCGCCGCGCCTGAGCGGCGCTCAGGGCAGGGGCACGGCGGTCGGAAAGGTTCCCGTGCTGGACTGCCGCAACAGCAGCAACTGATCGGATCGGCCGCCACCGAGCAGCGCCGTGGTGCCATACACCACCAGGTCCTGGCGGCCGTCCTTGTCCACATCGCCTGCGCCTACCCGCGTGGCCGATATCGGCATGGCGTAGGTGGCATGGCGCACGAAGTGGCCGTCGCTGCCTTGCAGCAGCACGTTCAGGTCGGAACGGATGATGGAGACGCCGTCCGCGGTGGTGCCCTCGGGATAGCTGCCCACAAACACGAAATCGGGTCGACCGTCGCCATTGATATCGGCGACCGCCTGGCCGTCGCGCCCCTTCACGGTATCCACGGGCAGCAGGGTGTCGATGGGCGTGCCCCAGGTGTTGGCGCTGAGTTGTGGCAGGACACGGATGGTGGGCACGGCGCGCTCGTCAAAACGGCTGAAGTAGGCCGCCACGTCCGCATTTCCGTCAAAGTTGAAGTCGGCCACGGCCAGATGGTCTGCTCTGCCGTAGGCAAAGGTGGTCAGCGACAGGGTACCGCCGAACCCCACCGCACCCCGAAGGTTGAGTCCCACGCTGGTGTCGTAAGAGTAGTCGGGTCGCAGGGCCGAGGTGTAGGCCGTTGTCAGGTCGGTCAGACCGTCCTTGTTGACGTCCCTGGCCACCAGGCGCGACACGGGGCCCGGTGTCGTCACGCTCTGCAGCGCGCCAAAACTGCCGCGTGGCACGCTGTTTTGCGGCAGCACCCACACCTTCTGGCTCCCCGTGCGGGTATCGCCAAAGGCAAGGTCCGGGATGTTGTCGCCGGTCAGGTCCGCCACATCGACGTCGTAGACGTTGTAGCCCTCGGCCAGCAACATGGGCAGCTGGAAGTTGCCGGGCTGGACAGAGTTCTGTTTCAGCCACCACACGCGACCCGGTCGCCTGACGCCATCCCAGATCTGATCGGGTTCGCCCACCACCAGGTCCGGGCGGTCGTCGCCATCAATGTCGTGGACTTTCAGAGCCCAGGGGGTGTTGCCCACCGCGTACTCCGTCGCAGACGTGAAAACGCCGGCGCTGATCTGGCGCCGCACCTGGATGCGGCCTTCGAACACCCCGGGCGAGGGACTGACGTAGGCCAAGGTGACGATATCCGGCCGGCCGTCGGCATCGATGTCGGCCACAACGACCGCAGTCGGAATCCACAGGGGGTAGAGACTGTCGTCGCCGATCAGCACATCGCCGCCGCAACCGGCGAGCAGCAAGGCCGTGACGGCAACCAGCCGCTGGCGTGTCCAGCGTCCCAGGGGCTGCGCATCACCCGAGGTGCCTGTTTTCATGACTTCAGCCCCTCCATGATTGACCGTGGATCTGCCGCAGCCGATCCGCAGGGCCGCGCGTCACCGGGGTGGCGCGGCGTTCAGAGAATGGCGTTGCCCGGCTGCTCGCCACGCTCGTAGACCACGTGCGCGCGGCCGACGATGAGGGAGTCCAGCGAGCCGATGTTCTTGGCGTCCTTGTTGGTGTAGGGCATTTTCTGCAGCACGTAACGCATGGCGTTCAGGCGTGCGCGCTTCTTGCAGTCGCTCTTGATCACGGTCCAGGGTGCGTCGGCGGTGTCGGTTTCGAAGAACATCGCCTCCTTGGCCTTGGTGTAGTCAGCCCACTTGTCGAGCGAGGCCATGTCGATGGGGCTGAGCTTCCACTGCTTGAGCGGGTGTGCCTTGCGTTCCTTGAAGCGGCGGCGCTGCTCATCCTGGCTGACCGAGAACCAGAACTTGATCAGGTGCACGCCGCTGCGCACCAGCTGGCGTTCAAATTGCGGTGCCTGGCGCATGAACTCCTGGTACTCGTTCTCCGAGCAGAAGCCCATCACACGCTCGACGCCGGCGCGGTTGTACCAGCTGCGGTCGAACAGCACGATTTCGCCCGCAGTGGGCAGGTGCTGCACGTAGCGCTGGAAATACCACTGGCCGCGCTCCACTTCAGTCGGCTTCTCCAGCGCCACCACGCGCGCGCCACGGGGGTTGAGGTGCTCCATGAAGCGTTTGATGGTGCCACCCTTGCCGGCCGCGTCCCGCCCCTCGAACAGGATGACGATGCGCTGGCCGGTTTCCTTGGCCCAGGCCTGCAACTTGAGCAGTTCCACCTGCAGCAGGTACTTCTGTGCCTCGTAGGTTTTGCGCGAGAGCAGGTTTTTGTACGGGTAGGCGCCGCTGCGCCAGTCAGCCGCCAGCACCTCGTCCGGATGCTGGATCACCTGCGCCTTGTTGCGCGCCTGCTGCGCTTCTTCCTTGAGCAGGCGGCGGATGGCCTTGGCATCGTCGGGCGCCGCACCTTCGAGAATGGCGCGCAGACCTTCTGCCTTGTCTTTCTGTTTGCCTGGACGGCTCATGATGTCGCGCACCGCCGCCATCTGCGCCTGCTGGCGGGCGTTGACCGTGTCTTTGACCGCCAGTTTCGCGATGCGCTGGGGCTGGCTGCTGCCGGTCACGTCGCCCGCGCTGGCGCGACGCGTGCGGGGGGCGGCTTCGGTTCGCGCCGCCGCGCGCGGTTTGCGCGCTGCCGGTGGCTTGGCCGTAGGCGCTGCCGGACGCGGTGCAGCCCGACGGCGGGCTGGTTTGCGCGATGGGTCTTCTGTGGCAGTGGCGGGGGGCGTGGTGCTGCGTTCGGTCATGGTGCGGTCATGGGCTTGTCATGCAATCCATCAGTATGGACCGATGGTTTGCCCATGAATTGATTTTGGTCAAACCGTGGCACAGATCAGGACGGCCCCCGTTCAGCCGAGCTTTTTGACCAGCACCTGGCTGCGGCGGTCCCAGTTGTATTTGCGCTTGCGCGCCTCGGGCAGCCAGTCGGGGTTGACCTGCACGAAGCCGCGCTTGACGAACCAGTGCATGGTGCGGGTGGTCAGCACGAAGATGCTTTGCAGGCCCTGTGCACGGGCGCGGGTCTCGATGCGCTTGAGCAGGCGCTCGCCATCGCCCTGGCTCTGGCTCTGCGGCGAGACGGTGAGCGCGGCCATTTCCGCCGTGCGCTCTTCGGGGTAGGGGTAGAGCGCGGCGCAGCCGAAGATCACGCCGTCGTGTTCGATGATGGTGTAGTTGCCGGCGTCGCGTTCGATTTCGGTGCGGTCGCGCTTGACCAGGGTGCCGTCTTTTTCGAACGGCTCGATCAGCGCCACGATGCCGCCCACGTCGTCGATGGTGGCCTCGCGCACGCTTTCGAGCTTTTCGTCCACCACCATGGTGCCGATGCCGTCGTGCACATAGATCTCCAGCAGCAGCGAACCGTCGAGCTTGAACGGGATGATGTGGCTGCGTTCGACGCCGCCCTCGCAGGCGCGCACGCAATGCTGCAGGTAGAAGCCCGGGTCGCTCGGCTGGGTGGGGGCGGGCAGGCTGGCGATCAGGCGTTTGGCGTCGATCAGCGGCAGCTCGGTGTCGATTTCGCTCTCGGGGTCGTTCAGGTCGACGCGAATGCCGGGCACCTCGGTCATGAAGATCAGCTTGTCGCTCTGCAGGGCCACCGCCACCGAGGTGGCCACGTCTTCCATGCTGAGGTTGAAGGCTTCGCCGGTGGGCGAGAAGCCGAACGGCGAGATCAGCACCAGTGCGCCCAGGTCCAGCGTGCGCTGGATGCCCTCGGTGTCCACCTTGCGCACCAGCCCCGAGTGCAGGAAGTCCACGCCGTCGATCAGTCCCACCGGGCGCGCGGTGATGAAGTTGCCCGAGATCACGCGCACCCGGGCGCCGGCCATGGGGGTGTTGGGCAGGCCCTGGCTGAAAGCCGCCTCGATCTCGTAGCGCAACTGACCGGCGGCTTCCTGGGCGCAATCCAGGGCCACCGAATCGGTGATGCGCATGCCGTGTGAGTACTGTTCCTGCTGCCCTTTGAGGCGCAGCTGCTCGTTGACCTGTGGCCGGAAGCCATGCACCAGCACAATCTTCACGCCCATGGCCTGGATCATCGCGATGTCCTGCGCGATCGAAGCCAGCTTGCCCGCCGCGATGCCCTCGCCGGTCAGCCCGATCACGAAGGTCTGGTTCCGGAATTTGTGGATATAGGGTGCCACCGAACGGAACCAGGGCACGAAGGTGAAATTGAAGACGGTGGACATGTGCGGCGGGTAGGGCAGGCAGACAGGGCGCGCGGGATAATCCCTGGTTGCCTGATTTTGACTGAAGTTCCCCCTTGTCCTCTGCGCCGTTGACCATCGAGTTTCCCGAGTCCCTGCCCGTTTCCGCCCGACGGCAGGCGATCGAAGACGCCATCCGCGACCACCAGGTGGTGATCGTCTGTGGCGAAACCGGTTCGGGAAAGACCACACAGCTGCCCAAGATCGCTCTGGCGATGGGGCGTGGACGCCTCAACGCCAAGCCGGGTCAGCGCGGCCAGCTGATCGGCCACACCCAGCCGCGGCGGATCGCAGCTAGTTCGGTGGCCAAACGCATCGCCGAGGAGTTGAAGACGCCGTTGGGCGAGGTGGTGGGCTACAAGGTCCGCTTCCAGGACCGGCTTTCGAAGGACGCGTCGGTCAAGCTGATGACCGACGGCATCCTCCTGGCCGAGACGCAGACCGACCCCGACCTGCGCGCCTACGACACCATCATCATCGACGAGGCGCACGAGCGCTCGCTGAACATCGATTTCCTGCTGGGCTACCTGCGCCAGCTGCTGCCGCGCCGACCGGATCTGAAGGTGATCGTCACATCGGCCACCATCGACGCCGACCGTTTTGCCGACTACTTTTCGTCGGCCAAGGGCAAGGCGCCGGTCCTCATGGTTTCGGGCCGCACCTTTCCGGTCGAAGTGCGCTACCGGCCGTTTGAAGAGAGCCGCGAGTACGACCTGAACAACGCGATCGCCGATGGCGTGGACGAGCTGTGGCGTGGCCCACAGGGCGGCGACATCCTGGTCTTCCTGCCTGGCGAACGCGAGATCCGCGAGGCCGCCGACCACCTGCGCAAGCACCTGTCGCACCAGCCCGCGCTGCGCAATGCCGAGGTGCTGCCCCTGTTCGCGCGCCTGTCGCAGGCCGAGCAGGACCGCATCTTCCAGCCGCATGGCCAGCGCCGCATCGTGCTCTCGACCAACGTGGCGGAGACCTCGCTGACGGTGCCCGGAATCCGCTTCGTCATCGATGCCGGCACGGCGCGCGTCAAGCGCTACAGCTTCCGCCAGAAGGTGGAGCAACTGCTGATCGAGCCCATCAGCCAGGCCGCGGCCAACCAGCGCGCCGGCCGCTGCGGACGGGTGGCGGACGGCATCTGCATCCGCCTGTACGACGAGGCGGACTTCAACGGCCGTCCGCGCTTCACCGACCCCGAAATCCTGCGCAGCTCACTGGCGGGGGTGATCCTGCGCATGAAGGCGCTGCACCTGGGCGCGGTGGAAGACTTCGCCTTCCTCGAAGCGCCGCAGCGCCGCGCCATCACCGACGGCTACCAGCTGCTGTCCGAACTCGGCGCGGTGGACGAGGCCAACGAACTGACGCCGGTCGGCAGGACACTCTCCAAACTACCGCTGGACCCGCGCGTGGGCCGCATCCTGCTGGAAGCGCAGCAGCGCGGCGCGCTGGACGAGGTGCTGGTCATCGCCTCTGCCCTGAGCCTGCAGGACGTGCGCGACCGGCCGCTGGAGAAACAGACCCAGGCCGACCAGGCGCACAAGAAATTCGACGACGAAAAGAGCGAGTTCACGGGCACGCTCAAGCTGTGGAAGTGGCTGGAGGACAGCAAGGGTGGCCACGGCAAGGACCACAAGCTCAGCCACCGCCAGTATGAGAACCTGCTGCGCGAGAACTACATCAACGTGCGGCGGGTGCGTGAATGGCGCGACATCCATTCGCAGCTGCACACCGTGGTGGCCGAGCACCAGTGGAAGCTCAACACCGCGCCCGCGACGTATGAACAGCTGCACCTGTCCATGCTGGCCGGTCTGCTGGGCAACATCGGCCAGAAGAACGACACCGAGGACTGGTACCTCGGCGCGCGCGGCATCAAGTTCCACCGCCACCCGGGCGCCAACCTGAGCAAGAAGCCCGGCCGCTGGATCGTCTGCGCCGAGCTGGTGGAGACCGCGCGCCTGTTCGGCCGTGGTATCGCCAATATCGAACCGCAGTGGCTGGAACAGGTGGGCGGCCATCTGCTCAAGAAGCAGGTGCTCGATCCGCACTGGGAGAAGAAGGCCGGCCGCGTCAGCGCCTACGAGCGCGCCACGCTCTATGGCCTGATCGTGTACCAGCAGCGGCGGGTGGACTACAGCAAGGTAGACCCGGCCGGCGCGCGCGAGATCTTCATCCGCGAAGCCCTGGTCGGCCACCTGCACGACGACACCTGGGACAGCAAACTGCCCTTCCTGGCAGCCAACCGCCGCACCGTGCGCGAGGTGCAGGAGCTGGAACACAAAGCCCGCCGGCAGGACGTGCTGGTGGACGACGAGCTGATCTACGCCTTCTACGACGCGCAGTTGCCGGCCGACGTGTGTAACGGGGTTGCGTTCGAGCGCTGGTACCGGGATGCCTCGCGCGAGAACCCCAAGCTGCTGTTCCTCACGCGCGAAGAGCTGATGCGCCACGAGGCCGCAGGCATCACCACCCAAGCCTATCCCAAGACCATCCGCCTGGGCGGTGTGGACTGCGCGGCCAGCTATCTGCACGAGCCCGGCGACCCGCGCGACGGTGTGAGCGTCACGGTGCCGATCTTCGCGCTCAATCAGGTCAGCGAAGACCGCTGCGACTGGCTGGTGCCCGGCATGCTCAAGGACAAGGTGCAGGCCCTGCTCAAGACGCTGCACCAGCGGCCGCGCTCGCGCCTGGTGCCGTTGCCGGCCACGGCCGAGAAAATGACCGAGGCGCTGTGCCAGCCCGAGACCTTCGGCAGCGGCAGCCTGATGGATGCGCTGCTCAAGCTGGTGCGCGAGGCCACGCAGCTGCCGGTGCAGCGCAACGACATCAAGGTCGACATGCTGCCGGCGCACCACTTCATGCACCTTCGGGTGGTGGACGAACACGGCCGCCAGCTGGGGCAGGGACGTAACCTCGGCGCGCTCAAGGCCGAGCTGGGCTCCAAGGCGCGTGGGGCCTTCCAGGCGCTGGCCTCGCTCAAGCTCAAGGATATTGCCGGCCCCGCAACGACCGCGCCGGAGCCTGCCACTGCGCCCGCGGTGGCCGATGGCGCCCGCCGTGTCGCAGCGCCGGGCAAATCGCCGGCGCCGCCCGCGGCCACCGCCGACCAGCGCCACACCACCTGGGACTTCGGCGAACTGCCCGAGCTGATGGAAATCCGCAAGGGCGGCCAGACGCTGATCGGCTTTCCGGCACTGATCGACGACGGCGACGCGGTGCGCATCGAAGTCTTCGACGAGCCCGAGGTGGCGCAGGCCCGCCACCGCGCCGGCCTGCGCCGCCTGTTCGCGCTGCAGATCCGGGATGCGCTCAAGTACCTGGAAAAGAACCTGCCCGGCCTGCAGGCCATGGGCGTGGCTTACATGAGCGTGGGCAAGACCGACAGCGGCGGTGGTGGCGGCACGCTCGACGAACTGAAGAACCAGATCCTGGACCTGGCGCTGGACCGCGCCTTCCTGACCGACCCGTTGCCCACCGATGGGGCGGCCTTCAAAGCCCGCGTCGACGAGGGTAGGGGGCGCCTGACCCTGATCGCCAACGAGATCGCCCGGCAGGCGGGCGTGATCCTGACCGAATATGCAGCGGCGGCCCGCAAGCTCAAGGACAGCAAGCCGCCCGCCGATGTGGCCACCGATGTTCAGCAGCAGCTGCAGCGTCTGGTGCCCAAGACATTCCTGAGTTCAACGCCCTACGCGCAGTTGCAGCACTTCCCGCGCTACCTCAAGGCGGTGCAGCTGCGGCTGGACAAGCTGCGCGGCGACCCGGCACGCGACGCTGCGAAGTTTGCGGAGCTGCGCCCGCAGGACCAGCGGTTCTGGCGCCTGGTGGCAGAACGCAAGGGCGTGCAGGACGCGCGGCTGCAGGAAGTGCGCTGGCTGCTGGAGGAACTGCGCGTGAGCTTTTTTGCCCAGGAGCTGCGCACACCCCAGCCGGTCAGCATCAAGCGCATCGACAAGGCCTGGGCCCAGCTCAACACCTGAGGCCTTGCGTGCGGCCACGTCAGGCGCCCGCCAGGGCGACGCGCGGGGCTCGCAGCTTCAGCCCGGGCTGCGCCGCCAGGCGGTCGACCACCGTGCGGGCATCCGTCTCGGTCGCGAACTGGTTGATCCGGACCTCGAAGCGCCCGTCTTTGGCCAGCACCTCAGCCGGGTAGCCCGCTGTGGCGAGTGCGGCGCGCAGCTCGGCCGCCTGGGCTGCCGTGGGCAGCAGACCGAGCACCGCGCGCCAGCGGCCGCCTTCCACCAGCACGCCGCTGCCGGGGGTCAGGTCGGCCTGGCCAATGAACTTGGCCAGCTGGTCGGGCGTGGCCTGACCGGCCGGCTTTTCGGGCTGTCCGGTGAACACCACCCAGAAGGCGCCCGGCTTGCCAAGCCCGATCTCGGGTTTGCCATCGCGCACCACTGCCACCTGACCGTCGAAGACGCAGACCGCGTCATGGTCGGCGTCGGTCATGCTCCAGAAGTCGGTGCCGCGGATGCCTACGGTGGCGGTGGCCATCTTCAGGTTCAGCTGGCGTTGGTGGCCCACCAGTTTGCTGCCCACATCGGTGGCATAACGAAACACGCCGGTGACAAGACGCAGTTCGGTGTTGACCGTCTGCGGCCGGGCCACGCCCTGGCGCTGCATCGCCATGTTCTCGATCAGCAACTCGGTGGCTTCGCCGAGCTTGATCTGGCTGCGATCGGGCATGCGCAGCAGCAGGCGGGCGCCGCTGGCGGTGAGGGCCTTGTCGTTGTTGCGCAGCACGATGCCGGGTTGGGCAGGGCGGCGCTGGCCGCTGCGCTCCACCCAAGCCGGCAGTTGCACCGCCTCGACCACCGTGGGGGCGGGGCTTGCGTGTGCCATGCGGGGTGCCCACCAGGCACCGGCGCCGGCCAGGGCCAGTGCCAGGAGGGCGGTACGCAGCGCCGTGCGGCGGGTGATCGGGGCCGGCGCGCTGACCGTGCGGTGGGGGTGTCGCATGCGAACTCCAGAAAATATTGCCAGAAAGCCGGTGTATCGGCCGTATCGGTCCACAGTTGAACCGGCCGTGAAGACCGCGATGCCACAAGTGAGTAAACGGCACGCCCTTGGTTTCTCTCCATAGCCCCGGGCGCGTGACGGATTTGGCGGATCGCTTGACAGCGTGTGCCGCTTTGGGTTTCATCTGCCATGGCGTTGCCACGGTGGCGAACGCCCGCTGGAGGTGCCCATGGATCGACGTGCCTTTGTGGAAACATGTTCGGCCGGCGCCGGTGCACTGGCACTGGCCTGGGGCCGCAGCGGCTGGGCCGCCAATGCCCAACCGCGACCCTACGGCCGTGTGCTGCTGGTTGACGAATACGGCGATCCGCTCAAGGCGCAGTCGCTGAAGGCACAGACCAACTACCTGTTCCACTATCCGTTTGAGTCCACTCCGGTGTTCCTGCTCGATGTGGGCAAGGCTGCCCAGCCGACCACCCTGCGCACGCGGGACGGCGCAGCCTACCAATGGCCGGGCGGGGTGGGGCCCGGGAAGCGCCTGGTGGCGTTTTCGGCCATCTGCGCGCACAAGCTGGTGTACCCGACCCGCGAACTGAGCTTCATCAGCTACCGCAAAGGTGGTGTGGTCCATCGCAAAACCCCCAGCGAGGGCGATGACCTGATCCACTGCTGCGCGGACCACAGCCAGTACGACCCGGCCCGTGGCGCCCAGGTCCTGGGGGGGCCAGCCGACCAGCCGCTGTGTGCCGTGCTGCTGGAGCACGATGTGAAGGCCGACACGCTCACCGCCACGGGCACCCTAGGCGGCGAACTGTTCGACCAGTTCTTTCAGAAATACGCCTTCAAGCTCGAACTGGAGGTGGGCCCCAAGGCCCGCCAGCGGGTGGCCCAGCGCAGCACGGTACGCGAACTCGCGCAGTTTTGCCGCAACCCGGTGCGCTGCTGAACCCTGCGTTACAGGCGGGCCAGCCGTTCCAGTGCTGCCCTCAGCGTTGCGTCCTGCTTCGCAAAGCAGAAGCGCACGACCTTCTGGTCGAAGCCGTTGCCATAAAAGGCGGACAGCGGAATCGCTGCCACACCGACCTCGCGCGTGAGCCACTGGCAGAACGCGGCCTCGGGCAGGTCGCGCTCGGGCACCGCCAGGTTCTCGATGCCCACGCACTGGAAATAGGTGCCCTGACCAGGCAGCAGGCGAAACCGCGTCTGCGCCAAGCCTTCGCGGAACAGGTCGCG
>Ga0172372_10010136_pt1 | contig 12125 bp, 10 predicted proteins | sample LakKiv5m_2_FD_114544 | JGI IMG/M metagenome (GOLD analysis project Ga0172372, IMG submission 114544) | Freshwater microbial communities from Kabuno Bay, South-Kivu, Congo - kab_092012_9.5m | ecosystem: Environmental > Aquatic > Freshwater > Lake | place: Democratic Republic of the Congo...
CGGCGGTGCGCGCTGGAATTTCCTCGCCGCCTGGGCCTACGCCCAGCAGAAATTCGGCGACGAGCAGCAGGCCCAGGCCTTTGTCGAGAAGCTCTACAAGAATGTGCCGGTGCTCGATACCGGCGCCCGCGGCTCGACTGTCACCTTCGTCAACAACGGCATCGGCGACGTGCTGCTGGCCTGGGAGAACGAGGCTTTCCTGGCCTTGAAGGAACAGGGCGGTGAAGATTTCGAGATCATCGCGCCTTCGCTGTCGATCCTTGCCGAGCCACCGGTGGCAGTGGTGGACAAGAACGTCGAGCGCAAGGGCACGCGGGCGCTAGCCGAGGCCTATCTGAACTACCTGTACAGCGAGGAAGGCCAGCGCATCGCGGCGAAGAACTTCTACCGGCCACGCAACGAGGCCGTGGCGGCCGAATTCAAGGATCAGTTCCCGGCGCTGAAGCTGGTCACCATCGACGGGGACTTTGGTGGCTGGAAGGCCGCACAACCGAAGTTCTTCAATGATGGCGGCATCTTCGACCAGATCTATCAGGCCGAATGAAGCTACTGCGCTTGCCCATACTTCGTTGAAGACCGGCTCGGGCCTGCTCATTTACAGCCCGTAAACTCCGCGGCCCTCGCCGGTCTTCGCCTTGTCTGAGCTGCGCTCGTGACGCTTCAGCCGAAACCTCCTCAATCGGATCGCTATGACCACGGCGGATTCTTGTCCGCCCTGTCGAAGGAATAGTCATGTCCCGCCGAACCTCCCCCGTCATACCCGGCTTCGGGCTGACGCTGGGCTACACCCTGGTGTACCTCAGCCTGTTGGTGCTGATTCCCCTGGGTGCGCTGTTTCTCAAGACCACCGAGCTCTCGTGGGCGCAGTTCATCGCCATCGTCAGCGCGCCGCGCGTGCTGGCGGCGCTCAAGCTGAGCTTTGGCACCGCCTTCGCGGCCGCCGTGCTCAATGGCGTGATCGGCACGCTGCTGGCCTGGGTGCTGGTGCGCTATCGCTTCCCCGGCCGCAAGATCATCGAGGCGATGATCGACCTGCCCTTCGCCCTGCCGACCGCGGTGGCAGGCATTGCCCTCACCGCGCTGTACGCGCCGAACGGACCGATCGGCCAGTTCGCTACCGACCTGGGCTTCAAGATCGCCTACAGTCCGCTGGGCATCACCCTGGCACTGACCTTCGTGACCCTGCCCTTCGTGGTGCGCACCCTCCAGCCGGTGCTCGCCGATATCCCGCGTGAAGTGGAAGAAGCCGCGGCCTGCCTCGGCGCGCGTCCGCTGCAGATCGTTCGCCATGTGCTGCTGCCAGCGCTGCTGCCCGCCTGGCTGACCGGCTTCGCCTTGGCCTTTGCCCGCGGCGTCGGCGAGTACGGCTCGGTGATCTTCATCGCCGGCAACATGCCGATGAAGACCGAGATCCTGCCGCTGCTGATCATGGTCAAGCTGGACCAGTACGACTACGCCGGCGCCACGGCCATCGGCGTGCTGATGCTGGTGGTGTCTTTCATCCTGCTGCTGGCGATCAACCTGCTGCAGCGCCGTATTGCCTACGGCTGAGGAGGCCAGCATGACTACCGCTTCCTTGCCCGTGTCGGCAAATGCCCGCGCCACCACTACCCGTCGCGGCAAGCAAACGGCCCGCCGCCTGTTGATCGGCGCGGCCTGGTTGACCTTCGCGCTGTTCCTTCTGCTGCCGCTGTTGATCGTCCTCGGCGAAGCCTTCAAGCAAGGGGTCGGCACCTTCTTCACGGCAATCCTCGAGCCCGATGCCCTGGCCGCGCTCAAGCTCACCCTGCTTGCCGTGGGCATCTCGGTGCCGCTCAATCTGGTGTTCGGCGTCGCCGCCGCCTGGTGCGTGAGCAAGTACGAGTTCCGCGGCAAGAGCCTGCTGGTGACCCTGATAGACCTGCCGTTCTCGGTCTCCCCGGTCATTGCCGGCCTGATCTACGTGCTCTTGTTCGGCGCCCAAGGCTATTTCGGCGAGTGGCTGAGTGATCGCGATATCCAGATCGTCTTCGCCGTGCCGGGCATCGTCCTGGCGACGCTGTTCGTCACCGTGCCCTTCGTCGCCCGCGAGCTGATCCCGCTGATGCAGGAGCAGGGCAGTACCGAAGAGGAAGCCGCGCGGCTGCTCGGCGCCAGCGGCTGGCAGATGTTCTGGCACATCACCCTGCCGAACATCAAATGGGGCCTGATCTACGGCGTGGTGCTCTGCACCGCGCGGGCAATGGGCGAGTTCGGTGCGGTGTCGGTGGTCTCCGGGCATATCCGCGGGCTGACCAACACCCTGCCGCTGCACGTCGAGATTCTCTACAACGAATACAACCACGTCGCCGCGTTCAGCGTGGCCAGCCTGCTGCTGGCCCTGGCGCTGGTGATCCTGCTGCTCAAGCAGTGGAGCGAATCGCGCATCGCGCGCCTGAAAACCGGAGCACAGCCATGAGTATCGAAGTCCGTGACGTCAACAAGCGCTTCGGCCAGTTCCAGGCGCTGCAGGCGATCGACCTGCACATCCAGAGCGGCGAACTGGTCGCCCTGCTCGGCCCGTCCGGCTGCGGCAAGACCAGCCTGCTGCGCATCATCGCCGGACTGGAAACGCCGGACAGCGGCAGCATCGTGTTCCATGGCGAGGATGTCTCCAGCCGCGATGTGCGCGACCGCAACGTCGGCTTCGTCTTCCAGCACTACGCACTGTTCCGCCACATGACGGTGTTCGACAACGTGGCCTTCGGCCTGCGCATGAAGCCGAAGAAGCTGCGCCCGAACGAAGCGGTGATCGCCGCCAAGGTGCACGAGTTACTGAATCTGGTGCAGCTGGACTGGCTCGCGGAGCGTTACCCCGAACAGCTCTCCGGTGGCCAGCGCCAGCGCATCGCCCTGGCCCGCGCGCTGGCAGTGGAGCCCAAGGTGTTGCTGCTCGATGAGCCGTTCGGTGCGCTGGATGCCAAGGTGCGCAAGGAACTGCGCCGCTGGCTGGCGCGGCTGCACGAGGACGTGCACCTGACCTCCGTGTTCGTCACCCACGACCAGGAGGAGGCGATGGAGGTCGCCGATCGCATCGTGGTGATGAACAAGGGTGTGATCGAGCAGATCGGCACACCGGCGGAGGTGTATGCCAACCCCGACAGCGAGTTCGTCTACCACTTCCTCGGCGACGCCAATCGCTTGCAGCTGGACGAACAGCGCAGTGTGCTGTTCCGCCCGCATGAGGTTTCCCTGAGCCGTGAAGCGCTGGCCGAGCACCTGGCCGGCGAGGTGCGCGACATCCGCCCGCTCGGCGCGCTGACCCGCGTCACGCTGAACGTCGCAGGGCAAGCCGAGCCGATCGAAGCGGAGGTCGGCAACGACCACGCCAGCCTGGTGGGCGTGCAACGCGGCAGCACGCTGTACTTCCAGCCCAAGGGGCAGGCACTGCGCGCAGGCTGATGCGTGCCGCCGGTCATATCGGGCGACAGAAGCGACTTGGCCGCGGCGGGCAACTGTCGCACCCTGTCGGCAGTCGCCCCTTATCGCGAGGCTCCCATGCGCATCACCCTGTTCAGCAGCAAGCCCTATGACCGTGACAGCTTCCAGGCCGCCAACCGCTCCCACGGCTTCGAGCTGCACTTTCTCGAGACCCGCCTGGACCCTGACACCGCGGCCCTGGCGATGGGCGCCGAAGTGGTCTGCCCGTTCGTCAACGACGTGCTCTCCGCCCCCGTGCTGGAGCAGCTCGCGGCCGGCGGCACGCGGCTGATCGCACTGCGCTCGGCCGGCTACAACCATGTCGATCTGCCCTGCGCCAGGCGTCTCGGTCTGCCGGTGGTGCGGGTGCCGGCCTACTCGCCGCATGCCGTGGCCGAGCACACCGTGGCACTGATCCTGGCGCTCAATCGCCGCCTGCCGCGTGCCTACAACCGCACCCGCGAAGGCAACTTCTCGCTGCAGGGGCTGACCGGCTTCGATCTGGTCGGCAAGCGCGTCGGCGTGGTCGGCAGTGGGCAGATCGGCGCGGTGTTCGCGCGGATCATGCAGGGCTTCGGCTGCGAGGTGCAGCTCTATGACCCCTACCCCAACCCGGAGCTGGAACGCCTCGGCATGCGTTACGTGGCGATCGACGAGCTACTGGCCGGCAGCGATATCGTCAGCCTGCACTGCCCGCTCACCGAAGAGACCCGTCACCTGATCAACCAGCAGAGCCTGGCGACCATGAAACCGCACGCCATGCTGATCAACACCGGCCGCGGCGCGCTGATCGACACGCCGGCGCTGATCGGCGCGCTGAAGAGCGGCCAGCTCGGCTATCTGGGGCTGGATGTCTACGAGGAAGAAGCCGGGCTGTTCTTCGAGGATCACTCCGGCCTGCCGCTGCAGGACGATGTGCTGGCGCGGCTGCTGTCGTTCCCCAACGTGATCGTCACCGCCCACCAGGCCTTCCTCACCGAGGAGGCGCTGGCAGCCATCGCCGGCACCACCCTGGGCAACGTCGCTGCTTGGCAGGCCGGGCAGCTCGCCAATCAGGTCAGCGACTAGCGTCGAGTTGGCGCAGGCGCGCTTCCAGCAACGCGGGGAAGCGTTTGAACCAGGTCTGGTTCAGCGGTGAGGGGTGCGGCAGCGGGTGCAGGGTGAAGGTTCGTGCGTGGCCTTGCGCGTCCTGCAGGTCGATATCGAGGTTGGCCGTAAAGCGATCCTCACGCTGCCAGAACGCCTCCAGGCGCTGGCGCGCCTCGCGCGGCTGGCCGATGGCGAACCAGAGAAAGGCCTCGCGACCGAGGGTGACGATGTGCCGGCCATGCCAGCTGTCGATCAGCAACTGGCGCATCAGCGGCTGGAAGCGGCGCTTCACCGCCATGGACCAGGCCTTGTTGCCGATGGGCTTGTACGGCACGGTGTTGATCCAGAAGCAGTGCCGGCCCAGCGCCCGGCCCGCCTCGAAGTCCGGCATCTCTGCGCAGTGCAGGTGGCGATAGAGCACGCGCCGGACGATTTGCCCGCCGGCGCCGATGAAGGGCTCGCCGTGACGCACTTCCTCGCGGCCCGGGTCGCGGCCGAAGAAGCAGAGCGGCGCGTCGGCGTCACCGAGGCCGATGATGGGCTCCAGCGGATCACGGTCGTAGGTTGCATAGATCGCCGTATCGATGCCGTCGGTGTCGGCAGCGAGGTCACGCAGCGCCTGGCGCAGCGATGCAGGCACGCCGCTCAATAGTCGTCTTCTTCGACCAATTCGACCGCCGCAGCGTCCAGGGCATAGGCGGCATCGGCCATATCGTTGCTGACCGGCTCGATCTGCAGGCGACCGTCGACCCACAGCGGCGCGTAGATGTCTTCCAAGACGATGCCCTTGGGGTAACGCACCAGCACGATCTGGTTCGGCGGCGGCGGCGGCACGTGGATGCAGGCACCGGGATAAGGGACGAGGAAAAACTCGGTGCTGCGCCCGCGGGCATCGCTTTCCAGCGGTACCGGGTAGCCACCGAGGCGGATCTCGCGGCCGTTCAGCTCGGCGACCGTCTTGGCCGAATACATCACCGCCGGCAGTCCGGCCTCCTGCTTGAGCCCGCCCTGATCGCTGAAGCCCAGGTCCTCGGGCGTCGCATGGTCGATCTCCGGCATCTCCTCCAGCGCCTGGCGATCCTCGGGCGGCATCAGTTCCAGCCAGTCGAGTTCCGATGGCGCGGCATGAACGGTGGCAACGAGGGCGAGACAGCAGAACAGCGAGGCGAGAGATGAACGCATGAGGTCACTACGTGAGAAGGGAACGGGGCCGCAGGGCGCGGCCCCGCGGCGGGTCAGTGCTTGCGGCTGGTGACCATGCCGTAGATCACCAGCAGGATGATCGCACCGACCACGGCGCCGATAAAGCCTGCGCCCTCGCCCGCCTGGTACAGGCCGAGCGCCTGGCCGCCGTAGGTCGCCAGCAGCGAGCCGCCGATACCCAGCAGGATGGTCATGATCCAGCCCATGCTGTCGTCGCCCGGCTTCAGGAAACGCGCAACGAGGCCGACGATCAAGCCGATGATGATGGTGCCGATGATGCCCATGGTTGTGCTCCTCAGGTCCGAAAGGTGGGTAACCAATTGACCGGAGGGCGCCGCCGCCGTTCGCCGGCGCCGGACGGTCGGCCGTCAGGAATGCGGGATCAGGCTTTCCACGGCGGTGATCTGCCGGTCGAGGGTAGCGCGATCCGCGCAGCGCAGCGTGGCGTGGCCGACCTTGCGCCCGGCCTTGAAGGCCTTGCCGTAGTGGTGCAGGTGGCAATCCTCGATGGCGATCACCTTGTCCACCGGTGGCACTTCGCCGATGAAGTTGAGCATGGCGCTCTCGCCCAGCTTGGCGGTCGAGCCCAGCGGCAGGCCGGCGACGGCACGCAGGTGGTTCTCGAACTGGCTGCACTCGGCACCTTCGATGGTCCAGTGGCCGGAGTTGTGCACGCGCGGGGCGATTTCGTTGGCCTTCAGGCCGCCGTCCACTTCGAAGAATTCGAAGGCCAGCACGCCGACGTAGTCGAGCTTCGCGAGCACGCGACCGACATAGTCCTCGGCCAGCGCCTGCAACGGATGGTTGCTGCTGGCCACCGACAACCGCAGGATGCCGCTCTCGTGGCTGTTGTGCACCAGCGGGTAGAAGCAGGTTTCGCCATCCCGGCCACGCACGGCGATCAGCGAGACTTCGCCGGTGAACGGCACGAAACCTTCCAGGATGCACGGCACGCTGCCCAGCTCGGCGAACGCACCGGCAACATCGGCCGGCTTGCGCAGCAGCTTCTGGCCCTTGCCGTCATAGCCCAGGGTGCGGGTCTTGAGCACGGCGGGCAGGCCGATGCTGGCCACTGCAGCGTCGAGGTCGGCCTGCGACTGGATGTCGGCGAACGCCGGGGTGGGAATGCCGAGCTCCTTGAACATGGATTTCTCGAACCAGCGATCGCGAGCGATGCGCAGCGATTCGGCGCTCGGGTAGACCGGCACGAACTGCGAGGAAGGCCACCGTCTCGGCCGGCACGCTCTCGAACTCGAAGGTGACCAGGTCCACTTCGTCGGCCAGACGGCGCAGGTGGTCCTTGTCATCGTAGTCGGCGCGGATGTGCTCGCCGAGGGCCTGGGCGCAGGCGTCCGGCGCGGGGTCGAGGAAGGCGAAACTCATGCCCAGCGGAGTGCCCGCCAGGGCCAGCATGCGGCCCAGCTGGCCGCCACCGATCACACCAATTTTCATATCAACGGCCCTTCTAGGCGGCAGATTCAGCGCGCGACGCGCGCGTCGCTGGGAAGCAGAGTTTAGTCCCGGCTCAACCGCGCGGGTCCGGATTGTCGAGCACGGTCTGGGTCTGCTCGTCACGGAATTTCTTCAGCGCCTGGTGATACTCGGGGAATTCGTGGCCGAGGATGCTCGCCGAGAGCAGCGCGGCGTTGATCGCGCCAGCCTTGCCGATAGCCAGGGTGGCGACCGGCACGCCGGCCGGCATCTGCACGATGGACAGCAACGAATCGACTCCGGAGAGCATCGACGACTGCACCGGCACGCCGAGCACCGGCAGATGGGTCTTGGCGGCGCACATGCCCGGCAGGTGGGCGGCACCGCCGGCACCGGCGATGATCACGCGCAGACCGCGCGCTTCGGCCTGTTCGGCGTACTGGAAGAGCAGATCCGGGGTGCGGTGGGCGGACACCACCGTCACTTCATGGGGAATGCCCAGCTTTTCCAGCATGTCGGCGGTGTGGCTCAGGGTGGACCAGTCGGACTTGGAGCCCATGATCACGCCTACCAGTGCGCTCATCGTCGTGCCTCTCGTCGGGCGCCCGCGGGCGCGTCAATAACAACAAACCACGCAAAAGAGCGTGGCCTGGATGGGCGCGAACCGGCCACAGGCCGCCCGCGCGAAAGCCGCGCAGTATAGCGCAAGGCGTGACCGGCCAGTACCCCGCATGGTCGGGCCGCTAGCTCGATGCAGCCGGCGCCAGCCGTGGCAGCTCGATCCAGAAACGGCTGCCAACGCCCGGCTCGCTGTGCAGACCCATCTGGCCGTTCATCAGCCTGGCGAACTCCAGGCACAGCGACAGGCCGATACCGGTGCCCTGGATCATGCTGTTCTCCCGTCCGAGCCGCTGGAAGGGCTCGAACACCTGCGCCTGCTGCGCGGGGTCGATGCCCAGACCGGTATCCTCCACCAGCAGGCGTACATGGCTCGGGCTGGTCTCGGCACGCAGGCTGATGTGCCCCTCGGGCACGTTGTACTTCATGGCGTTGGACAACAGATTCAACAGCACCTGGCGCAGCCGCCGCGGCTCGGCGAGCACCAGCAGGCGCTCGTCCGGCAGGCTCAGGTCGAGCCGCAGCCCACGCTGCTGGATGTCCAGCGAGACCAGCTCGGCGCATTCGCGCATCAGCTCGCAGACATTAACCGGCTGCAGCTCGAGCTGCGCCGGCTCGTTCTGCAGGCTCGACCATTCCAGGATTTCCCCCAGCAGCTGATTGAGGTGCCGGCTGGCCAGCAGGATCTCGTCGAGGTACTCCGCCGCCTCGGCCTGGCTTTCATCGTCGCAGTCCATGCGCATCAGCTGGGCGAAGCCGAGGATGGCGTTGAGCGGCGTGCGCAGCTCATGGCTGATGCCCGACAGCAGCCGGCCCTTGGCTTCGCTGGCAGCCTGGGCCTGCAGCGTTGCCTCGCGCAGCTCCTCCTCGACCCGCTTGAGGGCATCGATGTCCACATGGGTGCCGGCCAGCACGCGCGCCGCGCCGGTGTCCGGATCATGCTCGAGCACGCGCCCGCGACTGAGCAGCCAGTGGTATCCGCCCATGCTGTCGGCGAAGCGGTACTTGGCCTCGTAGCGCTGCTGCAGCCCCTCGCGCACCCGCTCGATCTGCGCCAGCGCCTGGGGCAGGTCGTCCGGGTGGATGCGCTGACGGAAATCGCTGTCGCTGAGCTGCCCGGACGGAAGGCCGAAGCGCGCCACCATCGCGCCACGTACGCGCAGCGAATGGTTCGCCATGTCGTACTCCCAGAGGCTCTCGGTGGCGCTTTCCAGCACCAGTTCCAGGCGCCGCTGCGCTTCCCAGCGCTCGGACTCGCTGTAGGCCAGGCGGCTGCCGATCTCCTGGGTGTGCCGCGACATCTCGTCGAGTTCACGGATCTGCGCCTGCAGCGGCTCAGGCCGCCAGCGACCCAGGCCGATCTCGCCGAGCATCCGCGAGATGCCGGCGATGGGCGTCAGCAGCGCCTGGCTGAGCTGGCGCGCACGCAGCCACATGAGGGCGAAGAAGCCGATGTAGAACAGCACCAGGCCGGCGATCAGCAGGTAGCCGATCTGCCGATAGCGGCTGGCCAAGGCATTGGTCTGACGGAACACCGCGGCCTCGTCGACCACCGTCAGCAGATGCCAGCCGGTCTGCGCCACGGTGGTCCAGGCCACCAGCTGCGGCCTGCCGCCGAGCATCACCTGCTGCACGCCGCTGGCGGCGCCGGATATCGCCGCGGCCAGCTCGGCCGTTTCGGGACGTCGATCGAGGCGAAAGTCCTCGGGCTTGAACATCTCGCTGCGGATCGCATCCAGGTAGGAATGGTTGGTCAGCTCGGCCAGGCCGAAATCCGTTTCCCCGGGTTCCGGCAGGGCCATGATCGTGAGGTCGTCGCTGACCAGCATGGCATAGCCGCCCCAGGGCACCTGCAGCTGGCCGATCTGTTCGAGGATGCCGCTGACGGTGATGTCGATGCCCACCACCCCTTCGAGGAAATCGTCGCGGTAGACCGGTGCGATCGCCGACATCATCCAGCCGTGTCCGGCCGGGTCGAGGTACACATCGGTCCAGACCACGCCGCGCTCCGGGTTGTGCTCGGCATCGGCGAGGTAATAGAAGTTGTACTTGGGGATGTCCATGTCCGCCGGGTACTGGTCGAGGGTGAAGAACCACGGGTAGATATGGTTGAAGCTGTCCCAGCTGTTGAAGTAGAGGCTGGCGATCAGCGGATTGCGCGCCTCGATCTCCTTCATCAGCGGCTCGAGCTGTCGCAGCCGCGCGATCTTCTCCAGATCGTGGTGCTCGGCGGGCGTCGCTCCGGAGTAGAAGACCGCGGCACCGCCATTGTTTTCCGGGCTGTAGCGCACGCCATCGGCGCTCAGCGCCAGCTCCGGCAGTGCCGCCGGCTCGCCGCTGTGCAGCGCCTGGGCCGTGAGGTTGCGATACACCTGAGTGAGCGCGCCGATCTGGCTGAGCTGCTCGCTGACCAGGCGCGATTCGAGGCTGACCGCTGCCTGCAGATCATTGAGCGCGGTGTCGCGCAGGTACTCGATCTGCGCATCGCGAATCGCGTTGTTGGTCAGCAGATAGATCGCGATCAGCGCGGTTTCCACCAGAACCAGCGGAATCAGCGCGCTGCGGACGAAGGCCCGCCAGATCCACTGACGCAGGCTGATTGGGTTAGCGGTGGGCACGACTGGGCTCCAGCGGCCGCGCAGGGCAGGCAATCAGCAGAGGGGCGGCCGGCGGCGATCATAACATCGCCACCGCAGCGGCGGACTACGGCCTCGGCCGCATGCCCGGTGCGGCGATCAGGACGCGCTGGCCAGGCTCGCGGCCGGGCTCGCGCTGCGTCGACACTGCTTGGCCATCGCCGCCAGCCGCACCGCCACGTTGGCCGTACCGTAGCCGGCGTAACCATTGCAGCGCTGCAGGATTTCGAAGAAGAAGCGTCCCTCGAAGGGCTCGGTGTAGACGTGGAACAGCTCGCCGCCCTCGGCGTCGCGGTCGTACAGCACGTTGTAGCGCGCCAGTTCGGCGAGCAGCCGATCGTCGAAGTCGAAACGGGCGGCCAGGTCGTCGTAGTAGTTGCGCGGAATTTCCAGCAGCGGCACCCCGGCCGCCTGCGCCCGAGCCACCTCGGCGAAGATGTCGTCACAGGCGAAGGCCACGTGATGCACGCCGGCGCCGCGGTAACTAGACAGCGCCTGGGCGATCACCGTGTCGCGGTCCTGCGAGGTGTTGAGCGGCAGCCGCACCCGTCCGCAGGGGCTGCGCACGGCACGGCAGCGCATCAGCCCGTAGGGGTCGGGCAGCAGCAGCTCGTCATCGGCCTCGAAGTCGAACAGGCTGCGGTAGAACAGCACCCAGCTGGCCAGGCTCTCGGCCGGCAGCGCCGTGGCCATGTGGTCGATGCGTTGCAGGCCCGCGCCCACTGGCGCCACGGCATGCAGGCGGAAATCGATGTCGTAGTTGCTCTGGCCCGGCGCGCCGGATTCGAGCAGGTAGATCAAGCTGCCATCCGGTGCCCGCACGGCCGGAATCTGCCGCTCGTTCGGCCCGATCAGCCCACGATAGGGCTGACCACCGAAGGCGCAGGCGCGCGCCAGGGCCGAGGCCTCGTCATCGATCTTCAGCGCCATGGCGCACACCGAGGGGCCGTGTGCCTCGAAGTAATTGTGCGCGAAGGAATACGGCTCGGCGTTGAGCACGATGTTGATCTCGCCCTGGCGGTACAGCTGCACCTCCTTCGAGCGGTGCTGGCCGACGTGGGCGAAGCCCAGCTGCTGCAGCCAGTTGCCCAGGCGCGCGGCATGTGGCTCGTCGACGGCGAACTCGAGAAAGTCGATGCCCTCGTAACGGGGCGCGGGTGGCGGTGCGAACAGCGCCTGGGCGGCTGGCGCCGAGCTGGCGCTGGTCGCCAGACGCTGGCCGGTCAGCTCCTCCAGGTGCAACAGCGCGCGCAGACCATCGGCGGCGATGCCCCTGGGCGGCGCGGCGCGAAACCCGTCGTTGAACACCTCCAGCGACAGCGGCCCGCTGTAGCCGGCCTGCAGCACCGGCGCGAGGAACCCTGCCAGGTCGAACTCGCCCTGACCGGGGAAACAGCGGAAGTGCCGGCTCCACTCCAGCACGTCCATGGCCAGCACGGGCGCATCGGCCAGCTGCACGAAGAAGATCCGCTCGCCGGGAATCTCGACGATGCCGCTCGGATCGTCGCCCAGGGCCAGGGTATGGAAACTGTCGGGAATCACCCCCAGCGCCGGATGATCGACCTGCCGCACCAGCGTCCAGACATCGCGCCAGGTCTTCACGTGGCGGCCCCAGGCCAGCGCTTCGTAGCCGACCCGCAGCCCGCGAGCGCCGGCGCGCTCGGCGATGAGGGCGAGGTCGCCGAGCAGCGTTTCGCGGTCGCCCAGCGC
>Ga0172372_10010137_pt1 | contig 12125 bp, 11 predicted proteins | sample LakKiv5m_2_FD_114544 | JGI IMG/M metagenome (GOLD analysis project Ga0172372, IMG submission 114544) | Freshwater microbial communities from Kabuno Bay, South-Kivu, Congo - kab_092012_9.5m | ecosystem: Environmental > Aquatic > Freshwater > Lake | place: Democratic Republic of the Congo...
AACCGCGCCAGCACCTCCTTGCCGGTGCCCGACTCGCCGGTGACGAGCACCGTGCACTCGGTGGCGGCGACGCGGCGCGCGAGCTCGATCAGGCGGCGGGACTTCGGGTCCACCGCCACGGGCTCCGGGCCGATCACTGCCGTGTTGCTCGCCATCGATACGCCTCCAGGACCACCCATCGGGGTGCCTCGGAGGGTAATCAGCAAAAAGCATGCCCGGGGTCGGAAGGGGCGCCGGCGTCAAGGAGCCGTCATCCCGGCGCTATCAGCCCGCGTAGCCCTCGGACTCGGCGAAGCCGTACTTGCGGAGCTTCTCAACGAGCGTCGTGCGCCGCAGACCGAGCAGGCGCGCGGCATGGGCGACCGTGCCGCCCGAGCGCTCGAGCGCCTCGGAGATGAGCTTGTGCTCGATGGCGTAGAGATGGGCTTTGAGGTCCATGCCGTCGGCTGGGAGCGCCTCGCCCGCATCGTCGAGGCCGGCTTCCGGCGCTTCGAGGGGCGCGGCGACCGTCCGAGCGACCTCGGCGAGTTCGGCGGCCGCCTGCTCGGCGAGTCGACGGGCCTCGAGCCGCTCCGCCAGCGCTTCGGCGAGGCTCTTCTGGATGGCCTCGCGCTCGACGACCGCTTCCGGCATCGCTGCGGCCGGTGCGCCGGTCGGCGCACAAGCAGGGGCAGCGGCGACGGCAGCGGCAAAGATCTGCCGCGCGGTTGCCGCCCCGGCGTCTTCGATGACATGCGCGCGGTAGCGGGCCGGGAGATCACGGACCTCGACGACCTGCTCGCCGTTGAGGATGCTGAGCCTCTCGATGAGGTTGCCGAGCTCACGGACGTTGCCCGGCCAACCGTAGCCGCGCAACGTAGCCAGCGCCGCCGGCGCGAGCTCCAGCATCGGGCGCCCGGCGCGCGTGTTGACGAGCGCGAACTCGTGCACCAGCGTCCCGAGGTCATCGACGCGTTCGCGCAGCGACGGCATCTCGATGGGGAACACGTTCAGACGGTAGAAGAGATCGCCGCGGAACTGGCCGCGGGCGATGCACTCCTCGAGGTTGCGGTGGGTGGCAGCGATGATGCGCACGTCGCAACGGATCGGCTGGTGGCTGCCGACGCGCTCGAAGACGCGTTCCTGCAGCACGCGCAGCAGCTTCACCTGCATCGGCAGGCTCATGTCGCCGATCTCGTCCAGGAAAAGCGTACCGCCCTCCGCGATCTCGAAGCGGCCGCGGCGCGAGGCGTAGGCGCCGGTGAAGGCGCCCTTCTCGTGGCCGAACAGTTCGCTCTCGAGCAGCTCGGACGGGATGGCGCCGCAGTTGACCGCGACGAACGCGCCGTTGCGGCGCGGGCTGGAGTCGTGGATGGCGCGGGCGACGACCTCCTTGCCGGTGCCGGACTCGCCGAGCACGAGGACGCTCGAATCGTGACGAGCGACCTTGCGGATGAGGGAGACGACCACGCCGATCGCGGCGGAAGGACCGCTCGGATAGCGCACGGCCGCCTCGCCGCCGGCGATGCCGACTGCGCGACGCGCTGTGCTTGGATTGCGGTCCCCGTTCGCCTTCACGACCCCTCCCCCGAGTGGTGAGGTTTTATAGCGTGCGGGACATCACAAACCGGACAGATATATCCGTTTCGGAATCAAAAAATGACTTTCGGCAGGGGTGGGTCAGAGCGGCTTGCGGCGGCCGGCGACCGCTCGTCGGTGCTGCCGGAAGACGAAGCGCTCGAGCGCGTCGATCTCGACATCCGAGAGACCCAGGAACTCCACCTCTACCCGACCGCGATCGCCGACCGAGACGACCCGACAGGGCAGCCGAAGGGCCTCGGCGACTCCCTCGCGCAGATATACCTCCATCGTGCCCATCGCGCCTGCGGCGCAAGACGGCGCGTCCGGCGGGTGGACGTCGGCGGCGCTCCAAAACACCCCGGCGGCGGTGAGGCCGGCCACCACGGCCGGTGGACGCGCACCGGACTGCGCGACCCAATGACCGACCATCTCGATCAGCAGGTCGATCTTCTTCTCGAGACGTGCGGTCTCCGCCGAGCCGACGACATCGTCATCGCGCTGCGTCCGGCGTTCCTCCAGAGCTTCACAGGTGTGCAGCACCCGCAGGTTGGTGGCGATGCGATGCGCGACCACGCGCTCGGCGGAGGGCGGCGTGCCGGGCATGAAGCGCACCGGCAGCAGGTCCTCCCAGACGAGCAGCGACGGTCCTTCGGTCGATGTCACGCTGGACCGGCCGGGCGCGGACGTCAGACCGCCGCTCGTGCGGCGCGCGCCTCGACCGGCAACGCCGCCCAAGCGCCGCGGATCTCGACGAGGATGGACGAGGCGCTGGTGAGCGCGCGCAGGTCGCTCGAGACCTGCCCGAGCAACAGCTGCCGGCTCACGTAGTCGTAGAGGTCATCGAGGTTGCGCGCGAGCGGGCCCTGCGAGAGATCCAGGCTCGCCCGCAGCTCGCCGATGATGGCCATCGCGCGCTGCAGGTGCTGGCTCTTCTCGAGCTTGGCGCCACGTTCTTCGCAGCCGCGCGCCTGCGCGATGCGCGCCAACGCGCCGTCGAGCAGCATCATCACGAGCTTGTGCGGATCCGCGGCTGCCACGCCACCATGGGCGGCGGCGGACTGGTATGCGGAGAGTTTCCCTTGCATGGCGGGTGACATGGCGACCTCGCGTCACGGGCACTGCGCCCTCACCCGCTATATCGGCCGCCCGGAGCGGCGCTTGAGCGCCGGTCGTCAGCGAAGTTGACGCGCGAGGTAGTTGCCCGTCGACTGCAGACCGCTCAGCAGCGAATCGAGCGAAGTGAACTGCATCCGGTAACGTGTCTCGAGCGCCTGCATGCGCAGTTCGAGCGTCTCGCGGGCTTTCTGCAGGTCGCGCTTCTGTGCCTGCAGCGATTCGGTGCGGGAGGTCATCTGCCCGCCTGCGGAGATGGCGCCATCGAGCGTCGCGGCGAGACGCTTGGCGATGCCGCCTTCGCCCGCGAACAACCGTGTCACGCCCGCTGCGTCGGATCGCAACGCCGCCGCAAGCTTGGCGTCATCGACCTCCAGTCTGCCGTTGGCGCCCATGCTGATGCCGATCGCGGCCAGCATGGTGGGAGCGGTCCCTGAGGGCGCGACGGTCGCGGCCAGATCGCGGCGTACGCGCGATTCGATGCCGAGCAGCATCGCATCGCCGACCAACGCGCCGCCCGCGCGGGTCGCCGGGTCGTAGGCACGCAGCCTGGCGATGGTCGACGCGGCCGCGTTGAAGTCAGACACCGCCTTGCCGATCTTGTCCTTGAGGCCCGCAGTGTCCTCGCTGACGCTGACGATCAACGACGTTCCGGGCTTGGCGGCGAGCAGTTCGAAGCTGACCCCCTGCACCGCCGAGGCGATCGTGTTGCCGGCGGCCGAGACCAAGAAGCCTTCGATCTTGGCTTGTGCGTCGGCCGCAGGCGAACGCTCCGACATGGGCGTCGAGGTCCCTGGATCGAAGACCAGGCTGTCGAGCCCGCCCTGCGCGTCGGCGGTGGTCACCCGGATGGCCTGCGCGCTGCCCGATGCCGTGGCGGTGAGCACCAGACGGGCGCCATCGTCGGCCTGCACGATGCTGGCGCGGATCCCGCCATTGGCGGCCGCGTTGTTGATCGAGTCGCGGAGCTGCGCGAGCGTCGTGCCTGCGGCGACGACGACATCGAACCCCGCATCGCCTTGTCCGAAGGTGAGCGTTCCTGTGCCCACCGTGGCGCCGGCTCCCCCCGCATATGCCTGCGAGGCGATCTTGTGCGCGGTCGCGAGCGCCAGCACCTCCACCGAATACGTGCCTGTCGCAGCGCCGGTCTTGGCGGTGGCACGCAACACCGTCGCGTCCGAGACCTCGGTCCTGCGCGCCGGTGAAAGCGACTCCTTGCGCAGCGCTTCCACCGAGGTCTGGAACGTGGACAGCGCTCCGCGGAGCGTTCCGAGCGCCGAGATCTTCGTGTCGAGCCCCGACTGCGCACGATCCAATCGCTGTTGCGCAGGCGCGCGCTCCGCCGCCACCAACTGGGTGACGACGGAGTTGACGTCCAGGCCGGAGCCGAGACCCGACGCTTGGACCGTCGACACTAGGTCTTGTCCTCGAACAGCACGCTGCGCACCTCGTCCAGTTTCGACTCGAGACGCCGCGCGATGCGCAGCGCCGCCTCATCGGGGATCTGCCGGATCAATTCCCCCGTGCGCTGGTCGCGCACGCTGATGACCACGCGGTCGCTCGCCACGTCGACGCGGAACTCGAGTTCGCACCCGGCGGCGCGCGCGAGTTCCTGCAGGCGCTCCGTGACGCGCGCGCGCTCCTCGGCGGAGATCTCACGCAGCCGCGCGGCCTCCCGACCCGGAGGCTCCTGCGTCGATGGCCGGACGTCGACGTTCCGCGACGTGCCGTTCCAGGACGACGCCGCCGTCAGCACGTCCGCCAGTCTTGGGAAGCTCATGGTCGTCTCCCTCCCTGCAAAAGCGACAGGCGGCGCTCCCTGGGGGAGTCGCCGCCGGTCAGACGGAAGGGACGCAGGGCTTCTGTACTCTCCTCCGCCCTGCGTCCCGCCCCGTCAACTCATCAACGCAGCAGCGACAGCACGTTCTGGGGAACAGCGTTCGCCTGCGAGAGCATCGCCACACCGGCCTGCTGCAGCACCTGCGCGCGCGTCAGGCGGGCGGTCTCCTCAGCGAAATCGGCATCCATGATCCGCGAGCGTGAGGCCGTGAGGTTCTCGCTCGTGATCATGAGGGTGGAGATAACCGACTCGAAGCGGTTCTGCGTGGCACCGACCGACGCGCGGGCGCTGTTGACGGTGTCGATGGCGGCGTCGAGCGCGGTGATGGCGTCCTGCGCATCGTCGAAGCTGGTCAGGGTCGTTTCGTCGAGCTCGAGGCCTTCCGCGGTGACATCCGCCAGCTCGGCGATCTCGATCGACTCGCCGACATTGGCGCCGATCTGGAAGGTCACGGTCTCGAAGCTGCCGTCGAGCAGCAACTTGCCGGCGAACTGCGTCTGCGACGCGACGCGGCCGATCTCCTCGAGCAGCGCCTGGTACTCGTCGTCGAGGGCCTCGAGGTCGGCCTCAGTGTTCGTGCCGTTCGAGGCCTGCACGGACAGCTCACGCATGCGCTGCAGGTTGTTGGTCACCGAGCCGAGGGCGCCTTCCGCCGTCTGCGTCAGCGACACCGCATCCTGCGCGTTGCGGGTCGCGGTGGCGACGCCGCGGATCTGCGCCGTGAAGCGCTGCGAGATCGCGAGGCCGGCGGCGTCGTCCTTGGCGCTGTTGATGCGCATGCCGGACGAGAGACGCTGCAACGACTGTGCAAGCTGGCTGCCCGAGGTGGCCAGGTTGCGCTGGGCGTTCAGCGACATGATGTTGCTGTTGATCACTTGAGACATGGAGAATACTCCTGAGTGTTTTGGGGTTACTTGGGACCGGACCCGACCAGATGTCAGCGCCGCCCTCCAGACCCTGTATCGGAGGCGGTCGCGATTACTTTAGGGTCGATCCACGGATACCCCCTCAGAGGTAGTCGAACAGCGACAGGCGGGCGAGCTTCGCATAGGACTGTTGCGCGGCCTGCAGGCCGGTCAACTGCAGGTTGAGGCGCGTGAGCGCCTCGGTGTAATCCGTGTCGCGCAGGTTCGACAGGCTCGTCGAGATGTCCTCTTCGAGCGCCGCGCGCGAGGCCGACGCGGCATCCACGGCGGTGAGCCGCGCGCCGATGATCGAACGTGCATCGGACACGTGATCCATGGCCTGTCCGAGCTGCGTCAGCAGGGCATTCATCGCGTTCGCCGCCGCTGCGCGCTGCGCAGCGGTGGCCACCGGCGCCTCCAGCGATGCAGCGAGCCGCTCGAGGGTGCCGAACATGTCCTCGCTGCCGGACGGTTCGACATGGAACCGATCGCCGGCGACCGGCGTGCCCGAGACGCTGAGCCGGATGCCGCGGAACTCGATCGCCGCACCGGAGGCATAGGACGCGGTCGCGACCAATGCGTCATCCGCATCGCGCGCCTCCCAAGTCCCGTCCGCCATGAACAGCACGCGATACGGCGCACCGTCCCAAGCGGTGGGGTCCACCAGCGCCCCTGCACCGGTCACGCCGCTGCCCGCGTTCGCGGGGTCCGCTCGCAGGGAGAAGCTGCCGTTTCCGGCGGGCACGCGCATGAAGAGGTCGCTGCCCGTGAATCCGTCCGCCACCCGCTGTCCCGGGGCGATCTCCACCATGCGCAGGAGATCGTCGCCCTGGTACTGGATGCCCCCGCTCTGCCGAGAGAACGGCTCCGTGGCGATGCGGGCGCCCGAGAACAGGTGTCCTCCCGACGGCGTACGGCGGTTGGCGATCTGCAGCAGCTGCTCCGCGCGCGAGCGGACCTCCACGGCGAGCATGCCGCGCGCGGAGGACTCGAGCGCCCCGTTACCGCCCTGCACCGCAAGCTCCTGCATGCGCTGCAGGATGTCCGTGACGTCGGCGAGCGCCGTCTCCTGCAAGGAGAGCCGCGAGGTGAGCAGGTCGCCGTTGCGCTGCTGCTGCGTGGCCGCGAGCTTCCAACGCTCGAGCTCCTGCACACGCCCTGCCGCCGCCGGATCGTCCGACGGCGAGATGAGTCTGGTGCCGCTCGCCACCTGGGCCTGGGTCCGTTGCAGTTCCCCCTGCAGCTTGGTGATCGACTCGACCGGCCCCTGCAGGAAGTTCAATGTGGATATGCGCATGGAGCCCCCGTCAGCGGACGATATCGATCAACATGCGGAAAACCTCGTTCGCCGCACGGATCACCTGTGCCGAGGCCTGATAAGCCTGCTGATAGCGCAGCAGGTTGGCCGCCTCCTCGTCGAGGTTCACGCCGGAGATCGCCTGGCGCTGCTTCGTGGATTCCTGGTACGCGATCCGCTGCACCTCGCTGTTGCGGGTCGCCTGCTGGGCGAAGGTACCGACGCCGCTGAGGAGCCGGGTCGCCGCATCCGCGAGCGACACGGTGCCGGACTCCAGCAGAGGACTGCGCAACGCATCGGAGAGCAGCACCGCGTTGCGGTTGTCGCCGCGTCCGGAGATGTTGGACGACACCGTGAACTGATCGCCGGCTGTCGGCGCGCCTTCGATGCGCAGTCGCCAGCCGTTGACATCGATCGCCTGTCCCGAGGCCCAGACCTGCGGCGCACCGCCGTCGATGCTGATGGTGCTCGCCGTGGGGAAGGCGACCGTGACGGTATCGCGCAGCGCGGGATGCACCGCGTCGAGCACCTCCAACGAGGAGACCGTGGCGCCACCGGTGTTGCCGGCCGCGGCGCCCGCACGCACGGGCGATGCGGCCGCGATACGCGCCGGAAGACCGACGCTCACCGCCATCGATGCCACCGTCTCACGGGTGGGACGCAGCACAAGTCGATCGCCGGCGACGGCGGCGCCCGACAGCGTCACGGCCATGCCGTCGAAGATGAACGGATCGGCGACGGTGCCGGTGCCGCTGGTGGCGACGGATGAGCCGTCGTCGAGCCGTCGAGCGCGCCACTCGCTGCCCGTCCAGTCGAGTCGGTAATCGGCGCCCGTCAACGCGCGCGCATCGACGAGCGTGACGGTCGCGGCGAGCGTCCCGCCGTTGTCGGAGGGGGCGACGACCCGAGGCGTGCCGACCGCGAGCAAGGCACCGCCCGCCGCGCCGGTCAGATCCACTCCGCGCGCGTGCTGATCGTTGAGGCTGGTCGCCAGCACCGTGGCGATGCGTCCGATCTCGTTGCGGGTGGCGTCGAGGACCTGTCTGCGGAACTCCAGCAGGCCGCCGATCACGCCGCCTGCCAGGGAGTTCGTGATGTCCACCGACGGTCCGTCCCCCCGCAGCACGACCCGCTTGCGGGTGCCATCGGTCGGGTCCTGCTCGACACCGATGCGCGAGGCGAAAGCGCCGAGCACCATCGGCTGGCCCTGGCCGGCGAAGACGTTGACCGTGCCGCTCTCGGTGGTGACGAAACGCACGGAGAGCTTGGAGGCGAGGTCATCGAGCAGTCGGTCGCGCTCGTCGAGCAGCTCGTTGCGCACGCCCCCTGGGGTCGCCTTGGCGGCCGCGATCTCGCGGTTCATGGCGGCGAGGCCGCTCGCCAGCCCGTCGACCGTCGATACCTCCGCCGCGATCTGACCCTCGTTCTCGATCTCGAATTCACGCAACCGGCCGTCCACGCTGCGCAGCTGCGACACCGTGCCCTGCAGTTCGCCGAGCAGCACCTGACGCGCGGCGATCGACGCCGGTTCGCTCGCCACGCCGTCGACGGCGTTCTGCAGCCGTTGCAGCGAGTTCGAGAGGTTCGCCGTGCTGTTCCCCAGCAGGTCCGCGACCCGTGCGGAACGGCTGGCGAGGACATCGAGCCGCGCTGCACCCGACTGTGCGGTACGCGACTGGTCGACGAGGAAATCGTTGACCACGCGACGCACGCGGCCGACGGCCACGCCCGTTCCCAGCCAGGTGTCGCCGACGAGGCTCGACACACGGGTGGTGAAGTCCGCGCGCTGCCGGACATAGCCCTCGGTGTTCGAGTTGGCGATGTTCTGGCTGGTCGCATCCAACGCGCGCTGGAACGACTGCAGACCCGAGAGCCCGGTCCGGAACAGATTGCTCATGTGCGACCCGGCGCCATACGGAGGTCTGCTGCGGTTAACGGCCGGTCGGCCTCGACCTTTAGGGCGGGTGTGTCGCGACGCGTCTCGAGCAGGCGTCCGACGGAGTCGGCGACCTGCGCGATCTTGCGGGCGTAGCCCGGGTCGGTGGCGTAGCCGCCGCGCTGCAGCGCAGTGCCGAAGGCGTGGGCGTCGTCGCCCGTGCCGCGCACCGCGGCGTAGCGCCGGATGTTGCCGAGCAGCCGCGCGTGGTCGGCGACGCTCTCGTCGACGCCGCGGTAGGCCCGGAAACGTTCCACCATGCGTTGCGCCCTGCCCTGCAACACTTCGGTGGTGGACGATGCGACGGAATCGCCGCGCCAGCCGCCGGTGGCCTTGATGCCGAAGAAGTTGAAGCTGACGCGGCCATCAGCGCTGCGCGGCAACGAGCGGCCCCAGCCGGTCTCGAGCGCAGCTTGGGCGATGAGGTTGCGCGGCGAGACACCGAGCTGCGCGGCGGCCTTCTCGGCGGCCGGCAGGATGGCGTCGAGGAACTCCTGACGCGTCGGCGCACGGCCGGCGGGAAGCTCACGCGGTACCGGCGCGGACGTCGGCGACGCCGGCGCGGATGCGGACGCCGACGTCGACGCGGTCGGTGCGGGCACCGACGGTGAGGCGGAGACCGCCTCCGCGCGGGGCCGCGTGATGCCGTCGGGGATGCGCTCGATCGGCTGCGCGGTGACGGATGTCGTCGGCGCGACGGGCGTCGCGCCCTCGCCGCCCGGCACCATTCCGCTGCGCATCACCTGCGCGACCAGCATGTCGGCGAGACCGAGGCCGCGGCCCTTGGTCATCTCGACAGCGAGCTGGTTGTCGAACATGTCGCGGTAGAAGCGGCTCTCCTCGCTGTCGAACATCGGGTCGCCGCCGCTCGCGTCGCGCATGCTCTCGAGCATCATGCGCGTGAACACGGCTTCGAACTGGCGGGCCGCCTCGCGCAGCGCCGCCGGATCCTGCGCACCCGCATCGCGCCGCAGCGCCGCAAGGCCCTGTAGATCGGTGTATTGCGTAACGCGGGAGTCTGCCATGGGGTCCTCAGATCACGATCAGCTCGGCGCGCAGCGCGCCGGCCTGCTTCAAGGCTTCGAGGATGGCGACGAGGTCGCCCGGCGCCGCGCCGACGCGGTTCACCGCCTCGACGATGGCATCGAGGCTCACACCCGCATCGAACTTGAACATCCGTCCCTCGGGCTGCTTGATCTCGATGTCGCTGCGCGGCGTCACGGTGGTCTGCCCTTGCGCGAAGGCGTTCGGCTGGCTGACGTCCTGGCGCTCGGTGATGGTGACCGACAGCGACCCGTGCGACACGGCCGCGGGCAACACCCGCACGTTGCTGCCGATCACGACCGTGCCGGTGCGGGAATTGACGATGACACGCGCCGGAGCCTCGCCGGGCTGGACGTCGAGCTGTTCCAGCGCGGCGACATAGGCGATGCGCTGCGATGCGTCCGCCGGCGCTGCGACCCGCACCGATACGGCATCCATCGCCTCCGCCGTGCCGGCGCCCAGCATCCGGTTGATGCCCTCGGCGAGGCGCGTCGCGGTGGTGAAGTCCGGCGCGTTGAGGTTGAGCGTGATGGCGGGCGTGGTCGCGAAATCGCTCGGCACTTCGCGCTCGACCGTGGCGCCGCCCGGGATGCGGCCGCCGCTCGGCACGTTGAGCGCGATGCGCGAACCGTCGCGGCCGGAGACGCCGAACCCGCTGACGATCAGGCTGCCCTGCGCCATGGCGTAGACCTCGCCGTCGGCGCCGCGCAGCGGCGTCAGCAGCAGGGTGCCGCCGCGCAGGCTGCCGGCGTTGCCGATCGATGAGACCGACACGTCGATGGTCTGCCCGGGCTTGGAGAACGGCGGCAGTTCGGCCTGCACCGTCACCGCGGCCACATTCTTCAGCTGGGGGTTGGAATCGGGCGGCACCGTGATGCCGAACTGCGCGAGCATGTTCTTGATGCTCTGGATGGTGAACGGCGCCTGGCTCGTCTGGTCGCCGGTGCCGTCGAGCCCCACCACGAGGCCGTAGCCGACGAGCTGGTTGGTACGTACGCCGGCGATCGACGCGAGGTCCTTGACGCGCTCGGCGCGCGCGGGGGCCGCGAGCACCGCCAACGCCCCTGCCAGCGCCGCGATCAGGACCAGAGTGCGTTTGCGGAGGGTCATGCGGGCCTCAGAACGGCAGCCAAGGGGAGTTGAAGAACCGCGACAGCAACCCCGGTCGGTTGGCATCGGCGAGCGCGCCGCGACCGGCATAGGTGATGCGCGCGTCGGCGATCTTGGTCGAGGGCACGGTGTTATCGGGCTCGATGTCGACCGCACGGACGATGCCGCTCACGCGGACATACTCGCGACCTTGGTTGATGGTGATCCACTTCTCGCCGCGCACGAACAGGTTGCCGTTCGGCCAACGCTTGGCGACGGTCACGGTGATGTCGCCGTTGAGGCTGTTGCTCTGGGTGCTCGACCCCTCGCCGTCGAAGGTGCTGTTGTTGTCCACCGCGCCGGCGAGCACCTCGATGCCGTTCACCGTCACCGGGCGACCGGCGATGGTGGGACCGGTCATCTCCACGGCGGTCCCCTTCTTGGTCGAGGTGCTGGAGCTCTTCGAGGCGTCCATGTTCTCGACCAGGCGGATGGTGAGCGTATCGCCGACCCGTCGCGCCACGGTGTTCTCGAACAGGCGGACATCCTGGCCGGACTGGTAGATGGCGCCGTTGACCGATCGCGCGACCATCGGATCCGGCGGCAGCGCCGGCTCCCACGTCGACTCGTATTCCGGCCGGTTGCTCGCGCAACCGACCGACAGCACGGCCGCCACGCACAGCAGCGCGGAGCGGCGGCTTGCCGCGGCGATGCGGCGTATCCGGTGGCGGGTCCTCGTCATGGCATCGTCTCCGTCGTGTCGCACGGTCAGATACGCGTGGTCAGCGTTTCCAGCATCTTGTCGGTGGTGGCGATCGCCTTGGAGTTCATCTCATAGGCGCGCTGCGTCTCGATCATCGCGACCAGCTCCTCCACCACGTTGACGTTGGAGGCCTCGAGCGCGCCTTGCTGCAGCGTGCCGAGACCGTTGAGGCCGGGCGTGCCGGCCTGCGGAGCACCGCTCGCGGCGGACTCGAGCAACAGGTTCTCGCCGCGCGCCTGCAAGCCCGCAGGGTTGATGAAATCGACGATCTGCAGCGAGCCGACCTGGCTCGGCGCGACCTGTCCGGCGAGCTGCACCGTGACTGCGCCGTCGCTGCCGATGGTCACCGACTGCGCGCCATCGGGGATGGACACCGCCGGCTGCACGCGATAGCCGCCTGCGGTCACGACCTCGCCCTGCGCATTGACCTTGAAGTTGCCGTCGCGCGTGTAGGCGTTGGTGCCGTCGGGCAGCGCGACCTGGAAGAAGCCGCGGCCGTTGATCGCGACGTCGAGAGCGTTGTTGGTCACCTGCAGGCTGCCCTGCGTGTACATCTTCTCGGTGGCGACCACGCGCAC
>Ga0172372_10010138_pt1 | contig 12124 bp, 14 predicted proteins | sample LakKiv5m_2_FD_114544 | JGI IMG/M metagenome (GOLD analysis project Ga0172372, IMG submission 114544) | Freshwater microbial communities from Kabuno Bay, South-Kivu, Congo - kab_092012_9.5m | ecosystem: Environmental > Aquatic > Freshwater > Lake | place: Democratic Republic of the Congo...
CTTGTAATTCAATTCATCACTCTTTGAGATGATATCTAATATCTCATTTTTTGAGATATAACTTTCCTTGACTTCTTTGATATTAAAAACCCTAAAAAAAAGCGATACAATCTTATCAAGTAAGATTGTTATTGGTTTAAGTAAGTAAATAAATATCATTATAAAGCCAGAAAATAGAAGGGCTAATTTTTCACTGAAAATATATGCTAACTGCTTAGGAATTAACTCACCTATTATTATAGCAAAAAAAGCTATGAAAAAGGTAACCAATAAAAGAGATATTATTTCAGCATTACTCTCTAAAATTGTAAAATTATCTATAAATTTGGATAAGTATGAACTAATGCTCTTTGCACCTATCGCAGCAGACAAGAAACCTGAAAATGTTATACAAAGCTGAACGGTAGCAATAAATAATTTAGGGTTTGATAATATAATATTTAACTTACCGCCAGATTTACTGTTCTTTACAGTATTTAACCAGCTCTCCCTAACAGATAAAATAGCAATCTCAGCAGCTGAAAAGATACCACCAATCAGGATGCAGAAAACAACAATAAAAATATCAAAAACTAAAATATATTCAATCCATCTACGAGAAACATAATAGATAAATTATAAAAAATTATAACAATTTGTCAAATATGTAATTTATAATTTTTTAGCACAAGATATCAGCGAACCTAGGCTCTGACTCCAACCATCTGATAACAATGTTGTAATACTCTGACACTCTTCGTTGCTCAAACCATCAAGCAACTCATTAGCAAGAGCAACGCCCCCTAGTACTTTATAAGAATGCCCCTTTTCTATAAGATAATTTGTAAGAGCTTTAATAGCTAAGCCACGCTCACCAGCAATCTGTGATAAAACATCTAACCAAATTAGGTCATCTGGCGTTACTTCCTTAAAAGACTTAAAACCTTTATTAACATACTTGCTTTTATCATATTTATTAATATTACTCATACTTTTATTATAATTTTCAATATCAGTAACAGTAACTTTTTTATTAGCTATTTTGTCCATAAAAAAATTGTTATCTATTAATAAAAATTTACATTAATTATTGATTTATAAAAATCTAATAACAAAATATAAAGATGGGTATAAATATAATAATTAGTTTCATATTTTTATCAATAATAATACTAATTATAATTACAAGTATAAGTATATCAAAAAGTATATTTTACTATATGGTTTTAAATAATGATCTCGATTTTCAAAAAAAATTACATAAATTTGAAAATAATTCAAGAATGGTAGATACACGTAATGAAATTACAAAAAGTGTTCTTTATTTTGAAAATAAGTCTAATGTATTTAAAGAATTTTATTATAAAAATATAGTTTCTTTTCTTGTGCTATTTTTATTTGCAATAAATAAGAAAAGAAGTAAAATATTATAAGCATGTGGTTTAATTTGATAATATAACACATTATAGATATGAAAAAAAGCTATTATGAACTGTTAGGGGTATCTGAAAATGCTACCCAAGATGAAATAAAAAAAGCTTATAGGAAGCTAGCTAGAGAGCTACATCCAGATGTTAATGATAATATTAAAGAACAAGAAAGATTTAAAGAGATAACAAATGCATATGAAATCATTTCAGATGAGAAAAAAAGAAAAGAATATGACTCATATGGCAGATACACAGAAAATAATAGATTTAACGCAAATTTCGGTAACGATTTCTTTAATGTAAATGATATCTTTGAATCAATATTTGGAAATCAAAATATAAAGAGGAAAAAAGAGAGAAAAACACAGGGCAGAGATGCTCTAATTGATATATCAATTACTCTAAAAGAAGCTTGTTTTGGAGTTGAAAAAAATATAAAAATAATGAATGCTAAGATGTGTAATAATTGCGCTGGAACAGGCTCGAATACAAAGAAGAAGCCACAAATTTGTAAAAATTGCAATGGAAATGGTAGTTTTATAGAAACAGTTAGATCAAATATAGGAAATATGAATATTTCAAGAGAGTGTGAAGCGTGCTTAGGGTATGGAAATATTATAGTAGATCCTTGCACTATATGTAAATCAAATGGCAGGGTAGTTGTAAATGAAGATATTTTGGTAAAAATTCCTAAAGGAATAAAAGATCAACAACAAATTAGATTAAATATGAGAGGCGAGGTGGGTAATTTAGGAGGTGCTCCTGGTGATGTATATATAAGAGTTACAGTAAAAAATGATGAAATATATAAGAGGATAAATAATGATTTATACACGGAAATATCAATACCAATGACCTTAGCAATCCTTGGTGGCGAAATAAAGATTAGTAGTTTTGACGGTGATAAATTAATTAAAATTCCTCAAGGAGCTCAAAATAAACAGATATTAAAATTAGAAAATTTGGGAATGTATATTCTAAATAAAAATACAAGAGGAGATATACTTGTTGAATTAAGTATTAAAATTCCTACTAAATTATCAAATGAAGAAAGATTACTAATTGAAAAATTTGCAATCTTACATAAAGAAGAAAACTATATAAAAAACAATAAAAAAAGCTTTACTCAAAATATAAAGAAAAAAATTAAGAATGAAAAATAATTTTTATAGAAAAAAATAATGTAGTAAATAATAATTATAGTAAAAAATATCTTAACATATAAAAGAACTCATAAAATATGACACTAATAAAAAACATATAAGAATATATAAGTATATTAATAATGATAAATATATATAAATAAAAAAATATCTGTATAAATAAAAATTCTAATGCATATAGAAATCTAAATAATACGGATGTTGTCAAAAAAGATAAAGTCCGTATAATATATATATGAAAAAAAATTTTAATCATACTGCTTTTTACAATGAAATAATAAGAATTCTAATAATCTCTACACTGGCTACATTGTTTATATTATTTAATGTTTATATCGCAAAAATAACATCTTTAATTACTGCAATTTTTGCATCGCTTTTTATTTTAATATCTTTAAGGTCATTATATCTAGCTTCAACGCATTATTATAAATTTTATGGTAATGAAATGAATGATATGCATTTACAAAACATGTCTAAACTACAAGATCATAATTTGAATAAATACAATCAAAAACCTAATCAAAATAACCAACCAAACAATCAGCAAAACAATCAGCCAAACAATAAGCCAAATAACCAACCAAACAATAAGCCAAATAACCAACCAAACAATCAGCCAAATAACCAGCAAAATAGCAGACAAAATAACCAACCAAGCAATCAGCAAAATAGCAAGCAAAATAACCAAACAAACAATCAGCAAGACCCAGACTTTTTGATATAATAAAAAAACATAAAACTATATTAAAAAGAAATATTTACTTATCTAAACTAAAAAATACAGAAAAAACTTTGATAATATAAATTTCTTACAATTAAAAATAATAAAAATTTTAACAAAAAAAGGGAATATATATTATAAATAAATAATCATTATTCAGGATCTTTTATAAGCAAGATAAAAGAAATATATAACAATAAAAATAATATATAATTATGGAGATGTCGCATAGTTTGGTCTAGTGCCCCTAACTGCTAATGAGGTTAACCCCTAAAGGGTTTCGGAGGTTCAAATCCTCTCATCTCCGCAATATATTTAAAATCATACAATAATTATAAACTATTGACAATTAATATAAATATATCATATTATTATTATGCTTAAGAAATGTATATTAGTTTCATTACTTTTATCTTTTACTACCCCAGTTAATGCCAATAGTAGTAATTTAGCATTAAGTAATTGTAAAGATAAAAAAAATAGAGTAATTATTAATTGTAAAAATTTTAAGTATAATTTAATTAAAGAATCTAAAAATGCTAAAATAGAAATATATAAAAGTGATTTTGAGGATAGTAAAGGATTAACTTATAGAGAAAAATTTGTAAAAAATAAAAAAGGGTCATATCAAATCAAAAACCTAACTTCAGGATATTATACCGCTGAGCTAAAAAGTGATAGAAATACCTTTAAGTTTGTTAAATTTGTTATTATCGATAAACCCACTATTTCTATAAAAAGATTAGATTACACTAATGGCAAAATCGTTCTTGAGATTAATAGATTTACTAATTTAAATATGCCTTCAAATTCATCAGTAGAGATTTTTGATAATAACGATAAATCAATAAGTAAGGTTGATTTTGATACAAGTTGGGATAACTATGTTTTTACAGTTTCAGAGAGTAGTTCATATAAAGTTGTAATCAAGGCAAGTAATTCAGCTGGAGATTCTGTTTTCTCTAATATTATTACAGGTGTCTCTTCTAATAAGGTTAATTATGAAGATAAATTAATTGACTATACTGAAGCTGTTAAATTAAATAATGGAAATATTATGTTAATGTCGAGAGCTACTGATAATAATTTTAATTTTATAACAGAGCAGTCTGTAAATACTAAAGGAGCACGCTCATTTTATAATTGCTTTGCAAATGAAGCTAAATTAGCAAATAATAAAGCAAATGAAGTTGGGTATCTAGGTGGTGCTTTTGCTGGTAGATCTACCGGTACTACTTCAATCTTAACATCTGCGGTATTAGAATTCTCTGAAAAATTTGAATTAAACAATCTTTCTTCTTCCTTTAATTTTTGCGTAAATGATGCTATTTTTGAGCAGATGGGTATTATTGGTATACAACTTAGCCCAACGAGTACTTATAAATTAGATAAAAATAATATCAAAAAATTAGATAAATTTAATGGTATTATGTATAAAGCTTCTGGTAGTATAAAACTGTCTGAAAACGCAGTAGATTCTAAATTTGAGATGTTAGTATTAATAAATCCAATTGTAGAAAAAGTAATTGGTATGTATATTAGTGTAATAGAGGGTAATGAATTTACTGATAGTTATATAGATAACTTTAATCCTTCAGAATTTAGTAAATAACATACTAGCAATGATATTAAAATAAAAGACGAGAGCTACATACAAATCTTCTCCAGATTTATAACATACTTATACATGATTATTGTTTATATAGAAGTTTTTACATAAATTTTGATGCTAAAAAATTTCATTTATATTTACTCCCATGATTTACAGATTTATATCTTTATGTATAATAAATAAATGTTATTTGATGAATTACTTAAATATAATTATATTTACATGGTGATTTTATGAAGATATTACTTACAGGTGGTAACGGTTTTATTGGTTCTAATCTTAGAACACACTTTGAAAAAAATAATATAGATTATATTTTACTCTCAAGAGATGAGTGGATGGGTAATGATAATTATAAAAAGTTAGATAGTGTTATAAATAAAGGAGATTCTTTTATATTTATTCATTTAGCTGGTATATCAAATGTAAGTTATTGTGAAGAAAATTTTGATGAATGTTTTTATGCTAATTCATATGCAGTTGAGAAGTTATTAGATAAACTAAATAGAGATGAGATAAAAGAGTTTATTTACGCATCATCTATGGCTACTTATGGAGATTCTAATGATGATATAGTTACCGAAGATAAAAAGTTAGAGGGTACAAATAAGTACGCAGAGAGCAAGATTTTAGGGGAGAAATTTGTAGTTAATTGGGCAGATAATAAAAATAAAATTGCTACGATTTTACGGATAGGAAATTGTTATGGAAGTGGTTATGATGGTAAAGTTTCTCCACGTGGAGTATTAGCTTATATCATTAATTCAGTTTTATCAGGCTCTGATATAAGTTTAGATTTTCATAATTTATATTATAAAAGTGCAGTTAAATCATTTATAAATTTAGAGGATCTATCAAAATTATTTTTACATATTATAGAAAATAGAGAAAAGAAAAATAACGTAAATATTTATAATGCAGTAGGAGATAATTATATAAGTATTTATGATATATTTAGATTTGTTGTTTTACATCATCAATATAACGGTGTTATAAATATAAGCTTAACTAGTAAAGTATACAGCGGGGTGGGGTCAAATAGTAATGTTAAAAGTGACTATAATTGGCACCCAGAAAGTAATTTACAAGATGATATTTTAGCATATCTAGATAAGGGTAAATATTTATGAAAGAAAACATCATAACAACTGACACTGTAACAAATTTTAAAAATGTAAATGTAAAACTAGATGGTAAACCTAGAAAGATTTTAGGCAGAGTATTTCCTGAGAACAGTGAGTGTGTTTTCTGTAACTATAAAATAAATTTAGAGCCAAATAGTAATATGATTTTATCAGAGAATAGCAGTTGCTTTGTGATTAAAAATAAATGGGGTATTTTTAATGCAGATTCTGAGGTAATTATTTCTAACAAAGATGTGAATGTTATTAATCATTTAGATATAAAAGATAATACTGATTTTTTGACTATGTTATATGATAGATGTAGAATAAATAAAAATATTTATAAAAATGTATTAACCTTTATAAATATAGGTATGTTTTCAGGTGGGTCAATAGAGCATTTACATGCTCAAGTTGTTGGTGTTAATGAAAATTTATCAAAAGTTGGCGAGAGTTTTAATGAAATGGAAAAAATCTTACTTGATATAGGTAATTCATTTGTCGAGAGATTGGTTATATCAAGCGAGAATGGTAGCATAATTTATATTCCACATGCAGGTCTTGTAGGTGGTGAGATTAGAATTCTAGCTTATGATATCAAATCACTTGCATCAGCTCTTGCTAACTTATTAAATGCAATTGATATTTCATATAGTTATTCATATAATTTAGTTTTCCATATCATTGATAAAAAATATTTTGTTCAATATCTACCACGCCATGAAATTGGAATTATTTATCCTACCTATCTAGATACTTCGATAAATCATTATAATAATAGTGAGTATTTTAAAAATATAGTATATAATTTATTTAAATAAAAAAGAAGAGAGATATTTTACATCTCTCTTCTAGGTTTTTAATTATTTATTATATTGAAACCAAAACTGCAAGTAAAAAGATTATTATCTTCATTTACTATATTAGTTTGGTTATTTGAGATTCCTGGTATTCTAGGGACCTCATTGTAAGTCTGTTCAGTAGGCTTTCTAGGCTCTAATGGAGGTTTTTTATCATCTATAACAACTTTATTATTCCAAGGTAGAAATATTTTATCATATAGATAGTTTTTTTCATTTATGGTACAATAATTTTCATTGTAAAGCGTTCTGATAAAATTATCAATAATATCAAGATCACTTTGCTCAGTTAGTAAGAGACCTGAGTATATATTATTAGAAAGATCTAGAAAATCTACTATGCTACTATAGCAACTATAAGTTAGATCGCTAAGATCTGAAATTTCTTTATTGTATTCTGAGCTATTTGTAAATACCTCATCAACAAATTCACTACCATTGGTTTCCCAAGGGGTTTCCCAGGTATAAGGCAAATCTGTTATTGCAGGCTTGCTATTTGAAATTTCATCCTTTTTTGGTTCCTTATACTTACTATAATTAAGACAATTTATTGGCTTATACTCTATAGGCTTTTTCTTACTCTTAGATTGCTTAATTTTTTTAGATATGATATTATGCTCATAACCAAAAATAAGTATATCATACTCTTTATTTACTTGAACTTTTTTGGATGATTTTGTTTTTACTATAGTACCTAGTTCTGCACGATCAGATTTAATTATTACATTAAATTTATTTCCATTTGGTCCAGTTAATATATTTTTATCATATTTAGAGTAATATTCATAAGCTGTTTTCTTAAGCGTATCTTTTATATCATCAGCTATAGTAAATGCCGCTAAGGCATTGGCTTCTTTGACAATCATTCTTGCATAAGATTCGTCTTCAATAATTTTATTTGTGTTTTTTGAAGTATCACAAATTGATTTAATTGATTTATCTGCACGAACAATATTTATTTTCTGATCAACCGCTTTTAGCCAATCAATAAATACTGAAACTTTCGTAAAGACAGTAGGTATCTCATTATCACAATATGATGTATCAGCCCAACTTGTTAAACCAACTAGTATGTTATTACTATCAAGTAGTGGCCCACCAGAATCGCCATAGCAAGTTCCGATTACTTTATTATTATTATCAAAAGCTGTCGCAATAATAATTTTTGAGAAGTCTTTTTTATAAATTTTCTTATAAATTTCTCTAGCTTTCTCGTCATCGGTAAGATTGTATTGAATCGCTGTTCTTAGCTCATCGCTAGAAGTTCCATCATCCTCGGTAAGACCCCAACCGTATGTTCTTAGATCTCCAACTGGTTGATAATCCTGCTTTGGTAGAGCAACTGGTTTTACAGTTAAGACTGGCGTATCTAGTGTTATAATTGCGATATCTGAATCGTTACTATTCTCACCTTTTAGTAGCTGGCCTTTCACCTCTTCTATCAATTTATCTTCTTCATCATAACTGCTATATTGCATTGTTCTAAAGAATTTATTATGATATACGATATTTGATGGTTTTCTAATAATTTTATTTGGATCAGATATATGATGCACACCGAGCTCTATTTGCATTGTCTCAAAAAATAAATCCATATTGTCAGGATCAACACAGTGTGCAGCTGTTAATACCTGATTTTGATTTATTAGAACTCCGCTACAAAGATGTACTCTCTGTCCAAAAAATGGATTAAGAATAGAGATCTTTGCGGTCCACAATGCTTCATCATTATATACCGGTCTATCAGGGTTTAAAATTGCAGATGCTTTATAATTTGGTGAAATTAATGATAGTGCAATTAAAAACATAATTATTTTTTTAAACTTTTTCATAACTGCCTTTCTAGCAGGGTAAGTTTTTTATTTATATTTTACACTATAATTGCTAAGATATAATTTTATATAAAAAATATTGTGCAATATAACTTACCAAATAAACAAAAAAGATATAAAAGTATTCAATAAATTAATAATAAAGTATTTATGCAAAAAATATTAGCATAAAAAAATAGGCCATAAAATATGGCCTATTTGTAGATTAAGTCTTTACATTGTGCTAAAGTATCATATATATTATTAAAATTAATAATTTCTAAATCACTATTGTGTAATAATTCAGCAGTAAGTTGAATAGTTAGATCATCGTAACCAGCTGTAATTTTATCAGTAAGCTCTATAAAAAAAGTAGACTGAGTAGAATTTAATAAATTCATATAATTAAGAGTATTATTATCGTTTTTATTCAAAAATTCACTTAACGCTTCAGAATTATAATGTAGCATATTAAAAAAAGCTAACCAAGCGTTACTACGCATAGGAAATAAAAAAGAACAAGCTTTATTTATAGTATTCTGATCGATTTCTATTACTTTGATATTTGATAAAAAAAACTCTAAATCTGATGAAGCCTTATCAATATCATCATGGCTACTATCATCACTAATATTATAATGATAAGCTCTGATTGGATTATGAGACGTTAAGACCCGCTCTAATCTAAAGCGTTTATTACCTTCAAAGTATTTGGTAAAATTATTTATTACCATAAATAATAATAGTTTTCTTTGATCAAAATAATTACTATAAGTAAATAACTCGGAATTTTCATTATAATCATAGCTTTCAGACAAAAATGAATGATTTTCAATATAATAAATCATCTCTTCATAAAAGAGATCACCATCATTAAAGCCCCATTTACTTGCTAAATCAGAGGCATTTAACAAAATATTTTCCATTATAAACCTCTTTATTTAGTATTTTTATAATTAAAACAATATCAGCATATAGAAGTATAAAAAACAGTAATAATTTTTTATAGAAATAAAATATAATATTATTATGGGGCGTATATATCTCTTTTAAATATTAGGAAAAATTATTATGACTATCTTTAGAAGGAAAATAATCTTAAATGTATTTATAAAACAAATATAAAGAAGTAATTACAATAAACTCTTATAATAAATACAGTCAAAATTGTGGCTATAGAAAAATATTTTATAATAAAAAATTGATTTATTCCTTTACAATATAAAAGTTATAATTATAAAAAAATAAAAGAGTTATCAACGCAGATGTAATCAACTCCCTTAGCAAGCAAAATCTCGCTCTCTGTAAAATCAGGACACCAAGCAATAGTTTTTATATTATTTTCTTTTGCAGTAATTAACATTTTCTCAATACCATATGGATACATCTGCCTTTCGGCACGCTCACCGAGTAAACTGCTAACATGAGCTGAAACATACTCAACTCCTAATTTTTTAGCGGTAAGAATCATACCAGCAAAATCACTACCGCCTTCTAAGATAAAACCTCTAGCAATAGGTAAAGGAGAAAAACTATTAATTTTAATAGCTGTACTGGCATCAAAACCATAGGTTATCATCTCTCTTTTGTTTTTATTATACTCATCAATCAAAGCGTTTTTAGTTATCATAGCAGTACTATTTTCTAATCTATATATATCTTCTATAGAGTGTTTTACCTCTACAATACATCCTATAGCGGGATCTAAATTTAAGAATAAATCTGAAAGCGAATCCAAACCAACAGATTTTGCCTCATTCTCGGTTATGTAACTTATAATTAAGTCATTTTCAACAATCAAATCATGGTGTAATACAAGTTTATCATCTAAAGTCCTAACAACATCTGTCTCAATCTTTTCGATACCTAACTCAGCTACTTTTATGATAGAATTGATAGTATTTTCTTTATAATACATATTATTGTAAAATACATTACCTCTACCTAAACCTCTATGACCAATCAATCTATTTTTTATAATATTCTACCTCCATATATACATTTCTTTTACATATTTATAAAACAATAATTATAATAAATAATCAACTATATATGATGCTAAATCAATATCATATAAATTATTAATTCGATTTATTCCAGGATATGGATTAATATCAAGAAGTAAGTATTTACCCGTAACACTATCTTTAATTAAATCTAAACCAACAAAATCTAAAGAAAATATATTTGCTATACTCTTAGATAATTTTACAATTTCTTCTGTAATATAGTATTTTTCAATAGTACCCTTCAAATTAAATTTACTTCTAAAATCATACTTTCAGGAATGCAAACTGCCCCAATTACAGCTTTTTTATTTACTAAGATAACTCTTATCGTAGAATTTTTACCACTTTGAATATATTTTTGAAAAATCAATTGCTCACCTATTGTAAAGTTCTTATCAAAATTTGTTATAAAATCATTATAACTAAAATATTTAAATACACCACTTCCGCCAAAACCTTTATTTTTTTTAAATTACAACATACTAAGATTTATCTTTAATTTTGTTAAAAGCATAATAATATTCATTGCTTATAATACTCTCTGGCATTGAAATATTGTTTAGATTTGCTAACTTATAAACTTTTTCTTTATTATTTGAAACTTTTATATTATAAATGTTATTTAAATATTTTATATTATTTTTATCAAAAGAAGTATATAATAATTCTAAATTATTAATTTTATAAGACAAAAAAGGTATAACGGCTTTTATTTTATTATAAACTAAAAAATTGTTTATCTCATCCAAACCATACTCAATTAAATCGTCACTATTTTAATAATATATTCTAACCCTTTTTTAAGCAATTGAGTTGGAAAAACAATCAATGTTATTCTTGTTTATTGATATTGTGTTATGTATTATTAAAAACGACATACTATATTATCGATAATATATGTTTTAAAATAATATAATATAACATTATTATTATGGATAATGAAGAAATATTGGAATTACTAAAAGATGTAATAGATCCAGAATTGGGTATAAATATCGTAGACCTAGGACTGATTTATGATTTAAAAGAAGAGGATGGAAATCTAATCATAACGATGACTCTTACCTCCGCTGCTTGCCCACTACAGGATGTTATTATTGAGCAAATAAATAATACGCTATTAGATATATATAAAAAAATTGAAATTATATGGGTGTTTATACCTCCATGGTCTGTAAAAAATATTACCTCAGATGGAAGAGATCAACTTAGATCAATTGGTTATACTTTATAAATTTGTATTACTCAAAATTAGACATCTCTTCCCATACCTTATTATTAGCCTCAGGAAAAGTAGAGATCTCTAGATTATAACTTTTACATAAATCACAGTATAAAGCACCATCAAGATCAAACAAAAAAACATGCTTACAAACTGTTTCATTCATAACTAAATTCTGATAAAATCAACA
>Ga0172372_10010140_pt1 | contig 12121 bp, 6 predicted proteins | sample LakKiv5m_2_FD_114544 | JGI IMG/M metagenome (GOLD analysis project Ga0172372, IMG submission 114544) | Freshwater microbial communities from Kabuno Bay, South-Kivu, Congo - kab_092012_9.5m | ecosystem: Environmental > Aquatic > Freshwater > Lake | place: Democratic Republic of the Congo...
GAGCCTTCTCATGTTTTACGCGCAATGGGGGTGTCGGATCATGAAAATAGGCGTGCTGTTAGGGTCAGTTTTGGTGCAGAAACTTCAGAAGAGGAGATTGCCCTTTTTTGTGAAAAATTTCTTGCCCTCGTAAGCAGGATGCTGAAAAGAATGGGTCCTTCTTTTTAAAATCGGGATTCTAGAATAGTAGGGTAAATTTTAAATTAAAAATTAATTAAAAGAGTCAGCTATGACACGATAAAAGAAACATGGAGTGGAAAGATGAAGGCAAAGCCAACTCATTATGTGGTCTTTGAAAAGGATTTTTAGGAAACCCCTAAGGGGTTTAAGTGAGTCATCCTCAATCCAGGTAGCGGATGATTTGAAAATGATTACGCTTGTTTCCGCCATGTTTATTCAGGCATTTATACTCAGATTGGCCGAGAAAAACAACAGAGATGCAGCTGGACCGGAAGCACCCGAGATGTAGCCCCTTTTTGGCGGGTTTTTATAGTCTAATTCAATAATGGCAACCCCTAAGTTTTAATACAGCAGGGATACAGTGGGAAATTGAATCTTGATATGCTCACAGTGGCTTCTCAAAGCCTATAGAACAGCATCTCCTGCACGCAAAGACAGCCAGAGGCCTTTTTAGCCGACAAAGCGCCTGGTTTTTTTCGCTGCGTTACGGTGGTAATAGGGGGGCATGGCTGAGCACGAGAGAGGTGGACATTTGGCCCGCGCTGAGAGAAAACTATTTTGGAATTCAGTGTTGGAGATTCAGGGCTTAGAGACCTGGGCCTGCGGATTATGGTTTGGTTTTTATTCTGCTTATGTGATTTTTTTGCTTTAAAACAGCTTTAAATTACCAATTCGGTCGTTCTTAGAATGCGTGCATGGCGCTCTGGTCAGTGATGAAAATATACGATGTGATCAGAACCTATTTTGGGATAGATGCCACGTCTTTCATTTATAAGGCTAAAAACAGGTGGCTTATTCGAATTTGTTTCCCTACCTAAGCAGTTGCTTGGTGATGATATTTCGAAATTTTTGATAGGGTTGAGATCGATTTGTATACATCACTTTGGTATTCCTTTGGTCTTTTTAAATTTGTCTGTGATATCCGTGGCTCTTTTTTTAAAGTTTAGGATAAAAGGGTTGCAGATTCATTTAGAAATGCTTGCTCAAGCTGAGAGTAAAGCCTCATGGTTTAGGTATTCCATTTTTTTACTGATTGAATGAGTCAAGTCTTTTTGTACTGAACATCCCTAATGAATCAATTTTTGATTTATTAGGGGGTATAAAAGAAGAACCTTGGGGGTAAATTTAAATATCTTTGGATAATCTTAGAAAGCGTTAATCGGCTTTGTTAAAAGCCCCTTTTTTATGACTTTGTTTCATGTGAAACATATGGCGCTGAAAGCTTTTCTACAAGGCGAATATACTCATTTTCTGACTTGAAGAACAATGTCAAATTTCCACCCTTTTTTGATTTCTTAATTTTAACTTTTATAAGAAGCTGTTCGGAAAGATGTTTTTCTAATTTCGAATACCTGTCTAATTCCGGAGCGATTTTAGGGCTTTTTAAAAGGGCTCTAACTTGTGTTTCAACTTGTCGAGCACTGATGTTTTTTTCGGATATGTTTTTCCAAAGTGTTTTAAAGAAAGGGGCGGACAGATGGGGTATTAAAGGTCTTACTTGCCCCTCTGACACTTCTCCCTTTATGAGGGATTCTTGAATATAATCTGGAAGATCTAGTAGCCTTAGGGCATTTGAAATTGTAGACCGGGATTTTGAGAAAATTTCGGCAATATCTTGATGAGTTAAGGAAAACTCCTCAAGTAGCCTTTTATATCCCTTGGCTATTTCAATGCTTTTTAGGTCCTCTCTTTCTAGGTTTTCAATCAGGGCAAATTGAAGCGATTCTTTGTCTGAAAAGTTTTTAATAATGGCGGGTATGGTTTTTTTTCCTGCCAACTGACTGGCCCTAAGCCGTCTTTCTCCTGCAATTAATTCATATTGCCCATCCTCTTTCTTTCTAACAATAATGGGTTGGTTAACGCCGTGTGCTTTAATGGACTCGCTTAGAGAAAAAAGCTGAGATTCACTAAACTCAATTCTTGGCTGATAAGGATTGGCTTCAATTTCATTCACATCTAACTCTAAAATAATACGTTCATTACCAAAGATGGTTTTGGGGATCAATGCTTCTAATCCCCTTCCAAGACGATTTTTTCTTTCAATTAACACGGTTGATAACCTCCTCGGCAAGATTTTTATAGGCAATAGCGCCTAAAGAATGTGGATTATAAAGTAAAATTGGAAGCCCATGGCTAGGGGCTTCACTGAGTCGTACATTTCTGGGGATAACCGTATTAAAAACAAGGTCTTTGAAAAAGCCTCTGGCATTTTCCAGCACTTGCTTATTTAAAGCCGTTCGCTTGTCAAACATTGTGAGCACAATGCCGGCAATTTCAAGGTTTGGATTATAATATTGCCTCACTTCAGTTAGGGTTTTTACAAGGCCCGCAATGCCTTCTAAAGCAAAATATTCACATTGAAGAGGGATCACTGCCCGGTCTGCAGAAATAAGGGCGTTTAGGGTTAAAAGCCCTAAAGATGGAGGGCAATCAATAATGATGTATTCATAGAAGTGCTTGATGGCCTCATTGAGCTGGGTTTTAAGCCTCGTTTCACGTGAAACAACCTCGACAAGCTCTATTTCTGCACCTGCTAAATTTTGATTAGCGGGCATGATGTGGAGATTCTCAAAGGCAGAGGGATAAGCGGTGTCTTCAAACCCAGAGAGCTGCATAAGAAAATCATAGACCGTGTCTTTAATTTCTGAATGCGTAAGGCCCACAGCAGTGGTGGCATTGCCTTGAGGATCAAAGTCAATTAATAAGGTTTTTTTTCCAAGAAAAGCCAGATGAGACGCCAAATTAACTGCTGTTGTGGTTTTTCCAACCCCTCCCTTTTGGTTAACAACAGCGATAATTCTAGCAGGCATAATTCAGTTTCCTTTTTTTTTAAGTGATGCTTAAATCTACTTTTATCAAATAAAAAGAAATATCAAAAGCCTATTTTCGAAAAAGCACAACCAATTAAGTTATTTCGATGTTTTGATGTTCTATGATTTGGTGTAAAACCTACTTATCTCAAAATGACAATGTTCCAAAAAAGGAAAGCCATGCAAACCAAAGTGTTTGATTACTTTTTGCCAGAATTTTTAATTGCAAAAGTGCCCTTAAGCCAGAGAGAAAATGCAAGGTTATTGATCATCGAAAAGGGATTCGAAGATGCCCATATTCATCAATTGCCAAGCTTGCTAGGCCCTCAAGACGTGTTGGTCTTCAATGATACAAAAGTAATTAAAGCGAGGCTATTTGCCAATACCAAAGGCAAAACAATAGAAGTGTTTTTACTTAAAAAACATGAGAAAAATGAATGGGAATGTTTACTAAAGCCGGGAAAAAAAGTGTCTAAAGGCGATACGTTGGTATTTTCCAGTGATTTTTTTGCAACGGTTCTGGAAAAAGAAGCAGGTGGAATTGTGAAGATTTTGCTTTTTTCAAAATCACATTCAATTCAAGATAGTATTGAGTCTCATGGACAAGTGCCTATACCCCCCTATATCCAAGACGGAAACCCATCTCAAGGGTTTCACAATGAAAGATATCAAACAGTTTATGCAAGTAAAGAAGGTGCTGTCGCAGCGCCTACAGCGGGATTGCATTTTACAAAAGACCTAATTCAACAACTAGAAGCAAAAGGTGTGAAAATGATCTATGTCACACTTCATGTGGGGCTAGGTACGTTTAGGCCTATTCAATCAGATTATATTCAAGATCATCGTATGCATGAAGAATTCTATGACATCTCTGAACAGGCTGCAGAAGACTTAAATGATGCCATGAAAAGCAAAAAGCGAATTATTGCAGTAGGAACCACCGTGATCAGGACATTAGAATCTTCTTTTAAAAATGGGGCAATACAATCCGGGGAAGGCAAAACAAGCTTATTTATTAGCCCTGGATATCAGTTTAAGGTGATTAAAGGCATGATCACCAATTTCCATCTTCCAAAATCTTCATTATTGGTGCTGGTCTCTTCCTTTTTATCCTTAGAGGAAACAAAAAAAGCATACGTTCATGCCATAGAATCCAGATATCGTTTTTATAGCTACGGGGATGCCATGTTTATTCTAAAATGAGAAACATTGTAATGGGGTTGCTGATGTTTTTTTTCAGTATGACCCCTTTGCTGGGGAATTCGTCCTATTGCATTAAAATACTGCACGACCAAACACCTATTACGGTTAATGAATCTAAAGCCTCTTTTGCAAAATATACAGCGGGGGAGGGGGATGTCTTTGAAGTGATTAAAGAAAGTGACCAATTTGTTTATATTAAAATTAATCAAAAAGAATCTGGGTGGATTTCAAAAGAATCGGTCTCCTTTTTGACAAACCATCAAGAAGAAATAATGGCGCCAAAGCTAACAAAAATCACAGCGTCTTCAGTGACAGAACAGCAGACTTCTACCACAACCATTCAAGAGGCTTTTTTATACCCAAGAAGACCTCAAAATAAAAATTTAAATTTGGATATCGATGGCTTTTTCGAATCAAAATTAAGCGGAAGAGATTATTCCCCCAAAAGTGTTTTAGACCCTAGATTTGAAACCATTATTAGAGATCCTATTTATAATAAATTGCCCAAAGATGTTTTGCTGGGACCTTTGAAATTCGATATGAGATTTAAAGTAGCGATTAATGGAAAAATAGACGAAGACACTTCTGTCAATTTTGACATACAAAAAGAGACAGATATGCCAGAAAAATATGATGTTCAAGTCAAATATAAAACCCATGAACTCACATTCCACCACTTAAACGCAGAATTTAAAAATGGAGAATTTATTAATGTTAATAAACAATTAACCGGGATGAAATACATGGGAAGCGGTCAAAATTGGGAGGCCATATTTGCTATCGGAAAAGAAAGGTCAGAACCTAAAAAATTTGAAACAAACGGAAGCGGCTCTGACAAATATCGACTAGGAAATAGTTATATTTTAGAAGGGTCTGTTCAAGTTTGGGTCAACAATGCCCTCTTAACAGAAGGTGTAGATTACACGGTTAATTATTTTGATGGCGAGATCCAGTTTAAAAAATATCCACAAAGAGAAGACTACATTAAAATCATTTATGAATTTACAAATCCTATAGAAGATTTTCTGCCCGTATTATCTAGAAAAAACTTTTTGGGGATGCAATTTCTTTGGAAGTCAAAAACAAAACAGGTGATGAAAAAAGAGGTGCAAGAAGAAAAAGAAACCCTGTGGGCTATTAAAAAAAACCTTCCTTCATTACTTAGAAGTGATGAGGCCACGGCCAACCCAACAGCCAATGTAGAGGTCAATAATCAGGCTGTGGCCATACATGAAAAGCCGTTAGAAGAAATGTCGACACAAGACATAAAAGAAGACCTGGTGACGAAAAATGTCCTTAGCCCCTTGGTATTTTATTTAAATCATCCTTATTTATTATTGGGATCAGAAAAAGCAATGATTGATGAAACCGTATTGGATAAAAACAAAGAGTATTTTATTAATTATTCTGAAGGGAAGTTTAAACTTGCAAACCCTATCCATCAAGGAAGACTAACCCTTTCTTATAAATATTACAAAATAGAGGACATCAGCGAAGAATTGATTGGAAAAGACACCACAGGCCCCTATTTTTTAAAGAGAAAAAACATCATTGATGCCACCACCCAGATAAAGGTTAACGGTCTGGAAAAAAAAGAGATACTAGACTATGTCATAGATTATGATTTAGGAAAATTATATTTCAACTATAAAATCCCTTATCCAAGCTTGATTTCAGCAACATATAAGGCCATTGTAACCACCCTTACCACAGAAGATGCCAAACAAATGCCTTTAGAATTGGGGGTGACGTATTTGAATGAATATGCGAAATCTCAGAAAGAAGAATTAACCCTGTCTGTTACATCTGAAAATGTCACGGTTTCAGACGGAAATTTAATTACACTTTCTCAAAATCCTTTAATCAATACTGCAGACATTAAATTACAGGTGGCTGACCAACTTCTTCCTTCTACAGATTATGAGATTTTAAGCGCTTACAAAGGTATTTTAAAATTAAAAAATAATGCTTCAGGTCAACCTGCAAAAATAAGCTATAAATATAGAAAAAGCTTTACCACCACGTTTATTTTTCAAGGAATTACCAGCAAAGCAGGCGCTGCTTACTTAAATGGGGAAAATGGATTTGTTATTCGAGATTTGCCCATGAAATACAAAGGCTTGAAATATATCTTGATTCAAGATGGAACTGTCAGTAAAAAACTAGAAAACCCCTTGGATAGAAATGTCAATTACAGCGTAGATTATTCAGAAGATGGTCAATCTATTAAAATTCAATTCCTGAAAAAAGGGGATAACAATAACCCCGATGCAATGCTAGATTTTTATCCTAACGATTCTCATCGCTTAACTTTATTTTATGACTATAGCCCACCTGAATCCATGGATCCTGGAGATGTTAATCAAACAGTGCTTGGCTTCACAGTCAGCAAAAGCCTTTCTAAAAAATGGGCTGTGAAAACAGAGATTGTGGGAACCAATCATAACTACAGCAAACAGCAAGTAGACTTTATTGCGCCCAATATGGTGGGAAAATCAGACCCAAACGCAGAATATTCTCTAGGAAAAAATAACATTGTGGAAAATTCGGAATTAATTTTTTTAGACAAGCGCTTACTTACAAAAGACAAAGACTACATTATTAATTATGTGGTAGGGATGTTGAAGTTTAGAAATATTAACCCTGGACCAGAAAATGTGATTGAGGCCCAATTTAAATACTTTGATTCCGGCAGTAAAACGTTTGTGGGAGAAAATAAAGCTTATAAGTTTGCAACAAAATTTTCTACAGAATACAAAACAGACCATGTCCAATGGGTTAATAGCTATAAATACATTGATAAGAATTTTTTAGCCATTTCGCCTATCCAAGATAAAAAAGGGTCTTACTCTTATAATACGGCTTTAGATTGGGCTGTGACAAAAAATAATAAACTGAATTTTTCATATAGACGAAGTAATTTAATGATAGGGTACAGTGATGATAACCAAGACCGCTATCAGGTAGAAGATGATTTTAAGACAAGCTTAAATTGGCGTTTTTTCGACTATTTAGACACCCAAAGTAATTTTAGGTACAACTTGGTTCTAGATGACCCTAATAACACGAAAGGGGAAATATTAAGAAACACAGATATCTTAAACTATGGATATGGGGTTTCTGCTGGATTTGGGCCAGAATGGATAAGGCAAAATTTCTCACAATCTTTTTCAGAGTCTATTCAAGATTATATTGATAACAAACAGCCTTCTTTTAGCAAGTCCAACGCATTTGAATATGGATCTGTTATGAAATTTTCTAAATTGCCTTTAATCAAAAACCTTTCTTTAAGTCCCAAATACTATTTTTCAAAAAATACACTCGAACAAAAAATATCCCCTACAGAATCTTACACGTTACGAAACAAATACACTTTAGAAGGGGGGACTTCGCCATTTGAAGGATTGAAAATAGATGGGAATTATAGTTTCGAATCCATTGCCAACAAAGCGTCTGTTGTCTCTACAGAAAATATGAATACTATCGCAAATAAAGGATATTCAGTGGTATTTATCCCTTACACCTGGCTTAACTCAGGATTTCGCTATAATTTATCAGAATCAGAAAGCCCTATTTCAGGACAAAAAGGCTTGATCAAACAGTATGATGTGTTGGATATCCAACGGTTTTCATTTTATGGGGCATTAACACAAGCGGGGGTTTCTCATTACAACCCTATTTTAAAGCCTTTCGATCAATCTTATATTTCACTTAGTTTAAGAAATGATAATTCTCAAGAAAACAATGGATTGGTTTTTTCTAACGGAAAAACCCAGTCTTACTATTATTTTAACTTCGAACCGTTTCAAGGCATTAAATTAAATAAATTCTCTTTTGAAAAAAACAATGCAGAAAATTTCAACGGAATTCAAACCAGTACAAGCTCTGAGAATAGGTCGATAAGAGCATATGAAAAAAAGTCGTTTTTAATTAATGTAACCCCTAGACAACGTATTTTAAATTTATTTGCTTATTCATTAGAGTTAACCGATATCCTTGAAAACAGGACAAGCAAAGCGATTTCTAAATATGTCACCACAAATATTATCCAAGAAGACATGCCTGCTTACACCCGATTACAACGTATTGATTTTAAGCCCAATCCTTTTATTTTAACGGGTAAAAAAAATAGAAATTTAGGGAGTCTTTCATTATATGCCCAAGAAAATTTTCAAGATTTAAACAATAAAAAAACAACAGATTATCTAAGCCCTGCTCAGGTCGTGGTGACCACGGACATCTCTATCGATAGCCAACTTAGCAAGACTTATGTGTATGGAGGGGTTCTTTCCCCATTTAATTTATTTAGTATTTCAGAAAAAATAACCAGTACAGACATTTTTCTTGTTCGAAATATTGCCCTTGTTAAGGGATTAACCGTTAAAGAAGCAAAAAATTTTGATTACTTGCTAAGTTACTCCCCTTTTTCTTTTTTAAATTTAGAAGGGTTTTTGATCGATGATAGGCAAACTCAATTCACATCACCTTCTTTGGATGCCACCGTCACAGCATTAAAAGACAAAGCCAAAACAAGGACATACAGTAAAGATTTTTTAGACACTTATAAAAATACTTACAATACAAAAAGAGGCGCCAAGGCCACCCTGACACCTTTTTCATTTCTTTCATTAATAGGGAGCCTTTCAGAGGCCGATATTGAAGAGCAATATGACACTGTTTCTTTACTAAGCAATACCGTATTTAAGCAAAAAAATTTAGTGAGTGGGTTACAAATCAGACCCTTTAAAAATGCACAAATTAATTTCGACTACCAATATGTCATTACAAAACAAGACAATAAAGAAGAACAAACAGGGTATGCCACCAAAGTCTTGGCAACGTATTCTCCTATCCAAAAGGAAAATTTTAAGGTGAGTTTTTCTTATACAAGAGATGAAAACTGGGGAAGGAATTTTAATGCCATTAGCAATACTTTATCAGAGCAAGGAAATGGAAATAGCTTGCAAACCGTGATTGTGGATAGAAATGACTGTGTGGAAGTAGGGTCTTTGGTGATTCAAATTAAATTGCCTATTAATAATCCTGTGGTTGAAAGTTTTATGATAGAAGGCGAAGGTTATTTGAAGAAAATCAATGACAGAATGGACCCCTCTAAAGCAGATGCTCAAAAACAAAGCTATGAAATTTCAGGTCTTTTTATTAAGGGGACTTTGTTTTTTTAAACCATGATGACAGTGTCCTGATTGGAAAAATAAAAAGAGAATGTAGAGACGAAAGTAAATATGGAATTTAGCCTAAACTTTTTTAGAAAAAAAGGTCCTGAATAGCCCTTGGTTTAAATAGAAAAAAGCTTTTTTCTTTATTTAATTTTAAAATCGAAAAAGGCAACAAAGAGTTTGATGTTTTTGATCTTGGAAGTCAAAAATAAATTTAAAGAGGATCCTCAATAAACAACAAGCGTTGATTTATTAAAGGCGTTATTTAATTTTTGCATTCTTAATCAGGAAATTTGCATCAGGAAATTTGCCTTTGGGTTACGATTTGATAAAAAATAAAATAGAAGATGCTTTATTGAGATCAACGACATCAAAATCCATTTAAAATCAATTTGTCTTTTTTAAAGAAACCATTAAAATAAAAAAATGATTTATTTTTTAACATTTGCTATTTTCATGACCTCTCTTTTTTTCGCTTTAATGATCATCCCTCAAATTCGACTTTTTGCACTTCGTATTAATATCCTAGATGACCCTTCGTATCGAAAAGCCCACCAGCAACCCACCCCGCATTTAGGAGGCATCGGTATTTTTCTCGCTTCTGTTATTCCCTATTTATTTTTAGTTCTTTTCGATATTGTTCCTGTAACAAAGCCCTTATTTGGTCTTTTGGTAGGAGCGGTCGCCATTTTGGGTGTGGGCTTGATTGATGATATTTTTGGGTTAAAAGCGGTCATTAAATTAATTTGCCAAATAGCCGTAGCCACTTTTTCCTATGGATTTGGGATTCAAATTAATAATATGATGATTCCTTTTCTGGGAACACTGCCATTGGGCTCTCTTTCATTTCTGGTAACAGTTTTTTGGATGGTGGGTATGATGAATGCCATCAATTTGATAGATGGCCTAGATGGTCTTGCTGGCGGCATTTCGGGTATTGCGGCGGGTATCTTTTCCTTAATTTGCTTTTTCACAGGGTCTTTGGCCTTAAGTTTATTCGGAATATCTATATTGGGGGCCTGTTTGGGGTTTCTAAAGTACAATTTTTATCAAGCAAAGATTTTTATGGGGGATAGCGGTTCTTTATTTTTGGGATACGTTTTAAGTGTGGTGTGTGTCCTTGGTATTATTAAAACCTCGCTTACTTTTGCTTGGCTTATTCCTATTATGACTTTAATTATCCCTATTTTTGATACAGCCCTTTCAATGGTCAGACGAATAAAAAACAAACGGTCTATTTTTAAAGCAGACAATGGCCATATCCACCATCAGTTAATCAAAGCAGGGCTTACCCCTAAACAAGTGGTGATCAGCAGCTATATTATTTCTTGTGTCTTTGGATTTACAGGACTTATTTTAGGCTTTTTATCACAACAAATAGCGATCTCATTACTCATTATTTTGACGCTTTTTCTGATCAGTATTTTTTGGGTATATAAGAGAAAACCAACAATATTTATTTCTTGTATTTTGTTTTTTTTATAGGAAAAAAGGGGAGAGGGGGATGCGCTTTTACACACAAAAAAAAATGGCCTTCTATACCAATATTTGCCAAACCATGGCCTTGTTATTAGATCAAGGGGTATCTCTTCAAAAAATATTTGTCATTTTAAAAAAAAAATACTCAGGAATATCTCAGCAAAAATCTTTAGACATTATTTTGAATAAATTGAATCAAGGAGCCCCTTTTTCACAAGCCCTACATCAAGTTGTGCCTAGCCCTTATGAAGTCTGTTGCAACCCACCTGAATTGTCTGTGTATTTGACCCATATTATGACCTTCGTTCAATCCCAATATGACATTCAAAAAGCCTGTTTGAAAGAACTGAAATATCCCGGATTTTTGTTGATGACAACATTGGGTATTTTCATCTTATTTTTTTCAACCCTGTTACCTTTGTTTTTAAGTTTAAATCAAGAAAAAAATAACTGGCCAAAATTAATCCAACTTTTGGTGACGGTCTGCAACCTTAAATCATTGGGGTTATTAATCGCTGGGGGGATACTGGTTCTCATCATAAGCCATCGATGGGCTTTGAAAAAAATGAAGCAGTTTTTTTTACCCTATGAAATTGCCAACCAAATATGGTTATTGGCAGTACTATTAAAGTCCGGGGTATCCATAAAAGAGGCTTTAGAAAGCCTTTTTAAAGACAATTATAGTGTTTTCTATGGTCCTAAATCTATTGTTGAAACCTTGTCTTTTCAATGGCATTTAACCCCCTTTCAACAAGAATTATTTCAAATAGGATACGAATCTTCTCAGATGCCGCATTTCTTGATGATGATTGCGGATCAAATAAAACAAGAAAGACAAGAAGTCCTAATAAGCAAAATACGCTATATCCAACCCCTATTGCTGGTGATGATTTCTCTTTTGATTTTATTATGCTTCTACCTTATTTTTATGCCAGTAATGACGTTAAGTCAGCAACTTTAAAAGACATGCTGCGCAACCCCAATAACCTTTTTAGAAAAGGTATTTTTAGATAGGCTTACGATAGGTTGTGTAAATACGAAAAGAAGCCAAAACGCTTTAGAATCCTAGAAAACGCCGCTCAAGATCCAATAAATTTTTTAGCTTTTTTTTAATTTTTTTCACCAATTCACCCGCTGTTTCCTCTTCTGTATCTTTCATTTCAGAACCATCTTCAATATGAAACTTTTGCTTGCTAATACTCTCTTGTTGCGCTTTTCCTGCTTTTTGAACTTGCTGTGGCAATTGCCCTTGATTTGTTTTTTCAAGTAACA
>Ga0172372_10010141_pt1 | contig 12121 bp, 26 predicted proteins | sample LakKiv5m_2_FD_114544 | JGI IMG/M metagenome (GOLD analysis project Ga0172372, IMG submission 114544) | Freshwater microbial communities from Kabuno Bay, South-Kivu, Congo - kab_092012_9.5m | ecosystem: Environmental > Aquatic > Freshwater > Lake | place: Democratic Republic of the Congo...
TATGGAAAGATTCGCTTTGCTGGAGCAGATGCATTTTACAAATCTGGTGATGCATGTAAAAAATGTATACCACTCTTTAAAACAATTCAAGCAGATGCCCTTGTCATTGAATCAGCAATATATAGTAACTCTCCAAAAACTGCAATGCAGTTGTCACTTGTGCAAGGCGCAATTGTTGCAGCAGCATACATTGCTGGAATTAGAATTATTAAAAGTATTACGCCTATGCAATGGCAGAATCATATTGGAACAAAACTATTAAGCAAGCAAGAAAAATCTGAAATTGAAAGAAAGTTTCCAGGTAAATCAAAGTCTTGGTATAAATCAAAAGAGCGAGAAACAAGAAAGAATAAAACAAAAGATGCAGTATATAATAACTTTAAGGTAGTGATAGATGATGATGACGTGGCAGACGCAATTGGTGTTGGATGGTACGTTTCTGATCGTTGGAATTATATGTTTGAAGATGGGGTAGAGGATGCCTAAGCTCTATCAATCAGAAACTTGGTTAAAAAAAAGATATGTCTATGATAGAAAAACTCCAGAAGAAATAGCAAAAGAATGTGGTTGTTCTGTAGAAACAATATATGTATACTTAAGAAAATTTGGACTGAAGGGTAAATAATGAATGATATGGTGAATCATCCAAGCCACTATACCAGCGATCCTAGCGGTGTAGAGTGCATAGAAGTTGTACGTCATAGAAACTATAACATAGGAAATGCTATTAAGTACCTTTGGAGAGCTGGATTAAAGAGTGAAGATAAGCATATTGAAGATCTAAAAAAAGCTATTTTTTATATTAATGATGAAATTAAAAGACTAGAAAGTATTGACAATCGGGATGGTCTTTGGTAAACTGATAGAGCTAACTTTCGTTTACATCTCATATAGAGAGGGCAAAGAAATGGCACGCAGAAAAACAATTCAATCTATTGACCCATTTATTAGAGAAGAGTCAATGGTACTATTAGATAAGACAATAAATAAGGGTGACGTAGTAAAGATTAAAGGAGTATATGGAACTGAGTTTAAATTTATATCTCTTGTTACAAACCCTAAAAATGGAGCTCAGTGGGTAGACTGCGTAGAACTAGAGCGAGGTGTAGCTTGTGGACTTCGATCATTCTATCCAGAGCGTGTCAAACCAGTAGTGAAGAGGAATAAGCGTGTCAAAGGAAGAAGAACTCGTAAAGCATCTGGAACAGGTTAATGCTGTTGCAACAGAGTACCTAAAAGGACTTGATGCATCTGAGATATCAAAAGATTTAGATATACCTAGAACTCGTGTGCTGTCATTGCTTAATGACTGGCGAGAAATGGCTGCTAGCAATCAAGCAATTCATTCACGAGCAAGAGAAGCGCTAGCTGGTGCTGATAAACACTATTCAACTTTAATTAAAAAAGCTTATGAAGTTATTGAATCTGCTGATGCAACCAACAACCTTGGTGCTAAAACAACAGCAATCAAACTTATTACTGATATAGAAGCTAAAAGACTTGATATGCTTCATCGTGCAGGACTTCTGGACAATAAAGAAATTGCAGAAGAAATGGCGGTAATGGAAAGAAAGCATGAGCTTCTTATTAATATTCTTAAAGACATAGCACAGAAATATCCAACAGTGCGTACAGAAATTCTTTCAAGGCTTTCAGAAATATCACGAACAGATGAGGTAATTTTAATTGACTCTTGATCTTTCGGATATTATCCAAGCATTAGATGATAATCCATTTGAGGAAATGCCTGTAGATGTTGTTACTTTTGTAACTGCTCCAGAGTATTTAGGTCAACCACCACTTTCTGAAAATCAATATACTCTTGTTGAATGCATGAGTCAGATCTATCGTGAAGAAGATCTTGTCAGAATAATGGGGCAAGAAAAGGGTAAAGAACATTATAAAAGATATACAAAGGTAGAAATTATTGTTCAGTGTGGCAAGGGTTCTGGTAAGGATCATACATCAACCATTGGTTGTGCATATATTATTTAAGTTAATGTGTCTTAAAGATCCTGCCAGATACTACGGAAAACCACCAGATGATGCTATTGATCTTATTAATATTGCTATCAATGCTGAGCAAGCAAAGAATGTTTTCTTTGATAACTTTGTGAGAAAGATTAGAAACTCCCCATGGTTTGCTGGTAAGTACGATCCAAAGGTAAATAGTGTTGCATTTAGTAAATCTATTACAATGTATTCTGGTCACTCAGAAAGAGAAAGTCATGAGGGACTTAATCTATTTCTTGCAATACTTGATGAGATTTCTGGCTTTGCAAGTCAGGGGTCTGCAAATAATGAGCAAGCTAAGACTGCTGAGAATACTTATCGTGCATTCCGTGGTTCTGTAGACTCTCGTTTCCCTGACTTCGGTAAAGTTGTATTGCTTTCGTTTCCAAGGTACAAAAATGACTTCATTCAGCAAGCATATGATAATGCAATAGCTGATAAAGAAACATTGTATAAAACTCATAAGTTTGTTTTAAATCCAGATCTTCCAGAAGATGATGCAAATAACTCATTTGAAATTGAGTGGGAAGAAGATCATATTATTTCATATAAATATCCTAGAGTCTTTGCATTAAAAAGACCAACCTGGGATATGAATCCAACAAGAACTATTGAGGACTTTAAGATTTCATTCTTTAAAGAGCCAGCAGATGCACTTATGCGTTTTGCATGTATGCCAACTACATCTAGTGATGCATTCTTTAAGTCAAGAGATAAAATAGAAAAGTGTTTATCTATTCGTAATCCCCTAGATACTTTTAGAAGATTTGATCCATCATTTAAACCAAATCCAGATACTACATATTATGTTCATGCAGACCTTGCTCAGAGGCATGATAAATGTGCCGTAGCAATTAGCCATGTTGACAAATGGGTAAATATTCAAGCATTCAATAACTATGAACAGATAGTTCCAATTGTAGTTGTAGATGCAGTAGCTTGGTGGGAACCAAAAGTTGAAGGTCCAGTAGATTTATCAGAAGTAAAAAATTGGATAATTAATTTAAGAAGAATGGGATTTAGTTTAGGTATCGTAACTTTTGACCGCTGGCAATCATTTGATATTCAGCGTGATTTAAGAAGTGTTGGAATTAATTCTGACACACTATCTGTAGCAAAAAAACATTATGAGGATCTTGCAATGCTTTTTTATGAGGAAAGAGTAGTTGGACCACATATTGATTTACTATTAGATGAGCTTTTAGAGTTAAGAATTATGCCAAATAATAGAGTTGATCATCCTAGAAAGAAATCTAAGGACTTAGCTGATGCTATGTGTGGCTCAGTTTATAATGCAATTAGCAGGGGTAGACGAGAATCAAATGGTGAAATAGAAATACATACATGGGATATGGTTAAAGCAAGAACTATTGCTCAGGAGAAGGAAGAAGCTCGTGAAATTCCAGAGGATATTAAACAGTATCTAGTCAATGCCAATATATTGTGATGATATAATTTTATTATGCCATATGACGTTAGAAGAAATTATGGTGGCTGCAAAGGATATGCAGTTATAGGACCATCAGGAGTTCATGGTTGTCATCCAAGTAGGTCTGCTGCAATTAATCAGCAAAGAGCCTTATATGCAGCAGAGTCTGCAAATAAATCAAACGTTATTGATAATACTGTAACTCCAAATAAGAATCCTAAGCCAATAAAAAGAAAGAAAAAAATTAAAAAAGAAATGTCACCAGAGGATTTATACAATATGCTAGCGCCTGAAGAAAAGGCGTATCACGATGCTCTAGTAAAAATTAAAGATACATTTGGACCATTAGATCAGGGTACATCAAGTATTTGGGTTGGATACGAACCACCAGAGCAGAATGAAGATTCAGATATAGGAGTGATGTGTGGAAACTGTGCATTTCATTATGAAGTAGAAAATGGAATAGGTTGCAAATTACTTTCTTTTCTTGTAGAAGAAGAGGGAAAGTGCAGGCTTGCAGCAATTCCAGACGGTCTTGTAAATATATTAGAAGAGGAAGATAATAAAATGGATGAAGATATGACACAAAAAGCTAGCAATGTTTCAGTTGGCGATATGGTTTCCTGGAGCTCTAGCGGTGGAACTGCACGAGGCAAGGTAGTAAGAGTTATTCGTAATGGTAAATACAATGTACCAAACTCAGATTTTGTTATTACTGGAACACCAGATGATCCAGCAGTAGCTATTAGAATATATAGAGATGGCAAGCCTACAAACACTATTGTTGGTCATAAAATGAAAACTCTTAGAAAATCAAATATGTTTGGTAATATTTTTAATCCTAAGTTATTAATTAAAGATAATTCATCAAATATTCCAAATGACTCTATGGCATCAAATGCCAGAAGAGGGCTTGAGCTTAGAGATAAATATAATAGAGGTGGAACTGGAGTTGGAATAGCAAGAGCAAGAGACATTGCAAATAAAAAAAATCTTAGTGACGACACTATTTTAAGAATGCATTCATTTTTTTCTCGTCATGAAGTTGATAAAAAAGGTAAGGGTTGGAATGCTGGAGAGGAAGGATACCCATCTAATGGACTTATTGCATGGTTATTATGGGGCGGAGATTCTGGAAAGTCATGGGCAGAATCAAAAAGAAATGCTATTATGAGAAGAAGAGAAACAAAAAAAATTTGGAAAGATACGCCATTTGAAGTGTAGTATATTATGAAAAATCCTGCTAACTGTGGAACAAGATCTGGATATAATAGGCATTTAAAATTAAAAGAAGAGGTTTGTCAAAATTGTAGAAATGCACAAAATGAATATGACAGAAAAAGATTTGAAAAAAATCCAGATTATTTCAGGAAAAAGAATAAAAAAAATGATAATTTAGATAAAAAAAGAACTAGATGGAGAAGAAGAGAAGCGCTAAAAAATAATGCAATAGTAGAAAAATATATTGATTTAGATGTAATAAATTTATATGGAAGTATATGTCATATTTGTAATAAAAAAATTGATCTCTCAGCCTCAAGAAGATGTGGCATTGGCTATAATTGGCAAAATGGATTGCATATAGATCATGTAATACCTATAATTATGGGTGGAAGTGATACGTTAGATAACGTGCGACCATCACATGCAATTTGTAATATTAAAAAAGGAAAACATATGTTGGTAAAGGAGATGTAATGGATGAAGAAATCTCTAGCTTACAGGCTATGGTTGAGTATTATCGTGCTAAGTCATACAAGCTTGAGCATGAATATTTATCATATAAATTACGCGCTGAGTCAATCATTAAAAACCTTCAGGTCCAATTACAGGATGCAAATGAATCAAGATCAGCAGAAGGAAAGCCTGCTAAGCCAGCTTGACAAAGTAAGAAAAAAGAATATAATTAGAATCGCAATTACAGGTAATAAAGCATATTGGGTATCAGATAATATCTTTTATGAAAGTGATGTAGTTGATGGATATGTTGATAATGAAAACGCTAGACCAATAGATGCACATAAGCTCTCTAAAAAAGAGGTACAGAATCTATTGGATATACTAGACGGAATAAATAATAGCTAAGGAAATAAAATGATTATCGCTGTTGAAGGGACAAAATCCTTTAAGGATTATGACGTATTCACTAGGGCAATGGGAGTAGCATTGTCTAATATTAACAATGACAGAGTTATTGAGATATGGTCTGCTGGACCACATAATGTCAATAACTTTACCGCAGCATTTTGTAATATTACAGAAAACTATTTACGTCAAAAGGGTGTCAAGATTTCATTTAAGAAACTTCCTAGCAAATATATTGAGGAAAGACTATCAGAGATCGAGTACTTTGCTTTTCTTGCAACAAAAAATGATTCAAAGTCTAAACTTACGGTCATTGCAGAGTTGAACGGTGTAGAGACAGGAGTATTTCGATTTTGATGCTAAGTAAGAAAGACCTTAATTTTCTTAATGTAGCTAGACTTGTTGCAGATTTATCAGAAGAAAGAAAGAAGCATGGAGCAGTCGTTGTAAAAAGTGGTAGAGTTGTTGGAACTGGTTTTAATAAATTTAAAAATCATCCATCAAATGTTCTTCCAAATCAAATTAAGACTCACTGCTCCCGCCATGCTGAGCAGGTTGCAATAAGGCAGGCAGGCAATCATACCAGGGGTGCAATTCTTTATGTTGCAAGAGTAAATAACCAGGGTGTTGATAGAAATAGTAAGCCTTGTGGTATATGTGCAAAGATTATTAAAGAGTCTGGTATTAAAAAGGTTATCTATACCGTGGAGGAAATATGTCACTAGAAAACTGGTCACTACTTTATTTTGCAGTTTCTGCGTTTTATTATTTTAGTATTTATATTTCCTTATTTACTACACTAAATGTCGCAAAAATTCTTTTCAATGTTATTGCTTTCACCATACTTCTTGGTGTAACATTAGCATACGGCATAAATACAGGTCAGACAGGCTTGATATTTCTAGCTGGTTTACAATTGTTAATTGTAATGTTAATGTTTATACAATATGGAAGGCTATTCAATGAGAATAACGACTCTTGAGCAGGCAGAATCCGTTGTTATCAACAATGCACAATTAGATTGGCATGGTTGGGATATTGTACACAAGGTACAAGATGACGGTGCAGAATACGATGTTCGTGGATCATATGACAGAGGGACGGGAAAGTGGTATAAGAGGATCTCGTACCCATATGTGAATGGTACTGGATGGGATATTCCAAATACCCTGATCAAAGGGTGAAGAAGAATTGGACAAAAGATTCTGCATGTTTAAATATGGATTCAAATCTGTTTTTTGATAAATATGAAGAACAACCAAGTATTAGAGATGCAGTAGATAGATTGTGTATGAGTTGTCCAGTGCAAAGAAATTGCCTAGCTGTAGGAGTAAGTAGGCAGGAATGGGGTGTATGGGGTGGTGTGTACCTTGAAAAAGGTAAAATATCAAAAGAAATGAATAGTCACAAAAAGAATAACGAGTGGTTTAATGTTCTTTTGACAGCAACAATGGAGATATCATGACACTATATACACCAAAGATGCGTGAAGAAATGCATAAGGTTCCAGTACCACATGATTTTACGGTGGACATTATAGAGTACAATCTTAATCCATCGTTTCTCGCTATCAGATTTTATGAAAGCCAGTGGCTTCATTATAATGATAGAGAGAGATTAAGGTGCATTATGTACCTTGACAAGATAAAAACCCTTTTGGAAAGCTATGGGGTTATGGTAACATTGGAACCAATCATTGATAAGGGAGAAGTCATCCCTAACAAGAAAAAGAAAGTACGAGGAATAAAAAGATGAGTACGATTACAGTAGTAGGTAACCTTGTTGCTGATCCAGAAACAAAAACAGCAGCAGGACACAACCTAGCACGCCTACGCATTGCAAGTAATGAGCGAATCAAGGATCAAAGTGGTGAATGGAAAGACGGTGATACCACTTACATTGATGTTACTTGCTGGCGTCGTCTTGCTGATGGAGCTTCTTCTTTAAAGAAGGGGCAGAGAGTCATTGTTCATGGTAAACTGAAGGGTCGCTCCTTCCAAAGAAAAGATGGAACAAATGGCTACGCATATGAGATTGAGGCTACAGAAATTGGAGCATCAATTCTTTCTAAAGGTAAGGTAGATTCCCTGCCTAATCTAGAAGATCCCTGGTAATTTATAATATAAGGGGGCCATGGGAAACCGTGGCCCTCTTTATCATCTAAGGAGAGTAATGGATCAAGACGACATTGATAGACTAGAAAGAAATCTATCAGCAGCATTTAGTAAAATTAAAAGCGGTGTTGGTGGCAAGGCAGCAATTGGATATGAAAAAGAATATGGCATTGCATATCAGGATTTAGTTAAGGCTGGACTTCGACCACAACTTAAAAGCAAGTATCGTTTATCTTAATTAAAGTAGTTTTGGGTAACTTCAATGAAATTATCAATACTTTGATCAAATATGGGAAGCATTGATTGATAATGATCGTAAGCAAGATGAACTTCAGATCTAGCCTTATCTAGCTCTTCAATACTCCATGCCATACCATAGGGTGAAAAGTTATGTTGAATAATATCTTCTTTTGTCAATATTGGATGTTGCCCATAAACTAATACTGGTGTGCCACACAAAACTGCTTCAATATTTACAGCAGTAAATGGATCAAAAGAAATTAAATAGTCTAATGTTTTTATTCTTTCTGCTAACTGTTGTCTACTTCCAAAATTATTTCTAGATATTTCAATAGCTCCTGGAGGTAAAACAGATCCATCTAATGATCCCTTACCTACCCAGTATGCAACTTCAGATCTTGCACCATTGTATGGGTGCCAAAGTTCTGGTTCAAAAATATTAACAGTAAGAGTCGGATAATCTCCCATACCAGGCTGCCAAGCAAATATTGGACCATCATTAGGAAGCACTGCGGTATTTAATAACCACCTGGCTATCTTTGAATATCCATGTGGATTAGTAGAAACTATTTCTGGATATACTCCTATATAATCTCCTGGACCATTTGCTTCATATTTCATTATTGTATTAAAACCACGTTTTAATAGTTCTTGTTTAAGAACATGAAGAGCACGAATGCCACCACTCATATGATAGTATCCATCAATCCATATTTGATAACTATGACTCATTCTTACCAACCAATACTTTAATAAAATCTCCACCATTCCAGGTGTGATTGTGTAGCTTAATAATTTTACCACCAGAGTTTAAAATTAACATTGATAATGAATTTGGATCAAAATAGTTTATGTGTTCATGCCATGCTCCACGCTCTTTCATAACTGTATTTAGTCGTGGTCTCTTGCCATATAAACTTGCTTCATCAGGAACTTCAATGTAAACAAATCCATTATTGTTGCAGGCATTGAGTGAATCTTTTAAGAGCTTTTGAGGATTTGGTACATGCTCTAATATATGACATAAAACAACTAAATTATATTTTTTGTTAATTTCTTTTATTCTAGAACATCCAGGAGCAAGATCTATCATAGAAACATCAAAAATATCTATGCTTGATAAACCAACAAACGGAGTTTCATCTCCGCTTCCTCCACCAAAATCTAAAATTGATTCTGGAAATCCAGTAAATGGAAATAAAAACTCTTCAATATATTTATTTTTATTTCTATTTTCTAAAGAACACCATTTGTTTACAAAACCTGGCTCATGTAATTGTCTTTCTTTTAAGTACTCTTTTTCCCAATATCCATGATAATGTCGTGCAAGATCATCATCAGATGGGTTTACATTGATCCATAAAAGACCACAAGACATACACTCAAAAACCAATTCTTTTTCTTTACCATGTAACATTCTATTAGATACAAACGGTGCTATTTTACCAATAGCAAAATTATTTAATGTACTATTACATGCTCTACAGTAAGTTACCATGCTGGAACTTCTAACCCACCAGGCCAGGTGGGAACAAAATCATAAATTTTAAATTCATCACCAGCCTGCTCAACTACATCCTTAAGGCTCCATATCCATACCTCAGCTTGATATCTATTGTCTCGTAATGGTTTATGTGGAAAGTTTTTAATATATTTAAGATGTGTCCACCAAAATGTACCACCAAAAAATCCATGAATGTTTTTAATATTTTCTGAAGTGGGTGGGGTAGCACCATTAATATAATGAATGCCAGCGGCAGAGAATCCATCATCTAACTTGCTAACTATATCATTCCATAAAATAGTATTATGATATGTCATTGACAATCTCCATTTAAGATGAACATCATTGATGACAGTAGCATTTTTTGTATGAGCATAATAAACATATCCATCATTTTCCTGGGCAAACTCATAAATCTTATCCTGAGTTTCTTGTTCCCATCCCTCATCAACCTCAGCACAAATAGTATATGAAATATCCTGGCTATCTAAAAACTCTTTAACCTCAGCTCTACGTTCTTCTGGACCAACAATACCAATTTGAAATGAGGATAGGTTATCAACGAGTCCAGATACTTTTAGTGCTCTAATATGATCTATTGCTGGAGTTCTCCAACCTTTTGCGCTTGATTCACGAAGAGTACGAATACTATTGATACCACAATAAATGTGATAAAAATGATGAAGCTCTGCCATTATGGACCAATTATATCATTCGACATTTGTTCTGTACAAATGTATAATATAAATATGGACATTTATAACAAGTGTTCTCTCATTGAAGAATTTGTGAGAGATTATAGTAAATATGAATTTGCATTTTATAACGAAGATTTTTTAAACTTTAAGATGTATAACGATCTTGGCATTCCCCTTGCTCAATCTGTAATATATGGTTTAGCAGAGCTTACAGATGAAGGCAAGTCACTATTAGAAGAAACATGGTTTTCTTTTTGTACGATGGTAGAAGCAGATCCAGATGGTGAATATGAATCTATTTATGATATGGGGTATACACAAAAAGATGAATAATTCTCAAATGTTATTAGTAATAGAAATAGTTTTAGCATTCTCGTTAGCATTTCAGGTTGCATACCTAGTATTTGTTTACCGTGCTTTGAAGAGAATGTCTGGCGATATTAATAAGATGACGGATATTTTAGTTACACAGGCAGAGGAAAAGAAAAAAAGGATAAGGAAAACAAGCATTATTGGAGGCGGCGGGTAATTTAGTATTCCATTCCCCCTCTTTACCCACTATAATAGAATAATGAAGCATGATGCATTATGTCCTACACAAGGAAAAATATTAAAAACAAATTGTCAGTGTTCATTAATTGCACGAGTAAGGACAGATCAACAAATTCGTGTCGATAGTGCGATTGATACTGCTATTGATACCCTGTCACAAGAATATGGACAAGGATTTGTTATTGGATATAGAACAGGAAGATCTGAAGCTGCCGATGATTTGGTATTGTTATTGAAACAATTTAATTTACCGCAGATGATTAATGTTGAATATGTTATTCGACAGGGTATACCGAAGGAAGTACAAGGGTGAGCATTCTTGATGAATTGAATATTCGACATATATATAACGAAAAAGATACTTATGTCAATATGGAAGATTTTGGTAACTATTTTATTAGAATATTACATGATGCAATGCTTCATAATCAAGAGCATCTTCATAATGCCGGCGTCAAGGAAAGGATCTTCTTTGCAGGAATGGTGGAAGGCATTGGTATAGTAATGAATACTGTGATGGAGATTGCGGAGATGCAACAATTACATACAAATGTAAGAACTGCTGATGATTTATTAAAAATAATTGATAAATATAAGTCTTGACATACCCCCGCCTTTATGAGATAATACATCGTGATAAATACACATGATCCATTTTGTCCAGACTTTAAACACCCCCATTATGGTGAATGGAATTCATGTTCATATTGTCAGTGTCCATTAATAGAAAAAGTACGAGAAGATGAGCGGAGTAAAATATGATTGATGCATTGTTGATGTGTGTAATTCAGTGTAATAGCTATTTGTCTACCCCTGCAACACAAGGGGCACGCACTGCTGCATGTATGGCAGTATCAGATTACGATAAGGGCATGGTGCCACAGCAGACGATTGATTCTATTTCTCGTGCTGCTCAGGCTGACTGGACAAAGACTACCGCATATGAATGGGAAGTCATTGCCAGGGAAGAAGCAAAGATCAAGCTCGTATCTGAAATCATTCAACCAAGGTCCTAGTATGTTTAAAAATAATGACAATCAAGTTTGGTATGAACGAGGATTTGATGATGGATTTATTGCAGGTACAGAAGTAAATCTTGGTAAGATTAACGATATCTTTAATGATTATATTGATGAGTTTCATACCCCGCACAGTAAGCTTACAATTTGTATTAGATGCGACCTTGTTGCTGCTGTACGAGTAGCACAAGATAGAGTTATGAGGATGTACGATTAATATGAGATTTATGCTAGATAACTTAAAATCTAATATTAAATATTATATGCAGCGGATATTCCGTGGGTACTCTGATGCAGATTGTTTTAATGGTGATACCTACCTTGCTGGACAGATAGCTAATGTATTAACCTGGATTGTTGAGAATGGTCATGGTGTAGCAATGTATTATGGCTATGGCATGGACATTGAAAATCCCAACATAGATGAAATGGTAAGAAGAAGAGATGAAGATTATCTTCACTATGCA
>Ga0172372_10010143_pt1 | contig 12119 bp, 8 predicted proteins | sample LakKiv5m_2_FD_114544 | JGI IMG/M metagenome (GOLD analysis project Ga0172372, IMG submission 114544) | Freshwater microbial communities from Kabuno Bay, South-Kivu, Congo - kab_092012_9.5m | ecosystem: Environmental > Aquatic > Freshwater > Lake | place: Democratic Republic of the Congo...
AATAATCTAATCATGCAACGTATTTCATTGACCACTTGGAGCATTCATCCGTACTTGCACGATGGCTCCTTGGCATTGCTCGACATGCCAGCACTTGTCAAACAGTCCGGCATCCAGACGGTGGAGATTTGCCACTTTCATTTCCCGGACACCAGCCCAACCTACGTGGCCCAGCTCCGGCAAGCGGCCGCCGCTGCGGGCGTCGAAGTGTTCAGCATCCTCATCGATGCCTACGACATCGCCCAAGCCAATCCACAGGCCCGGGAAGCCGACATTAACGCCGTAGCCCATTGGATCGACATTGCGGCCTGGCTTGGTGCTTCGCACGTACGTGTCATTGCTGGTGAGGCGCCCGCCCACGATCACGCCGCCCTGCAGCGGAGCATTGCCGCCCTCGTGCGCCTCCAGGCTCATGCCAAAGCGCGCGGTGTCACCGTCATCAGCGAAAATTTCAAGGCGCTCGCGGCCACTCCACCCAACTGGTTGGCCATCCACACTGCGTTGGGCACCGGCGGCTGCGCCGATATCGGCAACTTCCCCGCCGACACCCGCGTCGCTGATTTTGCCCAAGTCGCGGCTCAGGCCGTTTCGATTCATGTCAAAGCCAGCTACGATGAAAACGGCGTCATCGACGCACGTCAGGTGAATGCATGCTTGGCAGCAGCACGGGCACACGGATTCGCCGGACCCACCACCCTCGTCTACGATCGCCCCGGGGAGCGCTGGCAGGGCATCGAAACCCTGCGCCAGGTGGTTGCTGCGGCATTCGCCCACGCATAGCCGAGTTACGGTATCATACACAGTGAGTCAGGTATTTGTGCCCGTGGTCACACGGGCACCCACAAATCTTAAGGTGTGTCATGGAGAGTTGTGAAGCGGGCATGCCGCCCCGCCGCGAGCAAGTCATCGTCCAAAACCGTGTGCTGAGCTATCTGCGCTGGGGCGAGGGTGAACGCACAGTCCTCTTGTTGCACGGGATTACCAGCAGTGCTCGCGCTTGGTGGCGCGTGGCACCGGCGATTGCCAACCTCGGCTATTGCGTCGTTGCCTTCGACATGCCGGGACACGGGGAAAGCATGCTCCTTGGCACCCACGAACTCCCAAGTATTGCTGAGCATCTCGCACACGCCTGCCAACAGCTCGGGCTGACACCACACGCCATCGTCGGTCATTCGTGGGGTGGCGCAACTGCGCTCCTCTTGGCGCCACGCCTCGCCGTCACTCGACTCGTGCTCATTGACCCGGCACTCACACTCAGCGAGCACATTGATCCCGTCATGTTGCCGCGATTTTTGGAGGGTATCGGTGAACCACCCGCCGTGAGCATCCCGTGGCTCAGCCAACGCCACAAACACTGGCACCGCTGTGATGTGCAGTGGAAGGCAGAAGCGCTCGTGCAGTGCCGGCGCGAAGCCGTCGAAGGGTTCTTTTTGCACAGCGGCCAGTGGAATCTCACTTCGCAGTTCGCACAGTGTTCGATTCCCACATTATGCCTAGTCGCTGCTCCGGCAGCCACCGTCATCCCCAGCGAGTTCCACGGTGCCATTCAGGCGGCATTGGCCGAGCATGGTGGTGCGTGGCACCAACTCGAGGGCACCGACCACAACATGTACCGCGGTGGCTTTGATGTCACCATGCCACACATCGTACATTGGCTCAAGGAGACGTCGCCATGGCCAGTTCACTGAGTCCACTGCCAAGCGAGCTCCAGTACGCAGTTGAAAAACTGAGTGTGGCCGGATACAAATTAACCACACCGCGGCTCGCGGTGTTGCACGCTGCCCGCACCTTCACAGGAGCGTTTAGTGCGGCTCAGCTCGAAGAACAACTACAGCACCAAGGCACACCACTCGGTGACGCCAGCCTTTTCCGCACCCTCAAGCTGTATACCGATGTGGGCATCATGCAACGCATCCACGGCTTCAGTGAGTGCCACCGCTACATTCTCAGCCCGCACACCCATGCACATCGCATTGTTTGCACGGGATGTGGGTGCGTGGCCGAATTCGCAGAATGCGATCTCGGTCAGCTGATTCACACGCTTGAGCGTCACACCGGATTTCATGTCGAAGACCACCTGCTTGAGCTCTTCGGCACGTGTCCCAATTGTCGCACCACACCGCACCCAGCCACATCCTCGGCGTCTGCCTAACCATCCTGCACAAAGGAGGCCTTTTTTGTACGACACCATCATCATCGGCCTCGGTGGAATGGGCAGTGCCGCCGCCTTTCATGCGGCGCAACGTGGCCAACGTGTACTCGGCATCGAGCAGTTCACTCCGGCGCACGCCAACGGATCGAGTCATGGTCACTCGCGTATTATTCGCCAAGCCTACTTCGAAGACCCTGCGTATGTGCCGCTACTAAAGCGCGCGTTTACTCTCTGGGAAGAGCTCGCTCACCACGCCGACGAAGATCTGTTGCACCTCACCGGGGGCATCATGCTCGGGCATCCGCACAGCGACGTCATCCAAGGCACGTTAGCGAGCATTCACACGCACCAACTGCCCCACCGCATCTACACGGCACCCGACATCCGGAGTCACTTCCCCGCATTGACACCCAGCGATGACACCATTGCGGTCGGCGAAACACGAGCAGGATATGTGGTGCCTGAGGCCACCGTGCGCACACATCTCCGCCTCGCTGCCGCCCATGGAGCCACGCTCCACTTCCAAGAGCAGGTCCTTTCGTGGCAGGTCGAACCCGACCACACCGTGCGGGTGCGCACCGATCGCGGCGACTATCAGGCCCGCACCCTCATCATCAGCGCTGGTGCGTGGGCCCCGCAACTCCTCGCACAGTTGGGGTTGCCACTCCGTGTCGAACGACGCGTGCTCTGCTGGTTTGAGCCACACGGCGGGTATGCGCCATTCGATGAGCGTCATTTCCCCATCTACATCTGGGACTGTGGCGACGGCGTGTCGTTTTATGGCTTCCCCTATCAACCGGGCACCAAAGGGGTCAAAGTCGCGATTCACACCGTGGGCGAGCCGTGTACACCCGAGACCATTAACCGGCAGTTGTTGCCCAACGACACGGCCCACCTGCAATCGTTGCTAGCAAGTCGTATTCCCGCCCTGACCGGAGCGTTGGTCGACTCCGCCACCTGCATGTACACGCTGACTCCCGATGAACACTTCATCATTGCGCAGCATCCTGCCCACGCCAACGTCATCATCGCGTCACCCTGCTCCGGCCACGGCTTCAAATTCACCCCAGTCATTGGCGAAATCTTGGCCGACCTCGCCATACACGGGCAAACGGCGCACGACATTCGCCTCTTTGCAATGCGCTTTTAAGTCTGTTTCTATCAGTGAGCGGAGAACCATCCACATGCCTGCACTCACCACCGCCCTTGTTGCTCAATTGCGCCAACGCACCGCCGAGCAACTCGCCCAAGCCGGGATTGTGCTGACCGCGGCCGAAGCGAATCACATCGAAATCGCCGACTGTGGTCTTGGCGAAATCGAAACGCTCGGCCTGCAACTCGTGGTATACGTGAACACGGAACGCTGTTGCGCCAAGGAATTGGTCATGTTTCCCCACCAGTGCTTCCCCGAACACCGCCATCCTCCCGTGGGCGAGGATCCCGGCAAAGAAGAAACGTTTCGCTGTCGACAAGGAGAGGTGTACTTGTACATCGAGGGACCTGCGACGGCCGACCCGCACGGACGCCCACCCGCCCACCGCCAACAGTACTTCACCGTTTGGCATGAAATCATCTTGCGACCCGGTGAGCAGTACACGCTCCAACCCAATGTCAAGCACTGGTTTCAAGCGGGGCCCGACGGATGCATCGTATCGGAGTTTTCAACCCGCAGTCGCGATGAACTCGACATCTTCACGGACCCCGATATTCGCCGCATCCCGACCATCCAATAGCACGGATACGCGCATCACGAAAGGAATAAGCACCCATGCAACTCTGTCGCTTCACGTTTGAGACCGCCCAAGCCCGCATCGGCTTCATCGACGGCGAGGATGTCTACGACATCACCGCACGTTTCCCCAGCATGACCGCATTTTTGCGCTGGAGCATCGGACGGGCCGATGCGGGCAGTGTCTTGCGCACCGCACTCGCCGGCAGTCAACCCATCGCCCAACTCGGCAGCGTCACCCTGCTACGCCCCAGCGACGACCAAGAAATCTGGGCAGCCGGAGTCACCTACGAGCGTAGCCGTGTCGCCCGCGAAGAAGAATCCGCCAATAGTGGCATCTACGACCGCGTGTACACGGCTGCGCGGCCTGAAATCTTTTTCAAAGCGACGCCGAGTCGTGCGGTCGGCCCCCACGACCCCGTTGCCATCCGGCACGACGCCACCTGGAACGTTCCTGAGCCCGAATTGGCGCTGGTCATTAATCCGGCCATGGAAATCGTGGGCTACACCATCGGCAATGATATGAGTTCACGTGACATTGAAGGGGAAAATCCACTCTACCTGCCACAGGCCAAAATGTACGGGCGCTGTTGCGCAGTCGGACCCACCATTGCGCTCACCGAGCACATTGCTGACCCCAACGACCTGACCATCGCGATTTCCATTCAACGGGCTGGCACGGAGGTGTTCCAAGGCGCCATCCACACCAGCAAAATCGTGCGCCGCTTCAGCGATCTCGTTGGCTACCTCGGACGTGACAATCTCTTCCCGGACGGAGTGTTGCTCTTGACCGGCACGGGCATCGTACCACCCGACTCATTCACACTCGAGAGTGGCGATCAGGTGCACATCAGCATTTCGGGGATTGGCACGCTCCGCAACCCGGTGGTGCGCGGCGGATAACGAACAGCCCCCCCTCGGTACAACGGCCGTTGTACCGAGGGGGTATTTCAACTCGTACGATTCCATGAGCGATACGTCTGCACTTCACGCCCTTCTTCGGCCAACAACCGCAAGGCTCGCAACACGGTGCGCACATGCACATCGAGCACTTCCGCGATTTCCGCAGTCAAAAATTCGGCCTGTTGTTGCTTGGTCTGCACCGCCAGGTGCCAGATTTTTTCGTGGACTTTGAGATCGGGAGCGTTCAGCACGGCGCCTGTCCACACCACGGGCACACATTCGCTCAAGAGGGGAGCCCGTCCTCGCGGTGCATCACGGCTGGGCAACCACACAATCACATCCCCGTTTGTAGCTCGTACTTTGATGAATTCTTGCAGGTGTGCACTCCGCAGGAGCAACGCAGTGCGTACTGCCGGGTCGCTGACCATCGCAAAGTGAGCGACGATGTCGCTCACCACCTCACGTTTGAGTGAAGCCGCCGCCGTCGAACCACACCGTTTGAGAATAATCGTCGCAGATGCTTTGATTTCTACCGGCAACTCGTGACTAATTGCGTGCACCCGCGCGTTTTCGATGGCTGCAAACGCATGTCCCATGGCCACTTCTGGCTGTAATTGCTCATAGGCGTACCACGCCAAATCATGGTACCAGCGCACAATGTATGGATCACCACTGCGTGCAATGCTGGTTTCGAGGCGTTGTGCCGCTAGGTGCATCTGCTCGGCAGTGCCCGTTGCCCGCACAATGCGCAACAACAACGCGGCTGCCGTGTTTTCATAGTCGATGAGTTGAATGCGGCGCGCCAGTGTATACGCTTCTTGTGCTAACAGCTCGGCGTACGTCCATTGACTGCGCTGGATGGCCAGTTTTGCCAACAACAAACAAACCGCAATGCGTTGACGGGTCAGATGTGTCGTTGTTGACTGCTGATAAATGATGTAGAGCAGCTGTTCATGGCGCTCAGTCAAACCGTGACGGGCATACTCCATCGCCAAAATCGCCCCTGCCAAGAGCTGAAAGGGTAATTCTTCGGGTGCTTGTAAGCAACGATACAACTGCGTAAATATGCGCACCGCATCATCATGATGATGCAACGAGACACGCACCAAGCCGATATGGTAGAGCACAAAGCGATGGTGCGGGTTTTCGTATCGCAACGAGGCTTCGCAAACCAGCCCCAGATAGTACTCAGCCATCGCCACGTTGCCAACATTTGCATACACGTACGCACGCCCCATCTGGATGGCCGCGTAGTACATCGTCTGCACCATCGGCACGCCAATGTGCTTCATGTAGGCGAGTGCATGCACATTGGCGCCACTTTCGCGGGCCACGTTGAACCAAGACTGCGCCGCCCAATAGGCCACATCATCACGATGTTCGTGATGCGCGTATTCATAGAGGCGTTCAAACAGTTTCAACGCCTGTACTGTTGAACCACCCCAGCGCAACACCTCCGCTATCGAAATAAACATTTCGAAATGCACACTCTGACGCACATCAATGCTATCAACCAACGCATAGAGATTCCCCTGCACCGCTTCTAGGGCATCACCATACTGCGCTAAACGCACCGTGTTCAACATCCGCAGGGCACGGAGATCGGCTGAATCGTGGAGCAGGTATGTGAGCATGCGTTGCGCATAGCGCAGTTGCATCACGTTGCCGGTAAGCCAGGCACGGTGCGACCATTGCACCAACAACGATTGCACCTCTGATTCGTCGCCGATTGCCACCAAATGCTCAATACGCCGAATATCACTGGTGCACTGCGCCAAGCGCATATGGGCTTGGCGGCGCTCTGTGTCGGTCAAACACGTAATCACGCGATGTTTGAATGCCAGCGCATGACAAACCACCGTGCCATCGACCTCAACCAGCACACCGCCAAATCGTGTCTGTATTTGCGCCATATCCACGGGCATCCCCCAGTCAATGGTAGCGAGTTGCTCCATTGTGAGTGCCTGATTGGCCAGCACAAGCACCGCGAGCACGGCCCGCTCTGCCGCATCAAGAGCGTCCCAGTCAATGATCCCCTGCTCCGCCACAACGGGCGGTGGCAGATAGCGCCACTGGTGTGTTGCCTCGTGCCACATCAGCCATCGCTGTTGCAAAGCGGTCACCACCGTTGCGACCACTTCGTTGGGGTACAGCTCGGCCGTGACGCATTCATCGATGAGCGCAGGATCATAGACCTCGCCACACAACAAAAAATCAACCAGCGTCGCCACGTCGCGCACCGTCAACGGCGGAATCTGCACGTAATCGGTCAGCAACGGCACCACCGAAGTCACGATGATGCCGATTTGGCGCACATCAACGAGTTGCAACACCAAAGCGAGCAATTCGGGAGTCGCATCATCGATGAGCAATACGAAACGTTGCCGACTGCCCATCAAACGAAACAACGACTGGAGCAACTGACAATCGGCCGCAGACATGACACCCGTGGCGGGCACATCGCCCCGGAGCAACTGCGCCAAATGCTCTTGCTCAGGCAGGGTCAAACTCAAGGCGGCTTGCAACAAGAGCTGACGAAACTCGGCGTCGTCACGCATCATCGTCTGCAAGTACACCCCGAGTACATCGGCTCGCCCCGGGTAGCGCCAGCATCTCAACTGTGGACACACAAATGCGATGCGCTCAATCAGATACGTTTTCCCAGCTCCGAAGCCGCCCACCATGTTGTAGAGCAGTTGCTCACCCGCCACAAAGCGCCGAATAGCAACTCCCACCTGATCAAGCACGTACATGCGACTCGGCAGCCACACTTCATTGGCGATTTCGCGCCGCTCCATGGCCATGAGACGCCGCTGATCCGAGTTCTGGGGTACAATCATCAATGCCGACGAAGCATCCTCGCCAAATACCGCTGCCACTTCACTACTCGTCAATTTGAGCGTGGCAACGTGGGGGGCAATGCGATAACTCTGGTGCTGAATGCGCAACAACCCGAGGTACTGCATTTGCAAGCCCACATCTTCGGGGAATTCTTGCGCCAACATGCGCAAATACATCAACGCATAGGTGGTAAGGTATCGTTGTTGCGCCAAATGCACGGCCCGCCGGAGTGCATCTACGTAGACTCGGTGCAAGTGCTCCGCAAATTCTTTAGGCCATGCGCGCCGTGGTCGCCCCAAAAACATCCCTTGGTAACGATGCAACGCCAAAAACACTTCTTCGGCAGTGGCTTGGGGTCGTGTCTCATGTAAAAAACATTCGACGTCGATGGTCACCAACAAATCCGGCGCAAAATCAATTCCTACGCTGTCCACCACAATCGCTGGTCCCAGCCAGCTCCGCAAGAACGACAATGAGTTGCGCACAATCTGCGCAGCGCTGGGCACCCCCTGAAAGACCACATCAGCAAATTCGTCCCGCGGAATCACTCGTCGGTACAGCGCCATGTACGCCAACATCGCCCAAACCGCGGTTTGGGGCACACGCAAACACTGGGGAGCACCAGATAGGGTGGTGCTCCCCAGTGTCGTCAAATGCCAGTGCTTCGTCTTCACCGCAGTGTCTGCCATAAAGGATCACCTGAAACAACAACTCCCTAGGTAGATTGTACACACAAATCACACCTACGGCTACTATTGTTGCTCTGGCTCCAAGTACAGGTCTTGCCACTCCCCTGTAGTCTCATCAAACAAATCAATGTAGGCATATGCATCGTCTTTGATTGCATAATATCCATCAGCAAAAACGCCCACAGCGACTGCTGTGCCGGCCATTTCTTCGGTAACCGAGAGCACGTACACCCCTTTGGCATTCGTCTCGCCATACACCCAAACATACTGTTCAAAGCGATTATAGTCAACATCCGCCCACGTATAGCCGGGCTGAAGCAGTACCACGAATGCATTGGCAACAGGTTGATTGGTCAGATAATCGAGGACGCGCCCTTGTACGTCGTAGACGGTCGCATCACCGGCGGCCGGTACCGCGGTGGGAGCCACAGCCGGATCTACCACCTCAGGTCCGATAAGTGAGGCCGCCGCTGCGCCGTTGCATCCCGGAATGCGCACCAATTTCGCCGAACTAATCAGGTCATCGGCCAACGTCACCGGTCGCGCATAGCCGAGTGAATCTCCTTGGTCCGACATCCCCGCAAAAACGACCGCGACTTGTTCGTTCTGGTCGTTGACAATCGGACCGCCCGATTGCCCCCGTGAATCCGATGCATCGTACTTGATGGCCTCATACGAACGCGACGATGTCGAGCTCATCGAGAATTCTTCAAATCCGACCACCTGCCCGCTCGCAATCGACACCGTTTCACCGCCCACCCCCGCATAGCCGACTGAGGTCAATTTGTCGCCAATCTCGACCGTAGCATCGTTGCTGATTTGCACCGTTGGCAAATCGAGGCAGTCTGCAGGTGGCTCACCGTTGGTCGTAGCAATTACGCGCAATACGGCCAAGTCCTTGCCAGCATCCGCATCAACCACCTGCGAGATGAACTGCGCTTTGGGCGGATCGCGCGGATCACGCGTCACGTAGATGTATGAAATACCATCCGCGTTGTAGAATTGGCCAGTTTCGTTGTCGCCGATGACATGGAAATTGGTCAAAATCAAACCACGTGCATCAATAATGGCGCCACTGCCGTGACCAATCTCGTTCCAACTCGCATCCAAGATGCCGATCCGCACCGTGGCCGCAATCACATCAGCAATCTTGGTGTCAGCGGCAGGTGCCTCGGGTTCGGGTTCTTTGGCTGGCGCATCGGTGGTGGTATTGGTCGAGTTATTCGCCGGTTCTTCGTTTTTGCCGAGACCGCCACCATTCGCTGCACCCGTCCCTCCAGACAACTGTTGTTTGGCTTCACTCGCACTCCCAGCAACAGCACCACTCAATGTTGCGCCTACAGCCTCTGGACTTTTGGGGGTAACTTGACCAGGAATCAAACCACAGCTGGCAAGCACCAGCCCCATCACGACTATCAGTGTACGCACTGTGTGTTGCATATCATGCTCCTCATGTCCATTCCAACTGTACCTCGTTATGGCTGTACACTACCCAAAAATGCTTGCCAAGACTGTGCCAGTTCATCGGTCTTGCGGACGTCTCCCTCAAGTCGCACCCCATACAACGTTTGCGCATCGATGAGCAACAACTCGTAGCCGTAGGTGGCACCAAGCTCACCAGGGCGAGGTAAACACACGTATTCTTGGATGACCGCCACACTCCCCCCGACCGTCACATATTGCTCTGTCCCTGCGTTCAACGACGCACATTGCGCCCCGCGTTGCAGATTCATTTGAGCCGTTTTTTGAGCAAGTGTTGCAGTGGTCGACTCACTGAATGCGTCGTAACGCACTCCAGTCACCGTACGCAATGGGAATACTGCACCCGTGCGTTCCGGGAACGACTGCTGTGGCACGACCAACTGCAACGGCCCATGTATTACCACACGATCACCCCCCCCGGGCTGACCATGGCTCACCATGGCAAGAATCACGGCACCAACCAGCACACCGATTGCCCACCAATCACCACGCTGGTAGGCTCCTTGCGGAGTATCCGTGGCAACATCAGCACGCCCTTGACGCATCAACCAGGCAAACGTGACCAGCACTCCTAGTGCCACCAACAAACCGGGCACCAGCTGGCGCACGCTCGACAATCGCAACGAATCAAACACGATGACCGCCCGGAGCACGTCGTGGAGCCACCACAACACGCCGCTCCCAGCCACCGCAAGCGCCAGCGCAAACCCAGGCATGCGCCCAGGCTTCATACCACCCAAGGCAAAGCCGACCACCATGCCAATGGCGACCAGCAACAACGTGTCTACGGTCACCGTGGCAGCCAGCGCAGCCAGCCCGCGCATCTCTGCGGCCATCACCAACGCCAACCCGTCCGCCGTCGCAACACCGAGTGCCATGGCGATGGCATAAATCATGCCGTCAATGCGCTCGTCAAACTCAGCCGTCGGGAACACGGTCACACGCACGCCCAGCCAGACAATGCCAGCAAGCACGATACCCTGCACCACACTCCCCAACAAACCCTGCCACGTCTCAGATTGCACCCAAGTAGGCACATCAAGCATCCGTAGCACCGGGGTCAACAAGCCTCCCCCAGCAATCAATCCCAGCACAAATAACCCCACCACGTATTGGTGCGGCTCCGGCTCTAGGGCGTCTTCACGAAAAAAAACAATCAACCACAACAGCGCTGGAATCAGCACCAACGCAATCGCAACAACTCCGCGCCACACGGGCGACCACTGCCCACCCATGGCAGTCTCAAGGGCCGCCAACACGACCGCCACGACACTCGTCAACCCGATAACACTCAGGCCTGCCACCCAAAACCCTCGACTGCCCATGCCACCCACTTGCGATTGCGTCACGGCGGTTTCCTTTCCCCAATACGGCTTGCACCAACGACGTGAATCCTGCCCTTCGCGGACAAGCAAGGACAAACACTCACGCACAGGGTTCGGTTCTGTAGGTGTTATGCTACGGGATGAAACGTCATTGGAGCAGATTTGGTGGGGCGAGGTCAAGTGACAAGTTATTTTTGAGGGCGAGGAGTTGATGCCGTCACGCGTGGCCGGAATGTGTCGATGGAGATGCCGGATGCTCGCGCCTGTTTGAGTGCGCGCAAAATCGTTCGTTCATGGACGTGGAGCATGTGTGCCAACTGTTTCACCATCACACAGGCCTGCTGTTGCGCTACTTGCTCCACAATGTGCGCAATTTGTGCCACAAGTGTCGCTTCACGATGTGCCGGTTTGAGCATGAGTATGACCGGTACAAAATCTGCAACTTGCACCGGTTTGCCTCGTGGCGCAGTCCGGTGGGGCAAACGCCAGATCTCGTGTGCATCATCCGCATGCGCTGTTTCACAAAACGCCTCCACATCTGGCAACAATGCCAAAAACCGCTGACGCTGGAACGGATCACGCACCGCCTGCATGGCCACCACCAAAGCGCGACCAATCCGGGCGGTGAGTGGCCCGAGCTGTGGATATCGGCACCGCTGGAGCACCGCCCAGGCCTGCATCATCACCTCAAGCGGTGAGATGGGTTGCATGCGGAAGTGTTCTGCATTATCAATCGCCGCCAACGCCAGCGCAATGGCTTCCGTGATGCGCCCCGCCTGGTAGGCGGCCCAAGCGAGTTCGTGTTGCCACAAACCAACGTGGTTCGTTTCGACCTGACGGTGGCTCTGTTCGAGGCGTTGCTGCCACAGTGCATCACTCCCACCTCGTCGTCGATGCGTCATCATGGCTAGCCCTGCCATAGCCACCACATACTCACGCAACTCGTGGTGTTTGGCTATGTGATAGACCACGTCAAGTATCTGCAAGGCCTGTTCGTA
>Ga0172372_10010144_pt1 | contig 12119 bp, 9 predicted proteins | sample LakKiv5m_2_FD_114544 | JGI IMG/M metagenome (GOLD analysis project Ga0172372, IMG submission 114544) | Freshwater microbial communities from Kabuno Bay, South-Kivu, Congo - kab_092012_9.5m | ecosystem: Environmental > Aquatic > Freshwater > Lake | place: Democratic Republic of the Congo...
CACCAGCAGCGCATCGCCCGTGAACGCCAGCGAGCGGTCGTCGAGCACGTAGCTGAGGCAGCCATCGGTGTGGCCCGGGGTGCTGCGCACCTCCAGATGGCGCCCGCCGAACGCCACGCGATCGCCGTGCTGCAGCGGCAGGCTGACGTTCTCGGCGCCAACGGTGGCGGCCAGGCCGATTGCCGCGCCGGTGGCCTGATGCAGCAGCCAGCTGCCGGTGACATGGTCGGCATGGGCGTGGGTGTCAAGGCAGACCACCAGACGGATGCCCAGCTCCTGAATCAGTGCCAGATCACGATCGTGGTGCTCAAACACCGGATCGATCAGCACGCCCGCGCCACAGGCCACATCGGCGAGCAGGTAGGTGAAGCTGCCGGTGGCGGCATCGAACAGCTGACGGAACAACAGCGGCGCACCACCGGCGGCAGCCGCCAGCAGGGAAGAGGCGGGAGCCAGGGCCATCCGCGCACAACCTCAAAACGTTATGAGTGTATGCGCATAACAGCGAGTTGGCAAGGCTGTCTGGATGGACCGGGTCCGGCGCCCGGGGTATCGCCCTGCGGCCACGGGCGGCGCGGCAGATCCCGGCGGCGGCAGCAGCGGTGCGGCGGCGGCAGCCGAGCGCCCGCGCCGTGCGGAGGCAGCCCAGCCAGAGCGCAGCCCCCACTGCGGCAGCCGGCTGCAGTTCTGCTGTGGTCTGGGCGCGTCGAACTGTCTACGTTGCAGGCTGAGGCTGCCGCCCTGTCCCGCGCAGCGAGTGAAGCCGTGAAGATCATCAACCGCTGCGCCCTCAGCGTCGCCCCCCGCCCGCCCTTCCTCGCCTGGGCGCAGCAGCGGCAGGCCGGCCGACCACTGCCGGCGGGAGCCACTGCGCAGGGCCTCTACCTGATTGATGCCTACGAGAGCAGGGAGGAGGCCTGGCGGTTGCTGGAGCAGGGCTATGAACAGATCTTCTCGGCAGAGCTGCAGGCCTGGAGCACCGATCCAGCCACCTGGCCCAGCCCCCGCAGCCTGGCGCTGTTCCAGCAGTGGTTCGAAGTCCAGTTCTATGACCTGGTCGGTGATCAGAGCCAGCACCCTCTGCAGCACTACGAACTCGATGATTCGCTGCTGCTGGATCTGCGCGGGCTGCTGAAGTCTGCGCCGGCTGAGTGAGCCCGACCCACCCGCAGGGAGGCGGCAGCAGCGGAATCGGCGCGGCCCCGATCACCATGCCGATCCCTAGGCTCGGCGTTGCGCCAACGGCTCGATCAATCGCTACGTCAACGGCTAGGATGACCGCACCAGAGCCGGCATCCGGGTTGATCGATTGATCCTTGATACCGGCTGTGCCTGCCAGCCACGCAGACCAAGCCGATCCGTCCTTGCATGCACTCGCAACGAGCTTCAGCGGCCACAGGCAACATTCATCACTGCCACCAATCCACATGAATTCTGAAAAGGCCATTGAGTCGATCAAGTTTCTGCTGAACAGCGTCAGCAAACTGAGCGAGCGATTCCTCGAATCGAAAGAAGCGACGCGGCGAAGCTTCGAGAAGGTCGGACAAGACATTGATGATCTGCTCAGACGGCTAAAGCTCGTTGAAGACGACGCGCTAAACTGGCGCGATCAGCAATTGGTGATCAGCGATAAAATGGTCCGCGAACCAGTTGAATTGCCGATCAAACCTGGCCAGGAAAAGCAACTGATTCCGGCAATCAACCTCCCCAACGAAGCGATCCTGGAGGCCTATAGAAACAGCCCAGTTCTTCTACAACCCTTCTCACGGTCATGCAGCATCAGTGCCCGTACGCTCAGCGGGATGATTGATGAAATCGAGATCGAAGTGTTCGCCCAGGGATCGACGTGGATCATCGAAACGCAGGACGGCAACTGGCTTGTCTTACCCAGACCCGGCATGCTCACTCGCCGCAGCCAGATTCAGAGTCTGGCTCGCCTCTTTGAGATCAAAGACGATCCTGAGCTGCCTGCAGAACTGGAGCTGCTGGAACCTGGAAGGGCAAACGTGGTGGAACATGGCCGCCGTTGGTACCTGGCAGCAAAAGGAAGAATTGGCCTACAGTCTGATCCATTGCAGTTGAGCCTGGAGAGCAGATTGAAAAACCTGGAAGAGCGTCTGCGAGCGATGGAGGAGAGACCCCTCATGCCACCGCCGCCACCGAGGCCATGACGGGCGCAACGCAGCTGTTTGCCACTGGGATTGTGGCGCTGGGCGGCAAGGGCAACGAGGTGCTGCACAACCGCTCAGCAGCCGAACCACATTCATACGCCGCCGGCGATCTCGTCTGAACCGGTCGGCGGCGCGGGCAAGTCGCACTGGAAGTAACCCCGAGTTTGCTTCGGCCTGCCGTATATTCAGCCAGGTACGGCAATCGTACCCATGGCAGTCACCTGCCAGCCTGGGCCATTGCGAGCCAGCCGAGCTGGAGCCAGAACCTGCGGAGCCGCAACCTGATACTTTTCATAGTTGAAAATTCCCTTGGTAGGCTGATAATGCAAATATCCCTTCAGCGTCTGATCAGTGGGATACAGCAATGGTTCATCACCAATGGAAATTAACCAGTAACTGCCGCCACCAGTCACCTCTTCGAGCTGCGTATTGCCAGCCTTTCCCAAGTGGATAGCCGACTCAGATTCACTGGTGATATTCAGCTGCGCGCCGATCTGGGACCTGATTCGATTCCGATCCCCACGATTGATTGCATCGGTGATCTCCTGCTGCTGTTGAGCGGCTGTAGGCTGGGGCGGCACCACTTGCGAGGGCAGCGGTTGCGGTGACGTGGGCTGAAAAGATAGGGGTTGTGTCTGCTGATATGAATCATAACCAATCGATGCTGGCGTCTGATTCAAGCTTGGGAAAGATGCAGTTGGGGGAGCTGCAGTTATCGCACTCGGGTTTCGACTGAGCGTAGCCTTGAAAGTCGCTTGCTGATCGGCCAGATTCTCATACTTGCGCCGCAAATCTTCTATGCGATTTGAATGATCTTGCTTATGGATCTTAAATACTTTTTCCAAATCATTCGACTTATTGAAGTAATTGTTGGCGCTGGTAATTGCTTCCTGAATCTTTCTGCTGAAGCGGCGTTCCTGACGCCATTCCCAGGCGGCGGCACCGGCCAGCGCCAAAATAGTCAAAATGAAGTGAACCCAGTGGCCATTCGGCACAGACAAGAGCCCTGGCTGCAAGAACCAGTGGCCGGAGACTTCAGTAGGTTGGCCGGAAGGGCTGGGTGGGCTGGGTAGCTTTGGAGCTGGCGGAGCAGTGGGTTGGACAACAGGATTGACCGGAGAGGGGGGTGGCTTCTGTTGCCCGGCTGATGTCGTGCCGGTTGGGGGATTAAATTGACCATCTTGAGTCCCTGGATTGGTCGATTTGCTGAGTAGGTCGCAACTCGTAGCCAGGGTGGCGAGGGCAAGGTAAATAGCGAAGCGATAGACGAAGCGACTTGTGAAATTGATCATGACAGGATCAGTTAAAAACGTTCAGCCCAGAGGCGGCCAAGAGCATTGGTGATAGCCCGCAGCCCAAGAATGAATCCAGGCTCAGGTTCATGCGCATGGGCATTAATGTTGACCCTGGCCAGACAGAGAGCGCGGATTTCTGTCTCAATTTGATCCCAGAAAGAATCGAGATCACAAAGCTTCTCAACCGGCAACAATGTACGAATTCTCAATTCAGCTAGGCTTGCATCATAGTTCCTGACGAAGGCTTTTAATGGGTCAAGATCCGGGAAATTATAGCTTTCGATCATAGTTATTTCATGGGGAATTACGATGCGATCTTCGGCATCAAAGACCAGTCCGTTGATCTCAAGTCTTGCGCCACAGATCATCGAATCATTACGTGGATCAAAATCACCAGTCAGCTTGATGCCCTCACCCCTATCACTGATTAGACCACAGGCGGTCTCGTTCTTAAAATCATCAGAAAGGATCGAGCTGGCACGGCCTGGCTGGCAGCCCGAAGCCTTAATTTGCATAGCTTCGAACAATCGATCAATATCACCATCCTTATGAAATGGACTACCTGGATTAAGCCAGTTCAACATCCTGGCCCCATTGCCACCTACATAAACAGGAGTGGGGGCACTCCGACTCAACTTGCCCTCCTGGCGCAGGACCTTCAATAGATGGCCCAAATAATGGTATAATCCACTATAGCTAATTGCCAATAGACTCAGGAACTGCTGCAGCTGCAACTGCAGCGAGGGCTCAGCAGCCAAAATATCAAGACCGGCCAAAAGCTCATCAGAACCGTAGCGAATAATATTGTCGAGGCGACTGGTGAAGTTTCGATCTTGGCGAGCTCGCGCTTCATCGTTGTCAATTTCCCTTGTGAGGCTGGGCGGAAACAGTACTTTCACAAACGAGGGCTTGCGTCTCAGAAGTTGAGAGCTGATATCCCGTCCTGCATAGGGAACCGACACTTGATGCACCAGATTATTTTCCTGCCAAATAGATATATCTGTCGTACCTCCACCAATGTCCAGGCAGGAGCTATGAACAAGTCGCTGATCCTTAAAATTCGCAAAGTAGTTGGCAAATGCAACTGCCTCAGTCTGAAGCCCTTCTTCCCCACCTTTCTGAACAAGCTGATGAATAATGCCAGTCTGCTTGTTGAGCTGATCATGGATAGCAGCCCACAGCTGCCGGTATCGCATCACATCATCTCCGTAAAATGCACTCGGATAGGAAACAGACCAATGAACTTCTCTGGCTCCATGGGCAGCCGCATTGGCACTGATCAGCAGAGCAAGTTCGAGGAGGAATGGTTTTTGATATTGTTTTTGCCCCCACTTAAAACCAGTCCGTAACTCGGCACCGCCAAATTCACCAGGAATCGGCACACGTAGACGTGCCTCATGAAAAAGATCAGGGACCTTGCCCAGTGTCTCCTGCCAGCCACGCAGGCTGATCGCCGTAGCGGTTGGTGGATTGCCGCCATTTTCTGACCTAGGCAGCATTTGCTCGGGGATGAAGTACTGACTGAGCAATCGTTGACGTGTCTCCTTTTCAGAAAGAGTCAGCGACAGCACACGGGTATCTAAATGATGACGCTTGGGCCCATCTCCAGCATCAATAAAGAAGTTGCTGAATGAAGTCCCAAAGTCGATCCCCACTCGCCATAGGTCAGACTGACTGGGTGGGGCCGAAGGAGGGGTGACCGGCAGAAGGCCACGGTCTTGACCTCGCTCGCTCAAGCGCACCAGATCGGGAAAATTGGGTGTGGTGAAGTATTTAACAGACACAATACCATCCTGGCCGCTCTTCAGTTCATAATCCCCAAAGCCGTCAACGGTGAGGCCCGTTGGCCTGTCTTCGCAAAACAAATAGAAAAGCTTCCAATTGGTATCAGAGACGTAGGGCCATAGAGTGATGACAGGGATATTATCGACGACAAGATTCTGTTCCTTCAAGGGAAAGGAGCGGCTGAGAACGTAACCCTCTCGCTGACCCTGGAATGGCAGGCTCAGGCGCACCTCCAGCTCCACACCAATACTGCTCTGCACGACCCGCAGCTCACAACGTTGCTGCAGTTCGCTGGAGCTGAACAGCTGCCGCAGTTCGGGCCGGAAGGGCAGCAGCGGCGTCACCGGCTCGCCGTTGACGATCGGAACCCCCTCCAGCAGCGCTGGCAGCCAGGAGTTGGTCAGAACCTGGGCGCCTGGCAGCAGGTACAGCTCATCCAGGAAGATCTGATCGGGCGTAAGAACACTGATCTCGGCGCCATACTGGCGTTCCAGTTGTTTGGCATCATAGCCAATCGATTCAAGCGTAGCCGACTTGTAAATGGGGATATCTGACCCGCTGATGCCCAGCTTGCTCGGCATCTCTGGATCTACTAAAACCACCGGCTTCTCCCACCAGTCCAGCCGCGACTGATTCAACGGCTGCGGATCCTCAAGCTTGCGCAGCGGCCTGCGTTTGCGATCACCCAGCTCCAGGGTGACCTGGCTGTCGCTGCCGCCTCCCTTGGCCGGCCGAGCGAGTATCGACAGGGCCACGGGGATCGCAGGCAGATTCTGCACCCGCGCCGTATCCGACAGGGCTGGAGCTCCCAGCCGCCCACCGCTGAGGCGACTGATCAGACCATCGATGACAGCGGCCAGCTGGCTGGCGCTGAATTGGCTATCGAGATCAGGGGCTGTCAGAACCCCTTGCTTGACATGGCTGAACCAATCAGCAAGGGCCTGCCGCTGCGAAGCGCCGAGATAGTCAACCGGACTGCTGAACTTCCCAGCCGCAGTCCATCCCATTCCTGGAATCGGGAGCGGCAAATGCACGGAAGGGCAAAAGAGCGTGGATGGAGAGCTGAATCCAATTACGGCTCCCTGCAGTCGAAACACATATACAACATCCCAGGGATTATTCCCATCAGTATATGAGGATAATGAGAATTTTTTGTTCGGTTTTGAACTGGATAAACTGCGAGCGAATGGACCAACGGCTTCATCCTGATGATTGATGTGATCTTGTAGTGCTACTCGAAGGCTGTCCATGCGAAGGCCAAATATGTCCCAGAGGCCGACGCAGGCCATGCCGCCGAACCATTCCTCCAGCAGGGCCTCCCTGGTGGGGTAGCGAGAATTGAGGAATGCCTGCTCGAATTGCAAGGCTCTTGACCAAGGGGATGGCAGAGAATTGACACGGGTAGTTGACGACTCATACACAAGAGACTTGGCAATATTTTCCAACTCTTTTTGATCACGAGTCAGCCATTCACCGGCTTGAGCCCCTCCAGCCAGGGGAGGGTCGGTTTTGGGGAACCATGGTATCTGAACGATGTCCTGAGATGCAGAGAAGGTCATGGGTTGATTACCGCAGATAAAGTGAATCTAAAAGCAGACATGAATTGAATGATGCAGCCAGCAGCACGGAGATCAGGCCACAAGCAACCACAGACAATCAGCCAACCCGGCCATCCCAGGGTGGGTGATCTGATCCTCAGGTAGCCAGTCCATCGCTACTTTGATTGCTTCCACGGTATCGGAGTTCTCACTGCGACGCGGCCGTGCTTTTCCTTGGACAATCTTGTGAAGATTGTTGGCCAATTGATCAGCAGGAGCCAGCAGGGAGGGAGTGAACAGCTCCTGCTTAAAGCCACTGCCAACATTGCTGGAGATCTGGTTCAGCCATTGCAGGAGAGTATCCGTATACTGATTTATACTGCTCTGTATTGACAGTTGTGTATTGTCGCGAATACCGGGCCTGCCGGCGTGGTTGCCACCCGAATTATGGGGGGAGAAGAATCGACGAACCCAGGGGGCTCCTGACAGGAAGCTGCGCATAGACAGCTTCTGGGCCTCATCAATCTCGCGACTGAAGTTATGGCGCCAAGCCACGGCAAATCGAGCGCCTCGCGCCAAGCCATTTCCCACCAGCTCATCATCTGGAAGATCCTGCCAAGTGACAACCTGAGACTGGGCGCGACTCAATACATGCGCGTAAGCATTGCTGTTCTGGGTTGGATGACGAAGGCCGAGGGCAGCAAGCAACTCAACTAAATGGGCAGCATTGGACTGAGACATGCCACCGATACTGAAACCATAGCGAGCTTTGATGTCACTTCCGATCAGGAAGACGTGATCAAAGCAGCTTATACCTCTGCTACTCAGATACTGCAACGCCGCATTGGTATTGAGCTGAAAACTGCGTGATTCTGCATGTACGCCTGTATCCTCATTGGCAGCGCCTTCAAAGTCGAAATAGGGAAGCAAGAGCGATGCCTGTACTTTTACGCTATTGCGGCCCTGTCGTGTCAGCCAGTCCTTGATCAGTTGCCCCAATGTGGGAACTCCTGAGGCTCCAGTTCCTCCAAAGACGCTACCGAAAAGATGAATCAGTGTAGATTCAGAATTTTCAGCTGCGGTCTGGATGTCAACCAACATCCGCTGCCACTGTCCAACCTGCGCCTCCTTTTCCAGGCTGATGCGGCTCATCACAGCTGAGCCGATCGGTGGTCGCCCTCGAAAACCGACATCAAGATCAGCAGTCTGTTCCTCTGGAGGAAACAGACAATCAAACAGAGCCGCAACTCCGGGGGCCTGGGTGCGCAGCACAGCTTTGGGGAAGACCTGATCGAGACTGATCGCCCCTGATGAGGTAGCCAGAGGGCTCCAGGTGCCATAATTGCATAGTTCACCCCTGGCAAAATAATCGGCACCCCGACCGATCGCTCGTTGCATCGTTTCGTAACGGCTGATGGCGGTCTGAGCGCGCGCCAACAAGGCGCTCTGCTGATCCGGTTCAACCAGAAACACTCCCAGCCTTGCCGGTTGGCCGTCCGGATCGCTGAGCAAGCCGCACGCGTGCAGGTGAACGAGAGCCTCCAGGCATTTGGCACCGGTTCCACCGACGCCGATCGCAAAAATGTGCTTCATCTTCAGCGGCTCCCAAGCAGGGTGACGGCACCAGGGACCACAAACCGATAGGTCCGCGGTGTGGCAAGAACAGTGGGCAACCAGAACAATACGATTAGATCGATCAACACAAAACCGATCAACAGGAACCAGCCGCCGGCTGGTACTGGATAGAAATTGACGGCATTGCCCTCAATCGGGCTGGTGCCAGTGACCTGCCATCGAAAGATGGTGAACCAGCTCAGGCACAGCAACCCAAACACAACCAACCCAATGCTGGCTAGCCACCACAACGGTTGCACCTGGCGCACCTGCCTCGAACTGCTGGGCCGAGCTGTCAGTGTGGTGCTGAACCAGAGCAACAGGGCTGTGATGCAGCCGAACCAGAAGACCGTGAATGCAGGGCTGCTACCGGTTTGCAGATAATCCTTGAGATTCAGCCCAGGTCCAACAAGAAGACCGGGGAATATGTTGAGAAGAATCCAGTTTTGCATCAAGAAAACCCAGGCCATTCCGATGGCCACACAGGATCCAAGAGCAATGAATTGAGATGGGCGCATGATCGAAAAATCATTGGTGGCTGAAGGCAAGGCAGAAGGCGGCAGCAGGCGTGGCACCTGGCTCCACCAGCATGGAACTGAGGCTGGTCAAAAGCAGCAATAAACCATCGGTTTGATTCTTGGCCTCGGGTCCGGTTGGATCGCGCCGATTCCAGCTGTACCACCAGTCCTCTGGTAGCTGGCCACGCGGGATCGTGGCACGAACAGCCCCTGCTGGGGCATCCCGTGCAATGCCCAGCTCCAGAGTCAGCTGTTGCCCCTGTAGTTGCAACCCTTTGACCGTAATGCCGTCTGCCAGATCCGCCGCAGCGCCGGGCAGGGCCACCGGCTCCAGTTGTGCCAGAGCCAGATCGGGAAGTTTGGATCGTGATGCTATAGGGGAAGCCGTGCTGCTGATCCGGACGCCGGTGGCGTTCCCGAGCAGCCGCACGAACTGATAATCGCTCTGCCCGCCTGGGCTATAGGTGGTGGATACCAGACGCACCGGCAAGCCACTGCTGATCCCCTCGGGTGGCACACCCTGAACCGAAACCGCCTTGAGTGTTGGGCGGTTGACGTGTTCATCGAGCAGGGTCAGCTGCATGCCATCTGCAGGAACGCCGCCCAGTGCCGCCTTCGTGCGCACGTCGCTGAGGAAGGCTCGAACCTGGGATCGAGGACCGGTGGCCAGGAGATAGATCGGACGCAGCGAAGAACCGCTGTGAATGACCAACCCTTGACTGTTGTAAACGCTGCCCTCAAATGGGAGTTTGGTCGCAAGCACACCGATCACAGCTCCCTTTCTGACATGGGGCTTGATGGCGGATACCAGGCTACTGATCTCGCCATCATTTACTTCCAGATCTGTGATCGCAACCTTGAAGGGTACCCCAGCTGCGCCGATCTCGGTTCCCTTCCAGAGCGAATCGAGGCTGGAGCTCACGGATGCAAACGAACCGCAGCCGGCGAACAGGCAGCTCTCGCCTGCCTGGCTGATCTTGGCGAGCGGCTCCAACTTGCCACTGCCGCTGCGAAAGGCTCTGATCGGCACGCCGGTGGTTGCAGCCGCCAGGCTGAGAGCGCGCAGCATGGCCTTCCAGGCTGCCGTGGCCTGGGGCGAGCCGGTGAGACCCAGCATCGATCCGCTGCCGTCGACGGCCAGATCGATCTGAGCGGCGGCGGCAGCACTGGTTAACAGTTTTTGCGGTACCGGCGGCGCAGCCGCCTTGCCCACGACACAGGGTGGTAGTTGACTCTGCTGACAGCCAGCCAGCAGAACCGGCAGGCCCCACAGCGGCACCCATCGAGCCGACCGGCGCGATAGGCGGGCAGCCCTTGGCTGAGATCCCCAGCGTAACGCCCCTTGGGGTTCGACTTTCTTGGGCTCAACCTTCTTGGGATCGACCCTCTTGGGATCGACCTTCTTGGGCTCAACCTGGGCCAGGCGCGCCCCCAGCAGCTGTTCTTATCCTAACCCCCTGGCGACCCCGCCATCACAGGCTATGCAGATCTTGCATAGCCGTCCTGGTTCGCTGACAGAGCCGGTGGGATTCGGACAGCGTTGCAGCGGCGGTGCCCATGCTCTCTGGCGGGCGCCCAGCCAGCGAACAGCTCGCTGCTCGCCGTCCAATGGACTGAGGCCATGCCTGCCGGCAGTTCAGATCTATTTCACATTCCCCAGCACAGCAGGCCTGCCTGTCCAGAACCGTGAGCAAAGTGCCTCGTCGCCTGGCGGTATTTTGCTTCCCATCTATTGTTGCTTTGATTGCACGAGTAACACCTCCCGCTTGTCGCTCACGCTCCGCACTCGTAATCAGTCCCTCCATTTTCCAGCAATGGCCTCCATGAACAAGCAAAGCAATTCATCCATGGGTCAGGATCCTGATTCCGAAGGCCTGGGTGCTGGATCAGGCAGGGGGATTGATGCTGAGATCGCAGGACTGCGCGACGAATCCGATCAACATCTGCGCAATCTGGAAACCGTCGGCACAGCTGCCAAAGATCAGAGGCCCAATCCCACACCGCCCATCCAGGGCCAATATGGCTTGGGTAATAATAGGCCAGCATCCGATACTGGATCCAGCAACCGATCTGCTGTGATTGTTGCAGCAGCTGCGGCAGGGGCGCTGTCAAGCCTTGTGGTTGCGACTTATCTGCGAAGTTCTGGACCTGCTGCTTCGCCGCCACAAATCTCCTCTCCGCCTCAGGCGCCTCTCTCAGCGCCAGACAAATCTGCCAGCTCCGATCCCCCCGTCAATCCAGGATTGGAAAAAGGGTTTACCACAGCACCGGCGCAAGCCGGCCGCTGGCAGGCATGCGCTGAGCAATTCGCGCAAGCCGCAGAACCACCCAGGCCAGGGGAAACGTGGTGGCCTATCGTTGGCCCCCGTGATTCTCTCGATGATGCTAGAAGATATTGTCGCGCTGATGCATTTGTTAATCGCAGCGATAATGCACAGATAGCCAGCTTTCGCGATTATGACACGGCTGTCAGGTTCGCCGGCCAACTGTCGCGGGACAGCAGTCATCGTTGGACATTCCGGGTTGGCGAGCCCAGCGTCCCCTTTCAATGACTCGGTGCTGCGCCGCCCTCGCGAAGGATCGCCCGTCCCGACAGCGATGAGTTCTCTGCGCTTGGCTTCGGTCGTCAGCTCTGGCTTCTTCCTGCCGCTCCGATTGAGCGTGCCCGCTGTCAACTACGTTGGCGGCTGGTAGATCACGACCACATGGTCGCGATCAGGGCCTGGCCACAGTTGCAGCCCGGCGATTGACGTCACCCCCGGTCGTGCAGCCTGCGCCACCAACGCGCCCAGACTCCGGGCGGCATGCTCAGGGCTGATCGCCTCTGGCAGCGGCAGGCAGAGGAAGTGGTGCAGCTGTTGCAGACTTGTGGCGGCGGGGAAATTCAGCCGCAGCTGCGGCGGCAGGCAGACCGGCTGCGGATCGGGATCAAACAGCTGATCAATCAGCGGCTCCAGCGAGGTGCGCAGGGCCACGAACACATGATCGCCGGGTAGCAACAGAGAACTGCCGCGAGGCATCAGCACCTCGCTGCCGCGCAGGATCAGGGTAACCAGCACCCCGTCGGGCAGGGCCAGATCGCGCAGCTGCAGGCCGGCCAGCCGTGATCCGGCTCTGACGGTATAATCGACGATCTCACCATCCACCTGCCGCAGTGCATTGATCTCCACCGATAGAGCCGGGGTGGGATCGGCGGGG
>Ga0172372_10010146_pt1 | contig 12117 bp, 11 predicted proteins | sample LakKiv5m_2_FD_114544 | JGI IMG/M metagenome (GOLD analysis project Ga0172372, IMG submission 114544) | Freshwater microbial communities from Kabuno Bay, South-Kivu, Congo - kab_092012_9.5m | ecosystem: Environmental > Aquatic > Freshwater > Lake | place: Democratic Republic of the Congo...
AGGCGGCTGGTGGCGATTTCCACCGCGCCGTTGTCGCGCTTGAGCGGGAGGAGTTGCTCCTTCAGCAGCACGCGCGCGGGAAACAGGGAGAGCACCTGCCGATCCGGCTCGATGGTGTCGAGCGCGGTGAACGGCACGTCGTATTCCTTCGCCAGCCAGCGGAGGACGGCGTCCTCGGTGGCGGCCCCGCCGGACTTGGCGAAGGCCTGGGCGTCGAGCGCGGAGAGCTGCCGGTCCGCCAGCATGCGTTCCAGCAATTCCCGCGTGGCTCCGTCGGCGATGGTGAGTTGGCTCATCCCAGTTTCCCGGTTGGCGGCGTGGTTACTTGAGCAGGCCGATGGCGACGAGCGCGGCCTCCTGGCGGACGGTCAGCAACTGGCGCAGTTCCTCCGAAACCTTCTCGTAGTCGGCCTCGGCCGCCTTGCGGGCGTCGCGCACGCGGGCCATGCGCTGCTTGATCTCCTCGGTCGGGGCCTTGTTCTGGACGGCCTTCGAGAACGCCTCGACATCCGGGTTCGGGGTGCCGCCGCCGAAGCCGCCGGGGCCGCGGGTGCCACCACCGGAACCGCCCGGGCCGCGATTGCGGTCGCCGCCCTGGTCGCCGCCCTCGCGGCTGAACATGAGGCGGAAGTCGCCGCTGAAGGAGCGCACCTTGTCGCGGGCCTCGCGGACCTTGTCCAGCCGGCCGGAAATCAGCTTCCACTCATCCTCGTTCTTCACTTCGAGCAGCTCGCGCATCCGCTCGGCCATGCGCGCGCGCATTTCCTCGGGATTGAAATTGCCGCGCCCCTTCTGCTCCTGGGCGCTGGTGGTGCTGGTGAGTCCGCCGAACGCGATGAGCGCGGCGGCGAGGAGGGCTAACTTCTTCATACGGTTCCTTCTGGCTTGGGTTGATGTGTTGATGGTGCGCCCGCACTGCGGACGCGGTTTGGGTCTCCTAGCGCAACCCCCGTGCCAAGATGGATTTACACTTTTGGGCCGGATTCGGCGGTTGCCCCAGTTCAAGCCGGGCAATCACTGCGCAAACCGGGTTCGCTTGCGCAAGGATTGCGCACAAGCTTTCGTATGAGCCTCCCGCAGATTCGAGCCGACCGCAGATGGGTGTCTTCATCTGTGGTCGCCTTGAATCTGCGGGAAATGCCCTGCGGGTCAGGCTTCATCACCGGTAAGCCTTTGCGCCCATCGCGTCCTTCGTGGGAGCCAAAAGTATTTCCCCCGTCCGCTGTTCCGCTATCTTCAGCCCGCCAGCGCGAGCGACCATGAACACCAAAGACCTCATCGCCCTCGGCGTGCCGCCCGGTGAAGCCACGCGACGCGGGATCGCCTTCATCGCGGACTTCGTGCTCAAGGGCGGCGACAAGACCCAACTGCCTGCCGAGGTCGAAGCCGTCGTGCGCGCTCCGGAAAACTTCACGGCGGACGGTTTGCGCGGCGAGTTCGCCAAAGCTCTGCTCAAATCCGAGCGCCCCATCACCGCCGCCCCCGCCCCGTGGCAGCAGTGGGGCGACGGCCTCGAACCCGAAGCCATCAACCAAATGGCCCGCGCCTGCCAGCTCCCCGTCTCCGTCGCCGGCGCGCTCATGCCCGACGCCCATGTCGGCTATGGCCTGCCCATCGGCGGCGTGCTCGCCACCGACCACGCCGTCATCCCCTACGCCGTCGGCGTGGACATCGCGTGCCGCATGAAGCTGACCGTGCTCGACCTCCCCGTGCGCGAGCTTGACCGCCGCCGCGAGCGCCTCATCAAGGCCATCGAGGACGAAACCCGTTTCGGCATCGGCGCGCACTTCAAGGAACCCCGGCAACATCCCGTCCTCGACGCCGACTGGAACGTCAGCCCCGTCACCAAGCGCAGCAAAGGCCGCGCGTGGTCACAACTCGGCACCAGCGGCAGCGGCAACCACTTCGTCGAATTCGGCATCTACACCGCGCGCGAACCAATCCACGGCCTCGCCCCCGGCGAATACGTCGCCCTCCTCTCCCACAGCGGCAGCCGCGGCACTGGCGCGGCCGTCTGCGAACACTACAGCAAGCTCGCGATGGACCTTCACCCTGAGCTGCCCAAGGAACACAAGCACCTCGCCTGGCTTTCCCTCGACTCCGCCGAAGGCCAGGAATACTGGGCCGCCATGGAACTCATGGGCCGTTACGCCGCCGCCAACCACGCCCTCATCCACCAGCACATCGCCGAACACCTCCGCCTCGAAGTCCTCCTCGACCTCGAAAACCACCACAACTTCGCCTGGAAAGAACGCCACCTCATCGGCGGCGTCGAACGCGACGTCATCGTCCACCGCAAAGGCGCGACCCCGGCCGGCGCGGGCGTCCTCGGCATCATCCCCGGCTCGATGGCCTCGCCCGGCTACGTCGTGCGCGGCAAGGGCGGGGCCGGTTCCCTAAACTCCGCCTCGCACGGCGCGGGCCGCGTGATGAGCCGCAAGAAAGCCACCGCCACCTTCGAGTGGCACAAGGTCAACCGCGTGCTCAAAGAAGCCGGCGTCCACCTCATCAGCGCCGGCCTCGACGAAGTCCCGATGGTCTATAAGAACATCCACCAAGTGATGGCCGCCCAAAGCGACCTCGTGGAAACCCTCGGCCAGTTCGACCCCAAGCTCGTCAAGATGGCCCCGCATGGCGAACGCCCGGAGGATTGATTTTTGAGGGCGGCGGTTTTCATCACCACCGGCACCCGATGGACGTCAAGGCTCGAAGATTTCCACGATGCTGTCCGCGTCAATTCGGACAGAGCCTCCGGCGTCCGCAAAAAAGTAAAGAATCTGACAGTCTTTGGTCGCGCCCAGGTCCCGTTGGGTCTTGAAGTCATATTTCGCGCCGTTGGTCAGACGAACTGCGAATGGCCGGAACGGCGTGCGCTCCACCATGTCCTGAACTTCCCGAACTTTCATGGCGCTAAATTATCCAGCAACGTGGGGACAAACAAGGTGGTTTTGTTTGGGGTGGTGATCCCTGCTCCGACCCGATCGTGAACTTCTTTGCGGGGGCTTCCAGCTTCGCCGAGTTCGTCGTGCGCGTCCTGCGCGAAGCCGGCGTCCGCCTCATCAGCGCCGGCCTCGACGAAGTCCCGATGGTCTATAAGAACATCCACCAAGTCATGGCCGCGCAAAGCGACCTCGTGGAACCCCTCGGCCAGTTCGACCCCAAGCTCGTCAAGATGACCCCGCATGGGGAGCGCCCGGATGATTGAAGTGGCGGGGGATTCAACGCAAAGGCGCAAGGACGCAAGGGCGCAAAGTTTTTTCCCATTGTTCCACCTTGGCGTCTTTGCGTCCTTGCGCCCTTGCGTTGAACCAACCGGCAGAAGTGAAATGCGGTGCGAACTGACCGTGCGCTGGGTATGCTGCGCCCATGCCCGAGCCGTCGCCCAAGCCCAGAAAGCCCGCCGCGGTGAAGCTGGGCTGGTGGCTGCTCGGTTTCCTCGCGCTGGCGGTCCTCGGTTTGTGGTTGGCGCACGAGCGCGCGAAAGCACGGCTCAACGCCCACCATCAACTGCTCGTCGCCAAAGGAGAGCGGGTCACGCTCGCAGGCCATGTGCCGCCGCCGCCGTTGGCCGCGAGCAACGGCGTCATTGAGTTCTGCAAGGTCATTGAGTTGCTGCCCAAAGCCGACAACAGCGACGCAGGCCTGCACCGTCCGTGGCCGATGATGGGCATTGCTCCCGGCAAGGCGATGGTCAGTTGGAAGCAGGTCGAGCTGCCGCGCGAGCGATCGTGGCTGTCACGCGGGAGCAGCAACCGGTTCACCGCTGACCTCTGGCCGGAATACTCCGCCTACCTCAATGCGAACCGGGAGCGGCTGGCCGAACTGGTTACAACCTTGGACCGCCCGGCTTTCAGCTTTCCTTTTGATGCCGGGAAGTTCCTGACCGACTCCGGGACGGAGTGGTTCATGGCACCGCGCAAGGGATTGGAATGGCTCGTCTCGGCGACCCTGCACGACCTGCGGTTTGGCTCGGCCGACGAAGCGTGGCGCTGGTGGCGGGCCGGCTCGCGGCTGGCGCTGCGGGCGGAGAATCCCCGCGCTGTGGCCGGCCTGATGATTCAAAGTGGTAGTGTCGCGCGCTGTGTCAACGCGACATGGGAGGCGCTTCAGTATCCCGGTTGGAACGATGCCCAACTCGCGGAAATCCAGCAGCTCTGGCTGAACCTCGACGCCCTGCAACATGTGGTGGACGGGTTCTCGATGGAGCGCGCCTACGCCATCGAAGCCTACGCGCTCAATCGGACGAATTGGCCGAAGTTGTGGACTTCCGCGCAGCTTCACCGAGGCGGCTTTGCCGCATTGATGGCCGGCCCACCCGACGCGTGGAAGACTGCTTTGCGCAATGAACCACTGGAAACGCTCAAGGCCACCATCCCACTGATTCCTTGGCCGTTCTGGACTTCCTACTCTGAGGAGTTGGCTGCGTTGCAACTGCAAACCGGCATGGTGGAAGCATGGCAGGCCGCCCAAGCCACCGGCTCATTTCAACGCGGACTCACGGCGGCGAACGCGCTCGGGCCGCTCCGGCCGGCAGCCAGCTATTGGCGGCTTTTCAGCGACGATGGCTTTGAAGTCTGGTCCGCCACGGGGATGGCTCGCTACGCAACCTTTGTGGTGCAGTCCCGGATCGCGCTCGCCGCCGTTGCATTGCACCGGCACAAGCTGAAGCACGGCGGCTTCCCTTCGGACTTGAACGCGCTCGTGCCAGCCTGGTTGCCCGCCGTGCCGCGCGATTTCATGGATGGCAACCCGCTGCGCTATCGCCTGGAGCCGGACGGCCAGTTCCGCCTGTGGTCCGTGGGCGAGGACTTCAAGGATGACGGCGGCGATGCCACTCCTGCCACGCCCCCGGAGGCGGATGACTCGTTCTTCTGGCTGAAAGGCCGCGACTGGGTCTGGCCACAGCCGGCCACCGAAGCTGATGTTGCCGCCTTCCACGCCGACTTGGCCGCCCGCCGCACATCGCCCGCACCGTGAGCGGTCAATTCGACCCCAAGCTTGTGATGATGGCCCCCCACGGCGAGCGCCCGGAGGATTGAGCCTAAACGCCGGGATTAAACCACGGATGGACACGGATAAACACGGATAAGCAAGCGCCAGCAGGACGAACCGATGGGCCGGTCACTTTGGGGATTGGGAAAACCGCAAGCATCCGCATCCCGTTCGCTCCCATCCGTGTTCATCGGTGTTCATCCGTGGTTACTCAATTCCCACCTCGGAATTCGGGTGAAATCTTCCTGCCCATAATTTTCCTGCCCAACTTCGGATTCATCGGGCGGGGCAAAGTATGAGCCTGTCGAGGGTTTCCTCGGAACGAGACTTCACTGGCCGAGGACGGTCCCGACTGGCAGCGGGTGGCCGGCGAGGAATTCCCCGACGGCCAATCGGCGGCCGCCTTCCTTCTGCACTTCCAGCAGGCGCAGCGCACCTTCGCGGCAGGCGACGACGAGGCCGGACTTGTCGGCGGCGAGGATTTCGCCGGGCACTGTGGCTCGACATTCCGAGGTCGAGTTTTCGTTCACCACTCCGCCGGCAACGTCGCGGGCCACTTCCCGACATTGGAATGTCGGGCTACTGGCCAGTTCCGCGCGCCAGACTTTCAGCAGCAGCGGCCGAGGCTGCGCGGGGAGGAAGGTGAACGTGCCGGGCCAGGGGGTGAAGGCGCGCAGGCGGCGGTGCAGCACGGCGGCGGGCTGCGACCAGTCGAGGCGGCCGTCGTCCTTGGTCAGCTTGCGCGCGTGGGTGACGCCTTCGGCGGGCTGCGGGCGCGGCGGGAGTTTGCCGCTGACGTAGCGCGGAAGGGTCTGCGTGAGCAGATCCGCGCCGAGCGTGGCGAGGCGGTCGTGGAGGGTTTGCGCGGTGTCGTCGGGCGCGATGGGCGTGGCGCGCGTGGCGACGATGCCGCCGGTGTCGAGGCCCGCGTCCATGCGCATGATGGTCACGCCGGTCTCGGGGTCGCCTTCGAGGATGGCCCACTGGATCGGGGCCGCGCCGCGCCAGCGCGGGAGCAGCGAGGTGTGGACGTTGAGGCAGCCGTGCGGCGGGATGTCGAGGAGGGCCTGCGGCAGAATCTGGCCGTAAGCCAGCACGGCGACGAGGTCGGGGCGCAGCTCGCGCAGTTGCGCGAGGAAGGCTTCGTGCCGCGCGCGTTCGGGCTGGAGCACGGGCAGGCCGAGGCGGAGGGCAAGCTCCTTGACGGGCGGCGGCTGGAGCTTGAGGTCGCGGCCCCGGGGCTTGTCCGGCTGCGCGACGACCGCGACGACCTGAAAGTTCGGCGACGCGGCAAGGGCCTGGAGCGTCGGACACGCGATGTCCGGCGTGCCCATGAAGACGATGCGCAACGGCATGGGCGGGAGTGTCGGCGGAAGGCGGGCCGGGGGGCAAGCGCGGCTCAAATGAAATTCCCGCAGATTCAAGACAACCGCAGATTGGCTGTTCATCCGTGGTCGCCTTGAATCTGTGGGATGTGCTTGGCGGTTGCCTCTGAATCACCGGTGGGGCGAGCGTCCTCGCGAGCCTTGGGCCTGTCGTGGCGGGACGTCGGCTCGCGAGGACGGGCCGGGGGGCAAGCGCGGCTCAAATGAAATTCCCGCAGATTCAGGACGGCCGCAGATTGGTTTTCATCTGCGGTCGTCCTGAATCTGTGGGAAGTCCCCGCGCGCTGGGTTCGGGGGCCGAACCTGCGGCCATTGGCGGGCGGAGAATGCGGTTGACCGGCCTGTGTGGCGGGAGGATTGTCCGACCATCGGCCGTCAATAGCCGTCCGCAACACCGCCATGAAACTCACCGGCGTTCCTGTTGGACCGAGCGCGCCCCACCCGCTCCGAAGCGCTGGCTTCACCCTGATCGAACTGCTCGTCGTCATCGCGATCATCGCGATCCTGGCCGGGATGCTGTTGCCGGCGCTTGCGAAGGCGAAGGCGAAGGCGAAGGCCACGACCTGCCTCAACAACATGAAGCAGATGGGCACGGCGTCGGCGCTCTACTCGGACAGCAACGACGACAAGGTCACCAAGATGATTGACAACTTCATGGTGGGCGGGGCTTCCGCCCTAATGCCGCCAGGCACCGTGATCCTCACCAACACGGTTGGCGGCAATCCCGCCACATGGTGGGTTGACTTGCTCCGGCCCTACTCGGGCGGGACCTACAAAAGCTCGCAGTGCGCCGCGTTCCAACACGCGGGCAAGGGGCCAGCCTCGCTGGGCATTGGCATGGGTTATCCCGAACTGGGCATCTCGTATCAGCCCGGCTCGTTCAACGGCTCATACTCGGCACCCTTCCGCACGCACGACATCAGCAAACCGGCGATCACGATCTATGTGGCCGACTGCGCCACGGCCGCCGCTGCCAGCCTCACCGATCCGAACTCGGATGCCTGGCAGGAAAGCGCCAGTGCCACAGCCCAGGCCGCCTTCTGGCTGACGCCGACCTCGACCACGCCGCCTTACTGGAGCACGTATCCCGACCAAACGCGGCTGATGGCCCGGCACAACGGGCGCGCCGGCATGGTCAAAATGGACGGTCACTACGAAAGCGTGCGCGCCAGCGAGGTGGGCTGGCAGTTTCCGAGAGGGGACTCGCGGGCGATGTGGGCCAAGTAAGCCAGCGTGCCTACTGGTTCGCGAGCGACACCGTGGCCTTCTTGGTATCGAGCACGTATTTCTTCCCCGGCGGCGGCGTGGGCAGCCGCTTGATGAAGCCTTCCTTCACCAAGTCCTCAAGGCTCGCGGGGTCTTTCAACTGGCCCATCGTGTAGGCCCGCGCCGCCTCATTGAGCGCCTTCAAGTCCACTTCGGGATTCGGCGGCGCGGCGGGAGCCTCGGGAGCGGTGGGCGTGCTCGAAGCCCGCCGCTTGCACGCGGCCAGCGGCAGCGCGAACAGCAGGGCGCAGAGCAGGAGGCGGTTCATGACAGTAACTCTCCCGGCGGAGTCTTGTTAAAGGTGTCCGTCAACTGGCATCCACTCCCTCCCATGAACCTCTGCGCCCGTCCCGTCTCTGCGGTGCAAAAGGCAGCCGATTCAGCACCGCAGAGACGGGACGGGCGCAGAGAAGCTGGTTCAAGGGCTGAAATCGCGGAACTCGGGCCGTGGATTCCCTCCCTTTGCGCAGCAAGGCGAAAGGGTCGGGGTGAGGGGTTGGCCGCGAAGGCACAAGCAGCCCCTCCCCTCATCCGGCCTGCGGCCACCTTCTCCCCTCGCTCCGCGAAGGGAGAAGGCGACGGCGTGGCTCGCAGATTTCGGCCGGATGACATCGAAACACAAGGCTACTTCTTCGCCGGGGGCGGGGGCGTCGGCGGGGCGACCACGGGCATCGTCGCGTCCGTCCACTTGTCCGTGCGGAAGGGCGAGGCGGGCAGGCCCGCGCCGTTGGCGAGGTTCGGCTCGGCGAGCTGGTTCCAGCCGAAGCGCACGGCCACGGGCTGCTTCACCTCGGGCGAGCTGACGACGACCTTGCCGTTCACAATCTCAGCCGTGGCCGCGACGAATTTCTTGTCCGCGCCGGCGATGGTGAACCACGTCAGCGGCTTGCCATCGCGCGACTTCAAACCGTCGGCGTTCTTGAGCGACACACGCGCCTTCGCGCCGTCAATCGCGAGCGAGTCGAAGGTCGGGCTGGCGAAGGCTTTGACGGGCTGGCCGTAGGTCTTGGCCAGCGCCCAGAGCGCGAGGCGGCGGCCGACTTCCTGTTTGTCCGGCGGGTGGATGTTGCTCACGGTGGCGATGTCCGTGGTCACGGCCATGCCGGTGTTGGGGATGGACAGCGACGCGGTCTGCGCCTCCCAGATGCCGGGCAGGTGCTCGGCGCGTTGCGGGCCGTAGTTGTAGGGCGCGAGCTGGACGAAGAGGAACGGGAAGGAACCCTGGCCCCAGAGCGTGCGCCAGCCGCCGATGAGCGCCTTCTTCTTCTCGAAGTAGAGCATCCCCTCGCCTTTGTTGGACTCGCCCTGATACCACAACGCGCCCTTGATGGCGTAGGGGATGAGCGGGTGGACCATCGCGTTGTAGATGGCGAGCGCGGACTGCTGGTTGATCGCGCCGGCGGCGTTTTTTTGCGGAAAGTTGTGCAGGTTGGTGGAGATGCTCTTGAGCGCGGGCACCGACTGGAAGCCGACCGGCGGCGTCCACGGCTCGATGCGCGTGCCGCCCCAGTTGCAGCCGATGAGGCCGATGGGCACGTCGAGGTCCTTCTGGATTTCGCGGGCGAAGAAGTAGCCGACCGCCGTGAAGCTGCCGGCCACCGCCGGGGTGGTCGGCTGCCAGCCGCCCGTGGTCTTCACCTCGGTCTCCGGCTTGGTGGAGGTGACGTGCGGCACCTTGAAGTGGCGGATGCGCGGGTTGTTCGCGGCGGCGATCTCCTGCGTGGCGTCCTTCGACTGCCGGATGCTCCACTCCATGTTCGACTGGCCGGAGCAGAACCACACCTCGCCGACGACGACGTTCTTCAGCTCGACGCGGTTCTTGCCGATGACGAGGAAGTCCTTGCCCGCAGAACTGGCCTTCATCGGCGCGAGGTTGACGGACCACTTGCCGTCCTTGCCGGCGCGCGCCTGCACGACCTGGTCGCGGAACTGCACGATGACCAGTTCGTCCTCATCGGCCCAGCCCCAGACGGGCACCTTCTGGTCGCGCTGGAGGACCATGTGGTCGCCGAAGATGGCGGGCAGTTTCACGTCGGCCCGCGCGGCGAACGCGGCGAGGCCGGCGGTGAGGGAGAGCAGGTGGGAAACGTGGCGGAGGAAGTGGCGTTGGTTCATGCGAAATCGGCTGACGATACTAATGGAGATTTCTTCAAGGCCTTCCGGGTCAAGGCAGGCGCGCTCAACGCCCGGTCAGGTCCGTGGGCGGCAAGGGTGGCAACTGCCCGGCATCCACCTGGGCCTTCGTGGCGGCGCGCTGGACTTCGATGGCCACGGTCTGCACCACGGGATCCACGACCGGCGCGGGCGGGGGCGAAGTCGCGTTCTGCTGCGTGAGCGGGATGGTGGTGGCACCCCGCACGGGCCGCACCGGCACGCCCTGCATCTGGATCGGCGTGGGCATCACGGCGGGGCTGGCGGTCGGCACGGGCCGGGGAGCGTTGAACTGCGGCGAGGGGATGCCCCCGGGCGCGGCCATGCTGCCGCCGGGCGTGGCGGGCACCGGGTTGAAGCCGGGCGCGACCATCGGCAGAGTCACACCGGGCGCGGTGGCGATGGCCGGGCCGGCCGGGCCTTTGAGGCCGTCCTTGGCGAAGGACATCGTGCGCTCCTCGCCGGAGATTTTCACCTTCACCGTGCCGGCCTTCACGTCAATGCCGCCGGGCAGCACTTCGAGGCTGCCCTGCCGCTGGCCTTCGGAGAGGCTGAGGTATTCCGGCGTCGGCTTGCCGGGCGGCTGGTTGACGAACATCGCGCGCGGCGGCCGGAACAGCGCGGTGATGCCGCTGAGTTTGTAAGCCGTCGGCGTCTCGACCGGGGCGGAGTTGGTGGGCGGAGCCGGCGGCGGAGGAGGAGGCTTCAGGCCGAACGGATTGCGTTCGAGGATGATCTTGTAGTCCCCGGCCACGTCCGCGCCGGCGACCAACGTGGTCGCGCAGAGGGCCAGGAGGCATCCGAGGGATTTCGCGCGCGTTGTCATGCTCATGCTGCCGGCTTCAACACCGGAGAAGCTACCCGGTTGCGCGCGGGCTGGCAATACGGCGAATCGCCCCCGCACGTCCCAGTGTTGCCACGCGAGCCTGACACCCGCGCCGCCTTCATGCCGGCCGGGGAACTGACAGAAAGAAGGGGGCAGAAACAACCGCTTCTTTCTGCCCCCTTATTTCTGTCAGCCCGCAGGGGATCGCAGACTCCGGGGCTTTCAAATTCCGGGCGGTTGCTCATCTCCGCCGCCAGCGGACGTGGGCGGGGCCGGTCAGGTTGGACTGCGATAAACTGGGAGGTGACCGAATCGCGCCGGCACCGGCCACTTCCCGCTTGCCGCGTCGCGGCCCGCCGGTAGCTTGCGCCCATGCCGAAGAGCACCTGGATCGTCCCCTCGATTCTCTCCGCGCTGCTCCTCCTGGGCGCGCTGGGCTGGCAGTTGCGCCAGCGCGGAACCGAACTCGCCGTCGCGCAGGCCGCGCTGGAGGAGACGCGGAAGGCCGCCGAGCAAAACGCCGCGCAGGCCGCCGCGCTCAAGGCCGACCTCGACGAATCCAAGTCCGACGCCACGGAGCTGCGCGAAAAGCTCGCCGCCGCCGAGAAGGAGATGGAGGCCGCCGCGAAGACAAAAAACACCCTCGAAGACGAGATGCGCGCCGCGCTCCAGTCCAAGGACATCACCATCTCGCAGCTTCAGGGCAAGCTCACGGTCAACATCCTCGACCATGTGCTGTTCGACTCCGGCGAGGGCGCGCTCAAGGCGGAGGGTCAGGAAATCCTGCGCCGGCTCGCCGCCGTGCTGGCCGCGCACACGAACCGCGCCATCCACGTCATCGGCCACACGGACAACGTGCCCATCCGCGCGACGGCGCGGAGCCGCTTCCCGAGCAACTGGGAGCTGTCCACCGCGCGGGCCACGGCGGCGGTGCGCTTCCTGCACGAGCTGGCCGGCGTGAACCCGAAACAACTCGGCGCGCTCGGCTACGGCGAGTTTCATCCCGTGGCGGACAACGCCACGCCCGAGGGCCGCGCGAAGAACCGGCGCATCGCCGTGGTGATTCTGCCCGAGGAACTCACGGCCACGAAGCCGAAGCCGGCGGAGCAACCCGCTCCGCCGGGCGGGGAGAAGTAATCGAAGCAAACCACGGAACACGCGGAAGAAGACCGGCCGGTGGGGCGAGCGTCCTCGCGAGCCGTCTCCCGACCGATTTGGGTGGCCCGGCTCGCGGGGACGCTCGCCCCACCGGCTTTTCCGCGTATTCCGTGTCTTCCGTGGTTCACCCCTTCTCCCTCACGGAAACAACCCCCGCAGCTTCTTCGCCTCGCGCACGCGGCTGCCCCCCGACACGACCCGGTGGGTGCGCTGCGCTTTCCATCGGCTACCTTCACGCGCGCCCCTGGCGCGAACCTGCCAACCAGCGGCCCGAAAGGCCACGCTGGACACTCGATTACGGCCCGCAATAGGTTCTCCACATGAGCCGTGATAGACTGC
>Ga0172372_10010148_pt1 | contig 12116 bp, 7 predicted proteins | sample LakKiv5m_2_FD_114544 | JGI IMG/M metagenome (GOLD analysis project Ga0172372, IMG submission 114544) | Freshwater microbial communities from Kabuno Bay, South-Kivu, Congo - kab_092012_9.5m | ecosystem: Environmental > Aquatic > Freshwater > Lake | place: Democratic Republic of the Congo...
CCGTAGGTGGTCGTGGGCACTGCAAACCAACCGGTCAGGAGGAGCAGCATACCCAGCGAGAAGGGCGCGAGAAGGACGTTAGATCGATGCATCATGGCAGAGTGAACCAATGAATCCACAATAATAGAGAAAAAACTGGTGAGAACGATTTTTGAAGGCCAAACCGACAAAAAGTTCCGAACTTTCGGTCGCAAGGGAACAGCCCGGGGCAATACCTTGAACAGAACGCACGTTGAAGCGATTGTGTTGCACGAACCGAAACGTGGATAGCGAATGGAATACGGGATGCACAAGGTGGTAGGGGTGTTGGTGGCATGGGTTTGGGCGTTGGGGATGTGGGGGCAACCGGTTTCAACCGAACTCCCTTGGGAACTGCAGGTCGAATGGATGGGGCCGGATGCTGCTCAGGGGGTTCCTGTCGGCAAATGGGCGCCGACGGAGGCAGCGTGGCGGGAGGAAGTGCCGTGGGTGCATGGCGTGGTCGTCCATCCAGGAGCGGCAGGATCCGCGCAGTGGACGGCGTCCATTTGGGATGTCATCCCTGTGGCGGCCGAGGATTTGACCCAACGGCAGCGGGACGTGCTGATCCAGCAGGCGGGGACTTGGGAGGCGTTGCTGGAGAGCCGGTTTGTTCCGGGAGGAGCGCGAGAAGGGTCGTTCTGGCATTTTGCCTTGCCGGCCCTGCGTTGGAACGCCGACCTCGGCTGCTTCGAGCGGTTGCTGGGAGCGGCCGGTTCCGTTTTATTGGAGCCGGGGACAGGAGGAGCGGTGGAGCGATGGACGGTTTGGCCTGACACATCCCCGTTGTCTCAGCCCGGTGTGTATCAAGTTGCGGTGGCGCGCAGTGGGGTTTATCAATTGGACGCAGCTTTCTGGGAAGAGGTGGGGTTGGATGTCAGCGGCATCGATCCCCGGCGGGTGGTGATCTATGGCAACGGGGGGCGTCCGCTGCCCATGGAAAATGCGGTGGATCGTCCGTTGGGAATTCGCACGGTCGCTGCGCAATGGCAGGGGGCAGCGGAAGATGTGTGGGGCGCTGGGGATGCCTTGTACTTCTATGCGCAGGGTCCGGATTGGGCGGGCTGGGATGCCGCGGCCGGAGCGCACCGGCATGCACGGCACCCTTGGAGCGACTCGGCGTATTACTATGTACAGGTCTTAGGGCCTGAGGACGCAGCGGACGCGCGCATGGTGAATGCGGAGCCCCCCGGCTCGGGCATGCTGCTGGATGTGGATGCGTATCAGGATGTGTTGTACCACGAATCGGAGTGGGTGAGTCCCAACCGTTCGGGTCGCAGTTGGTTGGGGGAGGAGTTTGGGGTGGTGCAGGCGAGGACGTTCGATTTTCCAGTGCCCTATCCTGCGCCGGGGGCGGCGCGGTTGGAGGTTCGGGTCGCGTCACGGTCGATCGGGGTGGCCAGTGGATTTCAGGTGCTTGCGGGCGGATCGCCCTTGCCAGGGGGAGGCGGGCTGACGCCTTCCGCCACGAGCGAGTCCTCGACGAGCCTGGTGTACGCGGTGGCGGAGGGGGCTTGGGAGGGCGCGTGGGTGACGGGTTCGGGGGCAACCGCTCGGGTGGAGGTCACCCTCGGGTGGGAGGGCGCCAATCCCGCGGCGCGCGGTTGGCTGGATTACATTCGGCTGGTGCAGCCCCGGTCGCTTCGGTTTTCGGGGTCGCTCTTGCGGTTTGAAGGCGCGCAGCCGGCGGCGGGCATGGGGGGCGCAGCGTACGAAGTGGCGGAGGGCTGGGGGGTGGGACACGTCTGGGATGTGACCGACCCGGTGCAGCCCCGCCGCGTGTCGTGGACACTGACCCCGGCGGGCGGGGTGCGGTTTGAAGCACCGCTGGATACCTTGCGTACCTTCTGTGTCTTTTCGGGGACCCAGGTTTTGCGGCCCCGGTTGGTTGGGGAGGTGACGGCGCAGGACCTGCATGCCTGGGGGCCTCAGGATTTGGTCATCGTAACGCGGCCGATGTTCTGGGAGGAAGCGGAGCGTTTGGCCTGGATGCACGCGAATGAAGGCATGCGCGTGGGACTGGCGTTGCAGGAGGATGTTTTTCATGCGTTTTCGAGTGGCAGTCCAGATCCGACGGCTCTGAAGATGCTCATGATGATGCTGCGGGACCGTGCGGATGGGGTGGAGGGGGATCAGCCGCGGTACCTGCTTTTGTTCGGCGATGGGACGTTTGCGAACCGGGGCAACCTGCAAGGGGGCCCCTACGTGATCACCTACCAAAGCGCGAACTCGGCCAGTCCCACGGACAGTTATGTGAGCGATGACTACTTCGGCTTTTTGGAGCCGGCGTACGGAGAGGGCATCGGGGACAGAATGTCCATTGGCGTGGGGCGGATCCCGTGCAACACGGTGGCAGAAGCTTCCGGATTTGTGGACAAATTGGCCCGCTACATGCAGGTGGAGGGTTTTGAAGGTGCACCAGGAGATACATTGTGGTGGCAGGATTTCGGAGTGGGCAGCGGCTGGGGAACCTGGCGCAATACGGTGTGCTTTGTTTCGGATGATATGGACGGGAGCGGCGGTCCGACGGAAGTGGTCCACATGCTCAACAGCGATGAGCACGCCCAGACGTTGCGGGAGCGGTACAATGCCTTTGATGTCAATAAGATTTACTTGGATGCTTACCCCCAGGAGACGACGGCTGGGGGCGAGCGTTATCCGGATGCCGCAGAGGCCATCCAGCGCCAAATGAAGCGGGGAGCCCTCATCGTCAATTACATCGGACATGGTGGCGAAAAGGGATGGGCCCATGAGCGGGTGCTCAATACCACCATGATCCAGGATTGGGACAACGCTTACCGGATGCCCCTGATGATGACGGCAACCTGTGAGCTTGCCCGGTTTGACGACCCTGCCGTGGAGAGTGCCGGCGAGATGATGGTGATGAATTCGGCCGGTGGGGCTGTGGGCATGCTCACGACCACCCGGGTCGTTTTCAGCGGGTCCAACCAGCAACTCAACCGGGCCTTCTATGACGTGGTTATGGAGCGAGGGCCATCGGGGTATCCCCGGTTGGGCGACGTTGCACGGGCAACGAAAAACGACCCCCAGGTGAGCAGCACCAGCAACAAGCGCAACTTCAGCCTCCTCGGAGATCCGGCCTTGCGGCTGGCTTACCCGACGCACCGGGTGTTTGTCGACATGGAGCAGGATACCTTGCGTGCGCTGGAATCAGGACGGGTGCGGGGTTATGTGGGATTGCCCAATGGAGATACCCTGCACGATTTCAAGGGTCATGTGGTGGTGCGGGTTTTTGACAAAACCAGCCAGGTCACGACCCTCAACAACGATGGCGCGGGGGCCCCGCATACCTTCACCCTGTTCCGCAATGTCGTTTTTCAGGGACTAGCCTCGGTTGAAGGGGGCGTTTTCACGTGTGATTTCGTGGTGCCCCGCGACATTGATTATGCATTCGGACCCGGCCGGGTGAGTTGTTACGCGGCCGGGAGCGGGATGGATGCGCACGGGGTGAGCGAGGATTGGATCATTGGTGGGGTGGCAGAGGCCTTTGAGTTGGATGTGACGCCGCCGGGTTTGGCCTTGTATATGAACGATTTACAGTTCAGAAATGGCGGGATGACGGACGCCAACCCCACGTTGCTGGCCATCGTGCAAGACGCGGGGGGCATCAATACTTCTGGGGTCGGCATCGGTCATCAGATGAAGGCGGTGCTGGATGGGGATGAGAACGGGGCCATCGTGCTCAATGATTACTATGTCTCGGAGGTGAATACGTTCCAACGCGGCGCGGTGCGTTATCCCTTTGAGGGTTTGGAGGAGGGTCCCCACCGGCTCGAGGTGACGGTGTGGGACGTGCAGAACAACAAGGCGGCGGGGACCTTGGATTTCGTGGTGGATGCAGGCGGACTGGCGGTAGGGGCGGTGGCGGCGTACCCGAATCCCACGACGGACGAGGTTTGGTTCACCTTCGAGCACAACGCGCCGTTTGAGCCGGGGACGCTGACTTTGGATGTTTTTGCCCCGGATGGACGGCAGGTCATGGGGGCAAGCCAAACCTGGTCCCCAACGGGTTATCGTTCCGCGCCTTGGCGGTGGGACCTCCGCAACCCGGGTGGCAACCCAGTGCAACCCGGGGTTTACGTTTATCGTATGACCCTGCAACAAAACAGTGGATTCGTGGCACAATATTCTGGGCGCTTGGTCGTTATACGCCCGTGATTCTTCGGATTACATTTGCCGCTCGAACAAGATGATGAAAAGGACTTTTCCCACCATCGTGCCCGGATTGATTGGGCTTCTGGGCCTGCAGGCCTTGTTGGGCCTCGGAGGTGCCCATGCCCAGCTCAATCCGGATGATCCCACGCGGATCGTTCAGTTGAACACCATCACCACGGCGGTGCCGTTTTTGATGATCGGCCCGGACTCCCGCTCGGGTGCATTGGGCGATGCGGGGGTGGCCCTGTCGCCTGATGGCAACAGCTTGCACTGGAATCCAGCCAAGATGGCATTTCTGGATAACGATGTGGAGTTCAGTCTCAGTTATGCTCCTTGGCTGCGGGCTTTGGTGGATGACATGAATTTGGCCTACCTCACCGGCATCCGGCGAATCAATTCCCGGCAAGCTTGGGGTGGCGCCTTGCGGTACTTCAGTTTGGGGAACATCACGTTCACGGACGAGTCTGGAACCACCATTCGGGACTTTCAGCCGGCTGAGTTCAGCTTGGACCTCGGGTTCTCCCAGAAATTCACGGATCGTTTTGGGGGTGGCATCGCCAGCCGGTTCATCAATTCGAATTTGACGGGGGGTACGAATGTACTGGGCGCCAATTCGAAGCCTGGCAGGTCGGTTGCCATCGATGCGAGCTTGTTTTACACCAACCCCAAGGCCCGGTTGTTCGGCAAGAAGGGCGAATTCAATTGGGGCTTGAATGTGAGCAACATCGGCGCCAAGATGAGCTACACTGAGAGCGCCGACCGGGACTTCATCCCCACCAACTTGCGCACAGGTTGGGCCTACAAACTGCCGTTGGACGCGGACAACAGCCTGACGTTTACGATGGATGCAAACAAGTTGTTGGTTCCCACTACACCCATTTATGACCAAGAGTCAGGGACGGAAATAGTCAGTGGATACGACCCCAACATCGGTGTGGCATCGGCCATGGTCCAGAGTTTTTACGATGCCCCGGGCATTGTGGATTTCAATTCGGACGGCACGTACACCATTGAACCTGGCAGCATTTTCCGTGAGGAACTGCGTGAGTACAACCTCGGCGGGGGGATTGAATATGGATTTGGCGATGTATTTGCGTTCCGGAGCGGTTTTTTCAACGAGCATTACTCGAAGGGGAACCGTCAGTTCATCACGTTGGGGGCAGGTTTGAAGTACACGGTCTTTACGGTGGATTTGTCTTATCTGATTTCCACGCGGCAACAGAATCCCTTGGCGAACACCTTGCGGTTTACCCTTCGTTTGCAATTTGCGGAATTGAAGGGCAGCAAAAACACGGGTGACGAATGATGGCGGATTTCAGGGTGGGCACGGGTTATGACGTGCATGTTCTGGCTCCAGGGGTGCCTTTTTGGTTGGGAGGTATCGCCGTGCCCCATGAAGCCGGCGCGGTGGGACACAGTGATGCCGATGTGTTGCTCCATGTGGTTTGTGATGCCCTGTTGGGGGCTTGTGCCTTGGGTGACATCGGTCAGCATTTTCCGGATACGGACCCGGCCTACAAGGGAATCGACAGCAAGAAGTTGTTGGCCGAAGTATATGACATGGTGCTGGATGCCGGTTGGGAGCTGGTGAATTTAGACACCGTGCTGTGTTTGCAACGGCCCAAGATTGCCCCCTATGTGCCTGCCATGCGGCAAGCCATCGCCAGGGTGATGGGGGTGGACATTTCCCAAGTGGCCGTCAAGGCAACCACTACGGAAAAGTTGGGCTTTGTGGGCCGGGAAGAGGGGGTTTCCGCCCATGCGGTGGTCCTGGTCCGCAGGCGGGTCTGAGCGGCGAAGGCGCTTTACTCGGTTTCGCCGGGCGTTTCGAAATGACCCGGGACCACGTTCGCATCGAAAAAGACCTTGATGACTGCCGTGTCCCGAAGCAGATCCACCTTGCCGATTTCAATCTTCTCAATGACCACACCCGTTCTGCGGGAAAGGTCCGAAATGAGTTCATCGCGTCGTCCCGAGTGGATGAGGTCCACCCGGTCGTAGATGACAATCTTCGTCGCGAGGTGGCGCAGTTTCCAGAGCCGCTCGAGCACCCAAGTCAATCCCCAGATCGTGCCATTTGCCACCAGGACCACAGCCCAAGTCTCCGGTCCAGACGCCAGAGCATTGATGACCGCGAGGGCAATGACCAAGAAGAGGTAGGTCATTTCCCGGATGGGGATGGCGTCGGTCCGGTAACGGATGATTCCGAAAATGGCGAACAATCCGAGCGCAAAAGCCAAATCCAGTTCGACGCCAATCAACAAGCGGCAAAGGAGGAAAACGGAAGTGGAAACACTGAGGAAGGTGAAAACAAACTCCCTGCGCTGGGCGGCTTGGTGGTAGATGAACAGCACCAACACCAGGGCGGAAATCAGGTTCCCCAAAAAGGCGGGCAAGAAAGCTTCGAGGATGGACGGGGTCATGGGATCAGGGACCGTTGGATGTCACGGAATACAGGCAGGTAGGTGCGCAAAGGTAATTGAGGATGCATCAGGCCCGTTCCGAGGATGTACTTCGACAACCGGGTGGGCCTGCCGAGGGGCGGGTGTGCGCCGAGGAAGTGATCCACAATGCGGTAGATGGGGGATTGCCGATCGATCCGGACCTGCTTGATTTCGAGCACCGCTATCCCGGAAACCCGGCGCAACATCGGGGCGGCTTCCGGGTCATCAATGGCGTGCTCAGGGCGGCCGTAAACCAAGTCGGTGTCCACCGTGATGCGCTCCCCCCGGGCACTGTGCACCAGGGTGAAACGGTCGAACTTGGAGCGCATCACGGCCCGGGAGCGATCGGCGTAGGGAAAGTGAAGGCGCATGAAATCCGATTCCTGCGCCGTGAGCGGAGCGTCCCAAGGCGCGTCAGATGCACGGACGACGCGGTCCTTCACGGTGCGGCCATGGACCGTCTTGCGTTTGATTTCGACGAAGGTTTGGCCATTGGATCCGTAACTCCGTATGCGGGCCTTGTGCCGAACCTTCCGGCCGCGCACGTGATCGTTGAAGGCATCGAAATCCGGTGAGTCGTAAAAGACATTGTCGTACCGGCTCTGGCGTTGCCCATTCACCTCCAAAATCCGGTAGCCGCCGTCCTTTTCCCCCTCCGTGGCGTGACAATAGGCCAAAACCTCCGGCAACCAGCGCTCGGACACAATCAATTTGTGATCGAGTCGGTCGAGCAACGCGGCGCCCGCAACCTCCTCCAGGCCGATGGGGCGGAGGGTGGAAAGGGATTCAAGCAGGTTCAACAGCGGAAATATACTGCAACCCGGCGACGGAGACGCACAGCACGCCCCCGGGGGCATGAAATCCGGCGCGAAGTCCGCCAAAATTCGAAGAACCCCAATGGGACAAACTATATTTGCGGGACAGAAACCGAGGAAGGATGGCCACCACTACGAGCACCAAGCGCACCCCAACGCAACCCGCGACCGCGAAGAAGAACGGTTCCAAGCAAACCGAAGCGTCCCCAGCGGTCCCCCACAGCCGGGAAGTCTATGCCCGCTGGTTCCGAGACATGTACCTCATGCGGAAGTTCGAAGAACGTTGCGGCCAGCTTTACATCCAGCAGAAATTTGGGGGATTCTGCCACCTCTACATCGGACAAGAAGCCATCCTCGCGGGCATGGTGGAGGCCATCCGGCCTACCGATCGGGTCATCACCGCATACCGTGACCATGCCCATCCCATCGCCCTGGGAACCGACCCCCGGTTCGTGATGGCCGAGCTCTTCGGCAAGCGCACGGGCACGAGCAAGGGCAAGGGCGGGTCGATGCACATGTTCGACAAGGAGCGCAACCTCTTCGGCGGTCACGGCATTGTCGGAGGCCAAATCGGGCTCGGAGCGGGCATCGCTTTCGCGGACAAGTACCGCAAGGAGGACCACGTCACGCTCTGTTTCTTCGGGGACGGCGCTGCGCGTCAGGGCATGCTCCACGAGACGTTCAACATGGCCATGACCTGGAAGCTCCCTGTGATTTTCGTGGTGGAGAACAACAAGTACGCCATGGGCACCTCGGTCGAGCGGACCTCCAATGTGACGGACCTGTCCCTTTTGGGAGCGAGCTACGCCATGCCATCCGAGACGGTGGATGGCATGTCCCCTGAGGCGGTTTGCGCCGCATTCCAGCGGGCCGCAGTGCGCGGACGGGCAGGCGAGGGCCCCACGCTGCTCGACATCCAGACCTACCGCTACAAAGGCCACTCCATGTCGGATCCCCAGAAGTACCGTACGAAGGAAGAAGTCAATGCCTTCCAGGACCGCGACCCCATTGAACACGTTCGGGGCGTTCTCCTCGCCCAAGGCTGGGCCACCGAGGCGGGCTTGAAAGAAGTCGAGCAGGAAGTAAAGGATCTGGTGGAGGAGTGCATCCGTTTCGCCGAAGAGAGCCCACTTCCCGAAGCCCACGAGTTGTACGAAGACGTATACTCGGACCCATACCCCTTCGTCCGGGATTGATCTGTCCCCCCATCGAAACACTGAACCGTTGAATCGCTGAACCGCAACCACAAAACGATACCATGGCTGAGATCATCCGAATGCCCAAGTTGAGCGACACCATGACCGAAGGGGTCGTTGCCACGTGGCTCAAACAGGTAGGAGACGCTGTTGCAAGTGGAGAATTGCTCGCCGAAATCGAGACGGACAAGGCGACCATGGAGTTTGAGTCGTTCCACGATGGGGTGTTGTTGCACATTGGAGTGCCCGCGGGGGGGGCTGCCCCGGTGGACAGCTTGCTGTGCATCATCGGAGCCGCTGGCGAGGACATCGCGGGTTTGCTCGCGGGCGATGCTGCGCCGGTTTCCCAGTCGGCGTCCGCGCTTGCTCCGGCCCCTGCACCCGTGCCGACTCCCGCGCCGGTGCCCGCTGCGGTGTCAGCCCCGGTTGTCGCCGTGGCCCCGGCCGTGGCCGTTGCTGCCGCTCCGGTTTCCTCGCCCGCTCCCGCGTTGGCGGCTACGGTGACAGCCGTTCCGGCCCAAGCCGGTGGGGATGGCCGGATCAAAGTCAGCCCCTTGGCCCGGAAGTTGGCTGAGGCGAAGGGTTTGGCCATCCACCAAATTCCCGGTTCGGGAGAAGGCGGCCGCATCGTCAAGCGTGATGTGGAGTCTTTCCAGCCCGCCGCTCATCCGGCGTTCACGGCTGTAGCCTCAGGGGTGGAGCACTTCACGGAAGTTCCGGTTTCCCAGATGCGGAAGACCATTGCGCGGCGTTTGGCAGAGAGCAAGTTCAGTGCACCGCACTTCTATCTGTCCCTGACCATCGACATGGACAACGCCATCGCCGCCCGGGCGCAGATGAACGCGGGGGCGTCGGTCAAGGTGAGTTTCAATGACCTCGTCGTCAAGGCGACCGCTCTCGCGCTCAAGAAGCACCCAGCAGTCAACAGCGCTTGGCTTGGGGACCGGATTCGATACAACGAACACGTGCACATCGGAGTGGCCGTCGCGGTAGAGGATGGCTTGTTGGTGCCCGTGGTTCGCCACGCCGATGGAAAATCTTTGGCCCAGATCAACCAGGAAGTCAAGGATTACGCTGCCCGTGCCAAGGACAAAAAGTTGCAGCCGGCGGATTGGGAAGGCAACACCTTCACCATTTCGAACTTGGGGATGTTTGGCATCGATTCGTTCACGGCCATCATCAATCCGCCCGATGCTTGCATCTTGGCGGTGGGTGGCATCCAGCAGGTGCCCGTGGTGAAGCATGGTGCCGTGGTGCCGGGCAACACGATGACCGTGACGCTCAGCTGCGACCACCGGGTGGTCGATGGGGCAACGGGTGCCGCATTCCTGGCGCAACTGAAAGCCTACTTGGAGCAGCCGGTGACGATGCTCGTGTGAGCCCATGTCGGGTCCGTTGCGTTCCTTGGACACACCGGTGCACTTTTTGAAGGGCGTCGGACCCCAACGGGCGGAGTGGCTGCGCGAGGAACTGGGCATTGACACCGCGGGGGATCTCTTGGAGATGCTCCCCTTCCGCTACGAGGACCGGTCTCAGTTCCTGCAAATTGCTCATTTGCAGTCGGATGTGGCTTCAGTCCAAATCCGTGGCAAAATTGTCCACTGTTCCGAGGTGACTGGAAAGGGGGGCGGAAAGCGTCTCGTGGCCCAATTGCGGGACGAAACGGGGATGTTGGAGTTGGTTTGGTTCAAAGGCATCCGCTGGATCCAGAAGTCCTTGCCGCTGCAGGAGGAGGTGGTGGTGTTTGGGAAGCCAGCGTGGTTTGGGGGGAGGTGGAATGTGAGCCATCCCGAGGTGGAACGGTGGTCCCAGTTCGAAGCCCGGCAGGGATTGGGGTTGCAACCGGTCTACAGCACCACGGAACGCCTGTCCTCGCGTGGGTTGGGTTCGCAAGGTCTGGCACGACTGGTGCGTGGTGTCCTATCCGACCCCGGGTTCGAAATTCCCGAGTCTCTTCCGGCTGTGTGGCTGGCAGAATGGGGATTTCCGTCTCGTTCGGAGGCTTTTCGGACGGCCCATTCGCCTGCCGATGCGGCTGCTTTGGAGCGGGCATTGCGCCGATTGCGGTGGGAGGAGTTGTTTTTCATGCAGTGGGCACTCGGCAAGCGAAAGCGGGCCATGACGCAAGACATGGCGGGGGTCCGGTTCGAGAAGGTTGGGGAGCTGGTGAACCGGTTTTATACGCACCACCTGCCTTTTGCATTGACCGGGGCGCAGAAACGGGTGATCAAGGAGATCCGTGCCGATGTGAACACGGGGCACCACATGAACCGCTTGTTGCAAGGGGATGTCGGCAGCGGAAAGACCGTGGTGGCGCTGTTGGTGGCGCTTTTGGCTGCCGACAACGGATTCCAAACCTGCCTCATGGCGCCGACGGAGATCTTGGCGAACCAGCATTATGCTTCGTTCCGGGAGTTGTTGGCGGGCATGCCGGTGGAGGTCGCCCTGTTGACGGGTTCCGTCAAGCCGGCGGCACGGCGGCCCATTTTGGAGGGTTTGGCCGGGGGAACCGTCCATTTGGTGATCGGCACGCATGCGTTGATTGAGCCCGTGGTTCGCTTTCGGAACTTGGGTTTGGCCATCATTGACGAACAACATCGCTTCGGTGTGCAACAGCGGGCCCGGCTGTGGGCGAAGGCCGAGGTGCCCCCGCATGTGCTGGTGATGACGGCGACGCCCATTCCCCGGACGCTGGCCATGACGGCTTATGGCGATTTGGATGTCAGCGTGATCGATGAGTTGCCTCCGGGACGCAAGCCCATTCGCACGGTGCACCGAACGGATGCGGCGCGCATGGGGGTTTTTCAGTTTTTGGAGGAAGAGATGGCGCGGGGACGCCAAGTGTATGTGGTGTACCCCTTGATTGAGGAAAGTGCCACGCTGGATCACAAGGACCTCATGGACGGATACGAATCCCTGTCCCGTCGTTTCCCGCTCCCGGATTACCGCATCAGCATCGTTCACGGACGGATGCGTCCAGAGGACAAGGACCAAGAAATGCAGCGGTTTCAATCGGGGCTGACGCAAATTTTGGTGGCGACAACGGTGATCGAGGTGGGGGTGAATGTCCCCAACGCCTCGGTGATGGTGGTGGAAAGTGCGGAGCGATTTGGACTGGCCCAGTTGCACCAGTTGCGTGGGCGGGTGGGAAGGGGGGCCGAGCAGAGTTTCTGCATTCTGATGACCCGGGAGGAACTGAGTCGGGATGCCCGATTGCGCATGGAGACCCTGTGCCGAACGACAGATGGTTTCGAGATCGCGGAGGTGGATATGGAGTTGCGGGGCCCGGGGGACTTGATGGGTACGCAGCAATCGGGTGTGCCGGATTTGAAGATGGCGGATTTGATGCGGGATCGGGATTTGCTCATGGGGGCGCGGCAGGTGGTGATGGATTTGTTCGATCGGGATCCCGATTGGTTGTTGCCGGAGCATGCGGTTTTGCAAGAGGCGTTTCAAAGGGTGCGCAC
>Ga0172372_10010150_pt1 | contig 12113 bp, 9 predicted proteins | sample LakKiv5m_2_FD_114544 | JGI IMG/M metagenome (GOLD analysis project Ga0172372, IMG submission 114544) | Freshwater microbial communities from Kabuno Bay, South-Kivu, Congo - kab_092012_9.5m | ecosystem: Environmental > Aquatic > Freshwater > Lake | place: Democratic Republic of the Congo...
CCCAAGTATTTGTAGATTCGTCGCCTTTCGCTCATTACACAGCAGCCTTCACGCCTTCATCACTTCCCGCTCGCTCACCTGCTGGGCGATGACGGCCACGCAGTCGCCTTGCTGGGTGAGGCAGGGGGCGCGGATGGTGATGAGGAAGCCGCTGGATTGCGCGACGAGCGGCTCGGGCGCGCGGTCGGGGCGCTCGAGGTGGTGGATGCAGCCGACGGTCTGGCCGCGCCGCACCTTCGCGCCGAGATCGAGGCAGATTTCAAAGATGCCGGACTCGGGCGCGAGCAGGTAGTCCTCGCGATGCAGCGCCTGGGTGAGGATGACGGGCGGCAGGCCGAGTTTTTTGCGCGTCTGTTCGCGGCCTTTCAGCGCGTCGAGGTGGATGAGGACGTTGCGCAGGCCGCTCTGGGTGATGCGATGCACGTCGGCGGGGATGCATTCGCCGCCGCCCATCTCCGTGGTGACGACGAGCTTGCCCTGATTCTCCGCCTCGACGGGCAGGAGGCCGGTGCCGGCGATGTCCGCGTAGAGGAAGGCGAAGTCCGCGTTCCACGCGAGCATGGCGTCGAGCATCCGGCGGCGCTGCGCGCGGTCGGCGACGAGGTGCATGGTGGAGCAGGGGACGAACTCCATGCTGCGACCGCCGGAGTGGATGTCTATCACCACGTCGCTGAGGGGAAAGAGAACGGTGGTGAGGTAGTGCGCGATCTGGCTGGTGACAGCGCCCTCGGGCTGGCCGGGGAAGGCGCGATTCATGTTCATGCCGTCCACGGGCGAGAGGCGCGTGGCGGCGCGGGCGGCCGGGAAGTTCAGCGAGGGGATGAGGATGAGGCGGCCGTTGACCATCTCCGGCGTCAGCTCACGCGCGAGTTTCATGATGGCAATCTGCCCCTGATACTCGTCCCCGTGATTGCCCGCGAGGATGAGCACGGTCGGCCCCGTGCCGCGCGCGACGATGGTGCAGGGGATGAAGATGTTCGCCCAGCCGCCGAGGTTGTGGGACCAGGGGACTTGGAGGAAGCCCTGCTGTTTGCCGGGGGCGGAGAAGTTGAGGGAGGTGTTGAGCATGGGAAAATGACGAATGCCGAATTACGAATGACAAATGAAGACGGGCGTGGGCGATGGTTCGGACGCGCCCGGAGCAATGCGGCATCTCTCCCTCACCCCGGCCCTCTCCCGCTGGGAGAGGGAGAATCGTCGGCAGCGTTTGGAGAATATGAACGGTTCAAGTTGACGAGTAACGGCCGAGTTGGCCCCCTCTCCCAGCGGGAGAAGGCCGGGGTGAGGGAGAACAGCTCCGAACATGTGACCGGTTTGCAAGCAACCGAAATGCGCCTCCTCGGCGTTATGTCCGTGCTTCCTCTGCGGCTCAGGATGGCTTTCCAAAGTCACGCGATGATGGGGCGAACGACTTCGCCGGCGACATCGGTGAGGCGGAAGTCGCGGCCGGCGTAGCGGTAGGTGAGGCGCTCGTGGTCGAGGCCGAGCAGGTGGAGCATCGTGGCGTGCAGGTCGTGCGTGTGGACGGCACCTTCAGCGGGGAGGATGCCGTGCTCGTCGGACTTGCCGTAGGCCAGACCGCCCTTCACGCCGCCGCCGGCCATCCACGAGGAGAAGACCAAATTGTGATGCTCGCGCCCGGCGTGGTTCGCCTGCTGGTGGAAGGGCGTGCGGCCAAATTCCGAGGTCCACACGAGCAGCGTGCGCTCCAGCATCCCGCGCTGCTTGAGGTCGGCGATGAGCGCGGCGATGGGCTGGTCAATGGCCTTCGCGAGGCGTTCGTGGTCGGCCATGTCGCCGTGGGAATCCCAGTTGCCGCTGGAGCCGACATCAATGAGTTCGAGGAAGCGCACGCCGCGCTCGGCGAGTCGCCGCGCGACGAGACATTGCCAGCCGAAGCCCGTGTTCGCTCCGCGCGTGAGGCCGTAGAGCTTGAGCGTGGCGTCGGTTTCGCGCGAGAGGTCGAAGGCATCCGGCGCTTCGCGCTGCATGCCGAAGGCGGTTTCGAAGGAGCGGATGCGCGCGTCGAGCGCCTCGTCGGCGGCGCGGCGTTCGAGGTGCGCGCGGTTCAGCTTGCCGAGCAGGCCCAGTTCCATGGCCTGCAACTCGGCGGCAGGCGTGTTGGGCTTCAAGTTCGGCAGCGGTTCCTTGCCCGGGATGACGTGCGTGCCCTGATGGCAGGCGGGGAGAAAATCACTGCCCCACGTTTGCGCTCCGGCATAAGGCGCGGCGGGTGCGAGCACCATGAAGGACGGCAGGTTGCGGTTCTCCGTGCCGAGGCCGTAGCTCACCCAAGCGCCCGCGCTGGGGCGAATGGCTTGGTCGGTCCCGACGTGCGCGGCGAGGGTGGCCTTGTCGTGGCCGTCGCTGTCGCAGTGCATGGCGTTCAGCACGCACACGTCGTCAATGACACCGCCGATGTGGGGGAACAAATCGCTGACCCAGATGCCGCTCTGGCCGTATTGCTTGAAACCCCAGCGCGACTTGATGAGGAAGCGGTCGAACTTGCCGGGCTTGTTGAGCCAGCGCGAGGCGGTGACGGCCTTGCCGTGGTCGCGAGTGAGCTGGGGCTTGTGGTCGAAGGTGTCCACCTGCGAGACGCCGCCGGTGGAGTAGAGGAAGATGACGCGGTCGGCCTTCGCGGGGAAATGGCCGGAGCGCGGGGCGAGGGGGTCGGTGGGGGCGGCCTGCGTTTCGTGGCAAAGGCCGGCGAAGGCGAGGGCACCGAAGCCGCCGGAGGCGCGGCGGAGGAATTCGCGGCGGGTGGGAAAAGTGGAGTTCACGGGAGGAGGGAATTGGGGAAACGTCCAACGTTCAGCTTCCAACATTCAACGTTCAAAGCGACGCTGGCGCGACGACCGGTGTGCCTTGATTGCTGAAGGCTACTGATGGGAGTGGCAATCTGAGGCAGCGCCCACTTTAACACGGACACGCTTGGAGTTTCCAACCGTTCTCCCTCACCCCGGCCCTCTCCCGCTGGGAGAGGGAGCCAACTCGACCGCTGTTCGACCATCCGGGCGCGTCCTTTCGTGCGAACGCGGTATGCCATTCTCCCTCTCCCAGCGGGAGAGGGCCGGGGTGAGGGAGAAAGCATGCGACAGCCTGTGTCGCTGCTATCCACCGAAGCCAAGTCCAAAACAGCGCTAGTCCACATAGAGGAAGGCATTGCTCGTGAGCAGCACGCGGGCGAGGCCGGCCCAGGCGAGTTCGGCGTCGTTGGTTGGGGGCTTTTCGAGCGTCGTGAGTTTGGTGCGGTAGGTGGTGAGGAAGGCGAGGGCGTCGCTGACTTCCGCATTGCTCGGCACGCGAGCGTGAGCCATCGCGAAGGCGAGGCGGATGCGCTTCGTGTCGTCGCCGGACTCGGCGAGCAGGCGGCGGGCGAAGGACTCGGCCTGCTGCTGCACGAAGGGCGAGTTCATCAGGTAGAGCGTCTGCGTGGGCGTGGTGGTGGGCAGACGTTGCGCGACACTGAGGTTCGGGTCGGCGGCGTCGAAGAGCGCGAGGAAGGGATGGCGGCGATTGCGCTGCTGCATGAGGTAGAGGCTGCGATGGTCGCTGTCGTAAACGGCGAAGAAGGGGTTGTGAATGGTGAAGCGCCAACTGGCGACGTCGGGGAACGGATGCGGGCCGGGCACGGAGCGATTGAGTCGGTCGCTCACGGCGAGCATCGCGTCGCGGATGGACTCGGCGTCGAGCGGACGGCGCGCGTGACGCCAGAGCCAGACGTTTGCGGGGTCGCGTTTGAGATTCGCGGCGTGGTCGTCGCTCGCGAGTTGGTAGGTCTGCGAGCGCATGATGAGCCGGTGCAGCGCTTTCACGGACCAGCCGGACGCGATGAACTCAGACGTAAGCCAGTCGAGCAACTCGGGGTGCGTGGGCGGCTCGCCGCGCAGGCCGAAATCGCTCGGCGTGGGCACGAGGCCCGCGCCGAAATGCCATTGCCAGACGCGGTTCACGAACACGCGCGCGGTGAGCGGGTTGCTCGGGCGCGTGAGCCAGTTGGCGAGTTCGAGGCGGCCACTGCCGGTCGCGTCTTTCGGCAACGCATCGCCGCCGAGCACGTCGAGGAAACGGCGCGGGGCTTCGGCACCGAGCTTGTCGGGCTCGCCGCGAAGCTGGATGCGCACGTTGACGGGCTTGTCCTCGCGCACGCCGTAGGCAACGGGATACAAGTCCTTCGAGGCCTCGGCGTCGCGCTGCTTGGTCGTGGCGGCGATGTCGGCATCGAACTGCTTGAGCCGTGCGGCCAAGTCAGCGGGCGGCGCGGCGGGCAGCACGACGGGGCCGGTGCCGGGCTCGGCGAAGGGCGTTTCCAGCAAGGCGATGTTGTCGAGGTCGCGCTCGGGGGCGGGCCCGCTGACGTGGCCGATGGCGTCGCAGATGAAGGTGTCGGCCACCCCGTCCCAGTTCGCGCCGAGCGGCTTGTCCGCAAACGTGGTCAAGTCGCCGACCACACCGACCGCGCCGGAGTAAGTCTTCTTCGCCGGGTCGAGCGTGAGGCGGAGCGTGTGCCAAGTGCCGGGCTGGAGCTGGCGGAGGACTTCCCATTTCGCGCCGTTGCGGAGGGCGATTTCCGTCGCGGTCACGCTCACTTCCACCGCGAGCGAGGCGATGACGCCGCGCCCGAGGTAGAAGCGATACGCGCCGGACTTGTCGGTCGGGGCGACGGTGCGGAAGTCCACGCTGAAGTGCATTTGCTTGCCGGGCGTGGCCTTGAGCGGGCGCGCGAAGACGTAGCGCACGCCGTTGTTGGCCTTGCCCGTGCCGACGCGCACGCCGCGCGAACCGGCGGGATGGATGTGCGCGAACGGGCTTTGGGCCTCGGCCAAAACTTTGTTCGGCCCTTCGGAGAGCCACGGCGCGGTGGGCGGTTCGCCGAGCTTCTGCAACTCGAAGCCGAGGTCCGGCCCGCCGCCGATGGACTGCGTGTCGAGCGCGGTGCGGTCGGCCTTGAGCTTGGCGATGACAGCTTCGAGCCGCGCGACTTCGGCGGTCTTGAGCTTGTCCAATTTCGCAGCCTCTTCGCGCGAGACGAGCGGCGGGAAATCCGACGGGCGCTTCTGCTCTTCGCCGCCGGGGAATGCCCACTTGGTGCTCTGGAAGATGCCGTAGAGCGCGTAGTAATCGCCCATGTTCACCGGGTCGTATTTGTGGTCGTGGCAGCGCGCGCAGCCGAGCGAGAGGCCGAGCAGCGAGCGGCCCACGGAGTCAATGGCGTCGGCGAAATCAAGGTGCTGGTAGTCGGGCGAAGGCTTGTAGCCGTAGCGTTTGCCGACCGCGAGAAAGCCGGTGGCCGTGACGCGCCGGGCGTAATCCGCCGGCGAACCTTGTGCGGCGAGAATGTCACCGGCGATTTGCTCGCGGATGAACTCGTTGAAGGGCTGGTCGGCGTTGAAGGCGTTCACGACCCAGTCGCGATACTTGATGGCCTCGCGCACCGGGTAGTCCGCGCCGTCGCCTGCCGTGTCCGCGTAGCGTGCGACATCGAGCCAGTGACGGCCCCAGCGCTCGCCGTAGGCGGGGGAGGCGAGGAGGCGGTCAATGAGATTGCCAATTGCGGATTGCCGATTGCCGATGGGGGAAGACTCACGCTCGAACGCCTCAATCTCGGCGGGCGTTGGCGGCAGGCCGGTGAGGTCAAAGGTCATGCGGCGAATGAGCGTGCGCGGGTCGGCGGAGGGATTGGGCGACAAGCCTTGCTGCTGTATGCGGGCCAGCACGAAGCGGTCGAGGGGCTGCTGGCTCCAGGAGTTCGCCTTCGGAGTCGGCGGCTGCGGGTGGGTGAGCGGTTGGAAGGCCCAGTGTTTCCGCACGACGGCAGGGTCCACACCGGACTTGGCAACGGCGACGCCCTCGCGCGGGTCGGGCGCGCCGAGCTTCACCCACTGCTCAAGCGCGGCGACTTCCTCCGCGCCGAGCGCGCGCTTGGGCGGCATCTGAAGTGACTTGTCCGCGCGCCGCACAGCTTGGATGAGGCGGCTTTTCTCCGGGTCGCCGGGGACGATGACCGGGCCGTGCTCGCCGCCCTTCTGCCAGCCGGCCTTCGAGTCCAGCCGCAAGCCGCTCTCCTGCTTCTTCTCGCCGTGGCACTGCTGGCAATGCGTGACGAAGAGCGGGCGAATTTTGGCCTCGAAGAAGGCGGGGGCATCGGGGGCGGGGGCGGCCAAAAGTGGTCCGGCTAGATTGAGCGCGACCGAGATTATGAGGAACCCGAGGCCTGGTGCCATCCGCCGTAGCGGCTGCGTAGCAGCCTTACAACGGTAGCCGTGGGTGAAGCGAGTGAAGCCGAGCGCAACCCACGGAACGGAGCACGGTGAAGCCGAACCGCGTAGCGGTGAAACTGGTTCGGGCGGCGTGACAAAGTGTTCAACCGCTACGCGGTTGGCCATCCTTCGCTCGGTTCTTCCGTGGGTTACGTTCGCCGGGCGAACTCCACCCACGGCTACTGTTGTTTCGTCCCTAACGGGGCGGGGGCAGATCTGGGCTTCGTTCGTCATTCGGATTTCGGCATGCGTCATTCCGGTCACGCGACGCGGTGCTTCCGCACTTGCTCCTCGTTGAGTTCGAGGCCCAGCCCCGGCGCGTCGGGCACGGGTAGGAAGCCATCCTTCATCCGCACATGACCCTTGGTCAGGAACTCGCGCAGGCTGGTGTTCTCCTGCACGACGAACTCGGCGATGAGGGCGTTGGGGATGGCGTTGAGCCAGTGCAGCGCGGCGTGGACGTTGATGTAGGTGCTGAAGCCGTGGTTGGCCACTTTGAGGCCGCGGTCGGCGGCGAGGCTGGCAATCTTCATCGCCTCGGTGAAGCCGCCGCAGCGCGTGAGGTCCACCTGCGCGATGTCCACGCGGCCCTTGTCCATCAGGTCGAGGAACGACTGCCGGCCGCTCTCCTGCTCGCCGGCGGCGATGTGGACGGGGCTGGCGGCGGTGAGCTTGGCGTAGCCTTCGTAGTCATCTGGCGGGAGCGGTTCCTCGAGCCAGAAGATGCCGAACTCCGCGAACGCCTTCGCGCGCTGAATGGCGGTGCGCGCGTCCCAGACGAGGCCGGCGTCAATCATCACATCGCCATCCGCGCCGAAGCCCTTGCGCGCCTGGCGGACGAGGTCCACGTCGGTCTTCGCGTCCTGGCCCATGGGTGCCCAGCCGAATTTCACGGCGGAAAAGCCCTTCGCGCGGATGCGTTTCGCCAATTCGCCGGTGGCTTTGGGCGTCGCGCCGAAAAGCGAACTGGCGTAGCAGCGGATTTTTTTCTGAAAGCCGCCGCCGAGGAGTTTCCAGACGGGCAGACCGAGCGCCTTGCCTTTGATGTCCCAAAGCGCGAGGTCAATGCCGCTCATCGCGTGCAGGCCGATGCCGCGCCGGCCCGAGTAAATCGTGCGGTGATACATCGTGTGCCAGAGGCGCTCGGTCTCGAAGGGATCCTGACCGAGGAGCAGATGCTTCAGACCGGTGCTGATGGTGTGCGAGAACGGCCCTTCGATGACGGCCTTGGCCGCGAGCGGCGCGGAGTCCACTTCGCCGATGCCCGTGATGCCGGCGTCGGTGCTGACCTTGACGATGAGCGCGTCTTGGCCGCTGTCGCACTGCGCGCGGACGACTTTCTGGGAGACGTAAATGGCCTCGACGTTGGTGATTTTCATGGCCACACGGTGCGATCGGAACTGAGGATGGACGCGCGCCGCCGCGAGGGGAATTCAGAATTGGTGGGCAAGGAGGGATTCGAACCCCCGACCAAATGCGTGTAAAGCATCTGCGCTAACCACTGCGCCACTCGCCCAGCCAATGCGGCGGATGTTGCCGAAGCGCGGGCGAAAGACAAGCGTGCCGCACGCGACTTGCGCGCAGGAAGCAGGTTGGTTGAAATCCCCGCGTCATGCGTCCCACGTCCGCCCCCCGTCGAGCGTCGCGCGCGGCGGCCGGTGACTGGCTGGTGGCCGCCGTCCCGGAGTTGACCGTCCCGCCCGCCGCGCAGGATCGCGTGGTGCATGACCTGCGCACCGCGACGAAGCGGGCGCGCGCGCTGGTGCGGCTGTTCGTCCCGCTGCTCGGCAGTCCGGTCGCGCGCGCGGAGAACGCGCGGCTGCGCGACGCGGCCCAGGCGCTGGCAGGCACGCGGGAAATCGCCGTCGCGCGGGCGCTGCTGCGGAAGCTGCGCCGCAAACACGGCGGGCGGGACGGCGCGGCCATCGAAGCCGCCTTGCACGGGCTTGGCCGGCTGGCCGCCACCGCGCCGGCTGCGGCCGAGAAGCACGCGGCCATGCAGCGCGCCCGCGACGTGCTGCACGCAACCGTCCGACCGCTGCGCCAGATTTCCGCAAGCGAGGCCAACATCGCCGCGACCGTCGAAACCGGGCTGCTCGCGACCCACCGGCGGTGTCGCAAGCAAATGCAACGCGCCCGCGCGACCAGCGAGGCGGCCGAGTTCCACGAGTGGCGCAAGCTGGTCAAGCGGCTCTTCTACCAGCTCCAGTTGCCCGGCCTCGCGGCGTCCAAACCCGCCCGCCGCCTCGTCCGCAAGCTCGACGCGCTACAGGAGCGGCTTGGGGACGCGCATGATGTTCACGCGCTGACAACCCTGCTCCGCACGAACACTGCCGGCCTGGGCGGGGCCGCATCAGTCGCCCGGCTGCTCCGGCTGCTGGCCGAGCGCGAGCGCAAGCTGCACGCCCGCTGTCTCCGGCTCGGCGCGAAACTGTTTGCCGCAAAGCCGGCGGAGTTCGCCGAAACCATCCGGCGCGGACTGCGGGCCTTGCGTGGGGCGGCACGGACTGCGTAGGCTCCGCGCGTTCACCATGCGCCCTGCCTTCCTCTCCACCGTGCTTGCCGCCGCCTGCCTGTCGGGCGCGGCGAGCGCCGCCCAACTACCGCCTGAGTTTGTGACCGCCATCGAATCGCTCCAGCGCCTGGCCGCCGCCGAAGTCGGGCGCGGCATTCTCCCCGGCTTCACCGTCGCGCTCGTGGACGACCAGCGGCTCGTGTGGAGCGGCGGCTTTGGTCTGGCGGACGTGAAGAAGAAACTGCCGGCGCAGCCCGACACCGTGTATCGCGTCGGCTCGATCTCGAAGCTGTTCAATGCCGTCGCGGTGATGCAGCAGGTCGAGGCCGGCCGGCTCGACCTCGACGCGCCGGTGCAGAAGTTCGTGCCGGACTTCCGCATCGAGTCGCGCTTCGCCAACGCCGGCCCTGTCACGCTGCGGCAACTGCTCTGCCACCGCTCCGGCCTCATCCGCGAGTCGCCGGTGGGCGGCTACTTTGACGACCAGCAGCCGACCGTCCTCGCCACGGTGCGGAGCGTCGCGGATTGCGCGCTGGTGAACCCGCCGAACACGCAGACGCGCTACTCGAACATCGGCGCGACGGTCGCGGGCTACGCGGTGCCGAGCGTCACCGGGATGGCCTACGACTTCTACGCGCGCGAAAAGCTGCTCGTCCCGCTGGGCATGAGCGACTCGTCGTTCGTGCTCACGCCGGCCGTGCGGCGCAAGCTCTCGAACAGCTACATGAGGATGGCAAACTCCGACGGCTCCTTCCGCCACGAGGCGTCGCCGCTGTTCGAGCTGGGCACGATTCCGGCGGGGAACCTCTACGCCAGCGCGGAGGACCTCGCGCGCTTCATGTCGTGCCTGTTCGCCGAGGGCAGGACCGCCGATGGCCGGCGAATCCTCAGCGCCGACTCGCTCAAGGAGATGTTCACTCCGCAACTCACGGGCGCGACCAACGGCTTCGGGCTGGGCTTCAGCGTCGGGCGCTTCGGCAGCTTCAAGACCGTCAACCACGGCGGCGCGGTCTATGGCTTCAGCAGCTCGTTCATCGCGCTGCCGGGGCCGAAGGTCGGCGTCATCGTGCTGGCGAACGAGGACATCGCGATGGGGCCGGTGGGCAAACTCGCCGAGGCCGGGCTGGAACTGCTGCTGCAAGTGAAGCTCGGCCGCGCGCCCACCGCCAAGCCCGCGCCGGTGAAGCTCGAAGCCGCCGCGCTCGCTGCCTTCGCGGGTGAATACGAGTCGGAAAGCTACTGGGCGAAACTCGATGTCAGCGGCGACAAACTGCGCGCGAACATCGCGAGCCAGGAGCTGGACTTCACGCCGCTGGGGCCGACGAAGTTCCGCGCCGACGGCCGCTTCGCCCACAACGGGCCGGTGGAGATCAGCCGCGACGCGTCCGGTGAGGTGAGTTTCACCGCTCTCGGTCAGAAGTTCTCCCCAGCCCCGGCGAAACCCCCGCCCATCCCGCCGGCGTGGCAGAAATTCCTTGGCAGCTTCGGGCCGAAGTTCATCCCGGCGGTCGTCTCCGTGCGCCACGGCCATCTCTACGTGATGACGGAGAACATGGTGGACTACCGCCTGCGGCCCGTGAACCGCACCACTTTCGCCTTCCCACCCGGCCTCTATACGGACGAGCACCTCGTCTTCAACGTGGATGCTTCCGGCAAGGCCCGCAGTGTCGTCCTCGCGAACATGGAGTTGCGACGGAACTGACCCGCGCCGCTCACGCCATCCGCTCGACGCCGGCCGCCGGCCCCAACGCGGCGAGCAACTCCGCCACCGTGCGAGATTGGCCGGGCAGGACCAAGTCCGGTGCCAGCTCGGACAGCGGGCACAGCACGAAGTGCCGGAGATGCGCGCGCGGATGCGGGAGCGTCAACGTCGGCGTGTTTCGCACTTCGTTGCCCCACGCGATGAAATCAAGATCGAGCGGACGGGCTTCGTTGAGCACCTGTTTGGGCAGGCGGCCGAATTCGCGCTCCAACTTCTGAAGTTCGGCCAGCAACGACTCGGGCGTGAAGCCGGGCAACGGAGCGAGCGCGACTACCGCGTTGATGAAGTCCGGCGAGCCGGGCGGACAATCCACGGGCGCGCTGCGCCAGAGGGACGAGCGAATCAGCGGTGTGGACGAGAAGGCTGCGAGCCGCCGCATCGCCTCGCCGACGGTTGCTTGAGCGTCGCCGAGATTTCCCCCGAGGGCGATGAACGCGTGAGTAGCAGCCGACGTGAGGAGGCTCATGCTGTTCTGCGAGATGGTTGGAGCCTCCTCACGTCGGCTGCTACCGGTTCACTTCAGTCCCAGCACATCCTGCATGTCATACAGCCCCGCCGGCTGCTTCACGACCCATTGCGCAGCGCGGAGCGCGCCGTTGGCGAAAGTCTCGCGGCTGCTGGCCTTGTGGGTGAGTTCCACCCGCTCGCCGTTGGCGGCGAAGATGACGGTGTGGTCGCCCACCACGTCGCCGCCGCGCAGGGCGTGGATGCCGATCTCATGGCTGGTGCGTTCGCCGGTGATGCCCTTGCGGCCGTGACGGAGCGCCTCGGCGAGCTGCACCTTCCGCACGTCGCCGAGGATTTCGAGGAGCGTGGTGGCGGTGCCGCTGGGCGCGTCCTTCTTCATGCGGTGGTGCATCTCGACGACTTCGAGGTCGAAGCTCGGGCCGAGGATTTCCGCCGCCTTGCGCGTGAGCCAGAAGAGCGTGTTGACGCCGGTGGAGTAGTTCGAGGCCCAGACCATCGGAATCTTCGCGGCACAGGCGCGCAGTTCGGCCTTCTCCTTTTCCGCATGGCCGGTGGTGCCGACGATGAGCGCCTTGCCGTGCTGCACGCAGAGGTGCGCGAATGGCAGCGTGGCCTCGTGGAAGCTGAAATCAATGACGGCGTCGGCCTTGTCCAGCAGCGGGCCAAGATGGTCGCCGAGGTCAATCTGGCCGACGACCTGGAGGCCGGGGATTTGCTGGGCGCAGGCGATGAGCGTCTGGCCCATGCGGCCCTTCGCGCCGGTGATGATGACTTTGGTCATGTGATTTGCGGACTATGTTTGGGGGCGGTTCTTGCGCAGAAATTCGCGGCAGAGATGACAGACATGCCGGCGGAAAACCGGCAAACTTACCGGCGAACTCTCCGGCAACACGGGCTTCACGCGGGATTCAAACAGATTCTCAATCTCGTCATTGAACTGTGATTCCGCCTCATCGGCCTCGCGTGACAACGGGTCGAGGGCAAACTCAAACCGGTCAAACAGCTCGGCCAGCGCGGCTATCTCAGCTCGGGCAACAACCCCCTCGGCAAGGCTATCGTCAGGCATTGCTTTTCCTCCAGCGCTCCTTGGTATCGCTTGTCGCAG
>Ga0172372_10010154_pt1 | contig 12110 bp, 9 predicted proteins | sample LakKiv5m_2_FD_114544 | JGI IMG/M metagenome (GOLD analysis project Ga0172372, IMG submission 114544) | Freshwater microbial communities from Kabuno Bay, South-Kivu, Congo - kab_092012_9.5m | ecosystem: Environmental > Aquatic > Freshwater > Lake | place: Democratic Republic of the Congo...
CAGCTGAGCTAAGCGCCCGATGGCGGGGAGTATAGCGCACGGGCGGGCGGGAGGAAACTCCCCGCGCGGCGGGATAAACGCGGACCCACGGCGGTCTCCTCAGCGCACTCCCCGCCGCTCAGCGGACCTTGGCGAGGAACTTCTTCGTCTCGGCGCGCGAGGCCTTGATGATGGCGTCCGCCCGCTTCGGGTTCGCCTTCGCCTCGAGGAGCGCGGTCAGCATCATCGGCGCCACGATCGTCGCGTCGCTCTCGACGACGAACATCGGGGTCTTCTCGGTGAGCTTGTCCCAGGTGATCTTCTCGTTGGGCGTGGCGCCCGAGTACGAGCCGTAGGAAGTCGTCGAATCGCTGATCTGGCAGAAATACGCCCACGGCCGCACGGGTTCCTGCAGGTCGTACTTGATGCTCGGCACGACGCAGATCGGGAAGTCGCCCGCGATGCCGCCGCCGATCTGGAAGAAGCCGATGCCCGCGCCCTTCGAGAGGCGCTTGTAGTCGTCGTAGAAGCCCGCCATGTACTCGATGCCGCTCTTCACGATCGAAGCGCTGCACTCGCCGAACTTCACATGCGACGCGAAGATGTTGCCGAAGGTCGAGTCCTCGTGGCCCGGCACCACGATCGGCAGGTTCGCCTTCGCGGCCGCGAGCAGCCAGCACTCGTCGGGATTGCCTTCGAACTTCGACTTCGGCAGCGACAGGACGAGCTCGTAGAAGTACTCGTGCCAGTAGCGGCGCTCGCCGTTCTTCGTCGCCTTCATCCACATCGGGACGAGGATCTTCTCGACCGCACGGAACGCCTCGTCCTCGGGGATGCTCGTGTCGGTGACGCGGCGCATGCGCTGCTTGAGGATCCTGGTGTCGTCTTCCTTCGTGAAGTAGCGGTACTCGGGGAAGTCCTTGTAGCTGTGGTGCGCCACGAGGCGGAAGAGCGACTCCTCGAGGTTCGCGCCCGTCACCGAGAGGCCGTGCACGAGGCCCGCGCGGATCGCGGGGGCGAGCGTGATGCCGAGCTGCGCCGAGCTCATCGCGCCGGCAACGGCCCAGTACATCCGGCCGCCCTTCGAGACGTGGTCCCAGTAGGCGAACAGCGCGTCGCGCGTCGAGCGCGCGTTGAAGTTCCTGTAGTTGCGCGCGATGAACTCGAGGATGGGAAGCTCTTGCGTGGGCATAGGGGAGGAAATGTACCCGAGCGGGGGAGCGCGGTGCGCGGCGGGATACACTGCCGCGCATGGCGGTTTCCTCGTCGGCCATCCTCGTCACCGGCGGCGCCGGCTTCATCGGCAGCAACCTCGTGCGGCACCTGAACGCGGCCACCGGTGCGCGCATCGTGACGCTCGACAAGCTGACGTACGCGGGACACCGCGAGAACCTCGCCGGCCTGTCCGCTCCCGCGCGCCACACCTTCGTCCACGGCGACATCTGCGACCTCGAGCGCTGCCGCGGCATCCTCGCCGAGCACCGGGTCGACGCCGTCCTCCACCTCGCGGCCGAGTCGCACGTCGACCGCTCGATCATGGGCGCGGAGGAGTTCGTGCAGACGAACATCGTCGGCACGCACAGGCTGCTCGAGGCGGCGCGCGCGCACTGGCAGTCGCTCTCCGCCGACGCGCGCGCGCGCTTCCGCTTCGTGCACGTCTCGACCGACGAGGTGTACGGGAGCCTCGCGCCCGACGATGCGGCCTTCACCGAGGAGTCCCCGGTCCGGCCGAACAGCCCCTACGCCGCGAGCAAGGCGGCCGCCGACCATCTCGTGCGCGCGGCGCACCGCACCCACGGACTTCCCGTCGTCGTCACCAACTGCTCGAACAACTACGGGCCGAGGCAGATGCCGGAGAAGCTGATCCCCGTCGTGATCGAGCGCGCGCTTGCGGGGAAGTCGATCCCGATCTACGGCGACGGGCGGCAGGTGCGCGACTGGATCCACGTCGACGACCATTGCCGTGCGCTCGCGCGCGTGCTCGAGGCCGGCCGCATCGGCGAGACCTACAACATCGGCGGCGACTGCGAGCGGACCAACCTCGAGCTCGTGCACGCGCTGTGCGCGGTCCTTGACCGCGAGCGGCCGCGCACCGATGGCCAGGGGCATGCGTCGCAGGTCACCCACGTCGCCGACCGGCCGGGCCACGACCGCCGCTACGCGATCTCGAGCGGCAAGATCGCGCGCGAGCTCGGCTGGCGGCCGACGGTCGCGTTCGAGGCGGGCATCGCCGACACGGTGAAGTGGTACCTCGCGGGCGGCGCATGGCTCGAGGCCGTGTCGGGCGCGGAACACCGCGCCTTCATGGCGAAGCAGTACCGCTGGTGAATCCGATGAGGCACCTCGTCTTCGGCGGCACAGGGCAGGTCGGGACGGCGCTCGTGCGGCTCCTGCGGGAGCGGGCGCAGGAGGTCGTCGCGCCCACCCGCGCGGAGGTCGACGTCGCCGACGCGTCCGCGGTCGCACGCTTCGTGGCGCGCGTCTCGCCCGACGTCGTTCTCAACGCCGCGAGCTACAACTTCGTCGATCGGGCCGAGAAGGAGCCCGACGTCGCGCACGCCGTGAACGCAGATGCGGTCGACGCGATGGCCCGGGCCGTGCGCGCGCTCGGCGCCTGCATCGTCCACTACTCGACCGACTACGTCTTCGACGGCTCGGGCCGCGAGCCGTGGCGGGAGGACGACCGCCCCGCGCCGCTCAACGCGTACGGACGCAGCAAGCTTGCGGGCGAGGAGGTCGTGCGCGCCTCGGGCGCGCGGCACCTGCTCCTGCGCACGAGCTGGGTGCATTCGGCGACGCGCGCCTCCTTCGTGCGCACGGTGCTCGAGCTCGCGGCGACGCGCGACGCGCTCGACATGGTCGCGGACCAGTTCTGCTGCCCGAGTTCGGCGGACTTCATCGCGGCCACGACGCTCGAGCTTCTCGCGCGCCCGTCGCTCGCCCATCAGGTCTTTCACGTCGTGCCGGGTGGCGCCGTCAGCCGGCACGCCTACGCGCAGGAGATCGTGCGCGCGGGGCGCGACGCGGGTGCGCCGCTTCTGCTCGTGCCCGAGGCGATCCGCGCGGTCCGGCTTGCGGACAGGCCCGCCGAAGCGCCGCGGCCGCCGAACGCCGTGCTTTCATGCAGGCGGCTCGAGGAGACGCTCGGGATCCGCGCGCCGGGATGGAAGCGGGGCGTGCACGAGACCGTGCGCGCGCTCGTGCGCGGGAGCGGCTGACGGCGGGCGCGTCTACGCGCCGGCCCGGCCAAGCCTGACGGCTTCGCGGAAGAGCGCGCGGTTCTGCTCGAGCGCCGGGCTCGTGGCGATGTAGTTGCGCGCGAACCGCAGCGCCGCCGCGTGGCGCGCCGTGATTCCCGCGTCGTCGAGGCGCGACCAGCGCTCGATGGCCGCGAGCCACGGCGCCGGATCGGTGATGGGCAGCGTCTCGATCGCACCGTCCGGGTCGTCGCGCCACGGCGTCTGGTCGGAGAGCAGCACGGGCGTGCCGGCGGCAAGCGACTCGAAGATGACGTGGCCGAAGTTCTCGCCGCGCGTCGGGAGGACGAGGAGATCGTGCTGCGCGAAGGTGTCGGCCACCTGCTCGGGAGTCACGGAGCCGCGGTACTCGGCCTTCACGTTCGGCGGCAGCGCCGCGATGAGCGACTCGCACTCGGTCCAGTACGCGGGCTCGTCGCGCGTGCCGTAGATCGAGAGCGACAGCTCGAGCCGCGACATCGCCAGCGCCCGCAGCAGGAAGTCGAGGTTCTTCATCGGCGCGACGCGCGACAGGAAGACCATGCGCAGCGGTCCGGGTACGCGCGCGGCCTCGTCGCCCGACACCTCGCGCCCCGGCGGCAGGAGGTTCGGCGCGACGAAGATCCGCTCCGCGACGCCGGGCTGCATGCGGCGGATGTCCGCAGCCTCGCGCTCGCTCGACGCCTGCCACACGAGGCCGCGGTAGAAGCCGGTCAGCCGCGTGAGCTTCAGGTAGACGTTCTTCTTGAGCGCCTTCATGGCGAGCGCGTTCGGGCCGAACTCGCCGCGCGGCGCGATGATCGTCGGCTTGCCCTGCGAAAACCCGAGCCGACGCACGAGGAGCGCGAGGCCTGTCGTCTTCGGACTGAGGAAGCTGTTGAGATACAGCACGTCGTGCGGCGTTTCCGCGATCAGGCGGCGCACTCCGCCGAACGACAGCATGCGCGGACTCGCGTAGAAGACCTTCGCCTTGCCGACCGTGTTCCACGCGTCGATCCGCACGCCGCGGTACTGCTCGCGCGAGCCGAAGTCGCGGTCGCGCGTCACGAGGTGGAAGTCGATCTCGTCGCCGAGTGCGCCGACCATGTTGATGATGGTGCGCGTCGGTCCGCCCGCCTTGTAGCCCGGCAGGTAGTAGTCGACGAAGCAGAGCACCTTCGGCTTGGCGGCTGGCGTCTTCGCGTCCGTCTTCGCGTCCATCGTCGCATCCATCTTGCCGTCCTCGCTCGCGTGCACGGTCAGGTCGCCTTTCGGATCCGGTCGGCGCTCGAGGCGACGAGCTGCACGAAGGCGCTCCGCTGCGCGACGATGCCGGGCTTCGCGGCCGCCGCGCCCGCCGCCTCGTTCGCCCAGCGCACGGCGGGAATGCCGAAGCCCGTCTTGCGGCGATGGACGATGGAACCGGGCAGCGGCTTCTCCGGCGCGCTCGCGAGCAGGATCTTGCCCGGGAAACGGTGGAACTGCGCCAGCACCGGCGTCAGGTTCGCGAGAAGATGCGCATCGACGAGCGGCGTCCGCAGCTCGACGCTGTGGTCCATGCTCGCCCAGTCGCTGTCGCGCAGCAGCTGGTTGCGGAGATAGGTCGTCGACTCGATCTGCGCGAGCGACAGGACGAGGTCGTCTGCGAGTTCGCCCGACATCTCCTGCACCCATGCGTCGGGCGAGAATCCCGCGAGCACGCCGTCGCCCGCGCCGTCCATGAGCGTCCGCGCCGTCTCGGGCGCGTTCGAGCTGCGGCGCATCCACCACGCTCCCGGCATCGAGCGCAGCCACTCCGCGGCGTGGCGCCAGCGCGCGTTGCCGCTGCGGCGCGCCTGCACGCCGGCGAACACGCCCGCGACCGAGCGGGCGCCCGGAACGCGGCTCAGGCGGCTCCATCGCGACACGAGCCGCGGAAGCTCGCGGAACTGCTCGTAGCCGAGGAAGAGTTCGTCGCCGCCGACGCCCGAGACCACGACCTTCAGCCCTTGCTCGGCGACGGCCTTGCTCGCGTACCACGTGTTGATGCCGTCGATGCTCGGCTGGTCCATCGATTCGAGGATGCGCGGAAGATCGGCCATGAACTCGTCGCGCCCGACCTCGCGGATGTGATGGCGGATGCCGTAGGTGCGCGCGAGCTCGGCCGCGATCGGAGCCTCGTCCTCGTGCCGCCCCGCGAACTCGCGGTAGGAGATCGTGACGCCCTGGAGGTCGCGCACGCCGGCTTCCTTCATCATCGCGGCCATCGCGCCCGAGTCGATGCCGCCCGAGAGGAAGACGCCGACCGGGACATCGGCGACAAGGTGACGCGCGACCGACTCGCGCAGCGCCTCGCGCACGCGCGCCTGCACGGCGTCCGCCGGCATCTCGGCCGCGGGCTCGCGCGCGGCGGTGCGCCACGCGTCGGCGATGTCGTGCCAGCAGCGGGGAGAGCCCGCGCGGCCGTCCTCGATCCACAGCGAGTGGCCGGCCGGAATCGCGCGGATGTCCCGGTACCAGGTGTGCGGCTCGGGAACGCTGCCGAGCATCCAGAAGCCGGCCTGCCCGCGCACGTCGGGCGCGCGGTCGACGAGACCGGTGGCGAGGATCGCCTTCACCTGCGACGCGAGGATGACGCCGTCCTTCGTCTGCCCGAGATAGAGCGGCTTGATGCCGTAGGGATCGCGCGCCGCGAAGGCCTTGCGAGCCACCTTGTCCCAGACGATGAAGGCGAACATGCCGTGGAGCTTCGGCAGCATGGCTTCGCCCTCGGCCTTGAAGAGCTCGAGGACGACCTCGGTGTCGGAGGTCGTGCGGAAGACGACGCCCTTCGACTCGAGCGCGGCCCGCAGCGGCTGGTAGTTGTACACCTCGCCGTTGAAGACGATCGCGTAGCGCCCGCAGGTCGACTGCATCGGCTGCGCCGAGCGCGGGTCGAGGTCGACGATCGCGAGCCGCCGGTGCCCGAGCAGCAAGCCCGTCGCGGCGGATGCGTCGCGCCAGCGGCCCTCGGCGTCCGGGCCACGCTGCGCCATGCAGGCGAGCGCGCGCGACGCGGCGTCGTCGGCGAGCGGAGATGACGTGAAGGCAGCGAGAAGACCGCACATGCGAGTGGGTCGAGTGTAACGGATCGAAAGCGGCCGATTCGGCGGAGCGTACATTGCCTGCATGTCGGCCTCCGCCATCCTGGCCCTCGTGCTTCTCGCCGCGCTGGCGCTGCCCGCGATCCTGCTCGTGCGGGAGGTCCGCGCGCTCCGCGCCGCGGGAATCAGCGACCAGCAGCCGGGGTGCGGAAGGTGCCGCTACCGCATGCGGGGGTGGGGCGCGCCCGTCTGCCCCGAGTGCGGCGCGGACGTGCGAGAGGCCGGCATCGTCACCGGTTCGAAGCGTGCGCGCGGACTTGCGGGGCAGGTCGCGCTGCTCGCGGTGGTGCTGGTCGGCGTCGTCAGCTTCCTCGTCGCCGCCGCGGTCGCGCGCCTCGACGCCGTCACCACGACGAAGGCAAGCATCGACAGCGTCTCGACGGCGGATCCGCGGCTCGCCGTGGAGATCGATCTCGAGATGAGCGAGGCTGCAGGATCGGCCGATCGGTCCATCGAGGGAATGGTCGCGGTCGCGTGCGACGGAGATCCCGGGTCGCCGACGGCGAGGGTCCGCATTCCGATACGCAGCCGCGATGAAGTGCCCGGCCGCGCGCAGCTTCGCGCGGCGCTCGAGCGGGTCGGTCGCGGCGACCTCGACAGCGCGACGCTCGATGCGCATGCGGATGCGCTTTCGAACCTGCTCGAGCGTGTGAAGATCGCGTCGGCGGTGAACCAGCAGGCTCCTCCGTGGGGTTGGCCAGCGGTGTCGTACAGCGTGCGCCGCGACGAGGCGCCTGTGAGCCTCCTCTTCCTCGTCGTTCCGGCGATCGTCTTCGTCGTCCTTGCGATCCTGACCGACCAGTGGTTCCCTACGCCGCGGTGCGTGGCGCGCGACCGCGAGTGGGAGTGAGCCTGCGCCGCGTGATTTGATAGGCTAGGTCCGTGTCGGAATTCGAGATCTTTCTCGGCGAGATTGAGATTCCCGTCTTCGCGATCTGCCTGACGGGCTCCGCGATGTACTGGAGCATCGCTGCATGGCGGGCCTCCGCGGTCGCGCCGATGGTCGATCGCGCGCCGCGGTTCCCATGGCTCATGGCCGCGTTCGTGCTCGTCAACGCGATCAATCTCGCGGTGCTCCTCACGCTTGCGTCCGCCGATGTGCGGACGGATCCCTTCTACATCGTGTACTACGTCGTGCTCGGGCTCACGGCGTCGGTCCCCGTGATGCTCGGGCTGCGCGTCCTCGGGCTGCACCGGACCGACATCGTCGAGCGCGGCAACCGCGCGGCGGCGACGCTCGAGTTTGCGGCGCTGGTCGCGGGCGCCTTCGCGTACGCAGGGTCGAACATCGGCGACGGTCCGGGCTACTACGTCGTCGTCGTGGGAACGGCGCTCGCCTTCGCATCGCTCTTCGCCGTCGCGCTCGTCCACACCGCCGTCAACCGCACGATGTACCGCGTGCTCGTCGACCGCGAGCGCGGCACGGCGTTCCGCTTCGGCTGCCTGCTGGTCGCGTGCGGACTCGTGCTCGGGCGCGCGGTGGCGGGGGACTGGAACGGCTTCGTGCCGATGCTCGTCGACTTCCGGAACCTCGCGTGGCCCGTCATCGTGCTGCTCGTCGTCGATCTCTTCCTGGCGCGGGTCACCCACGCACGCGAGCCGGACGGAAGCATCGCGGCCGACCGCGCGATCGGCGTGATCCACCTCGCGATCGCGGCCGCGTACGTCCTTGCGCTCGGAGTGCCGAAGTGATCGCGCTGTCGCGGGATTTGACGCCAGGGGAGTTCGGCGCGTTGCGCAGGCAGGCGATCTTCGAATGCGGCAAGCTCGACCCGCAGGCCTTCGACGCGCCGACCATCGCGCCGTTTGCGCTCCGGCTTGCGCCGTCGGCATGGAACGAACTGGCTCTGCTCGCGGAGCGCTGCGCCGAGGAGCTCGAAGGCGCGCGCGCGGCGCTCGCTGCGGAACCCGGGCTCTGGAGCGCGCTCGGCATCTCGCGCCGCATGCGCGCCTTGCTCGGCGGACGCCGCGGGCCCGACGCACGCGATGCGCGCTTCATGCGCTTCGACTTCCACCTGACCGACGAGGGCTGGCGTGCGTCCGAGGTGAATGCAGACGTTCCCGGCGGGTTCATCGAGGCCGGTGCGCTCACGCGCGCGGTCGCGGAGCGCGTTTCGGCGGAGCGTTCTCCCGGCATCGCGTGCCCGCCCGATCCTGCGGCGCTGCTTGCGAAGGCCGTCGCCGCGCGCCTCGCGTCGCGCGGCAGCGGCGGGGACGTCGCGCTCGTCCACGCGACGAGCTACACCGACGACCAGCAGGTGATGCGGCGGATCGGCGTCGAGCTCGCGCGGCTCGGCGTCGCTGCGCACTTCGCCGCGCCGGACCACGTGACGCCCGCCGCGGACGGCGGCTGCGCGCTCTCGACCAACGGCGCCCGCATCGGCGCGGTCGTGCGGTTCTTTCCGGCGGAGTGGCTCGCCAATCTTCCGCGCGCCGTGCGGCTTCGCTGGCGCGAGATCGACGCGCGCATTCCGCAGGCGAACCCGCTGTCCGCGCTCCTCGTCCAGTCGAAGCGGCTGCCGCTCGTCTTGCCGCGGCTCGGGGTGCCGATGCCGGCCTGGTCGAGCGTGCTGCCGCAGGTCCGCGCGATCGGGCTCAGGCGGTTCGCGCCGACGGTCGCGCCCGCGGGCTTCGTCCTCAAGCCGGGATGGGGGCGCGTCGGCGAGGGAATCGCGGTCGCGGGCGTCACCGACCGCCAGGTCGCGCTGCGCTCGGAGTGGTCGGCGCGCGTGGCGCCGCGCCACTGGCTGCTCCAGCGCCGCTTCGAGTCGAAGCCGATCGGCGAGCGGCGCGTCCATGCGTGCCTCGGCGTCTACGTGATCGACGGTCGCGCCGCAGGCGTCTACGCGCGGGTCGCGCAGCGCCCGCTCATCGACGGCCGCGCGCAGGATGCTGCGGTGCTGCTTGACGCGTCGCTCGAACCAGCATGCGAAGCACCGGTCGCGCGTCGCGCGCCGTCGCAACCGAAGGAACTCCACCATGTCGAACATTGACCCCCGAACGCTGTTTCCGACGTGGGCGCCCGAGTCGTCGCGATGGTCGCCGTGGGCGAAGCCCGTGCTCTTCACCTATCCGACGCCGATCGCCTACACGCCGCTTCCCGCGGCGGAACTCGCGCCCGAACGCGCGCCGTCGCCGAACGACCGCGTCGCGGTGGTGGTCGACATGCCGGGCGCGCAGAGCGTCGCCTGCGGAATGGTGCTCGCCGCGCGTGGATTCCGGCCGATCCCGCTCTTCAACACCACGATCGGCATGCGGACGAACCTGCACGACGTCGGCGCCGTGATCAGCGCGCTCGTCGACAGCTCCGCGCCGCTTGCGTCGCTGCGACTCGCCGACGATGCGCCGCCTGCGTTCCTCATCGACAGCAGCCGCCTCGACGGCACGCCCGCGCCGTCGAGCTACGACAACCGGTGGATGGTGTTTCCGCAGGACTTCCCGTCGGCGCGGGCGCTGACCGCCGCCGGCCTCGAGTCGGTGCTCGTCATCCGCCGCGACGGCCAGTCGGTCAAGCCCGACCTCCGCGCCGTGCTTCGATACTGGAAGCGCGACGGCATCGCGAGTTCCGCGCTCGACCCGGACACTGGCCAGCGCAACGACCTCTGGTTCGACACCACGATGCTCGCGGTGCTCACCGATCACTTCTTCTCGTGGTTCAGCGGGCTGCGACGAAACAGCGCCGGCGGCTTCGGCGGCGCCGTGCCCGAGCCGCAGGCCGCGTCGGGCGGCGGCTTCGGGTGACGCGCGGCGTCACTTCGCGGCCGGCGCCTTCACGCCCGCGAGCCTCCGCAGCGCCTCGACCGCGGGGTCGACCTGTTCCTTGCTGCGCAGGGTGATCGTCTCCTTCCCCTCGAACGCGGCGAGCAGCTGTTCCGCCCATCGCTTCTTGGCCGGCCGCGCAACCGTCTTCGCCCAACCGTTGATCTCGGCCGCAAACCTCTGCGACGCGCGCTTGTCCTTGCCGCGCTCGGGCGACGCGAGGTACGCCTCGATCTCGGCCCTGCAGCGCTTCACGAACTCGTCGTCGCCGCCGACGGCGCGCCAGCAGCGCGCAAGCAGCGCGCCGTTCGTCGAGCCCTGGCGCTCGAGCGCCTCGAGCAGCTTCGCGTTCTCCTCGGGCGTCGCGGGCGCGGGCAACTGCTCGATGCGCGCATGCACGAGATCGCGCACGGTCGCGCGGTAGAGCGCGTGCTTCGTGTCGTCGGTCGACTTCGCGAAGCGCTCGGCGCAGGCGTCCGCGATCGCAAGCGCCGACTTCGCGTCGCGCGCGCTCTCGAGCGTGGCGGTGATCGCCGCCAGCGCGAACACGTTTTCGTTGAGTGCGGACTTCGCGAAGCCCACGCACTCACGGGCGCGCTCCTCGGCCGACATCGCGTTGAAGGCGCGCACCATCGCCAGGCTCTCGACGAACGACGGCAGCCCCGCGTTCACGCCCCACGCGACCGACTGGTGGAACACCATCGGCTTGCGCCCGCCCTTGTCGTCGTAGTTCCAGCCCGCATGCACGCTCGTGACCTCGTCGCCGCCCGTCGCATACTGCCCGCCCGTGCAGCGGTACTCCTTCGTCTTCGCGTCGTACTCCATGAACACGATCGCGCAGTGCCCCGGCTGCCCCGCGGTCGACGCAGGCTGCCCGACGATGCGGTGCGTGCGCGCACCGATGTTGCCCATCGTGCCGCACACGCCGCCATCCTTCCACATCATCTGGATCGAGCCGTAGCTGAACGCGATCGGCGCCACGCGGCGCGCGCTCTGCATGTCGAACTGCTGCGCGATGTCGCCGATGTACTCGCCGTAGGTGCGGAACTCGCCGTTGTCGCGGAACTTCACCCAGATGTCCTCGCGCTCGCGAAGCGGCTGGTCGTCGGCGGCGAGCATCATGAGCACCGGCCACGGCGCGTTCAGCGGAAACCGCGGCCACTCGCGCGCGGCGCGGTCCTTCTCGCTGAACGCCCAGCGGTCGTTGCGGATGAACCACGCCATCGACTCGGCCGCGGTCGGCGCGCGGTCGCGCGCGCTGGGCATGCGGCCCTTGCTGCGATAGGCTGTGTGAAAGAGTTCGTGCGCCGCAGCGATCCGCTCGCGCAGCGACTTGTCGCCGATCGCGGAAGTCGAGCTCCAGTAGACCGCGCGCTCGCCGCAGTCGATCTTGACCTCTGCGTGGCCGTGCTCGGTCATGTACGCGTTGAACTCCTCCTGCAGCGCGCGCGACGCGATCACATCCGCTGCGCGGAGCGGTCGCTTGATCTTCTTCTTGACGGCGACCGCCGAGCGCTGCGGCTTCGCGATGCCGCGCTCGTCGTACTCGAGCGGCGGGAGTTCCTTGACCTCGATCTCCTCCTCGATTTCCGCGTGATCCTCGAGGAAGTTGACGATGTGGTCGTCGCGGTCGAGCGGGCGCGACGCGTCCTTCGTGTCGACGGGCACGCGCGGGTCGCCGGGAATCTCGAGCGCAAGCGGCGCGCGCGGCGAGAGGTCGGGGAGCGAGTCGGGCGACTTCGCGCCGTCGGCGTCGTTCCACGGTGTACCCTGATCGCCGCGCTTTGCGTACGAGTCCTGGATCGCAAATGCGAGCGCAAGCTGCGTGTAGTCGCGACGCACGGTGTCTTCGCCGAGGTCGATCTCGAGCGAGCGCAGCTTGAGGAGGACGGGCAGCGCGTCGGCGCGGCAGCCGTAGACGCTCATGCGCACGACGGGGTCGCCGTCGATCCACGCGACGAAGTCCTTCGGAAGCACGATGCCCTTCGCCTTCGCCGCGTCGAGCGTGCGTTCGCGCGCGGCGTCGATGTACGAC
>Ga0172372_10010155_pt1 | contig 12109 bp, 5 predicted proteins | sample LakKiv5m_2_FD_114544 | JGI IMG/M metagenome (GOLD analysis project Ga0172372, IMG submission 114544) | Freshwater microbial communities from Kabuno Bay, South-Kivu, Congo - kab_092012_9.5m | ecosystem: Environmental > Aquatic > Freshwater > Lake | place: Democratic Republic of the Congo...
CTATTTACTTTGTGTCTCAACCTTTAGTTAGAGAGTATGTAGCACAACAGCGTTTGATAGGTTCTACATTTGCACCTATGTTAGGTAAATCAGTTGACGGTCAAGGTTTAGTAAAATTTAAAGCTTCAAGAGAAGTAATTGCTAAATATTTTCCAAAAAATATATTATCTCCTGAAGTAAAATCTGAAGTGCTTTTAAACAAAGCTGATGAAATATTAGAAAAAGTTTTTAAAGATAGAGAAGACAAACATTTTACTGAAAAAGGTATGTTAAAGCTTATTGAAGATTCTGCAAAAGATCCTTCTAAAAAAAGCAAAGAAATATCTTTAGCAATGTTCTTACACTTCTTGAGTATAGAAGATCAAATAAAAGGGTTAACTCAAATTAAAATGAATGCTAATCCGGATACAAATACAAGAAGTACTTTAACAAATATTGAGTTATCTGAAAATACTTTGTCTGAGTTAGTAAATGATGAGTTTGCTGCAGATTTAATTAATGGTTTAATGAATGACTCTGTAATTAGTTCATTCTTTAATGGCCCATTAGCTCTTGCTTTAAGTAGACCATTATTTAAACTAAGATATAACAAAACATTTAGTGACTATATTATCACTCTTAAAAAGAGTAGATTGCTTGATGAATCAGTTAGAAAAACATTTGGTGAAGGAAATGAGAAAAACTATATCAATGCTTTCAGAAATGATTTTATTAGTTACTTATTCCAAAATGCTATAATGAAAAGTAAACTTGGAGACTCTTACATGTCATACAGCATGAAAGAAACTCTAGATGTTAAAGACTTTGAATCAAAATATTTTGGAGCTTATGTTAAAACAAATGCTAATGGATCAAAAACATTATTTGTAAATGACAAAATACTAAAAGAGCAATTTGAAGATAGTATATGGTCAACTGAAAATACTGATGATAACAATTCTTATATTAAATTAGGCTTACACCAAGTTCCTCAAATGACTTTTGAAGCACTTGAGAAAGGTCAAAACTATGAGCAGTACAAGAGATTTGTTATTGAGAGAGAATATCTGAGAAGCATTCTTCCTAAAGAAGATTCTCAATCTAAAGCAGAATATGAAAAGTACATAGCTGAAAAAGCACTTGATAACACTTTTAATTTTTATCACTTGTTTAACAACCAGGATACAGCATATGCTAACAGAGTAACTAAAGTAATAAATGATTATCCTTTCTTATCTAGAAAGTTTGATGTGCTGTCTGTATTAAAATCAGAAACAGATATGAATCAAAACATATTTAACTTAGGTATTGCTGATAGAGATGTTAACAGTACTAAAGCAAATATGTATATTTCTAACTTGAAAGATTTAACTAATCCAGTTATTTTAAAAACATTTGCTAGAGAGTTAAAAATTAATGATGCTGACATAAAGAGAATAACAGAGACTTTTTCAATGCTACCTATATTTGCATACTTGCAAACAGGTATAAACAAGTCAAGTTATAACTTAGTACCGTTTGTAGATTACACTGCTGTTATTGATATTATTCAAGATGCCGGTAACAAAGCAATTGAAATACTTAATGGTAATTCTATAGATGCAATAAATATGTTAAATGACTACAGAAACAAATTTGAGTTTGCTAATAATATTAAAACAAACCCGTTTAAGAAAAACTTTAGAAATTACTTAACAAACTTTAATGCTGATGATTTTATAGAAACTCAAGGAACAGCTGGTAAAGTTGTGGCAATTATTGGTACAGCAGGTAGAAGCAAAGTACCTACAAAAACAGAATGGGCAAACATGTTAAAAGATGCAGAATCAAGAGTTAATCCAAATGATACTGTTATTTCAGGAGGTGCTGCTTTTGCTGATCATATTGCTGTAAGATTATTCTTAGATGGTAAGGTTGCAAAACTTAAATTAAGATTACCTGCAAAAATAAAAGATGGTAAATATGTTGGTGCTAAAGGTACAGCTGGAGGAACAGCTAATTTTTATCATGAAAAATTCAGTAAACTTTTAGGTACAAACACAGTAGCTGAAATTGAAGCGGCAATTGCTAAAGGTGCAGATGTTAGTTATGAAACAGAAATCTCAAACAAAGCAATGTTTGATAGAAACAAAAAAGTAGCTGCTGAATCAAATTCAATGATAGCTTATACATACGGTGAAGGTACTGAACCAGCTGATGGTGGTACCAAAAATACTTGGGATACCGCAAAATATAATGAAAAAACACATGTTCAAATTGATAAAATAACTACTCAAACTCCTGTAAGTGGTGATATTGCTAAAAATGAAGTTAAAGCTTTAATGGATTTAGATAGCTCAACAGATTTGATTGATACAAATCAACCTAATGTTTTCTTATATGATTCAGCTGATAAAAAACCGGACTATTATAAAAAGCTAACTTCTAAAAATTCTAAAGTTATATTCTTACATACTTACTCTTTTGCTGAATTAGAAGACGGTATGAATAAAAACTTTACTGACCAATCAATATTACAATTGTATGCTCCAGATATGACCATACCAATTATCACAGCCCTTGGTAAAGATGATAATTTACAAGAGTTAAACTCTGAAGATATAGAAACTATAAAAAATGTATGGAGTGATATATTGTCAAGAGCAGCTCAAGTTAAAGAGAAAGGTGGTATCATTGCTTTACCGACTACTGGTATAGGTAATTCAAAGCTTATGCCTCAAGAATTATTTGTATATTTAAGTAGGGAGTTATATGAAAAATTAGGATATTTGAACCCTGGTTCTCTCCTACATCAGGAGATAAATGATTTAGTAGTTAGTAAACAAGGAATATCAGATGAAGAAATCCTTCAAACATATGGTTTTGAGTCTGATCCTTTTAAATGTTCTTAATAATGGTTTGTGAAGTAAAAGTAAATGCAATAAAGACATTAATGAATGCAAAAGTAATTGATGATTCAAGAGTAATTCTTAATGAAACTAAATTTGAAAAAGCAAATGAAGCTTTAACAAATTTTGCAATAGATAGATATGGTCTTGAAACAAATGGTCAATTACTTTTTGATACATCAAGCAAAAAAGTTTTAGATGAAAGAAACTCTACATACTATAGAGATAGTTTTAATAAAATTGATAGAGCAGTGCCTAATGAGGCACTGTTTGAACAACTTCAGATTCTAAAAACTAATTATGATAATGCAAAAGCTATTGCTGATCAATCTATAATTCCTGATGTTAAAAGAGATGAACAAGAAGAAATAACTTTAGAATTTAATTCTGGTTATGATGACAATAGTATTAACTTAGATATTGTAAAAAATGGTACTACTGTTGGAGCTATAAATTATAAACAAGAAGGTGATATTGCCACAGTAGATGCAGTTGAAGTTAATCCTGCTTATAGAAATCAAGGTATTGCAATTAAAGCTTATGAACAACTTCATAAAAGTTTACAAAGAACTAATACTACTTTAAGAAGTGGTAAATTAAATGAAAGTAGTACAGGTGTTTGGGAAAGTTTGGTTAGAAGAGGTTTAGCTAAAAAACTAAAACCTGGTTCATATGAATATTTAAATTACAAACCAGGACAACAATTAACTTTATTTCAAAATGATCCCTCATATATGAGAATGGATGATGATTTATCAAATTTCACACTTTTCAATAATGCATTTGATTTAAAATTATCTGGTGCTCAGATTGATTCTATTTATGACAATTATGTAAAACTCATGGATAGAAAAAGAGAAGGTAAAGCAATTGATAATGAAAAGTTTAACTTCATGTTTAATCATTTACAAGTGTTTAATTATAAAGATACTTACATATTTGGTGAATGGGACATAGACAATAATGTATTTAAAGGTAGATTAATGTCATCACCAAATATAAGAGAGCTTTTTAATGCTTTAGATGTGTTAAAAAATAACATAAATTTTGCAGCATCTGTTCCTTCAGATATTGGAAACATGCTTGAAAAAAAAGGTTTTTATAAATTAAATGTAGATAAGAACTATAACTTTAGAGGTGAAGATATGATTAAAAATCTTTATTTCAGTTCAGAAGATTTAGTAAGAAATGTTTTTAAAACAGATCCTGAAAAAGTTACATTAGATCAAGTATTAAAATATGATACTTTTTTTAATTATAAAGGTTTACTTTACAAATTAAAAATAGCGTATGAAGCTTTAGACTTTCCTAAAGTACTTGACTTATTAAAACAAATAGGCATTTATGATTATAATGCTTTCAAACTATATAAAAAAGCTAAGAATAATAATATTTCAAAAGAAGAAATAGATGATGTAATTAGTGAAATTATTAAAAATTCAGCAATAAATAGAGTTACAATAAACAAATCTGATTTAATTAATCAACCTAAAATTTATAATGAACTAAATACTGAACTTAATAAAACATTAGCAATGTTTTTATCAAAATTTGGTATTAAGACTGAAGTTTTTGAAGAAATACAAGATAAATTAAATATAGATAGTTTTACTCATTTAGATATATTAAATAAACTAATATATGTAAATAAAAATAATCAAGAAGATTATCCTCAACAAGCAGGTAAATTGATTGCTTATATGATGCAGTTTAATCCTATGGTTACTGAAATCATGAACAACATGAAAACTTCATCTATGTTTAAAAATTTAAGTAAAGATGAAATGTTAGATGCTGTTGGTGATTTAATTGCTGAAGCATTACATAATAGAACTAATACAGCTTTACCTAAAAATTTATTAGAGTCTTTAAAAAATTTAATAAGACAATTTTTTAATTTTCTTGTTCAAGCAAAAATAAACAGAATATACAAAAAAGTTGGATTTATTGCTGATAATATACTTATACAAAATGAAGCTTTAATTACACAATCTACATTTAAACCAGGTAGTGTTGGAAAAAAAACAACTAAAGTTTCATTAGAACAGGCTCTTAAAGAAGATAAATTTGCAAGCACAATAGTAGATAAAATGGCAGAACATTTTATACTTACTGGTAGTGTTGTATTAGCAGAACAAGGTACAATTTATAGACCGGAAGAAAATCAAGTACATGATTTAGATTGGGTATCTAGTTTATCAAGACAAGAAACAATTAAATTATTTAGAAAGCTTTATCCTAATAATCAATATATTAGAAATATTTCATCAGGTTCAAGTGTAACAGACACTTGGTTAATTTGTCCTGATGGATATAAAATTATCAATTTAAAAATTGACACATCTAAAAAAGTTGTTGAAAACGGTGTTGAAAAAGGTTCTGTAAATAAAATACTTGGTTATGACATAGCTGATTCAAAAGGTAATATTGTAAGTAGTTATGTTCCAAAAAGTAATTCGCATACTGGTGAAATTGAAGCAAAACTAATAGATATTTTTACATATGAAAATCCATCACCAGAATTTTATGATGCTGTAGAAAAAACTTTAGAAAATGGTACAAAAGTAAATTTATCTACATGGCAAAATGTATTCAAGGCTAAGTTAGAATATGCAAGATTAAAAGACATTTGGGATTACAATAGATTTATTCCTGATAGCAATATTAATAAAATTGATGCTGTAATTCCTTTTGTCAATATTAATTTGGATGTTGTAAATAATGCAACAAGTAAAGAAGTAGGAGAAGTTTTAGCTAAAAAATTAGCAGCTAAAATGAAAATTGATTTTGCTAATGTTACACCTCAAGAAGCACAAAAAATATTAGAAAATAGTTCTAAACCTTACATGGGGGAACCGGCATTTTATTTTGCTGGTACTGTCTATTTTGTAGGAGCAAATATAAATGCTAGAACAGTATTGCATGAGTTTTCACACCCAATAATACAAGGTATCAGAAGAAATAATCCTGAATTATTTGAAAATTTATTTGCTGAACTATCTTCTACAACAGAAGGTCAGGCTATAATCAATCATGTTAAAAAATTATATCCAGAGCTTGGTGAAGACACACCACTGTTTAAAGAAGAAGCTTTAGTTTATGCATTACAATTAGATGCAATTACTAAAATAAATAATCAAATACAGTCTGAAGGTTATCAATCTTTTATGAGCAAGTTATTAGCTGCATTAAAACAGTTTTTACGTGGTATATTTGGAACTGCTGTAAAAGTGAAAGATCTTGACTCAACAACAACTATCTCTAGATTAGGTGATATGTTACTTAGTGATGAAGAAATTGATCTTGATGGTCCTTTAACAGACATTACAGAACAAGATTTAGTAATGTATTATAAAGATGTTGTTGAAAGAGCTGATGATTTATTAAAAAATTCATCTCCTGAAGCAGCACAAGCTATAATAAATCAGGTTTATATAAATGCTAAATCTGCATTGACTAAAGCAAGAGAGTTTAATACTGGAAAAGATACAGTAAATAAAGCTATGCTTGAAAGAGCTTTGCTAAAAGAAGGAACTACAGAATTATTACCTGCAGTTGCTAAAAGTTTAAAAGGGTTTCAAGATATCATTCCTACAGGAAAAGTAACAGCTGAAGAAGTTATTGCAAATGCTGTTAATGCTGAAGAAAAAATACAAGAGATGACCAGAATAAAAGCTGTAGCTCTTGTTAATAGTATTGACCGTATTAAAAGTTCTAGTATAAATACTTTAAATGAGCTTAAAGCAATTAATAAAAATGCTTCTTTAATAAATAATAGAAATATTGTAGCATTACTTGGTTTATACAAGTCTACAGCTAACTCTTGGATGAATCTTATTGATGAAATAAATAATATTCTTGGAGATTACCCAATTGAAACAGATAACCCTTTTTATCAAACTGTAAATGAGGTATTGAATAACTCAAAAATGATCATTAAAAAGGTTGCTGAAATTTATAAGAAAAACAATGTTCAGTTTTTTGTTGAGATTACAGGGTACATGACAAAATTTGTTGAAGAACAATTAAATAGTAATTTAAAAATTGCTTTAAAAAATTTACCAGCTGATGAAATTGAAACAGAAGTTTCTAATGTTTACAATAAAGTAATTAACGGTACTATTCAAGATTCAGATTTAGAAGCTTTATATAATAAAGGTGTTCCTAGAGATGTAATAAATAGATTTATTGACCAGTATAACATGTTTGTTATTAATGAAGATAAAATATCTGATCTTCTATCTGGAAAAACAAAAGATGTATCTTGGTTTAATAGATGGTTAGAATCTTATTCTTCAAGTAATGACCCTATTGTAGGTTCACTTGCAATGTTTATTCAAAATGAAAAAACAGATGTAGAAAATCAAGTATGGAATAAGTCACAAATATTCAGAAATGCTTTATCAAAAATATTACCAGAGGTTAACTTCAGTAAAATAAATAGTACTCAAATGAGAGATATGGTGGCAAGTAAAGACACCATCTTTTATATTGACCAGAAAACCGGACAACCTGTTCCTAAAGAAGTATGGACATTCTTAAATGAATTTGGTAATGGTTGGAGATTTGAAAAAGACAAATTAGAGTATGAGTATGCAGAAGCAAAAGATACAGGAGACAAAAACAAAATAGCAGAAGCTTTAGACAGACTAAGACAGTTTAACAAAGCTTATATGTGGCAAGAGTTTGTTCCTGAGTTCTATGAGAAAGATGATATATTTAATAGTTCTGGCATAGGTAAACTAGCATATTTAGCTAAGAAAAATGCATTTGATGATTTTTTAAATACTCAAAACCAGTTTGAAAAAGAGCTTGAAAGATTTGAAAATTATAGTGCTATAGAGCAGAAATTTAGAACTTACCAGCAATTGTTTTCATTATACTATGAAGATGGTACACCAAAAGTAGATGATCCAGCTAATGGCAATTATGATAAGTCTATTGCTGAAATCTTAATTCAACATAGAAATGAAACTAGTGAGTTTTATGAGTGGGTTCCAATTCCTAACTCATTATCTACTGCTTACAATGAATTTGTTACTGAACTAGAAGCTAAAAATATTAAAAGAGGTACTGAAAAATTTGAAGAAGAATTACGTAAGTGGGAAAAACAAAATATTAAAATTAAGTATTCAGATGAATTTTATGAAAGAAGATCTTTTCTATTTAATAGATTAACAGAGATTCAAAAAAACATGAAAGAAAACATGAATCTTAGTTTTGATGTTTCTGCAGCTTATAAAACAGTATCTGATTTAATTTTTACTTACAAAGATGAATTTGGTCAACCTGATATTAATCAGATTGATAAAAAAAGATTAGAAAAAATAAAAGATCTTGAACAAGAAATTATAAATTTCAGAAGCACCTTTGACTCAAGAACTGGATTGTCTAAACAAGACAGTGAAATGTTAAGCTTTTTATTAGAAAAATCTAGAGTAGGTTCATTAGATAGATCTGAAGCTGATAAGTTAAATCAACTTATTCAGATGCAAAAAGATAAAGGTATTGATGTAGAAATGGTTGAAGAAATGCTAGGTATTTTTTCATCATTAGTTGATTTATCAAGTAAAGTACCTACTGAATATTACTTAGATGCGCTTAATATGAAGTTGTCTAAGTATAATGTTGCTGAAGTAACAGAAACTACTGTAGATACTTTTATTAATTCAGAAGAGTTTCTAGAATTATTAGACAGAGATGATGAATTAAGCAAATGGTTTGCTTTACATCATGTTGTAGTTAATAAATATGAAAAAGGAGTTGAAGTACAAAAGTTTCAAAGAACTAGTGCTAACTCTGTAATAAGACCAACAGACGGTAAATATTTTGAAACTACAACTATTAAAGATGAAGAAACCGGTCAAGAAATTACATTACTAGGTGTTCCTAACGTAAGACACTCAAGAAGAGAAGTTAAAAACAAATATAGAACTATCCCTAGAGGCAGCAGTAGAGAAGACTTTATAGGTAAATATGTTGATAATAAAGGAGATTTTTTACCAAGAAGATTTGACCCGACTAGTAAGTACAGTGCTGTAGATTCTAGATTTATGGACAAGAGATATGAAGCTTTAAAAGCTAATCCTAGTTCTCCTGAGTTTAGATTATTAGAATTAATTAAAGAACATCACTTAGAAATGCAAAAAGGGGGTAGCAGTTATGGTAAATTATATTTAGATGTACCAAGATATGCTATCAAATCTGGTGATTATTTTCAATTAGTACAAAGAGCAGATGCATCTAATATTAAAGAAAATGCTAAAGAGTGGTTGAAACAAAAATTTGGTAAATCAACACAAGATTATTTAAATGATTTAAACTATGATGCTGATAATAACTTAGTTAATACTGATTTAAATGGTGATGAAATATCTTATATACCTGTAACAGGTATATTTAATATTGATGCTGATACAGTAGATGCTGATATATTCAACTCAATATTCAGATACGGATTGTCATTACAATCTCAAAGTCAATTGTATAAATCATTACCATTAGTACAGTCTGTTTTATCAACTTTAGAAGACCCTGCAAACCAACCTAAAAATCTTCAGAAAAAATCTAAGCAGTTGATTAATGCAAAAACTAAAGTTAGACAATTTGCTAATTTAAAAACTGAAACTTACAACAGATTAGAACAAGTTAGATCTCTTGTTGAAAGAGAATACTACGGTAAGAAGGTTAGTGATGCAGAAGAAGCTAACCCAAGACTTACAAAATGGTTGAGCAGCATGAGTAAATGGTCAAGTAGATCTTCTTTATTAATGAATATACCTTCAGATTTAAAAAACCAATTCTCAGGTTATGTTCAAACTATTATTGAATCTACAGGAGGAAGATTTATTACAGCTAGAGATTTAGCTTTATCTTCTACTTGGGCTACCAAAGCAATGATTGATTGGACAAGCAGTGCTATTTATACTACCGGTCCTGGTAATTTATCTGCTCAGTTAATTCAAATTTTTGATCCTAACTTTAAGACTACAGATCAATATGGTAACACTGTTTACAGAAGTATGGTTAAAGATTTAATGAACTTTGAGTGGACATATATGCATAGAAAATTTGGTGAGATGGATGTAGCTATGAGAGTGTTTGGTGCTTTTTTATATGGTCAAAAACTTGAACAAACATTAGTTAATGGTGAAAAAGCTACAATAAGATATGTAGATGCATGGGAAACTGATGAAAATGGTGTTGCTAGATTAAAACCTGGAATACACCCTGGATGGAGTAATCTTTCAGTTTATCATACTTATAGTAAAGGAGAATCTTTAGAAAGTATTGCTAAAAAATATAATATAACTGTAGAAGAACTTAAAGCCAAAAATAAAATTAAGTCTGAAGTATCTTTAGCTGATGGCCAAGAATTAATTATATCAAAATCTGAATATTATAAATTATTTAAAAACAGATTACAAGGAACATCAAGAGCATTATTTGGTGCATATGATGATTTTGGACAAGCTGAAGGTAATAAATTACTTCTTTACAGAATGTTCTTTTTCATGAGAAAATGGTTCACACCAATGTTTGTAAATAGATTTGGTGCACAAATAGTTTTTGAAGAAGGTAAGTATATTCCAAAGTTTAATCCTAGATATGATTGGGCTTTAGGTAAAACTACAAAAGGTTATTATATAAGCGGATTACAAACACTGGTTAAAGTAATAAAATCAAAAGGTCTAGAATATCAATTTTTAAATGAAGAAGAAAAGTCTGATTTTAGAAGAGCTTCTGCTGAAGGTTTGATGATTGTTATGTCAAGTTTATTAGCATCTTTATTATTTGGTTATGAAGATGATGATGAAGACAGATGGAAAAAAATAAAAGCTAGATCTGGTGCATTTGGTACAGATGAGTTTAATACTTATGGTTTTTTAACAAATCATGCTCTCTTATTATTATTAGGTGTACAAGCAGAGACAAGTGCATTTGTTCCGCTTCCTGCAGTAAGAGGTGTAAATTTAGGAGCTGATGATTATGCTAAATTACTTACATCAGTAAGTACAGCTTTTAATAACACTGTTCTTACATATATGGAAATATTAGGAGATGTATTGAACTTTGTGACTTTTGATGATGCAGGTAAATATAAAAGAGATACAGGTCCTTACTGGTTCCAAAAAGAAGGTGAGTTTAAAATTTACAAAAGATTATTAAATGCTTTAGGTTTCAGTGGTGGTACTGGTGATCCAGAAACATTAATTAAAAACTTAGAGAGAAGCGGTTCAAGAATTAGATAATTAAATAACAAATACAATGGCAGCAAAAACAAGTACAGGTTCTGTTCTTTCCAAAGCAAAAGTGTCAAGACCGGGGGTTCATGCAAAGACAAAAACTTCAAAAAGCAAAAAGTCTAGAAACTACCGTAAGTCTTATAAAGGACAAGGGAGATAGAAAAAAAAAGGGAGAGCCCGAAAGCTCTCCCTTATTTATTCATCATCACAACAGTCACATTCCTCACTCTCCTGTACACCATATTGGTTATCAAACCAATCCGCAGCATCTTTTCTAGTTAGATTTAAACAATCACAATCACTAGAATTTGCACCTGCTAGATAGGCTTCAATCATAGCTTTTCTAAATGTCCCTGGATGCATAATAATTAATTTAAATCATCATTTATTGTGTTAAAAACCTTTCTATCTTTTCTGATATGGTTAATAACTCCTTTTCTATTTTCTCTTAGCTTACGTCTACTATATCTAATATAGCTTAGTAAGTTTATTTTATGTGCTTCAGCCCTATTTCTATTTACATTACTTCTTTTCATACTCTTCTACAAACTGTTTTAAATTTGGTTTAAAATACTGTGGACCCTTTAAGATCTTTCCGTCCTCTCTCATTATTGCTTTGCCATCTTCACCAACTTTACTCATGTTGCTTCTATGGATTTCATCAAATACTTTCTCTATTATATCTTGCATACCATGCTTTAAGATGGTACCACACAAAATATAAAGTTTATCACCTAATGCATCTGCAATTTCAGTTAAGTTTTGATTTTCACATGCTAAGAAATACTCTTTGTTTTCTTCATCCATTAAGTTATATCTTAACTCAAATTCATTGTCTGTAAGAAGTCTTGGTATAACACCATTTTCTTGATTGAAAGTTTCATGGAACTCTCTTACTGCTTCAATTTGCTTTTTCATATTAATTCTGAATCTATTATTTCTAAAACTTTTTCAAAAGGGTTTTCCGGTATCTCTCTTACAGCAGTTAACATAGCA
>Ga0172372_10010159_pt1 | contig 12106 bp, 8 predicted proteins | sample LakKiv5m_2_FD_114544 | JGI IMG/M metagenome (GOLD analysis project Ga0172372, IMG submission 114544) | Freshwater microbial communities from Kabuno Bay, South-Kivu, Congo - kab_092012_9.5m | ecosystem: Environmental > Aquatic > Freshwater > Lake | place: Democratic Republic of the Congo...
CCCCTCCGTTCCTCCTCGATGCCGACCCCCGTCCGCTCCCCCCCGCTCGCGCTGCCCCTCGCCGCCCCCGCCCCGCCCCCCCCCGCCCAGACCCCCCCGGCCCGCCCCGCCCCGGCCGCGGCCGACCCGGTCGTCCTCACTCCCTTCACCGTCGCCACCGACAAGGACAACGGCTACGCCGCCAGCGAGACCCTCGCCGGCACCCGGATGCGCACCAGCCTCCGCGACGTCGGCGCCTCCCTCACGGTCCTCACCCCCGAATTCCTCCAGGACCTCGCCGCCAACTCGCTCGACAAGGCCCTCCTCTACACCCCGAGCGTCGACTCGGTCGAGGGGGACAACGTCGACGCCAACCGCGCCTCCGGCCAGTTCCTCCGCTTCGGCACGGGCCAGCAGTACTCGATCCGCGGCTTCGTCTCCAACAACGGGGAACAGGGCCTCGCCCACGACTTCTTCTCCGCCCTCGAGCCCAACGACGCCTACAACCTCGAGCGCATCACGCTCTCCCGCGGCCCCAACGCCCTCCTCATCGGGGTCGGCAACCCCCAGGGCGCCGCCGTCACCACCACCAAGCGCGCCCAGCTCGCCGCCCGCCGCACGCAGGTCCAGCTCCAGTACGACCGCTGGAGCTCCCGCCGCGCCGCCCTCGACCACAACCAGCCCCTCGTCCCCGGCCGCCTCGCCCTCCGCCTCAACCTCCTCCACGACGAGAAGCGCGAGTTCCGCCTTTACGAGGGCCGCAAGCAGGACCGGCTCACCTTCGGCGTCACCGCCCGCCCGTTCCTCGACACGGTCGTCACCCTCAACCACGAGAGCTACAGCCTGAACCGCAACGTCGCCCCGCTCGTCTGGGCCTTCGATGGCGGCCTCCTCCAGTGGAGCGCCAAGGGCCGGCCCACCGTGACCTTCGCCCCCAACGGCCTCGCCTGGGCCGCCAACGGCCGCCCGCAGGCCTCCTTCGACCCGCGCACCGCCCTCACCCAGTTCGCCGCCCAGCAACCCACCTGGATCGTCGGCCTCCCCCTCGCCAATCCCCTCGTCAACACCCGCTTCCAGGCCCAGGTCCGCCCCAACACCTTCGGTGGCATCAACAGCCAGGCCTCCTACCAGACCGTCGACCCGTGGCGCCTCACCGGCCTCTCCCGCGCCGCCAACCTCAACGGCGGCACCTGGGACGACCCCTCGCAGCGCCTGCACGGGTACTGGACGCAACTCTTCGTCGAGCAGCGCCTCCTCGACGGCCTCCACCTGGAGCTCGCCGGGAACATCGCCCGCGACGCCCGCTCGTTCTCCCCGGACTCGTTCAACGTCCTCAAGATCGACGTCGACCGTTTCCTCCCGGATGGCACGCCCAACCCAGGCTACCTCGTGCCCTACGCCGAGACCCAGGGACAGTATCGCGACCAGCTCTCCCGGCTCGCCGAGTACCGTGCCACGCTCTCCTACGAGCTAGACCTCACCCGCCGCCACCGCTGGCTCGGCCAGCACAACTTCGGCGCCCTCGCTCAGACCAGCCGCTCCGATTCGGACCAGGATATTTTCCGCCACTTCAACCTCGCCACCGTCGGCCGCACCGGCGCCGGCTGGACCAACGACGCCCTTGGCGGCCCCCACATCCTGCGCACGCGAGTCTACTTCGTGAACGGCCAGGTGCCGTACCCGCTCCCGGACCAGTTCCAGGTGGCCCGCAACCTCGCGCAGCTCAACGGCCGCACGCTCGTCGGCGCCAACGCCAACGACGCCGCCCCGGTCAACCTTGGCCTGCGCCAGTTCCTCAATTCCACCAAGGCCCGCTCCACCAACGACGCCGCCTCCCTCGGCTGGCAGGCCCGCTGGTTCGCCGGGCGCCTCGTCACCGTCCTCGGCCACCGCCGCGACGCCACCCGCAGCTACGGCGTGCCGGACGTCCGCGGCTTCGCCGACCCCGCGATCCCGGGCTCCGCCACCGATCCGCTCCGGCGCTACTTCTCGCCCTCGCGCGAGATTCCCCTCGACGCCACCCCGAGCGTCTCGGCCGACGGCGTCTCGCGCACGCTGGGCGCGGTCTGGCACGCGCTGCCGTGGCTCTCGTTCACCTACAACCGCTCCAATAACTTCCGCCCCGTGGGCAATGCCTCGTGGCGCAACTTCGAGGACGTCCCCGCGCCGAACTCCACCGGCAAGACCGAGGACTACGGCCTCCGCCTGTCCCTGCTGGGCGGCCGGCTGTCCGTCTCCGCGAACCGCTTCACCAATGCGGCGACCGACCAGGCACGGAACGCCAACGCCTACTCGGGTAACCTCAAGAACATCCTCTCCCGCCTCCGCTCTAATTACCGGGACGCCCGCGACCCGAACTTCGCCGCGATGGCCCCGGCCGGAGTCTATCCGGCCGATTCCACCGACGTGAGCGACACCTGGAGCTTCCAAGCTGAGGGCTACGAGCTGAGCGTGGTCTTCAATCCCTCGCCCCGCTGGCGCGTCGCGCTCACGGGGAGCAGCAACGAGAACACCCTCGGCACGCACCTGGCCTCGCTCGGGCGTTATTTGAACACGGCCACGCCCTACCAGGGGCTCGCCACCTGGCGGCGCTTCGCCAGCGAGCTGCGCCGCGTCGAGGCCGGCCAGCGCTCGACCGCCTTCGCGCTCGATCCGACGAGCGCCACCGCGCGCGCGCAGGCTGGTACCGATGCCCTCTATCTTGAGCAGCAGACCGCCGCCGCCGAGAAGGTCTACCTCGACGAGCTCGCCATCGAGGGCGCGGCCACGCACCGCAACGGCAAGTACGCCCTCAATGGCCTCGCCACCCATACCTTCGCCCGCGACGGCGCCCTCAAGGGCTGGTCCGTCGGCGGCAACTTCCGCTGGCGCAGCGCCAACACCATCGGCTTCGAACGCGCCCTGGTCGCCGGCCTCCCGACCGGCGTCATCAACCCCGCCCGCCCGATCAACGGCCGGGACTTCTGGGACCTGGGCGCGATGGTGGCCCACGAGCGCCGGATCTTCCGCCACGTTTCCCTCCGCACCCAGTTGAACGTTGAGAACCTGTTCGACTGGAGCGGCGCCCGCCTGGTCTCCGGCGATTACGACACCGAGGGTGTCCTCGGGGCCGCGAACGCCCTCGTGCCGATCCGCTGGGAGCTGCGCCGGCCGCGGAATTTCATCCTGACCGCCACCTTTGGCTTTTAAGCTACGGCGCCGGAAAGGGCCTGAACTCGTGCCGCCCTCGCGGGAGCTAGGCCCGGAGGTCAGCCAGCAGCGCGCGCAGTTCCTGCTCCGGCTCCTCGTGGTGCTGCTCGACGGCCAGCCGCAGGGCCGACTCCAGCCACGTCCGCGCTTCGTCCCGGCGGCCCAGCCCCAGCAGGGCCTTGCCCAGCAGAATCCGCGGCATCATCCAGTCCGCCTTGCTCTCCGCGCAGGATTGAAAATGGACCAGCGCTTCCTCCGCCCGGCCTTCGGCCACGAGGGCCTGCGCCAGACTGAACCGGAAAAGCTCGTTCCCCGGCTGGCGCGCGACCAGCGCCTCAAAGTGTTCCCGGCGCGAAGGCACCCTCAACCGGCCTCCACGTAGACCGCCACCGCAGTCGCATTGTCCGGCCCGCCCCGTCGTAGCGCCACCTCCACTAGCCGGTCCACCACTCCCTGCGGCTCCGCGGTGGCGGCCAGCAGGTCCCGCAGTTCCGCGTCCGCGACCAGGCGCGAGATGCCATCGGTGCAGAACACGTAGCGGTCCCCGGCCAGCATCGGGCGCACGGTCACATCCACCTCCAGCGGGAGCGGCTGGCCGATGCAGCGGGTGAGGGCCCCGCGTTGCGAAGCCTGAAAGTAGACCTTTTCGCCCCGCGCGCGGCGACGCCGCGCATCGTTCTCAACCGAATGGTCCTCCGTGAGCAGTTCCAGCGTCCCCGCCCGCCAGCCGTAACAGCGGGAATCCCCGACGTGGGCCAATCGCAGCGCGCCTCTGGCGAGGCTCCCGACGGTCAGCGTGGTGCCAATGCCCGCCCCGGGGCTGATGCGCCGGCCCAGCAACGCCACGGAAGCGTTAGCTTCGCGGAGGGCGGCCTCCAGATCCGGATCCGCGGAACCGTTCGCCGCCATCCACCGGGCAAAGGCCTCGACCGCGAGCTGGGCAGCCTCCGCCCCCCCCGGTAACCCGCCGATCCCGTCCGCCACACCGAACAGCTGCCCGGCGGCATCCAGCAGGAAGCGATCCTGGTTCTCCTGGCGCACGCGCCCGATGTCAGTCGCGGCGGCGGCGTGCAGGGTGAGCATTTGCGAGAGGTTAACCCTCGGCGGCGCTCAGGCGAAAGGACGAAATTTCTCCTCCCGGTTCGCCCGCGACAGCGGGGTGAAGGCGGTCTGCGGCAGGGAATCGAGGAACAGCCGGCCGTAGGTCTTGGCCAGCACCCGGGCGTCGAGCAGGGTGATCACGCCTCGGTCCGACGCCGAACGGATTAGCCGGCCCACGCCCTGACGGAACTTCATCAGGGCATCGGGTAAGGTGAGCTCCTGGAACGGGTTGCCGCCCTCCTCGCGCAGGTGGTCGCAGCGCGCCTCGGTCACCGGGTGGTCCGGCGGGTCAAAAGGCAGGCGCGTGATAATCACCTGCGCCAGCGCGTCGCCCGGGACATCGATCCCGGTCCAGAAACTGTCCGTGCCCAGCAGCACCGCGTTACCCGCGGCCCGCATCCGCCGGGTCAGCTCCGTGCGCGAGAGGTCCGCGCCCTGGCAGAGCAGCGGCCGCCCCTCCGCCTGCAGCACCGGCTCGAGGGCCTGGGCCACCGCCCGGAGGTCCGTGTAGCTGGTGAAGAGGACCAGCGAGCCGCCGCGCACCCGGGTGCAGCAGAACGCCACGTAATCGGCGAGAATGTCGAGAGCGAGGCGGGCGTCTTTCGCGGAGGGTAGGGGCACGTCCGCGGCCACGTATACCCGCATGTTCCGCGCGTAATCGAAGGGGGAGCGCACGAGTCCCGTGCGGGCGTCCCCCGCGCCCAACCGCTGGGCGAACGCCCCCACCTGGCCGCCCAAGGCGAGGGTGGCGCTCGTGCACACCACGGCCGTTCGCCGGCCGAATAGGTGCTGGCGCAGGGCCGGGGCGATCTCCAACGGCGCGCTCCGCAGGGTCACGATCGTCTGCTGCCTCCCGGACCGCTCCGCCCAGTAAACGTGCCCCGGCGCACCTAGGTTCAGCCATTCGCTGAGGCCGCCCTGGATGCCCTTCAGCCGCTGCCGCTGCTCCATCAGCTCGTCCCGGTCGCGTCCCTCCTCCATCCGGTCCGCGCGCTCCGCCAATAGCCGCTCCAGGGCCCCCAGCGGCCCCTCCAGCACCGGCGCCACCGGCTCCGGCTGGCGCAGGCGGACGACGCTCCGCGCCGCGAGCAGTGTGTCCGCGATCGAGGCGAAGAACTCCTCCGCCGCCGCGAGCGCGTCGACCACGAGCTGCGGCCCGGCCGGATCCCCGAGTCGCCGTAGGACCCCGCGGCGCGTCCGGGGATTATGGAGGTACTTCAGCGCCCGCTCCACGCTGTAACTGGAGAGGCTGAGGCCAAAGTGGTCGGTGGCGACCTCGGGCACGGTGTGCGCCTCATCCAGCACCACAAAGTCATCCGCCAGGAGCACCCCGCGGGCGTCGGCCGCCGCCCCCTGCGCCTGCGCGCCGCCTGCGTTGATCAGGGCGAAGAGGAGCGCGTGGTTCACGATGACCACGTTGGCCTGGCGGAGGCGCGCGCGGGCCTGCTGGTAAAAGCAGCGGTCCCCGTCGCAATGCTTGCGCGAGCAGGCCGAGGAATCCGCGCTCACCACGTCCCACACCTCCGCCCGGGGCGGCGGGCGCAGCTCGTGGCGCAGGCCCGTCCGGGTCTCCGTGGCCCACGCGGCGAGGCGCTGCAGCTCATCGTACTCGGCGTCGGCCAGGAGGGTCGCCCGCTCGGCCAGGGCGTGGGCCAGCCGCGTGGTGCAGAGGTAGTTGCCCTTGCCGACCAGTACCGTGGCCCGGAAGTCGGCGTAACGCTCCAGCTCCGGCGTGCCGCGGAAGAGCCGCCGGCACTTCGGCAGGTCGCTCTCCTCCAGCTGCTCCTGCAGGGCGATGGTGTGGGTCGAGACGATCAGCGGCCGCGACTGGTCGACGGCGTGGATGATTCCCGGCACGAGGTACGCGAGGGACTTGCCCACGCCCGTGCCCGCCTCGAACAGCAGCGGCTCGTCGTCGGCCAGGGCCCCGGCAACGGCCCGCGCCATCTCCTCCTGCTGCGGGCGGTGCTCCAGGCCGAGCGCCGCGCGCAACCACCCCTCCGCCGCGAAGGTGCGCGCCGCCAGCTCCGGCGCGAGGGCCGGCGGCGGCGGGCTGGAATCGGTGTCGTCGCGGAGGCCGATCATCGCGGGTCGGCAAGGAAGCCCCGGCCCGCCGCCGCCCGCAATTGAAATTGCCGCCCGCCGCCCGCCCCCGCACCGTGCCGCGATGAGCGAGCAACCGGGCGCGGGGGAGGACTGGATCGCTGACCTCGCCCGCTTCCTGCACGAAGAGCCGGGCGTCAACGCGGTCCGCATCGATCCCGCCTCGCGGCGGGTCTCGGTCGCCACCTGGGGCCGCGCCCCCGTCCCGGGGCTGGAGGAACGCCTCGCGGCCACGATCGCCGCCGTCACCGCCCGGGGCGCCGAAACCCCGGGGCCGGCCCCCGCCGGGTTCCGCCTCCGGCGCGAGGGCGGGATGACCGAGCTCGGCCGCCTCGCCGGGCCCACCGCCGAGAAACTCTGGCTCTGGCGCGAGATGGAATGGCCCGAGATCCGCGCCGAGCCCGCGCCCGAGGAACAGGAATGGAAGCTCCTCGCCCTGCTGGCCTCCCTCTGCGGCGCCGCCGGCCTCGCCGCCTCCGCCGCCAGCCATTTCCTGCCGGAATGGCCCTGGCTCGCCCGCGGGCTCTTCCTGGTCGCCCTCGTCGCCGGCGGCTGGGACGCCGCGATCGACACCTGGGAAACGCTCCGGAAGCGCGCGATCGACATCCATTTCCTGATGCTTGCGGTGGCGGCCGGCGCGGTCGCCATCGGCGCCTGGGGCGAGGCCGTGCTCCTCCTCTTCCTCTTCTCCGCCTCCGGCGCGATGGAGGGCTACGCCCTGCACCGCACCCAGCGCGAGGTCGGCTCTCTGCTCAAATCCGCCCCGAAACAGGCGACGCTGCTCGATGCCGACGGCCGCGAACGCGAGGTCCCGGTCGACGCGGTGCGCCCCGGTCAGCGCCTGCGCGTCCGCCCCGGGCAAGCCTTCGCGGCCGACGGCCGCGTGATCGCCGGGCGCAGCGCCTGCGACGAGTCCGCCCTCACCGGCGAGGCCAATCCCGTCCCCAAGGCCCCGGGCGACCACGTCTACAGCGGCACCCTCAACCTCTGGGGCCAGGTCGACTTCGACGTCACCCGGCTCCCGGCGGAAAGCACGCTTCAGCGCATCATCCGGCTCATCCAGACGGCCCAGAAGCTGAAGGCCCCCAGCGAACGCCTCACGGACCGCTTCGGCACCGGCTACACCTACCTGGTCATCGGCGGCTCCGGCCTGATGTTCCTCGTTTGGTGGCTGGGCTTCGGCCTGCCCGCGTTCGCCCCGGACGGCGAGACGCGCTCCGCCTTCTACCGGGCAATGACCCTGATGGTCGTCGCCAGCCCCTGCGCCCTCGTCCTCTCGATCCCCTCCGCCATCTTGGCCGCGATCGCCTGGGGCGCCCGCCACGGGGTGCTCTTCCGCGGGGGAGCGGCGATCGAACGGTTGGCCGACGTTGACGCCGTGGCCCTCGACAAGACGGGCACGCTCACGACCGGGGAACTCGCCGTGGCCGGTTGCGAAAGCTTCCCGCCCGGCCGCGAACGCGAGGTGCTGGAACTGGCCCACGCCCTCGAGGCCAAGTCCCATCACCCCATCGCGCGCGCCATCGTCCGCCACGCCCAAGCCGCCGGCATCCGCGAGTTGCCGGTCGAGGATTTCCGCTCGCTCACCGGCCAGGGACTACAGGGCCGGGTGGGGGAGTCCACCCTCCTGCTCGGCCGCCGGGAACTGCTCGAGGCCGGTCCGCTGGCCGCGTGGGCGCGCCAGCTCCCGCCCGCCGACGCCGACCTGAGCGAGGTCTGGGTGCTCGGCCGCGACCTAGTCGGCCGCATTTTGCTGCGGGACCAGATCCGCGCCGAATCCCGCCGCGTGCTCGCGGAACTCGGCCGGTCCGGGATCCGCACGGTGATGCTCACCGGGGATCGCCGCCACGCCGCGGAGGCGGTGGCGCGGGAACTCGGGGTCTCCGAAGTCCGCGCCGGCCTCAGCCCCGAGGACAAGGTCGCCGCGATCCAGTCCCTGCGCGCCGAGGGCCGCGTGGTCGCGATGGTCGGGGACGGGGTCAACGACGCCCCCAGCCTGGCCGCCGCGGACGTCAGCGTGGCGATGGGGGCGCGCGGCAGCGACGCGGCCCTCGAGCAGGCGGAGGTGATTCTGATGCACGACCGCATCGACAACTTCCTCGCGGCGGCGCGGCTCAGCCGCCGGGCGCGGGCGATCATCCGCCAGAACCTGGCCATCTCCCTCGGGGTGGTCCTCGTGATGGTCGTGGCCACCACCCTCGGGGCCGTGCCGCTGTCCATCGGGGTCGCGGCCCACGAGGGGAGCACGCTGGTCGTGTGCCTCAATTCCCTCCGTTTGCTCTTCGGGCGGGCCGGGTAACTCTTCCCCTCGCCAAGCCGTCCACGCCCGCAGGTCCCCGTTTCCCCTCCGCCGATGAAAGCCACGCTCGTCCCGCTGGTCCTGACCGCCGCCGGCCTTTTCCTGGCGGGGTGCACGCTGCCCTCCTCCCGCCGGGTCGTGCCCGCGGGGCAGGCGAACGTCCTGCAACGGAGCGATCTGGGCGTGGTCACCAGCGTGCGGGAGGTGAACATCGAGGGCCGGCGCACCGGCCTGGGCACCCTCGGCGGCGGGATGGTGGGGGCGGCCGCGGGCAGCGGGGGCCGGGGCGTGGGCGGCGCCTTGGTGCAGGCCTCCGCGGCGGTGGCTGGCGCGGTGGCCGGACAAGCCCTGGAGGAAGCGGCGACGCGCCAGCGGGCGCAGGAAATCACCGTGCGGCTGGAGGACGGCAGCACCGTGACGGTGGTGCAGGAGGCCTCGACGGGTCTGTTTATGGACGGCGACCGCGTGCGGGTGCTGCACGGCGGCGGCCAGGCCCGGGTGACGATGGCGGTGCCCTGAGGGTTCTTGCGGTCATTTTTACCGATGTCTTCTCCCATTCCCCCGGACCTGGGTCAGGTGGCGCTCGCCGTGCGGGATGTGGCGGTGGCGAAGCGGTTTTACGTGGAGGTGCTGGGCCTGCGGCCGCTTTTTGATGCGGGGCCCCGGCTTTCGTTCCTTGGCGTGGGCGCGGTCCGGCTGATGCTCACGGTGCCGGACGGGGCAGGGGAGGCGGGCCGCAACTCCGTGCTGTATTACCGGGTGGCGGGACTGGAGGACTACTATCGGCGCGTGGTGGCGGGTGGGGCGGTGCCGGAGCGGGAGCCTGGGTTGGCGGCGCGGTTGCCGGATCACGAGCTCTGGCTGGCCTTCGTCCGCGACCCCGAGGGCAACCTGGTGGGCCTGATGGAGGAACGACGCTAGGGCGCGGTCGACGGCGCCGGGCTCGGCATCGTCGCAGGGGCGTCCCCGGCGGAGGGGCCGCGCCGGCCGTTGTAGGCCGCGCGCAGCCGGCGGTCCGAGCTGCTCTCCGCCCGGCCGCAGGGACCGGGAGCCACCGCCTCGCTCCGCGCCCGGCGCGCCGCCCGCCCCGCCTGCCATTCCGCCCACGTCCAACGCGTCTGCATAGCGATTGCCCGGCTTTCCGGCGGGCCTCGGGTCCGCCCGCACCCACCTCCGCCGCGAGGTCGCGCAGGGGCTGTTCCACATCGTAATCGCGGCTGCCCGCCAGGGCGTACGCCTTCGGCCAGTCGAAATCCGCCCCCATCGCGACCGCGGCCACCGCCATCTTCCGCGCCACCGCCAGGGTGGACGCCTGGGGCGGGCGTTGCGCCTGGGCCACAAACACCCGCTCCACTAGCACGTCTTCCGCTGGCATCAGCCGGATCGGTCCCTCCGGGGTCTCCAGTTCCCGGAAGACCGGCCCCGGGGCCGTCTCGACCTCGCCGAGCAAGTCGATGAACACGTCCCCCAGCTTCCATTGCCGCCGGGTGCCGGTGGAGGTGGCCCCTAGGAACTGCATCACCTCGCGCTCAATGGCCGGCGGGATCGGCCGCTGGCCGGACCGCCGGCAGACGTCGATGTCGCCGGACACATATTGCCCCTCCGTGTAGAACTCCACCGCCGAGCCCCCGACCACCACGAGGTCCCAGCCCCGCTCGCGGAAAAGGCGGGTGAGCGTGCCGATCAGGCGGAGACGCTGCGCAAAAGGATCGTCGGCCATATCGAGGACCCCCCTGTAATGAGCCAAGCGCCCCGCGTGCGCAAGCCGCCCGGGGCTGCCGCTTGCCCGTCTGGTCCCCATCCTCAGGCCCACGGCCCCGCCGGCACTGCGGATTTGACCGGCCGGGGGTGGCCCGGCAGGGTGGGGCGCATGAGACTTTCCCCCGAGGCGGTGCAGGCCATCCGCGAGGAGGTCGCCCGGGCGGACCCGCAGGCGGAGGTCTGGCTCTTCGGCTCCCGGACCCGCGACGAGGCCAAGGGCGGGGACATCGACCTGCTGGTCGTCTCCGACCACCTCGCCTTCGCCGACGAGCTCCGGCTGCGCGCCGCCCTGCTCGACCGGATCGGCTGGCAACGGCTCGACCTGGTGGTGCGGCCACGGTCGCGGCTCGGGGAACCCTTCGCCGCCCTCGCGCTGGAATCGGGGATCCGCCTGTGACCTCGGAAGGCCAACGCCGCCTGCTGGACCAGGCCCTCGCCGAACTCGTGGCGGCGCGCCGGCACCTCGATTTCTCGGCGGCACGCGTCTGCGGCTTGCCCGCTGACCTGAAGGGCATCGCGGAAGTCGAGCTGGAGACCGCGGAAGCGTTCACGAGCCGGTTCGCGCGCACGGTCGACCTGCTCGTCAACCGGGTGCTGCGGACGCTCGATCGGGTGGAACTCAAGCCGCCGGGCACCCTGCTCGATCTGGTGCACGGGGCGGAGCAGCGCGGACTGGTGCCCTCCGCGGCCGTCCTCCGGGAGTTGAAGGACATCCGCAACGAGGTCGCGCACGATTACGCCGGCTCCCGCCTGCCGGAGCTCTTCGCCTTCTGCCGCGCCCGCAAACCGGAACTCGACCAGATCTGCGAGCGGGTGGCCGCCTACGCCGGCCGCCTGCCGCTTTAGCCGCCGGCTGCCGGCGCGGCGAAGTCCGCCTCCAGGCACACCAGGCACACGTCGTCCTCGAACTCGCTCCGGCCGCAGTGCGCCCGCACGCGCTCGAGGACCGTCGGGATCACCGCCCCCGCCGGCGCCGTCGCCAGGGTGTCCCGCAGCCGGTCCACGCCGAAGAATTCGCCCGCCGCGTTCGCCGCCTCAAACACCCCGTCGGTGTAGGCCAGCAGGGTGCTGTCGGCCGGAAAGGGCACCTCGTGGCGGCTGTACGCGAAATCCCCGAGCAGGCCGGCCGCCGGCTCCGGATCCTCGGGCGCCAGCCGCCGAATCGTCCCGCCCGCCCCCCGCAAGAGCGGCGGCGGATGCCCGGCGTTGCTGTACACCAGCGTCCCCAGGTCGAGGTCGATCACCCCGAAGAAGACGGTCGCGAACACCGGCTGGCCCGTCTGCTCGACGATCGGCATCAGGCTCCGGTTGATCTCCCGCAACACGTGCGGCGGCTCGCCCGCCCGCGGACCCATCTCCTCGACCACGCCGCGCAGGAGGGCCGTCAACAGCCCCGCTCGCACGCCGTGGCCCATCACATCGCACACCAGCAGCCCGCAGCGCCGCTCGCCGAGCTTCAGCAGGGTGAAGAAGTCCCCGCCCAGGGTCGTCGTCGGCAGGTAGCGGTGGCTGCAGCGCAGGGCGCTCGCCCCCGGGGTCCGCCCACCGGCGAAGAACGGGGGTGCCCGGTCCAGGAACGCCTCCTGCACCTGCCGCGCCATCACCAGGTCCGCCTCCATCTCCGCGCTCCGCCGCCGCAACTCCTCCTCGGCCCGCTTCCGCCGGGTGATGTCG
>Ga0172372_10010161_pt1 | contig 12104 bp, 14 predicted proteins | sample LakKiv5m_2_FD_114544 | JGI IMG/M metagenome (GOLD analysis project Ga0172372, IMG submission 114544) | Freshwater microbial communities from Kabuno Bay, South-Kivu, Congo - kab_092012_9.5m | ecosystem: Environmental > Aquatic > Freshwater > Lake | place: Democratic Republic of the Congo...
TACCTTTCATAATAACAATCTTGACAGTAAGCTGTATTATCTTGCTGACTTCTCATTATTACGTTTCTTCGACCTCGGCTATTTAAAAAATCACCACAAGAGTAGCAAACTGCAAATTGAACTGAGTCACTTAGACAAACATCATGGAATGCATAATTATCTCTACCATCAGACTTCTGCTCTGCATCATCTGAATGTACAAGTTCCTCGCAGATATGGCACATCATAAATTCATTACGGCAATCATCGCAAACAACTAAATTTTCATCATCACCAACATTTTCATCAATCTCTATATATATTCTGTCAATTTTATTTAAAAAATCATTTACTCTGCTTCGTCCATAGGTATCTTCAGCAACTGAACGACCAATGGTATTCATTTTTGATTTTATAAAATTATCCAAGCAGCTAATACATGGAAATTCAGTTTCCATTTCTTTAGAAACGCACTGCGTACAAATAGGTTGCTTTTCCCGGATTACTGATAGTGTAGCATCATCCAGATTTACAACTTCTTTTTTCTCGCCGCAGTTTTTACATTCATTTATGTTCATATTATGGTCCTATATTTTAAATGAAAACAACAAATAGATTAAAACATACAGTTTCAATGCTAATTGAAATATTAATTTATTGTGAATTATTGAGGGGCTTAATTAAATGTAATAAGAATCTATGTGCATTATAAGTTTGGCATAAGAAAGTATTGATGATGCGTCCGTATAAAGAAAGTGGCGCAATTATATGCTGAATAACATTGTAAATATATTATTTTTTCTTTTTTCATACACAGAGGGGGTTTATAAACAATGAATTATATCAAGCGATTAAATAATCTACAAGCATCTTTGAATAAGATTGGGAAATATAAGGCAAGCTCTTTAGTGGCTTCTGTTGTGCGAGATATCCAGAAGCTTGCAATGAAAGGCGAAAGGAGTGAGGATGATGATTTTTTTGATTTTGATTTGATTTCAGACCGAATCATTGAAAATGTTGTACGCACACTCGGCTTTGACTTGTATTATTTTAGGCATAAGCGCGCAGACGATAATTGGGCTATTATGGACAGCAGAGAAGGTAAAAATGGAGAAGTAGTATCAGTGTTTATTCATAAAGAGCCTAATGAAAATAAAATCATACTTGATGTGTATTTCAAGGGTAAGTATCATACTGGCGAGGTCTTTTCGATGGGTAAGAGTGTGAAGTTTGAAGAATCCGACCTGGGGTGGCTAGAAGAAGCCCTCGAAGGTATGGAGTTATTCGACTACTGGTCTCGCCCCGATAGCGCGACGTACTAACTTCCACGCTAGAACCCCCGCGTGTAATCGCTCAATCATCATCACCACATTTATTTTAGTTAGGCACAATGAGGGCCTTACCCTTAATGGTATTAAATTAATTTCATTTAAACATACTTTTGACAAAGCAGTACAACTATCATATACACTTGGTATTGCTTTGCAAAAGGTTATTATGTCTAAAAAACTTATCATCGTTGAAAGTCCGAATAAAATAAAGAAGATAAAAGAATGCGTTGGCAAAGATTTTGAAGTGCTTGCCAGCGTTGGCCATATTATGGACTTGGAAAAGAAGAAGCTCGGGTTTGATCTAGAAACATTCGAACCACGATATGTTGTCTCCGAAGACAAAAAAGATGTAGTGAAAAAGTTAAAGGCAGCAGCAAGTGATGCCGAAGAAATCTACGTATGCACAGACGCAGATAGAGAAGGTGAAAATATAGCTTATAACATATTGTCCATTGTTGAACAAAAAAACAAGAAAATTTATCGAGCTATATTTAAAGAGCTAACCAAAAAAGATATTATGTCTGGATTAAAAAACCCAATTGGTTTTAATGAGCAAAAAAACCAAGCACAACAAGCTCGAAGAATTACAGACCGATTGGTTGGATTCAAAGTATCGCCAATGTTATGGTTTCGCGGCGGAATGAAGGGCGTGTCCGCAGGTAGAGTTCAAAGTGCAGCGCTCAAAATGATTGTGGAACGAGAAAGGGAAATTAGAGCGTTTAAAAAAGAAGAATATTGGTCAGTTCAAGCTAAATTTGACAATGGTCTTGTTGCCGAACTATCCTCAGTTAATAATAACAAAGCAAGGTTATCTACAGAACCCGAAGTGGATAATCTGCTATCCGATCTTAAAAAATCAAATTTTCAAGTTATTGAATATAAGAATAGGAAAAGAACAAGAGAGCCATATCCTCCATTTATTACGTCCACATTGCAAATGGAAGCCAGTTCTAAATACGGTTGGTCTTCGAAAAGGACTATGGACGCAGCACAAAGTCTTTTCGGCAGCGGGCTAATTACATATCATAGAACGGATTCTGAAAGAATTGAACCTGATAAGCTAAATCATGTTCGTGATTTAATCAAGAATAAGTTTGGCGAAGAATATCTTTCTGAGTCACCAAGGCAATTTCTGGCAAAAGATAGCTCACAGGATGCCCATGAGTGCATCAGGCCAACATTTGAAGACGAACCTGCCTCGCTAGGCTTGGATGAGAAAAAGTTATTAAGATTGATTGAGAATCGATTTTTTGCGTCACAAATGGCTAATGCAGAATATGATCAAGCTGCGGTTAAAATATCTGGAAAATCGGGAGATACTTATGAACTGAAAGCATCAGGCTCAGTTCTGACCTTTGATGGGTTTATTAAGGTCTATGGTTCCGATGCAAAAGACAATTTACTGCCAAAAATAAGTAATGGCGATACATTATCCCTTTCTGATTTGCTAAAAAACCAACACTTCACCAAGCCACCTGCGCGTTTTAATGACGCATCAATGGTTGCCTTGCTTGAGTCGGAAGGTATCGGCCGCCCAAGCACATTTGCCTCTATTCCGGAAACATTATTGGATCGCGGATATATAGAAAGAGAATCTAAAAACTCATTTAGAGCAACAGAACTTGGTGTGATGGTTTCTGATTATCTGGTATCTCACTTCCCGGACCTGGTAAATGCAAAATTTACAGCAAACATGGAGATGAACCTAGACCTTATAGCAAATGGGAAAGCTGTAAAGAATGACATTCTGCAAGAGTTTTTAAACAAGCTACTTGCGGATATTGAAATGGCCAAAAACTCGGGCTCGGACGAATTTCTGAAAACAGGAATAAATTGCAAAAAATGCGATGGTCAAATGCTCAAAAAGGCATCTGATAGGACGGTTTTTCTTGGCTGCAGCAATCATCCCCAATGCGGATATACTCTAAATTATGGCAACGACGGAGAACTTATCGAAAAGGAAGTGGAAACTGGTCTGCCATGTCCAGATTGCGGCAATGTTCTCCTGAAAAAGAATGGGGCCTACGGAGCTTATTTTAGCTGCTCTTCGGGGAAGGATATATGTAGTTTTACGGCGTCTGTCGGCGAAGATGGTAATCCGGTAAGAAAAGTAAAAGCCCAGGCCACAGAACACAAATGCCCAAACTGTAAGGAGGGTTATTTTGTAAGGCGAACCGGAAAACAAAAAGATTTCTATGGCTGTAATAAATTTCCAAAGTGTAAAACCATAATGAATATAGGTGATGATGGAAATCCAGTACAAACAAAAACATCAAAATCCGGTGCAACAAAAAAATATGAAGAAACCGGAAAGGACTGTCCAAAATGTAAAACAGGAAAGGTTGTTATAAAGTCTAGTAAGTTTGGTAAGTTTCTCTCTTGCACCGAATATTCCTCCGGCTGCAAGTATACTGGTAAAATTGAAAAGTGAGGTAAGAATGAGAGAGTCCAATTTAGAAATTGAATTTAAGTTTAATGCAAAAAGCATCACGAAGAGACAATTTCACTCCAAAATAGAATCTGTTTTATTTCAACAAATTAATCCATTTTTGGCAATATCCTGCGACGATTATTATGTTAAAAGTGGCGTGGATGGCTTTCTGAGACATAGAAAGGGCGGAAACACCCATGAGCTAACTCTAAAGCTAAAAAGAAGTGAAAATACCATCAGAAAGGAAGTAAATATTGACTTGGCGGATAACGATGACCAAAACATTGTAGAGTTTTTAATACTCTCTGGTTATCGCAAAAAGTTTTCAATCTTTAAAGAGGCATGGGTTTATAATCTAGAAGATTGCGATCTATCTTATTACACTCTCTCCGATGGTAGGAGTTATATAGAGATAGAGGCAACAAAATATAATACAGAGGCAGAGGGGGTACGAATAATTGAGCAGTGGGCTAACTTGCTGGGGCTTGCATCAGATAGCAAAGAGTCTCGTTCATTATTTGAAATATTCTCAGACGAGCAAGATTGTAATAATACTTGTGATTCATGTGATTGCAAGTAGGAGATAGTGTCCGAGATTTTTTTATTTTTTGAGGAAAAAATAGAAAGTGCTTTAAAGAATCAGAAAAAATACCTACCAGAAGATATAAGAATGTATGTCTTGCATCTTCTTAGTAACAGTGTATCTGACCCTCTTATCTTGAACAACAAGAGGGTGTATCTTTTTGATCTATATCAAGACACATTAATCGGAAGCAATACCGAAAAAGAAAATAAGCTAAAGAGACTAGGTGACCATACGATAACAATCGTTGGATGCTTCCCTGCAAGCGTGTTTAATACGTCCACAGGCATTGATTACTATATAACCATGGGCCGCGCCGCATACACCTCCGCTAGAGGCATTAGCGACAAAGAAATATACCAAAAGGCTTATATTTATTACTTAGACATAATATCCATTCTTCATGAGGTATCCGACTCTTGTTCTTATTTTGATTAAAGAGACATGTATAAGATATATGATGCATGGCGAGCAACTAACAGCATCCCTCTTGGGAATTTTTTAATAAAAAATGGAGTATCCGTTGTTGGATGTACTTCCTGAAAATCATAGCTATAAAGATATAAATTGGCTAGAAGATTTTGTAAATATATTGCATGAATTATTTCCGCTGAAAAAGCTTGCAAAATTTTCAGAGTTTAAGGATTATATCGATTCTGCAATAAAGCTCTCTCCTATATCCAGGGGCAGACCAAAGAATGCATTGAGATTTTTTGTGGCCCTAGAGGCGAATGATTATATAGAAGTCGAAATCATTACGTTATATCAAAGAGGTGAGTTGTTTTTTGATATAACAGCATTCTATATTTATCAAGATGACCACACAACCTCTTACTTCAAAACAGTTATGCCGCACATTGCTCATGTGTCATCAAAGATGATACACTCTGCATCATTTTTCTATGTTAAAAACGACAATACGACGTTTATTAAAATTATAAATAGCGAGATATATTCATCCAAAGTGCTATGGAGAACTATGATATCTTATCCAAATTATCTACCATCACTTTAAGTATTTTTTTGCCATAGGAAGGAAAACTATTTTATTTGAAAAATAAATCTAGCAAACAAATAAAACGCCCTATGGATAATCATGATAAGACAAGCCGCATCAGTTATTATAATAGGAAAGAGGAACGATAAAGTTCTTGTTTTGAAGAGAAGTTCTCTTGCAAAAAACTTTAATGGATTTTGGAACTTTCCCGGTGGCTCAATCGAACAGGAAGAAGAACCTATTAATGCCGCAAGACGAGAGGTCCTTGAGGAGACATCGCTAACTGTAGATGCAAAACATCTGCTAAAGTTAAGTGAACATTTCTGGGACGAACAAAATCTATTAGTTCATCATTATATTGCCTTGAAATATTCCGGAGACCTTTTATTAAACAATGAAAGTCTAGATTTTAAGTGGATTTGTCCGGATAAAATAGGCTTAATAAATTTTTTACCGATACCAGGCGATCTAATTACTAAAGTAAAAAAAACAATGAACAGCTATTAACCCCTCAATGTTTTGTTTTCGATATTAAAACTTTCGCTAAAGGTTTTTGTTTTTTTATCCGCCATATATGCTGCCCAACTATTAGGCTTTACTTCACATGTATATCCTTGAGCGAGAACCATTGAAACTAGCTCCGATGAATAAGCAGCCGTCTTTGATCGTTTGGTTGTTCCAACATCCAAATGTATTTCAATCGGTGATTTTACAAAATCATCAATTTCAAGAGCAGTCTCTAGACTCTTGTATGTCTCTAAAAGAATTCTCGCCCGGATTGTTTTATAAGTGGTTGTATCATGATTTTCTTTTGTATAAAAAATTTTAGAGCCACCACCACCAAACTTATGAGCGCAAATACAAGTGACCAAACAAATTTTATTCAAAAAAACATGCGAGTCTGAGCCTATATAAAATGAATACCCTTCTTTATCATACCTTCTAAGCTCATTCGCCAACTGTTCAAATGAATATTCATTTGATGAGTAGTCAAAAATCTTTGCATCAACGAACATTGTTTACTTTCCTTTCTAAAAATCTAAGAATAACTTATAGATTAATATTAATGCATTTCCGGGGTCAATATGTTTGAAGTAGAAGTTTTTGCAATTCATTACACATTAAACCTGGTATATCAAACTGCACATTGGTTGTCAAAAGGAAATCAATCCTACTCTGACCATCTTTTATACGAAAGATTATATAATGAAGTGTCTGGTACATTAGACAAGATTGCGGAAAAATGGATTCCAACATTTGGAGAAGATTCGATTAATCCTTCTGAAGTTACTCGTATATCTGCGGAACACCTATCCTCTTTCAAGGATGCAAAACCGACCCCTGATAACTTAGCTAAAATTGCCATACAATTTCAAAAAGAAGCGCTAAAGCTAACCACAGAATTATATATGAAAAAGAAAAACGAAGATATATCACTTGGTATGGATGATTTCCTTATGTCATTATGTAATGATCATGAACACAGATTATATCTTTTAAACCAAAGAGTAAAATAAAGATACGGGAATATTATGTTAGATAGAATATTTAAACTTGCAAATTTACTTGATTCCAAAGGGTTTATTGAACAAGCAAATCAGCTAGACAACTTTGGGTTCCATATATTAACAAGACTTGCCTTTAAGTTTGATGATGGCTCCAAGAAGAAACAGGATTTGAAAGATTTAGATTCAAGGCTAGAAAAGATAGAGCAAAACATAAGAGAAAAAATCGTTATGGATATGATGTCTGGACAAAGAGATGTTGATCCTGAACGATTTCCCGATATTTTTATGCAAAATTCCCCAATAAATCTTCCGATTAATGATGATGTGGAGCTAAGCAAAGAAGAAGAACGCGAAATGCAAGATAAAATAAAAGAGATAATACAGGAAGTTGTATCGGAGCAAGTTCCGGAATCTACCGACAAAGAGGAACTTCCTGTGGATAGTCATAGTCCTACGGAAACAGAAGGGCGAATTGAAGAAAAGGAGGAAACAACTAACGTACAGCCTGCCATAGTCGAAAAACCATCCCCCAAAAAACGTGGAAGGCCAAAGGCAAAACCCCAAGAAAAAGCAAAAGAAGAGGCAAAACAAACCGCCAATCCTGCGCCAAAAGAAGAGCCCCCTTCCGAATCGAAAAAAGAAACTCCTTTGGGACAAAAAAAAGATGAGCCTCAAAAAACTGATAAAAAAGATGATTCTCGGAAACGAACAGATGCATTAACACCAATAGTTCGGTTCTTTTCCATCACCGAGAGAACACTTGAATCATTATTCGATAAAACGAATGATGATACCGATGAGTTATCTTATCGAAATAGATTGCTTAAATCATTTAAATCTATTGAAAACGATGTTGATACCCTACTGCGCAGTTTGTTAAAACTAAAAGGAGGGAAAAGGCAGTACGGATTCGAACCAGAAGAGGTAGCAGATTTATTGCAGGATATAACTTTGTCTGGCAAAGATTTAGATGTTAACGACGATGCCCGGATAAAAGATTTTATTGATGCTATTATCTCCGCAGAAAGCGGAATAAGTGATGCAATTGGTGCGAAAAGTAAATATTCCATATCCGTCTCTAAGTCCATGTCCAAGATAAAGGAGGCATTAAAAGCAATAAAAAGCTCAAAGCCTTCGGGCGATAAAAAAGAAGAAAAACAAACTCCGGCAAAAAAGAAAGATGTTGCACCCAAAGCAACCACCGAAACAAAAAAGGAAGAACCTAAAGAGGAAGTAAAGGTCGAAAAAACTGAACCAGGGGAGTCACCAATAGAACCAGAAAAACCTGCCCCAATGAGCAAGGAAGAGCGAGCAAAGCAATTGGCCATTCAGACGATTAACAGATTCGCAATAACATATATACAGGGCAACTCTCCAAATCCATTGCTTGGTGAGAAAATAAAATCTCATATTTTAGAGAATCAAGGGATCAAAGATTCAATTATAGATGTGCAAAAACTATTAAATCTTGCCAGAAAAAATCAAGAATCAGGCAAGATTGATAAGGGTATGTTCTACAATAAAATCTTAAGCATTTCAAAGAAGATGAAAGATGGCATAGAGGAAAGATCTGATACCCAAATAGGAAGTAGTGGAGTTTTCGTTGATGCATTAGAACAATTAGATGAAATAATGTCTGATTTTATAAATAATGCAAAACAAACACTATCAGCAAAAACGGAACTTGACATGGGTAAATTAATAAAGGTATTAGATGGCTTTTTCAACGTAACTATAAAATCTAAATTACCATAGTAAAATGGTTGAATGAAACCTGAGATAACAGCAAGAGATATCCACTCGCATATTGTTGGCCGTTATGGCTCAAAAGACATTGAAGATTATAATCTTTTTTTAAGAATCATAGACATACTTAACTTATGCGATGAATTAGACGATAGAAGGTTTACAAGAAAAGATGATGGAGCCGTAAACTCTAAATTTACATCGAAATGCAAAGTTATACAAAAATTTCCGGTAATAAATAACGTAAATATTTATAAAAAAAATGATGAGATGAAGTTCTTTATTGAAATCTTCTTTTCGGAAGAGCTTTTGCTAGCATTATCCATAGTTCAACAGGAAAAACTATCGATAAATGCTTCGTGGGTAAGAATGTTTAGTAATTCAGTATCCGGAATTGAAAACTTTATACCTGATAAAGAATTTAACTTATTAGACGAAAAAATCAAATTGTTTTTAATAAAAAACATGGCTGTTTTAACTGGTGATATTAAAATTTACTGATTATTTTTAATGATCATGTTTAAATTAATTAATTGCGAATAATTTTTAATTAAAAATATTCATGATTTTCAGTTTAAAATTTTAGATTAAAAAAGTCAACAAGAACTAGGTTCGGATATGAAACGTCGGCGTCATTATGAAATAATGAAATGTTCTTTAAGTAAAAAAATCTCTCTTTTTTGTTTAGCACATCTAGATTATTAGTGTTAAAAAAAACCTCAAACCTGCTCTGATTTATGTTGTATCCATTCCGTGGAACATAAAGATTTATCTTGTCCCACGGATTATCTTTATCTACCCTTGGCACCAGGGGTAATAAGATTCCCTTATATGAGAAGTAAAAGCAATTTACGTATCCTGTGGCTTTTAGGTGTTTCAAAAAAGCTTCCTCAAAGTCGACCATATTACTTCTGATTGTTATGAACCCAAAAGATTTACCCCGATGATTATTTAGGAAAAGAATAAAGAATTCGTTATTTATATGAGACTTCATTTTTTTTATCAAGGAATTCATTCGCTGGCCTTATTATTATGATTCTTTATCATACCATCAACAAGTATAATATCAAATTATACAACAAATCAAACTTGGGCAAATAATGAATGATATTTTCGGGATAAAGGTAAGGGATAAAAAAGCCACGTATGAAAAGATGTTGATGGAGGCTGATGGCGATTTTCTTTACTATATTCTGAGCCGAAAGGATTTTAACTTACAATTCAAAGATGTACTCTTTGAAAGATTTATAAAAGAAATAGAAGGCTTAGATCATAGTTCCGCTGACACAGTATCACACATTATAATGGGAATCAGGAGTGAATATTTTAACAAGATTTTTGATCAAACAAATTGCGAAAAAGCATTGAAAGAATGTGTGTTGCGATTGAAAAACTTAGAAGAAATATTGGCAAATAAAATTAATAATCAGAATATTTACGAATACTTGACAACAAATAATTATAGAGGAATAGAGAAGGCTGTATTTCTAAGGAAAACCAACCTTATAGAACATGACTACGTCAATGCTGATATCGAGGAGCTGTGCCTAAAAATACATGAGGTTATATATTTCATAAGAAGCATAATTACTTACGGAGATTGTACGCACAATCAAATAATGTATGTCGTAAATAGCTTTATTCATGCCAGTTTTTTTATGGAAATAATACTAGAGTATTCATTTTCGTCAAGAAGAAACGTATCAAAAACGTATTTTGAATATTACTTGGATAATCTTTGTCTTGTCAAAGAGGCTCAAAGCAAATCTGACAAGGTTAATATCTGTCCAATATTTGCAATCGGTGAAATGATTAATTATTCGCAAGACCTACCAAAAGAGTGTATTTTAAAAGCGAGTCACGTTCTTTTTAATGAATCGCACGGCTTTATTGCACAGTCTAAATACTACAGCAGATCTGAGGTGATAGTAAGCATTTATGCCCACAAATCATTCGATAAAGATATACATAATATTATATTCGGTTATGATCCTATTGAAAGCGTCTTTGCGATGTTTTATAAATATGCTGGCTGCTTTAGGTCGGAGAACTATCCGGACGTGAATCTTGTATTAGATTGCATTGACGCAATTTCGTATATAGATATAAATAACTTAATGGACTCAAGCCATGAAAGATACTCCGAATTCCTTGGTATCAAAGACGAGATAAGGGCGTTTTTGGATAAAAACATTAGTGTTTTGACGGAATCAGATTATCTTAGATTACTAAAAAATATGTTTTAAAAAACTATATCGTATATATCAGCAATATCAAAATAATAATATTCAAACCCATTGGTGCTTACTTGTTTTATTATTGATATATTCATAATTATAAATCTCTGCCAAGATTCATCCAAATTATAAAAGTTATAATAATAAGGAATCACTTCATCATCACTCCTTACCGGGTTGCATGGCAGAATACAAAAGCGAATGTTTGTCTCTGTTATAGTAGTGAACTTTACTATTTCAAAGAAAAAGTTATTTATCCTTACAAACACAAATATGTAATCAAAGCTTAATATTGATAACAATGATTCATATGTTGGTTTATAGAAGCTATTATCTTTTTCAATATGCATATCCATAGAAACAAGATAATGAACATGGTCCCGTATGTCCATTAAAAAACCAAGTTGTTAAAATCATTTATATCAATAGAAAAATGCTTTACGTCTGCTTGAAGATGTTGTATTTGTAACACACCAAGGTTTTTTAAAAAAAATTTATTTAAATGCTGTACTGACTCTTCGGTCCTTGTTTTTTCATCATATCTCAATAAAAATTCATTACACGGTATCTCGTTAAAATAAACGGGGATATATATCTCTATATCTGGAATTATAGAATAGCACATCAATGTAAATGGAATTTTTGATATTTCAAAATCAATAAACCCACCTTCTTCCAGGTTGTATTGTTCCAGCGAAACTAAGGAATGGTGTGGATTTCCATAAATATCAACATATCCATAGCCAATAACATCATCTGCCTTTTTAATTATATTCCAGATATCACTAGGCGTTACTGACATCAAAAGTCTTCATCTTCTACTTTGAATTCTTCTATGAACTCCTCTATGTAGTTAGCTTCCGGTATGTTAAAATGCGCTTCATCAATAACATAATCCATGTAAACCTGATCTAATTGGTAAATAAGTTTTTTTGTATCATTTACACTTAACTCGACCCAACCGTCTGTATTCTTAAAAAATATAGATTTTATTGCCAGAGGGGATATCGGGCCATTAACACCAAATTTTCCAAAGTGCTTACTATATGTCGTCGATTTACCGGAAATTTCTACTTTTTTATTTGGAGGACGAACATTTCTCGCTCCCAACTCTTCCCAGTCAAACCCATGTATGTCTAGCATTCTTTTTTCCGACATATTGTCAATATCCCAATCCGGAATAATCAAATCTTTTATGGCTGCCGAGGATATTTTAATTACTATGGGTCTGCTGTTTGTATTTGAGCCTGCAGTATAAGCATAATATTCTGCTATACTTTTTTCTGAATCAA
>Ga0172372_10010162_pt1 | contig 12103 bp, 10 predicted proteins | sample LakKiv5m_2_FD_114544 | JGI IMG/M metagenome (GOLD analysis project Ga0172372, IMG submission 114544) | Freshwater microbial communities from Kabuno Bay, South-Kivu, Congo - kab_092012_9.5m | ecosystem: Environmental > Aquatic > Freshwater > Lake | place: Democratic Republic of the Congo...
ACGTGCGACTCCTCCTCGCGCAGGTAGACCTGCACCGGATCGTCCGGCACGGAGGCGCCATCGACCTCCTCGAGTTGCCATTGCCCGCGGGCCTCGTCGAGGGAGGCCCCGAAGGGAACCCCGGCAAACGACCTGCTGCGGTCCGGGAAAGAGCCGGCGGCGGACTGTCCCGCAACCGGACCAGCCGCCACGGGCAGAAGCAGGATGGCCAGAAGGACCGGGGCGCGCATCAGGAGAGCTTGGCGTGCGAACCGTCGCAGAAAGGCGCGGTCGACGTGTGCTTGCAGAGGCACCACGCGACTTTTTTCTTTTCCGCAATTTCCACCTTGAGCGGTTTGAAGCCCTTGTCCTTGTGGGCGCCGTCGCAGAACGGTTGGGTGGCGGAGAATCCGCAGGAGCACCACCAATAGGTGCCCGGTTCCATTTCCATCACCTCGGGGGATTTCGCGCAGACTTTGGGAGAGGTCATGGCCGTCATCATGCACGAACGCGGGGCGACTTGGCCAGACGGAAGGCGCGCCGCGCCATCCGGGCTCGGCGGACATGGTCCGCTGTCCGTCAAAACTCGATCACGTAGAAGCGCCCCTGGCTGACGGCCGCCGCTTCCTCGACGGTCATCCAGCGTTCCTCGAAGCCCGGACCGTAGGAATCGGAGATGGCCAGTTCGCCGGTCGCCTCGTTGTAACCCGTGATCATGCAGAGATGCGCGGCCTCGGGATCCTTGCGCCAGTGCTTGGCCGCGGTGCGCGCCGTCTCCAGCGAGGCCGACCAGGCCGCGGGGTCGGTCATGGCCCGGCGCGGCGCCAGACGTTCATTCACGGCGCGGTTGAAATCCGGTGTGCTGAACATGCCCCACATGACCGGCAGTCCGCGGTCGATGAATTTGGCCACCGCGGCTGGCGCCAGTTTGAGGGCAGGACTGTCGAGTCGCCGCCCCGCGCGCGTCACAGCGTCGCGCGCACCCCACATGATGTCCTCCCCGGAGGTGCCGCCGCCGGCCCCGGTGTTCCCCGCCATGGCCAGGACATACATGTCCGCCGGCACGCCCATCCAACGCATGGCCCGCTCCCACGTGGCCGGCACGCAGTAGCCTTTCGGACCCTGGTCGACCATGGGCAGGTCGGACAGGATGACATCGCCGTTGGGGCGACGCTCCACGCCCGCGGCGGCGCGCGCACGGATGACGTCGTCGGCCAATTTCGATTTGCCGCCGCCGTCCGCCGAGGCGGACGGCAGGACGCGCAGTGTGACGTATTCGCCGCGCGGAGCGGAAAGGAGGAAGGCATGCCCGCGCCAATCCCAGCGCTGCACGGTTTCGCGCGTCCGGCTGCCTTGCCCGAAACGCGCGGTGACCGGTTCGCCGAAAAGCGCCCCGAGGGCCCCGGCCAGAGTATTCTCGTCCTCCTCGATGGCTTTGCGGTTCCCCCGCAGTTCCGCGCGCCGCTGGCGCAGGTCGCGCTGGTCCGTCAACCCGGCCGCCCCGGCGACGGCATCGCCCTTGTTGGCGAAGACAAACGAAAGAGCGGAGGTGCTCCCGTTCTCCCCGTAGAGGACCTGCGAGTAAGGACGCGCCCCGAGGAAACGTGCGTCCGCGCCGGGGTAGATCCGGTAACTCGAGTCGAGCGAGGTCGCGGACTCCCGAGGCCAACAGAGCCGCTGCGCCACCGCGTCCGCATCGTCATCCCACAGATTGTCGTCCGCAAAGAGCGGTGCGCCGCAGGCGGTGTTGATGTCCGCGAAATCCGGTCCGGCCGCCGCGGCCGTCGACGCCAGAAGGAGAACGGCGCAGACCGGGCGCGGGATCATGGCTCGGGCGCTATTTCCTCGACTCCGGGTTGAGCGACTTCAATTCCGGCGGCACGAAGATCCCGTCCTTGCGGACCAGCTTGCCGTCGAACCAGACCTCGCCACCGCCGTAATCGGCGCGTTGGATGCAAACCATGTCCCAGTGGACCTGGCTGCGGTTGCCGTTGCCGCCGACTTCGTAGGCTTGGCCGGGGGTGAAGTGGAAAGACCCCGCGATCTTTTCGTCGAAGAGGATATCGCGGATGGGGTGCAGGATGTGCGGATTGAAGCCGAGCGAGAATTCACCGATGTAGCGGGCACCGGCGTCGGCATCGAGAATCGCGTTGAGCCTGGCTGTCTGGCGTCCGCCTTCCGCGCGGACGATGCGACCCTGCTTGAACTCGAGGGCGACATCCTCGAAAGCGGTGCCGTGGTAGATGCTGGGCACATTGAAATGCACGCGGCCCTCGACGCTGCGTTTGACCGGCGCGGTGAAAACCTCGCCGTCGGGAATGTTGCGGTCGCCTCCGCAGATGACCGAGCCGATGCCCTTGATGCTGAAGCGCAGGTCGGTATCCGGACCCTTGATATGCACGTCATCGGTCGCATCCATCAGCGCCTTGAGCGCCTCCATCCCCTTGCGCAGTTTGCCGTAGTCGACCGTGCAGACGCGGAAGTAGTAATCCTCGAAGGCCTCCGTGCTCATGCGGGCCTGCTGGGCCATGGACGGCGTGGGCCAGCGCAAGACAACCCAGCGTGTTTTGTTGATGCGGTGGTTCATGACCGGACGCATCGTCGCGGCGATCATTTTCATGTTCTCCGCGGGCACATCGCTCATTTCGGTGACATTGTCGCTGCCGCGGATGGCGATATAAGCGTCCATTTTTTTAATCCGCGCCATTTCCACCTCGGCGGCGACGGCGATCTGGTCCTTCGTGGCATGCAGCGCCATTTCGCGGGCCACGCGGCCGTGCTGGAGTTGGACGAACGGCAGCGCCTTGGCTTTGCGGATGGCGCGGACCAGCGCGATGACCATGCCGTCGGGCACGTCGGAGACCTCGACGAGGACTTTGTCGCCGGGTTGGAGGGCGGTGGAATGTCTGGTCAGAACCCCGGCCAGCTGGTCGTAACGCGCATCGGTCATGCGCCACATATGCCCCAGCCCGCGCGCCCGGGCAACGCAGGACTAGCGGACTTTTTCCATCGAGGAGACGGGAACGCGGTAGAGTTGGCCGTTCTCGTTGGCAATGACCACCGAATCATTCCCGTCGAAGGCGACCGCCTCGGCCTGCCAGGCGAAGACCGGAGTCCAGCGCATGCCGCGGCGAAAAATGCTGCCGGAAACGGGGTCGAATTCGAAGACCCAGAGCGAGGTGTAGGTCAGGACCGCCACCAGTTTGCCGTCCGGCGAGACGTCCGCGGCGGTGACCATGCCGCCGATTTCGAAAGAATCGACCAGCCGGAGCGGGTTCGATTTCTTGGTCGATTCGCCCTCGAGCCGGTAAAGCCGCGTGCGCTTGTCGCTGCGGTGTTTGGTCAGGAGGAAAATGCGGTCCCCGGCGCAAAACACCGCTTCGCAGTCGTAATCGGGCGAAGGTTCCCGCTGGTCCTCGTAGTGCACCCGGAGGGTGCGATCCGGGCGGACGACCGTGGCGCCGGGACGCGGTTCCTTGACGAGATGGAGCATGAGTTGCTGGCGGCGTCCACTGTTGTTGCCGACGTCGGCGATGATGAGATTGCCCTTGCCGTCGAGCGCAAGGTCTTCCCAATCGTAGTTCCGCACGCCGTCGATGCGCACCGGACCGGACCAACCCCGGGCCAGCCGACCATCGGCGGTCACGGGTGCAATCGCGGACGCGTTGCCCGAGTCGCCCAGCGCCCAGAAAATGTTCTCATAGCGGAGGCTTTGCACCAAGCCGGAGCATTCGTTGACGAGCGACGGGTCGATTTTGCCGACCGGTTGGAGAAAACGGAACGCCTGCCAGGGGAATTGTGCGAGCACCGGGAAGGTCATAAGGAATTGCGAGGCCAAGACCAGCACGGGCAGCCGGCAAGAAACCGCAGAGAGCACAGAGACCGGAAGGGGAAATTCCCTTCTCTGCCCTCCGTGTCCTCTGCGGTTTTTGTCCATCAATGGTCCGATGGACCGCTCAATACGACTTGGCGAACACAACGCGGCGGGCGCTGGGTTGGCCGCTGAAAGGATCGACACCGGGTTCCGCGGCGCCATCGCGCGGGATGCAGCGGATGGTGACCTTGAGCTCCTCTTTGATTTTTTCCTCCGTCTCGCGCGTGCCGTCCCAATGGGCCAGGGCGAAGCCGCCGTGGATTTCCGGCTGCGCGGCGTTCCGAGGCGTGAAGAAGGCGCGGAATTCGTCCGCGGAATCGATCTTCCGCGTGTGTTCGTCGCGGAATTTCGCGGCGTGTTCGAGCAATCCGGACTGGATCGATTCGAGCAGGGCGCCCGCCCCCGCGACAAAGTCCGCCACGGCGGGAAACTCCTTGTCCTTCACCCCGCGGTCGCGGCGGCTCACGGCCACCGATCCTTTTTCGATGTCACGCGGACCGATTTCGACGCGGACCGGCACGCCTTTTTTGATCCACTCCCAATTTTTCGTCCCGCCCCCGGCATCGCGGCGGTCGATTTCGACGCGGACCGGTTCGCCGAAGGCGGTTTGCGCGCGCAACTGCGCGGCGAGTTTTTCGGCCGCCTCGAGCACGGCGGCGCGGGATTCCTCCTTGGCCAGCACGGGGAGTATGACAATCTGCGAGGGCGCGACACGCGGCGGCAGCACGAGGCCGTCGTCGTCCGAGTGCGCCATGATGAGCGTGCCGATGAGGCGCGTGCTGACACCCCAGCTGGTCGTCCAGGCCAACTGACGACTCCCGTCGCGCGCGGCGAATTCGACGCCGGCGGCGCGGGAGAAGTTTTGTCCGAGAAAATGCGAGGTGCCCGCCTGGATGGCCTTGCGGTCCTGGACCATGGCTTCGATGCACAGCGTGCTCACGGCCCCCGGGAAGCGTTCGCTTTCGGACTTCTCGCCGGTAAAGACCGGCAACGCGAGATGCTCGCGGGCGAATTTCTCATAAACGCCGAGCATTTGGTCCGTCTCGGCGACGGCCTCTTCCATCGTCTCGTGCGCGGTGTGGCCCTCCTGCCAGAGGAATTCCGCAGTGCGCAGGAAAAGGCGCGGACGCATTTCCCAGCGCACGACATTGGCCCACTGGTTGATCAGCAGGGGCAGGTCGCGGTAGCTCTGCACCCAGCGGGCATAAGCCGCGCCGATGATGGTCTCGGAGGTCGGGCGGACAATGAGCGGTTCGTTCAATTCGCCGGCCGGCACCAGTTTGCCGTCCTTCTCCTCCAGCCGGTGGTGCGTGACCACGGCGCATTCCTTGGCGAAGCCCTCGACGTGTTCGGCTTCTTTTTCGAGGAAGCTAAGCGGGATGAAGAGCGGGAAGTAGGCGTTGACGTGGCCCGTGGCCTTGAACATGGCGTCGAGTTGTCGCTGCATGTTCTCCCAGATCCCCCACCCCCACGGCTTGATGATCATGCAACCGCGCACGTCGGAATTCTCCGCGAGGTCGGCGGCTTTGATGACCTGCTGATACCACTCGGGGAAGTTGTCCGCCCGGGACGGCGTGATGGCGGTTTGGTTGCTCATGGAAAGAGGCGCACCCTAGCGGGTCCGCAGGCCGGCGAGAAACCTTTTGAAGAATTCGACGCCGGCCTCGAGGTCGTCCACCGAGATGAATTCGTCCTCCGTGTGGGCCTGCGCGATCGAGCCCGGACCGACGGCCACGGCCGGGACACCGCGCGAGGAAAAAATGGCCGCGTCGCAGAACCACGCGGCGCCGGCCGGACGTCCGCCGGCCTCGACCAGTTTAGTGACCAGCGGATGCGAGGGATCGGTGTCGAGCGCCGCGGATCCGGCGATGCGGCGAATCTCGAGGCCCGGGCAAGCGGCACGCATGATATCGAAAACACTCTCGGCCTTGCGGTCCTGCCATTGCGCGGGCAGCAGACGCAGGTCGACCACCGCCTCGGCATGGTCGGGCACAATGTTGAATTTCGTTCCGCCGCGGATGGTGCCGATGCTGAAGGTCGGGTGTCCGAGCACGTGATCGTCGATCGCGGCAAAGTGCGCGGTCAGGGCCTCCTGCAAAGACAGCAATCCCGCAGCCAGCTTGACGATGGCGTTTTCGCCGCGTTCGGGACACGAACTGTGCGCCGCACGTCCGGTCGCGATGATGCGCGCGGTAACGTCAACTTTGTGTTTGAAGACAACTTCGAGTCCGGTCGGTTCGCCGACCACGACGAAATCGAAAGTCTCCTCCGCGGCGAGAGCTTTGGCGCCATCCTGCCCGGCTTCCTCGCCCATCAGTCCGGCGAACCAGATTTCATGCGTGAGGTCGGGCAAAAGGTCGACGCTCTCGCGCAGGGCCCAGAGCATGGCGGCCATCGGACCCTTCGTGTCGCTGGCGCCGCGTCCGTAGATCCGGCCGTCGCGGATTTCCCCGCCGAACGGCTCGATGGTCATGCCCGCCACGCTGACCGTGTCGGTGTGCGGGGCGAAAAGGAGACGCGGCTTGCCCGGAGCGGGAAAATGTCCGACCACATTCGGGCGACCGGGATGGACCGGCCGGAGCGCCGCTTCGGCTCCGAGCGAGCGGAGATACTGCGCAACGAATTCCGCGCACTCCTGCTCCCCGGTGCAGTCGGTGCCGGGGTCGCCGTCGGGATTGACGCTGGGGATGCGCACCAGCGCCTGCGCCAGTTCCGCGACGGAAGCGGGAGCCGCGCTCATGCGGCGTGGGCGGAGAACCACTCGACGAACTTGGGGATGCCTTCGGCGATTTTGGTGCGCGGTTTGTAGCCGAGAAGAAGCCGCGCTTTGGAGATATCAGCCCACGTGGCCGGCATGTCGCCGGGTTGGTCGGGCTGGCGTTCGATGACCGCCTTTTTGCCGACCGCGCTTTCGATGGACGCAATCAGTTCCTTGAGCGAAGTGGTCTCCGACTCGCCGAGGTTGAAGATGTCATAATCGGCGCGGCTGTAGTCGACCGCCCCGCGGATCCCCTGCACGACGTCGTCCACGTAGGTGTAGTCGCGACGGCTGGTGCCGTCGCCGTATTGCGTGATGGGTTTCCCCTCGTGGATGGCGCGGGTGAACTTGTGGATGGCGAGATCCGGACGCTGGCCCGGACCGTAGACGGTGAAAAAGCGCAAGACGACGACCGGGAGTCCGTGAAGATGCGAGTAAGTGGAACAAAGCTGCTCCCCGGCCACTTTGGTCGCGGCGTAGGGGCTGTAGGTGCGGCGCAGGGCGGCGCTTTCGCGGAAGGGCACCTCGTCGGTGGCTCCGTAAACGGACGAACTGCTGGCAAAGAGGAATTTTCCGGTGCCCCGGCGCACGGCGGCGTCGAGGACATTGACCGTGCCGAGGACATTGGTTCGCGCGTAGAGGGCAGGATGTTCGATGGACGGACGCACCCCCGCGCGGGCGGCGAGGTGCAGCACGATATCCCATCCGGGGGCAAAAGCCCGCTCGACCGCCTCGGGATCGCAGACATCGCCGGTGAAGACCTCGGCCTCGCCGGTCCAGGACTCGACATTCCGGCGCTTGACCGCAGGATCGTAAAAGTCGTTAAAGTCGTCGAAGACCCCCACTTTCCAGCCTTCCCGCAAAAAGAGGGCGGCGGCGTGGGAGCCGACAAAACCGGCACCGCCGGTGATGAGGATACTGCGTCGGGACATCGGGATATTTCAGCGGCTCGGCGCGCGGGCGAGAAGCCCGAAAATCACGCGGCGAGCACGGCGGGGCGTCCGGCCAGGCGGTCCGCCACCAGTTGACCGAGGCCGCGCGAGCCGCGGTCGAAGAGGAAGCGCGCCTCGGTGCCGTCGCCCGGCCAGCCGAGGACGAGCACATCGGCGAGGAATTTGTGCTCGAGCCGCGCCAGCGAAGGCGCGCCCGGCGGGAGGGCGCGCGGCTTGCGGGGGTGCGAGCGGGGAATGAAATAAAGCATCTGGGCAGGCCCGTCGGCCGAGACCAGCCAGCCGAAGCGGTTGCGCGGGTAACCGGGGCCGCTGCCGCTGATGCAGGGCACGGACCATTCCACTCGCCAGCCGGGTCCGGCATGATTTTCCACCGCGCTGCGCGCGGCCGAGGGCAGATCGTCGGGCAATTCGGTCACCGGTGCTTCGTCCGGCGCGAGGCGCAGTTTGCGTCCGCACAACCACAACTTGATCCACGTGGCGCGCAGCATGCGGGGGACGAAAAACCAAATGGCGGCGAGCAGCAAGACGGCCAGCACGAGCGCGACAATCGGGTAGGTGAAGATGAGTCCGAGTCCGAGCACCACGGTGGTGTCCTCGGCCACGCTCAAAGCGATATTGGAGACGGGCTCGGGCGAGGCATTGGCTTGCAGGCGGACGGTCGACTTCAGTGCATGCGTGGTGAAACCGAGCCACGCGGCGAGCAGTCCAACGACGACATTGAAGACAGGATTGCTTTCGCCCAGCACCATGATGGCGAGCAGCGCGGCGCCGACCGGACGGATGGCGGTGTGGACGGCATCCCACGCGGAATCGACCCACGGGAATTTGTCGGCGAAAAATTCCATGGCGAAGAGGACACCCGAGACGGCGAGGACGAGCGGATCGGCCAGCACCTCGAGGCGTTGGTATTCGGGGGCGAGATTGATCCAGTCGAAGCGGACGGCGAGGCCGGTGAGGAAAACGGTGAGGTAGAGATTGAGTCCGGCCAGCGAGGCGAGGCCGATGGCGACACCGAGGAGTTGGAGGATTTCCATGGGACGGGCGGAAGATAATCCATTCCCCGCGCAATGCCAGTCAGAGCAAAGAAAAACCCCTCCGGCCGGAGCCGGAGGGGGTTGGGATGAGCAGGATCCGTTTAGAACGAGAAGTTGGCGCTTACGCCGGCCCACCAGGTGTTCTCGTCGGTGCCGACGATGTCCTGCCACTGGTAGGAGTAGGCCACGTAGGGCGAAATCCCGAACCAGCTGGTGATCGAAACCGGCAGGGCCAATCCGAGTTGGAAGTTGTTGCCGCCGTCGAACAGGTTGCCGTTGTTGTTGGCGTTGAAGCCGAAGTTGATCCCATAGGCAGCGTAGGGTTCGAAGGCGAGCCAGTCGGTGATCGGCACGCTGGCGTCCAATTGCAGGAGCAAGTAGGAAGCACCAGGCTGGGTCCATCCGCCGTCACCCGCGTGCGGGCCGACGTTCAGGAAGTAGGTGATGTTCGGGGTGAAGGTGACCGCGCCGACCTCGATGTTGTAGGCCAGAGCCCAGTAAAGCTCGTTTTGACTGAGGTTCGGTCCGCCGAGGCCGAAGTTGTTCGGATAGTAGTAATAGATCCAGCCAAACGAAGCATCGAGAGGCCCGAAGGAGTGGGTGTAATCCACAAAGACGTCGAGCTCTTGATACTGACGGCTCGTGGACGAGCTGACGCCATACCAAACACCGGCAGTCAGGGCACCGTTTTCCCAGGGAGTGATACCGATATCGCCGCCGAGCCAGTAGAGGCCACGGCCGTTGCCGAGGATGTTGGCACCGCGGAACATATATGCGCTGTCCCATCCGGTGGAAGCATTGACAGACCACCACTTGTCTTCTTCTTCAACGACGACGACTTCTTTGCTCATCGACTTGCCATCGACGACGCTGACTGTGGCCTCGGTGGTCGGGCCGCCGGCGCTGATCGGGGCCGAACGGGCGCGATCGAGGGCCAAGGCTCCGGCCGAGGTGCCGGTTTCGGTTTGAGCCTGCGCCAGCGGAACCGCCAGCAGCAGGGTTGCTATTAACGCGAGGAGTTTTTTCATGGTTTTTGTGGGTTTGTTTTTTTGTCGGACGCCCGTCGGGGCGCTGTTATCAACGCAAAAGAAAAAAGCAGAATCCGTGCCAGCGGGCAAATCTTTTCGTTCCTCCTCTGTGGAGGGCCGGCCGGGACCTGCTCCGGCGATCAGACACTGGTCAAAAAGAGCCATAACCCTTGCTCAGGACGCCGCGGGTCCGTCTTCGCGCACCAGCAGGCTCACGTCATTGGGGTGGATGAGGCACCAAACGTGTTCCCCCTCGTGGAAATCGAGTCCGGTTTCCCCGGCATTGGCCAGCAGGGCGCTGAGTTCGAGGCCGCCCTCGGTCACGATCGTCATGTCGTCCACGGCCCCTTTGAAAACCTCGCTGCTGACGCGGCTGGAGAAGACGTTGCGGTCGCCCTCCGGGCGCTCGCGGTAGAGGCGGATTTTCTCGGGCCGGACCGAGACCAGCATCTTGCTGCCGACCGCGCTGCCCTCGCCGCCCTTGATCCAGAGTTCCAGTCCGCCCTCGAGCCGGCAGAAAACGAGCCCGTCCTCGCGGCGGAGCACCTCGGCTTCGACAATGTTGGTCTCGCCGATGAAGCTGGCCACGAATTCGGTGCGCGGGTGGTGGTAGATTTCCGCCGCCGTGCCGACCTGCTCGACTTTGCCTTTGTTCATCACGGCGATGCGGTCGGACATGCTGAGCGCTTCCTCCTGGTCGTGCGTGACGAAGATGAAGGTGATGCCGAGGCGCTTCTGCAGATTTTTCAATTCGGCGCGCATTTGCGTGCGCAGCTTGGCGTCGAGGGCGGAGAGCGGTTCGTCGAGGAGGAGGACCTGCGGCTCGCAGACGATGGCGCGCGCGAGGGCGACGCGCTGGCGTTGCCCGCCGGACAGCTGTGCGGGTTTGCGGTCCTCCATACCCTGCAGCGAGGTCATGGCGATGGCCCAGTCGGTCTTTTCCTTGATGGTCTCCGGCGGCAGCTTCTTCATGCGGAGCCCGAAGGTGATGTTCTCGCGCACGGAGAGGTGCGGAAAGAGAGCATAGCTCTGGAAGACCTGGTTGACGTTGCGCTTGTAGGGCGGGTCGTTCGAGACGTCCTGCCCGGCGATGAGAATCTGCCCCGTGGTCGGCTGCTCGAACCCGCTGATCATGCGCAGGCAGGTTGTCTTGCCGCAGCCGGAGGGGCCGAGGAAAGTCATGAATTCCCCCTCGGCAATGTCGAGACTCACGTGGTCCAAAGCCACGAAATCCCCGAAGCGCTTCGTGACATCGCGGACTTCGACCATCGGCTTCATCGGATCAGATATTCTTGAACCAGCCGATGCGGCCGGGCGCGAGGTTGATGTTGATTTGTTTGACCTCGGTGTAGGCCTCGAGGCCGTAGGTGCCGAGTTCGCGTCCGATGCCGGACTGCTTGTAGCCGCCCCACGGGGCCTCGTTAAACGTCGGATGATAGGTATTGATCCACGTGATGCCGGCGCGCAGTTGTTTGATCACGCGCTGGGCTTTGGCGCCGTCCGAGGTGAAGACCGCGCCGGCCAGTCCGTAGACGGTGTCGTTCGCTTTGCGGATCGCTTCCTCCTCGGTGTCGAACAGTTCAACCACGAGGACGGGGCCGAAAATTTCTTCCTTCATGATTTTCGCATTCGGCGGGACATCGACGAAGACGGTCGGCTCGACGAAGTTGCCCTTGGCCAGCGCGCCTTTGGTCATGCGTTTGCCGCCGCAAAGGAGCTTGGCGCCCTGGTCGAGGCCGGACTTGATGTAGCCGAGGACTTTTTCCATATGGGCCCGCGAGATGAGCGGGCCCATTTCGGTTTTTTTCGCCAGGCCGTCCCCGACCGCGATTTTTTGGCAGGCTTCGGCCAAGCGCGGGAGGAACTTTTTGGCGATCTTGCGCTCGAGGAGCAGGCGCGAACCCGCGCTGCAGACTTCACCCTGACCCGCGAAGATGCCGAACATGGCGAATTCGAGCGCCGCGTCGAAATCGGCGTCAGCGAAGACGATATTCGGGCTCTTGCCGCCGAGTTCGAGGGTGACTTTTTTGAGGTTGCCCGTGGCGGCGGACATGATTTTGCGTCCGGTCACCCCGCCGCCGGTGAAAGCCACTTTGTCGACGCGGTCGCTGGCGGCGAGGGTCGAACCGACCGGATCGCCGGGGCCGAGGAGCAGATTGGCCGCGCCCGGCGGGAAACCGGCCTGCTCGATGAGTTCGAAAAGTTTGGCCGCCGAGACGGGGGTCATTTCCGACGGCTTCAAAATGCACGCGTTGCCCGCGGCGAGGCCGGGGGCGAGTTTCCACACGGCCATGAGCAGCGGGTAATTCCACGGGATGATCTGCGCGCACACGCCGATCGGCTCGCGCACGGTCATGCAGACCATGTTCGGGTCGCTCACGCTGTAGGTCTGGCCCTGCGGTTTGCTGGCCAGCCCGGCGTAGTAGCGGAAACATCCGACGGCATCGGCCGCATCATAAGTCGCCTCGCGCAGCGGC
>Ga0172372_10010165_pt1 | contig 12101 bp, 9 predicted proteins | sample LakKiv5m_2_FD_114544 | JGI IMG/M metagenome (GOLD analysis project Ga0172372, IMG submission 114544) | Freshwater microbial communities from Kabuno Bay, South-Kivu, Congo - kab_092012_9.5m | ecosystem: Environmental > Aquatic > Freshwater > Lake | place: Democratic Republic of the Congo...
CGTGATCTCTGATGCCTTCGTTTGAATGGCTGTCGAACTCCGAGAACACCTGCGGCTGCGGGTCAAACGGCCAATCGTCTCATTCCAGACCGCTCGCAGGATATCGCGTGGCTGCAGGAGAACTGGTGGTGGTTCTGCTGAGGCCTTTCTCGAACAGAGAGGGACTCAGGAAGGCGGCGTTGGCGACCAGCATCGCCAGGCCGAAGGGCATCATGCCGAAGCACAGGCCGATGCCGAGATGCACGGCGGCCGCGAGACTCAGCACGACGGGGTGCCACAGACGGTTCCAGATCAGCACGCAGTAGCTGACTTCCCAGGCGAGGACCAGGTGCGTGAGCAGGTTGATCAGCAGCGGCCAGTGAACCAGCCAGGTGAGGTCGATGGTCTGATAGTCCGCGCTGCCGACGGCGCCCCAGAAGGCCACACCGCTCCACCATGCCGCGCCTTTCAATTTCGACAAACCGGCCACGGCATACAGCAGGCAGAGATGAAGCTGGATCAGCCGCAGCGCGATGCCGGCCGAGACGCTGGGTTGCGGAGCGCGGCGCGTTCGTTGCTGATCCAGCGACAGCCGGTCGTGTCCGGGATGCACACACAGGTAAAGGGTCAGCAGACCGAGCACCTGATCGAAGCCGTACAGCGCGGCGGGATTGCGGTTGGCGAACGCGGCGGTCAGCAGGAAGCTCAGCACTGCCGCGGCGCGGGAGTACAGACCGACCGTCAGCAGCAGAGCGCTGATGATCGCGGTGAGGTGCGTCAGGCAGAGCAGCGCGGGATTGTCTTCGACCAGCCACAACGGACTGACCGCCCAGGCACTCGTGCGGATGGATTCGTTGGCGGCGGCGCTGAGCCACGCGGACGGACCGAAGAAGCTGGGGGAACTCAAGGCCCAGACGATCTGCGAATAGAACAGCAGCAGGCCGGTGCCGATACGGATCAGCGTCAACGGGGAACTGTCGGCCGGTCGGAACCAGAACGCATTCCAGCCATCGCTGATCCCGTTGATGAAGTTCCGCAGCGGCGCGAAGAGCAGTGACCGCGCGAGATCGGAGCCGGACGCCAGCGTCTCAGGCCGGGCTGGCTCCGGCGAAAGCGGAAGTGTCATGGTCAATGCCTTCCCGATTGTTCCTGCGTCGCGGCGAGCATGTTGGTCTACAAGTCCGATCACAGAAAATCGGTGCAGTTCCAGTTTCAGGTTCTCAGTCGCGGAGCGACTGAGCTACGTAGTCGTCCCGCTCCGCGAGACGAACCGGACTCGGCACGGCTGTCCTCTGTGAGCCGGATAACTCGAAAGTGCCCAGCGGTCGTTCGGCGAGGAGTTCCGGAGCGGTCAGCGGCAGACCGGTTGCGACCTGTTCCGGAGTCGGGATGTAGCGTCGCCTCAGGACCAGCTGGACGCGCGCGGCCCCGGTTTCGGCCAGCAGGTGTGTGGCGAACGATTGCGACAACTGCCGCAGCGATGCTTCAGAAGACTCATCCACGGCCAGCCGGCCTGCGGTTTCGGTCAGCATGAAGTGCCGGTGATAGAGCAGACGCGGCGAGTGCGCCTGCGGGTCCGGGAAGACGCCTTCCGCGCGAGTTCCGTCGGCGAACTGAAGCTCATAGCGAATCGAGTGACAGGGTCCGGGTTCCGGAGCGAAGAAGTGGTAACCGTGATTGAGATACGCGGCATCGAGCCACGGTTGAAAGAACCGGAAAACCGACTGCGACAATTCTGACGACGGCGACATTGCCCACGGAGCCGACACAATCGCTACCAGGTGCAGCATCAGCAGGACACTCAGAATGCGGCGCGTCCGCGGTTTGAGTGACGGGCTGCCGGACGGATCGAAATGTGAGTGCGATGCGGTCACGAGAGTGGCACTTCAGGCAAGCGGGCTTTCATCCTGCTGAGTCACGTGGTGATTCAACGGGTCGGAAGCCCGCTCTACGGTTCATCGAGTAGTGGGTCAGTTTGAAATCGAGTAGTGGCTCAGCTTGAAATTGTCCGGGTGGCTGTGGTGGAGCGAAGCGACCCCACAGTCTGCCGATTCCGGGGGCTGCACCTTCGGCTTGACCCCGGCCACCCGAAATCGTCGATCAAGCTGAATCCCCACTGTTCATCGACTTTGCAGGCCGGTTGTTTGATCAAGCTTCTTCCGCGTGGTATTGCCGGCGCGATTCCTGCATTCAGGATCGGGCAGAGGGTCGCGGGCGGACTGGAATCTCATCCCATGAAAGAGAGCGGACGATGACGGCAGGCAGCTTTCCGTGCGGGCGGGTGCGACGCCGAACGTTTCTCGCGGACTGCGGGATGGGATTCACCGGCCTCGCGCTGGGAGCCATGCTCCAGCGTGACAGCCGCGCCGCAGAAACCGCGCAGGCTCAGGTGCTCAACAGCCTGCCGATGCTGGCTCCGAAAGCGAAGAGCGTGATCTGGTTCTTCATGCTCGGCGGAGTTTCTCACGTCGAGGGCTTCGATCCAAAACCGAACCTCAACCGGTACGAAGGCCTGACGATTGATGAATCGCCCTGGAAGACCGCGATTCTGGAGTCGCCGTTCTACCGGAAGAATGTCCGCGACTTCGCCGGCACGCCGCGCAACCTGATGCCGAAGCTGTATCCCCTGCAGGTCGGATATCGCCAGCGGGGTGAGAGCGGGATTGAAGTCAGCAACTGGTGGGAACACGTGGGAGGCTGCGTCGATGAGCTGGCGGTGGTGAGGTCGATGTGGACCACGGATAACGACCACGCCGCGCAGCTTCAGTTTCACACGGGGCGGCACATCTTCGACGGCTTCTTTCCCTCGATCGGCTCGTGGGTCCACTACGGCCTGGGGTCGCTCAACGACAACCTGCCTCAGTTCATTGTGCTGGGACCGCCGCCGGGTGACTGCTGCGGCGGAGTCGGCGCTCACGACGGCAGCTATCTGGGTCCGCAGCATTCCGGCGTGCGCATGGCGCTGGACCCGAACAACCCGCTGCCGTTCGGCACGCCCGGCTCGAACGTCACCATCGCGGAGCGACGCCGACAGCTCGATCTGCTGCGCGAACTCCATCAACTGACCGCGATTCAGTACCCGGACGATCCCGCGCTGAAGGCTCGCATTCAAAGTTACGAACTGGCGTTCCGCATGCAGATGTCGGTTCCCGAAGTCGTGCGGCTGCAGGATGAGACGCAGGCGACTCAGGAAGCCTACGGCTTGAATGAACCGGCCACGGCGACCGTCGGTCGGCAGTCGCTGACCGCTCGCCGGCTCATCGAACGCGGCGTGCGGTTCGTTCAGATTTACAACGACGGCTGGGATGCGCATTCCAAACTCCGCGAGAATCACTCCACGCGCATTCGCGAGGTCGATCGGCCGATCGCGGCGCTGCTGATGGATCTGCGGCAGCGCGGTTTACTCGACGAGACACTCGTTGTCTTCGCGACAGAATTCGGAAGAACTCCCGGAGCCGAACGTTCGGACGGCCGCGATCATCATCCCTATGGATTCACCGTCTGGATGGCCGGTGGCGGCTTGAAGCGCGGGATCGTGCATGGTTCGACGGACGAACTTGGTTTTCACGCGGCCGAGCACCGGCATTACGTGACCGATCTCCATGCGACGGTGCTGCATCAGCTCGGCCTGGACCCGCATCGTCTGGAAGTGCCCGGCCACAAGCGGCTGGAGATCGACTTTGGCGAACCGATCCGCGAGATCATGGCTTGAGACGAACCACCTGGATTGTCCTCTGGAGCTGCTTCGCGCTCGCGGCTTCAAAGTCAACAAATGACGGGAAATCCGCAGCCGCAGAGTCCTGCTGGCCTGGCCTGCTTGCCTGACCGTTACAACTGGAAGGGCAGGTTGAATCGGAACCCCTGGAAGCTCAAGCAATTCGAGGAAGACAGGCACGACTGTTTAAGGAGGCAGACTGCGTTTAACCGATTCCAGAGAGACAGCCGGAAGCATCCGCTCAACGGGTGCGACCATCCGCCGGCCAGCCGGGGCCAGGGCCGGTTCTGATGGAACAGATGAGCCGCTCCATTGCGAGCTGTGCCGATCCGGCCGGACTTTCTCTCTTGAAATGGTTGGCGACAGTCATGAAACGGCCTCAACTGCGTCTGGTGGTGGCATCAGCTGCCGTGCTCACGCTGAGCAGCGGCGTACTCAGTCAGGCGGCCGGACCTCGGCGGATGATCTCGCGGATGTGGGACAACCGTCCCCAGATGCTCAAGCCGGCTGAATCGCCATTGAACCCGCAGAACTGGTTTGATGGTGAAGGTGAGGACGAGAGTCCGTCTGCCAGCACGAAGCCGGAGAGTGAGAAACGCGGTGAGACCGGTGCAAAAGAGACTGCTGCAAGAGATGCGGCGACGAAGAGGCCGGAGTCAAAGACCTGGCAGGCGCCGCAGCCGATTGACCACCTGCATTCCGAGCGGCCGCAACTGGCTCGCGATCCGTTTCTCAATCAGCCACTGCCGGCGAGCGCGGCTTCGGACATGATCCGTGCCGGCCTGGCCAGTCGAGTTGTGGAACAGAACCACCTGCGACCTCTGCGACAGTCAACGGTGCCCGGTTCCTCAGCCTCGACAACTGCGGCTTCAAGGGCTGTTTCTTCACCAGCGGCGAACACAGCGTCTGGAACTGCGGCTTCCGTCGCTCATCCCAGGCCGGTTGCTCCGACGCTTCCAGCCTCTGTGGCTGAGCAGCCATCGACCGCCGTGGCAACGGTCGCTCGGGAGGTGGCAAAGCCGGCCGTTCGCCAGTCACCAGAGACCACCAGCCTGAAGTCCGCTTCGGCAGGTTCCGCTCGCGCATCTTCATCGAAGAACGAATTTGCAGACGAGTTCGACGCGGAATTTCAGAAGCTGGTCAAGTCGGTGATGGATCGTTCGACGACGCCGTCCGATCCGTCTCTGGCCGCAGCGTCGGCTGAGGCACATTCAGCAGCACCGCTGCTTCCGGATTCGGAAGGTGGTCGCCGCGATGCCGCGTCGGTCCGCATTGAAGAGATCCGGGATCGCTCGGGTTTGACGGCTCCGGATCCGCGTCCCGTTCAGCCTGTGACGGCGTCCAACACACCGTCCGCACCATCAGGAGCGGCCGTTCCTGCGGAAGTGGTTGAGTTCCGGCAGTTCCTGGCGGAACGCGAACAGCGGATGGCATCGGGCACGTCGGTCGTAGAAAAGTCCGCCGGTCAGGATGCCTCGACGTCCCGGTTGCCGACGGCGGCGACGAAGAATCTGCCAGCGTTTGAGCCGGTGACGAAGCTGTCACTATTGAACGACGAACCGTCAGCATCCGAAGCAGTGACTGGTTCCATCGGCATGGCTTCTCTGGAGATTCCCACTCCGGCTGCGTCTCAGGAATCCGCCATTCCGCTGCCACCTCTGGAAGTCGCCCCTCGCCATGAGGCGGGATCGAATTCGATCCAGATCATTCCCGGTATGCGGCAGTCCATTCCGCAGGAAAATCATTCCGGAGTGATGCTGGAGTCGCCGCAGTCCTCTCCAAGGCGGGTTCTCTCGAACGCGCCGGTTCAGGTCGCTCCTGAGAATCCGAAGTTCCGCAGGATGTCTTTCGAGCAGCCGATAAGCCCGGACGATCCTCAGACGGACGCGTACGGAAACGGAGTTCCGCCGCTGTTCATTCCTGGAACGGGCTTCGCTCCAGAGATCGCGCCGCCTCCGCCGGCCGATGGAGTTGAAGCCGGCCAGTCGCGTTTCGCCGCTCCCATCAAGCCGATCATCGACTGGAGCGAGGATGAACTGTCAGCAGGGCCGGCTCCTGCGGAAAGCCGGTCGTGGGCGGTTCCAGCGCTGTGCGGCACGGGACTCATTGCCGCCGCGGCTCTGGCGGTCCAGCGATACCGGCGCCGTCGGAGTTCCTTGAATCCCTGATACAGTCCGAACGACCGGCACTGTTCTGGTGGTTCGCACGGTGGCCTCAGGCCGCGCACGGGATGATCTGTGACTTATGGTTAGCGAGCCGCGATCCATACCGGATCGCGGCTCTTCGCCATTCGCGACCATCCGGCCCTGAGGAGTCTGTTGATGTCTGGTGATCCGTGGAGCCGTCCCACTCTGGAAGACCTGAAGCTGGTGCTGGAAAGCATCGGCAAGTCGGATCCCGTGCATGAACGGGTGGCCGAACGCCTGGAACTGTCGGTGCCGGCCGAAATCATCACGGCACGAGGCAGCACGGTTCCGGCCATGACCCGCGAAATCAGCCGCTTCGGGATCGGCATGCTGCATCGCGGAGCTGTTTCCATGGGCGAAGTCACCGTCAAAATGGTCAGCGACACGCGGGAATACAAATACCTGGTGAAGCTGGAATGGTGTAAGCCGTGCGACAACGGCATGTTCATCAGCGGCGGCCAGTTCCTCGGCAAGCTCGACGAATAGCCGGCACGACCATTGCCACTGCGGAATTTCATCCCGGCAGAACAAAAACGCCGACGGCTCACACTCCGTGAGCCGTCGGCGTTTCGCTTTTCGGGAAGTGCATCGGATGACCGGACTACTTCAGCGGCGTGGGAACCCAGTGGACGTGTCGCGTGCGGGTTTCGTTCGGAAAGGTGGGGATGGACATCGTGGTGCTGGCCGGCTGCGGGGCATGGTCCAGAGGCGTGGTCGTGCGGGGTTCCGCGTCGGCCGGTGGAGCCGGAACCGGCTGCAGTCCGTTCCCGATCGTGCCGGGAACTGTTTCACCTGGAACGATGCTACCCTCGAAGATCGGACCTGCGTTGTGCCCCTGCTGGCAGCCGGTGCAGCCGGGAGCCATCGTCTGTGGAGCCGGCATCCCGCAACCAGTACATCCGGTCGGAGCCGGGGCCGGAGCGCCGCAGCCAGCCGGGCCGGAGCATCCAACTGGTCCACCGCAGCCAGCCGGTCCGCCACAGCCGGCCATCATCGGGGCACCGCAGCCTCCCGGTCCGGCACAGCCCATCGGTCCCGCGCAGCCGCCGGGGCCGGAATGGTGCATGTGATGACCGGAGCCATCCCAGTGGCCGCCGTATTCAGAACCGTGCCAGGCCGTGTTCTGCTGAGCACACAGCGGACAGCCTTTGTCGCACTTCTTCTTTTTCAGGCTGAGCTTTTCGAGCAGCGACGGTTTCGGCGGTCCCGCATGCGAATTGTGCCAGCCGGGCTGATAAACGCAGCCCTGGTTCGGGTCATAGTAGTGGCCATGAAAGCCGGAAGACTGACAGCCAGCGGCGGCCAGGCCAAACAGTACGCTCGAAACACACAGCATGATCCGGTGCATCATTCCGTCCCTGGTTGCTGACGCGATCGGGCACGACGGTTCCGGCCCGTGATCCGGCACTGCGAACGCTCATCCTCTGAAACTGGAGCGTTCGCCGAGGCCGGCCTTCCAGTTCATCGACCACCGGAACGGCTCGACTTTACGGGTTATGCCGGTCGTGCCGGGTTTGGCGACCGGAGCGACGCGGTCTGGATTCAAGCCTCTTCCGGCTCGTAAGCATGGCCGCCCTGAACCAGCCGGCGGGTCATGACCACTTCACCGATCAGAATGCCGAGAAATACCAGCAGGAGCAGATGCCAGAACTCGAACCGGGCGCTGTCTGTCTTCAGAGCCTGCAGCAGATCCTGCGGATTGTCGATGGCCCGGAAACGGCCGTTCTGAGTGAGTTCGGCGAAACGCTCGTCCGTGAGCGGCACCAGGTCCGATTCGCTCCGATCGAACTCGACACAGAACGCTTCATCCCGGCCCGGCCCGGCAGGACCGCGCGCCGCGTCTGCGCGGTACTTCAACCGGTAGATGCCCGGTTCACTGGTGTGATCAAACCGGATCAGCGGTCGTCTGGCGTCACCAGCCGCGGTGACCGGCAGTTCGCTTCCGTCCGGCGCGTTCATCACAAACGCATCCGCCTGATCCGCCGCCGGGATCGGAAACATCAGCGGCGTGCCGGCATCGACGTTGCGGGCGACTCGCCCCGATGCGAGCTGGAAGACAAGTTCGTGCAGGAAGGCAACGTAGTCCGGCCGAGCCGGAAGCGTGTTCCAGTCGGCGTCGATGGTGGAGGCCAGCAGAGCGACTTCGCCTCGACCGAACCGCCGCGAGACCAGCAGTGGATCGCCGCCGGTCAATCGCGCCGCGACAACTGTCGGCAGGCGTGCCGGTCCAGTATCGACCGCTGGCGAACTGCCGGCTGGTGGGGCCGAAGGGAGCGCGGCATCGGCCGGCGCATCGAAGCTCAGACGGAACCAGCCTGTGAACCGGGCTTCCAGAAATCCGACGTCGCTGCCTGCCTGGAACCGGCTGATCCACGGCAGCAGCAGACTGTCGCTTTGAATCGTGACGGGAACCGCGTCGCGCGCGAGCGACGCCTGCTGGTGCGACTCCGGCCGGGCCGGCAGCAAACCGGCTCCCCCGGCGAAGAACTGCCGCGAGTACCAGTCGAGGTCAATCTGATCGCCGAGCGTCACGGCCAGTCCGCCGCCGGCCTCCACAAATTCGCGGACGGCCGCGAGCTGAGAATCCGAAAGACGCGGGACGTTGGCCAGCAGCAGAACCTGAGCATGACCCAGCGATTCGCGACGGAACTCCGTCCAGTTCACGGTCCGGGCCGCGACCCAGGGAGTGCGGTTTCCGGCAGCCGAGAGCGCACTGCGGACGAAGAAGGTTTCCGAGCGAACCGCTTGCGGAGATGGACTGCCATCGACCAGCAGCACGGGCAGAGCCTCTGTCACGGAGATCACGGCGGAGGCGCGATCGTCGACCGGCAGCTGATCTTCCTCGACGGACACGCGCACGACATGCGATCCGGTCGTTGCGAAACGATGTTCGAATTCGACCGTGGCCTGACCCTCCGGTTCCAGCCGGACCGTTTGAACGCTTTCCGCCAGACGCTGGCTGTCCACTTCCAGAAAGACTTTCCGAGTGGATGAGGCGCGGCCACCCGTGTTCTTCAACCGCGTGCGGATGCGAACCGGAAAGTCCGCGACCGTCAGCTCACGCGACAACTGCAGTCGGTCGAGACTGTCATTGGCCGGCCGGGCTTTCTGCTTCTGCGTATTGACCAGCCACAGATCCACCGGAACTGCCGACTGCCGCTGCAGTTCTTCCAGTTGCAGCCAGAACCGTTCGTCCGCGCTCTGCCAGGGCAGTGCCTGTCCGTCAGTGACCACCACCAGATGTCTCGACGCATGCGTTCCCAGTGCCGCCATCTGCAGGCCGCGCAGAACGCCTTCCCTCAACCGCGATGTCCCGGACGGCGCTGGCAGTGATTCCAGAGACTGATGGAGGAACCGGCGATCCACGCTCAGCCCGGAACCGATCGTCCGGACCTGGCTGCGCGCATCCACGATGCCGACGGAATCGCCCGGACCGAGTTCATTCAGTAGTTCCCGGCACCAGGCCAGTCCCGTCTGATGGGGAGTCCGGGCCATGCCCCGGTGATCCGTGCTGTAAGAACTGTCGATGACCAGCACGATGTCGGAATCCGGGCGGCTGGTCAGGCGGCCGGCCAGACTGCCGCTGAACCAGGGCCGGGCCAGCGCGATCACCAGAACGACGATCAACCCGATCCGCAGCAGCATCAGCAGCAGCTCTTCGATGCGGATCCGGCGGCGGGCGTTGCGACCGGGTTGCAGGAACTGCATCGCGCCCCACTGCACGACGTCATATTTCTTCCGGCTCAGCAGATGGACCAGCACCGGCAGCGCGACGCCGGCCAGTCCCAGCAGCATCCACGGATTGAGGAAGAACGACTGCATGCGGTCACTGTCACTGATGCGGAAGAAATCTGCGATTGATGCGCGGGAGTGGATTCCGGAAGGGGCAGGTGTAGCAGATTCCCGTTACGGATCATCTCCGGAGAAGTGACCGAATCGCGGCTGTCGTCTTGCGATACCACCTGCCCGGACCCGCATTGACCCTTTCGGAAGAGCCTTCCTAGAGTCCGCTGGTGTTTCCGTCCGGCCGTTTGTTGTGAATGGAGTGAACGTGGGCTGGCCGTTTTCGCGCACCAGTCTGCTTCCAGCGGTTTCGGATGCGCGCGAATTCATCCGCTTTCTGCTGACTCGACCGGGCATCGGACCCGGAGCGCGGATTCTCTGCGCAAGCCCGGAGTCGTCCGCGCTGATCCCGGAGCTGGCCGGTGCCGGAATTTGTGTGACCTGCCTGGCCGAAGCGGAATCATCCCTGGAGAGCGGTGACTCGGAGCAGTCTCCGGCCGAATGCTGGATCGGAGCCGAACCGCGCGAATGCTTTGAATCCGGTTACCCCGACTACGATCTGATTCTCAACACCCTTCCGATCCCGGAGACAGAAGATCTGCTGTCGCGCCGGCCGCTGATTTCAACCGGCAGCCGGTTGTCCTGCCTGCGTCCAGGTGGAACTCTGGTCTCGTTCGCATCCACCGGCTCCGGACACACGCCCGGCTGCTGCCTGCGGCTCTATAACTGCTTTCCGGGCGAGACGCGGATTCTGCCGCTGACCGGCGCGCAGTGGCCCTCTGGACCGGGCGCGACCGATCGTTTCGTGCTGGTGAAATCCATCCCTCAAGAGCGGATCGGCTGGCAGGAATGGGACCGGCTGGCCGTGGTTCAGGCGGGACGGAAACAGGCCTGCTGTGTTCATCGCCGGCGGGTGGCCTGAAGCATCCGATGACGACAATCGGAAGAGACCTCAATCATGGTGGAACGACGACTCGGAATGTCCTGGCAGGCGGGACCGGACCTGCGCATTCTGGGAGTCGATCCTGGCCTGAACCGGACCGGATACGCCGTGCTCGAACAGGGGCCGCGCGGCTTGAAGCTGTGTGAAGGCGGCGTCATTCGATCGACTCAGAAGCTGCCGCTGGCGGAACGGGTTCACGAAATCGCCGTCGGTCTGCGCGAGGTCATCGAAGAATTTCAGCCGGCAACGATGGCTATCGAGCAGGTGTTCTCACACGTGCAGAATCCGAAGACCGCGATCCTGATGGCGCACGCGCGCGGCGTCATCCTGCTGACCGCCGCCGAGAAGAAACTGCCCGTCGTGCATTACACGCCCACGAACATCAAACGACTGCTGACCGGCAGCGGACGCGCGGATAAAGCGCAGGTTCAGCGAGCCGTCCGCTTTGAACTCCGACTGACCGAACCGCTGGAACCCAACGACGTCGCCGATGCCTCCGCCATCGCGCTCTGCCACTGCTATTCCCTGCGGCACATCGGGATTGAGCCAATCACGATCCCGACCCCAGAGGATCTGGACTGTCGTTCGTAATCAGCACACACGCAGCGGATCACGGCTTCCTTCCCGCGGCTGCCTTGAGTTGTCCCGGATACGGAACACCGGAAATCACCGCGCGTCTCCAGGAGGGGCGAGACCAGTGCTGTCAACACGGTTGTGAGTACAGGCTGCGGAGGATGCTTCGAGAAAAGCACTCACGCAGAGACGCGAACGCGCGGAGTCGCGAAGGAGGAGACTGCCAGCTGCTTTATCTGGCGGCTTCGTGTCTTTGCGCCTTCGCGTGAAGTTCAGAGCCTCAGGCCGCGGCAAACTGACGCTGCAGCGGGGCGGACGCGGAATAGCCCAGTTCGACAGTCTGGCACTGATCGAGTCCGCTGGAACGGACGATCTCCATGCGGATGCCGTATGGCAGCCGCGCCGTGATCCGGAACCGCACGTCGCTGCCGTCGATGGCTTCGCATTCAAACTCCGGCGTCCCGGACAACGCGGGAGTGAACGGCAGGTGCAGCACCGCCTGCTTCTGGCCGGCTGTGAATTCAATCCGGCATCCGCCTTCAATCACTTCACAGTCATCGTGAATGGTGCGAGTCATCCATTGCCGGGTGGCGGGACCGATCTGCAGAGTGCTTTCCTGTTCTGATTCGTCGATCAGTTCGTCGTCGATTCCATCGACTTCGTGCTCCTCAAGCCTGCTGAACGCGATCCGTCCCGAAACAGGCACACGCGGATCATCTGCGATGGATTCGATCAGGCATGACTGAGTGTCGTTCGCGGAGATTGCCGACACGTCAGCGACGGTCGTTTGTCGTTCGGTCGTTTGTCGTTCGATTGCTGCCGTGTCACTCAACCCGCCGTCCAGAGGCGGCATCGCGACAAGCTCAATGGAAGCGGCCGGAGCGACGGATTCCGTTTCTGCCACATCAATCGCCGTCACAGC
>Ga0172372_10010166_pt1 | contig 12098 bp, 10 predicted proteins | sample LakKiv5m_2_FD_114544 | JGI IMG/M metagenome (GOLD analysis project Ga0172372, IMG submission 114544) | Freshwater microbial communities from Kabuno Bay, South-Kivu, Congo - kab_092012_9.5m | ecosystem: Environmental > Aquatic > Freshwater > Lake | place: Democratic Republic of the Congo...
ACGAAGGGTTTGAGGCCCAATTCCAGTAAGTTGACATGCCTTTCGGATTGGGATAAAAGTTTTTTCTTTTTTTTCATTAATCATAGAATAACTAAACTTTGGTGATATTTAAATTCAATTTATTTTTGTTTAAAAATTATAAACAAATATAAATAAAACTGGCAACTGTTGCGTGCCCCTTAAGAATTTCGTTTAATAATACTTTTCATGTAATAATACTTTTCATGTAATAATACTTTTCATTTAATAATATTTTTCATTTAATAATATAAATTATTATTTATATTATTTTTATATATTATTATGTTTACCATTTATGGTTTCTATACAATGAAATAACTTTATCTTCAAATTCATTTGTAAATCCTTTATAATCACATATTGGACCATTTACAAAATTATGTCTAACTTTTTGTTTTAAATCATGTAGTTTTAATGTATTATCACTAAAATATTTTGCCTTTTTGATATATTCCTCTTGTGTATATGTAACATATTCGTCTAATTTGCAATTTTTCATTAAACTTGTTGTGACATTCTGTGAATGATAATTTCTTACATTATCAAATAATGTTAAAATTGGAACACCTTGCATTAATGCTTCACAACTTGTTGTAGTTCCAGAATATGGAAATGTATCTAACGCAATGTCCATCAAATTATAATCATCTAAATGCTCTTGATATGTATCAGAATATGGTAAAATTGTTATTCTATCTAAAACACTTTTGTCTTCAAAACTCTCAATAAATTGCTTTCTTAAACTTGGTGTTAAAAATTCCTTTGTCTTAATTACAAATCTTGCTGTTGGTACTTCTTTTAGTAATTTTTCCCATACTGATATAACCATTTTATTAATCTTATTGTATCTATTAAAACAACCAAATGTAATATATCCATTCTTTTTACATGGTTGTTCTTTTAATGGAAGAATATTTTCAATTCCCATACTTGGTGTATATGCTAAAAAACACTTATCCATAAATACAAGTTTTTCTGTATAATATTTTTGTGATTTTTCACTATCACAAATTTTATCTGTTATACGATAATCCATTGATTTTATACCACTTGAATTAGGATATCCACAATAACTAATCTGAATTGGAGCTGGTTTTAATACAAATGTATCTAATCTATTATCTCCTGTATGCGCAGATAAATCAAATAATACATCAATCTCATGTTCCTGTATTAATTTTTTTAATTCAATATTTGATAAATTTTTAACAACAAACCAATTACAATTTTTAAACATATCATCTAATTTTACCATTTTCATAGAATAACAATATACATCAAATAAATCATAATTTATATGGTTTAAGATACTATGAATAAAATAAGCAACTGGATGACATATAAAATCACCAGATACAAATCCAATCTTAATTTTGGTCTTTGTTTTTAATAATTCTTTTTTATTTTTTGCCTTTATAATTTCTTTCTTCACTTTATAATTTGGGCAACCTATTTTATAATCGCTTATAACTTCAGGATAAATCTTGTTAATATTTTTATGTAATTTAGCAATATACATAGGATCATCTATTAAATGTGAAATATAATTTACATCTAATAACTTATTCTGATATGCAAGTGAAAGACGTGGCTTATATTTTAAAGCCTTGTTATAACATTCAATCGCATCTGTAAAATTACATTCATAACATTTTGCCAATCCCATATTCATATATAAACTAGCAATTAACATTTCTTTATCAGTTGAAATATGAGTTCTTTCATAATTCTTAATTGCAACATTATAATGTTCAATTGCTTTTTCAGTTGATCTTAATTCTGTATATACTACTGCAATTTGATTATTGACATCCGGATCTAAAGGATCAATTTCTTTTGCTAATTCAAAATAGTATAATGCTAAATCGCGATCTTGAATTGTAAAATATATACTTCCAAGACCATTTAAACATTTGACCTTAAACTGTTTAAGAATTGCTTTTTCATTTTCACCTTTAGTCTGATCCTTAAGTAATAAATCAACTATACCAACTGCTAATTTATAATGATATAAACTACTTTCTAATTTATTTGCTCTATGAAACATAAATCCAAAATTATAATGTAATTGATAATCACATGGATCAACCATTAAAACTTGATTCAATAAATTTATATTTTCTTGTACATTTGCATTAAATAGAGTTAAATAAATTAAAATAATCTTGAATAATTCCATCACTTTTTTATTAAAAGGGTCTATTCCTAATGATTTCTTTAAATGCGCTACTGAAATATATAAACTATTTTTATCTTGTTCAGTAAAGGAACTCCTATTCATATGTAAACCAACAGTTCTGCTTAATAATTCTGCACTAATATAATAAGTTTCTTTAACTTGCTCTTTATATTTATTCAACTGTACTTGATTTAAACTATCCAAATAAACAATCATGATTTTTGACCTATAAATACACTCTACATATTTGTCATTGTCTATTTTTTGTTCATTTAAAAATTTCTCTTGGGCCTTATCATATGTTTCTTTTAAAATTTCATATTGCTTTAAAAATTCTTCAATTGTAGTAATTTTTTCTGGAACTAACATTTTATTGTTTAGTTTTTTTATGTTTAAATTACTATTTGTTGTAAAGTTTATATTTCTCTAAATTTAACGAAATTAATAAATTTAAAAATAAAATGAAATTAAGTTTAGATATTTATTAATTAATTGTTTTTCTATAATTATTTATACTTATTGTTTAATATAATTATTATGGAACTACTTTCTTTTAGTGAAACACCAGATATAAAAAAAAATAGAAAAAAAGTAAAAGCTTTACAAAAAAAACCACAACCAGAACAACGCACTCCTGAATGGTTTGAAGCAAGAAATACACGTATTACAGCCAGTGAAGCAGCCAGTTGTTTATTTAAAACGAAATCAGTATGTGAAACATATGCAACTGAATTTAACTTGAAAAATTTTAAATATAAAGATACCGAACCCTTAAATCCTTATGAAACACGTGAAGATTATATTATTAAAAAATGTGCCAGTTTTAATGGAGAAAATGTATTCAAGGATTCTGTTTTTACTTTATGGGGTAAAAAATATGAAGAAATTGCTAATAGACTTTATTGTAAATTAAATAATACTCAAGTTATAGAATTCGGATTAATTTCACACCCTCGTTTAAAATGGTTAGCAGCCAGTCCAGATGGCATTACTCCAGATGGTATTATGTTAGAAATTAAATGCCCAAAAGCACGTAAAATAGACGATAATCAACCTCCTCTTTATTATTGGATTCAAACACAGATCCAGATGGAATGTGTAGACCTTGATTTTTGTGATTTTTTTGAGTGCGAAATCACAGAGGTACAAGAACAGGAATTTATAGATTTGAAACTTGAAGACAAACAAGACAAAGGAATTCTCTTACAAATAAACGATAGTGGTCCTGATCCAAAATTTATATATCCACCTATAGAATTAAATACAACTCAAGATTTTTTAGATTGGAGAAATCAACATATAAATTATTTTCCAGATACTTATACACCTATATACTATTTCATTACTAAATATAATAACATAAGAATAAAACGTAACAAACAATGGTTTAATAATGTCAAAGATGACCTTAAAAAAACATGGCAACTAATTAGAAATTTACAAGATAACAAAGAAGATTTTGAAAAATATAAACAGTCTATTTACGAGTTAAAAAACAAAGATTTCTTAGAAAAATATAATAACACAGAATGTTTAATTCATCATGATCAAAATTCAACTTTTGTTTTTATTAATGATACACTTGATAAAATAGATGAAATTGTTGAAATAGAAAGCGAAAAAAGTTCTGCAAATTGTTTAATTGACTAATTTATTAATTCAACTTTAATTATTTAATTTAAATTCGTTTATTTAATCAAATTAATTTAAATTAAACAAAATATAATAATTTATTAAATGGAAATTTTTAAAACACCAGTTGATATAAAAACTCTTATTAATTGAAAAATTAGAAACGCATTTTTCACACGAAGAACAACGTTTATACGTATGTAACTTATTTTTATATTTAAATTATTCACTTGTAATATAAGCAATAGTATTACCATTATTCAATTCGTTTAATGGATAATATGTGATAGAATAACAATATCCATCTTGTTCAAATAGCGCGTTCATATTTTTAAGTGCTAATTCTTTATTATTAAAAATTCCAATAATTTTTTCAATATCATCTAATGGATGTCTCTTAAATAAAATATACATTTATAATTATATATTTTATTTCATTTTAAATTTTTTATTAATTATCATTGCCTTCGTTTACTTCTGGTAATAACTGATTATAATTATGATGATTGTGATGATGACGTCTTCTAGTAAATAAATCTTTTGTATTATTTAAAATTTTTACATATATCCATAAATTTATACTTGAAATTGTCCATAATAACGTATATAGAAAAAACTTTAATTCTTGAGGTAAACCTTCTGTTAAAATTTTAATTGTTATATCTGAACTTTCACTCATTTTATTATAAAAATTCTTTTTCTTTAAATAGTTTTTATTTTTATTTATAAATTAAAAATGAAATTTAATTTCATTATGTTTTAATTTAATCTCATAAATGAACGGGCAAACTCTTGCATGGATTTTTAGTACTATTTCAAATATTTTATTTTTATTTGTTTTTCTTCCACAGTTATATCAAAATTATAAAAATAAAAATTCAGAAGCAATTAGTATTATTTTAATATTTTGTTTAATTTTAGGTGATATTTTCTCTATTATAAGTGCAAACATAAAAGATTTAAACTATGTAATCATATATGCAGGTATATATCATATAATTTTAGATATTATTATCATGTGTCAAATTATATATTATAGATTATATAATACGTTGATATATGAAAATGAAACTTTACCATTATTAGGTATATCAAATAATCTCATTGAAAATAAATTTACTTATTTAAAATGTTTAACATTATATGAATTTTTATTTATATTATCAAGTGTTTTATTAATCCTTTTTATAGATAACACAATTCCATTTGCAAATTTTATTGCATGGGTATCAACTATTATTTTTGGATTATCAAGAATTCCTCAAATTATTTTGAATTTTCAACGAAAATCTACATTAGGATTATCTTTTTTATCATTTTTCACAATAAATATTGCAAACATATTTTTTCTATTGTCTATTTTAATTATACTAATTGATCTACCAAAAGACGAATATTTAATGTATCTTAATTACAATATTCAATTGATTGTAGGTGGATTTGTAACGATGTTGTTTGATTCTGTCATTTTTTATCAATTTTATAAATATAAAAATTCTAATCGTAATAATTTGTCAGATCTTGATTATGATGATACTGAAATTATAAATAATGATATTAATCAAGAATTTTAAATAATTATTTTAATTTATATTATTAGAGTTATTATGGATCCTATTATAAAATTATTTTCTGATTCTTCAAGTTATGCTAAAAATTTACAATTTGAAGTTATACTTTTATCAGTTTTTATTTCTATATTTCTATTTATATATACACCAAAAACTTATGGATTTGTAATATTATTACTTGCTCTTTTATATTTTATAAGTTTCAATTATATTAATCTTAAAAATTCATCTATTGATGATTTTAACGAAATTACAATGATAAAACTCCAAACTCTTCAAGATATATCAAATAAATATATTTTATCTCTCTCAAAATTAGGATATGATCATAAAGTTATATCAAAGTTATTACAAGCTAATAAATTAGATTCTTTATATATAGATGCAAATTTAATATCATTTTTATATTCTATAACTGACTTAAATCAATTCAATAATAAAGAATTTTTTAATTTATTAAAAAATACAAATAATATTTTAAAACTTAGATCTCAAATAGAAGAATATTATAATTCTAATAATGGAGATATTCCTGAAAATATATCACAAATGTTTGAAATTTCTCTTCAAATAAAAACAAATGCAATAAATAACGTTCATAATTTTATATATTCTATTCCTAAAACAAATTCAATGTTCAAATATTTAGAAAATATAATTGATAGATATTCAGTATTAATTTCAAGAAATACCGATATAATACATTTTTATTATAAAAAAGCTCTTGATATGAAAGAAATAAATACAATGACTAAGTTTGTCTCCTATAATGAAGCAAAACCATTTGATATTTATGAAAATTATCCTATAAATATTACAAAAAATAAAGATACAAATCAAAAATTATTAAACTTTTATGTTTAATCAAAAAATTTACATTGAAATGGTATAAAAATTTGTTTTGATAATATAGTCTCTTTTAACATTATATTAAATGTATTATTTGGTATATATTCTTCAACTGTTTTTTGTAACTGATATAAACAAGATACTTTATTTTTAAAAAATGTTTTTAATGATATATATACTGTAAAAAAATCCCAATATTTTAAAAAATTATCATCTTCTTTAATCAAGTATTCGCCAAGAAATGATGTTCTCGTATAAGTTTCCTTTCTTTTAATATTTGATATATATGAATTAACATAATCTATAACTTTAAATTCATATGTTATTTTACAATTATTTTCTATTTTTTTTATATAGATATTATCTATATGTAAATTACCATGAACAAAATTATATTTTTTAAATGTATTTATAAAACTATATAATTCATTTAAAATCAATGTTATTTTTTCATTATTTTTATTCTCCTTTTTGTTAAAAAATGTTCTTAATGAAACAAACCCTTTTAGTACATATGAAATTTCATATTTATAACTTGTAATTAAAGGAATTATTTTACTATCTAATAATTTAAGATACACCTCTATTTCCCATTTATATAAATCATAATTGTAAAAAATTCTTAAAATATTATCTGGATCTTTGTTATCAACATAACATGTACAAGATTGTATACATTTATTATTTATATATTCGCAATTTATCTCTTTATCTATCTTTTTTCTGATTCCTTTATTTTTAGATAAATTATATAAATTCATATATCATTAATTATTTATAATTTTTTATATTATGAATAATTACATTTAAATCATTTAATTTACAAACATTCTCCATTTAAAATCCAATGATATAAAATCAACAAAATTAGGAGATGTATATTGTATTTCTCCAGCATTTGTAATATAAAATTCTATACCCATATCATCACCAACATATGTCTTAACTATTTCCCATGTATCAATTTTATTAACTCCTCTTAAATGATAATTTGCATATAAATTATTATCTGCATTTAATCTCGCTGTTAAAAACATATCAAATCCCCAAATATTAGAATCTAATTCTAACCCAGTTATAATTTGAGGAGAAATTTGATTATTATTAGCAGCAAATATAGAACTTTTCCATTGATCACCTTGGTTTGGCGTAAAATTTATATTATTAACATATAATTCTTCTCCTACATATAATTTTTTTCTTATAGCTCCACCTCCATTTATAGTTAATCCTCCACCAACTGTATTGCTTGTTGCATTTACAGTTGAATTAATTGACAAACCACCATTTAATACAAGACTTCCAGTACTAGCATTATTCGAAGGTGTTATCCCAGAAATTATTAAATCTCCTATTTTTACTTTAATGTTATCTGTTAACATAACTGATGTTGCTCCAGGATCTTCTAACGTTGATCCAAAAACAAAAATATCATCTGTTTCATTATATACAAGACCAACATACGATCTATTATATAAAAATACATTATCACTTTCTGCCGGATTTTGATCAGTCCAAGATGAAGATAATGTTGCAATTTTAGTACTTCCATCATATCCAGTTATTTTTCTTACTTGATTATTACTGAATCCAGATGTTACTTTTATCCACCAATTTTTATAATAATCATTTGTAGAATTAGCTGAACTTGATAATTTAATTTCATTATTTGCCATACCACTTTGATTAGGAATTTGAAAATCTATATATGTTGTTTCATTAACTATATCGCCAAAACCTCCATCATTATCTTCTTGAAATCTAGTAATTATAAAACCAGAATCTTTTATTCCAGATGGTGCAGAATTTAATACTACAATATTGTCTTCTAATACAGTATTAGTTGAAGATAAACTTGTAGTATTTCCATTAACATATAAATCTCCATTAATTGTTGTATTTCCATTAACATTTAAATTTTTCCAAATACCAACACCTCCATGAACTATCACTGATCCACTACTTATATCAACACTCTGATCTGTATTTAATATATATAATTTCCCCCCTATATTTAAATCTTTTGCTATACTTTGTCCACCATAGACTGATAATGCTCCACCAACTGTTCCATTTATACTATTTTCAGTAGAGTTAATAGATATACCTCCTTTTATTATTACACTTCCAGTTGTTTGATTTGTACTATTCGTTGTATTATTAAATATAAAATTACCTCCAGTTTGTGAAATTTCAAAGGTTTTTTCTACAAATAAGCCAGCATTATATCTTGATATACTCAATGTATTTGTAAAATAATCTCTATCAAATGAATATATTTTTTCATTACTCGAATTGTATACTTGAATAATTTGATTAGATTCTGAATAATAGTTAGAAGTTCCCTTTTTAAATTCATTTCCATCTATATAAAAATCCTTTTTAACTCCCATTCCACCAAATATATTTAATCCTCCTCCTGATGTAGAACTTGTTGCATTTTCAGAAGATTTAATTGTAATTCCTCCATTTGTAATAATAGATCCAGTAGTCAAATTTGATGCAGAGTCTGTATTTAATATTACAAGTTTATCACTATATATTTCGCCTCCGACACTTAAATTTTTTATAATACCTACTCCACCATACACTTGTAAAGCACCAGAACTTGATGTAGTTGAATTTATAGTATTCTCTATTTTCATTATACCTTTCATATTGATGTTGTCATTTACATACAATTCTTTATTAATACTAACACCTCCAGATATTGTAAATGCACCTCCTGAAGTATAACTTGTTGCATTTTCTGTACAATCTATAGACAATCCTCCATTTTTAATTATCAATGCACCTGTGGATGAATTGGAACTAGATATTTCTTTTTCAACTATTAATATATCAGTTATTCTTGTATCAGTATTTATATCTAAATTATTTGTTGGATTTGTATTGTTAATTCCAACTTTACCAGATATAGTGGTTAATGATCCTACACTTATATCTCCAGAAATAAAACAATCTCCATTTACATGTAATTTATGTGTAGGACTTGTTGTTCCAATACCCATATATCCTTCTTTCCCAAATGAATTTGATATAACAATAACAGAATTAGATGTACCTGTTGTTAAAGTTTCAATTAGAAAAGCTTCTGTAGAACTCCTACCATCATAACGCATTCTTACACCAGAATTATTCGTTTGTTGTAATAAAAGAGTTCCACAATTTTCTACATTATTACCTAAATTTGTTTGCAGTTTTAAAGTAGGATTATTTGATAATATATGTAAATTATCAGTTGGGCTGGTAGTGCCAATACCTACATTTCCTCCTGTTGTAATTATAGAACCTACCGTATTTGAATTAAATGTTGCAATTAAACTACCTTCTGTAATTCTTAAATTACCAACGATATCCAATTTCTGTCCTGGAACACTTGTACCTATACCAATATTTCCAGATGTTGTCATTCTCAACACTTCTGTTAATCCAGAACTATAAAATATATGATTATCTGCTCTATATAGAATATCTTTCCATATATTTGACTGAGATAAACAGGTAATTACTCCACCGTCAGTTGAATTATATCCTATACCAACCCCACTTGATAAAGATCCAAAAACTATATATGTATCATCATATTCAGTGATATCACCGCTTTCTGTTGCATCATTTAATACAATATGTAATTTTCCATATGGACTTGTTGTATTAATACCTACATTTCCTCCAGTTGTAAAAATAGATCCTATTGTATTACAATCATATGTTGCTAATAAACCACCACTTGTAATTCTTAAAGAACCTCCAATATCTAATTTATACATAGGTACACTTGTACCTATGCCAACATTTCCTGTACCCTTAATTCTAACTAATTCTATACCATCTCCATTTTTACTATTAGAAAAAAATACATGATCATCATTTGTATTATTTACATCATAATTCAATTGATTATCAGTAATACCAAATCCAAAATGTTTATCACCTATCCCCCCTAAAGTCAATTTAGATCCTAAAGAATCTGGCGTTATAGATAATTTTGATGATGGATTTGTAACTCCTATACCAATATTACCATTTGTAGTAGTATATAAATTACCAATTATATTTGAATGCTGTATACTTTCTATACCACCACCTACAAATAATTTTTTTACAATACTACTTCCACCAAAAATAGTTAATGCACCACCATTAGTAATACTAACACTTTCTTCAGTACAATTTATAGTAAGACCTCCTAAAATTCTTAAAGCACCAGTTGTAAAATTTAAACTTGGTGTATCATTATTAATATATATACCTTCTTCTGTCAATTCAAATGATTTATCAATTCCATCCAAACTAATATAAAACTGTTTATTTATTATATTATCTAAGAATAATCTGTATTCTGATATTCCATTTACTTTGATTGTACTATTTAAACTATCTAATATTAATCCTTCTCCTATGTATAAATCTTTCATAATTCCAGCACCTCCACCAATTGTAAAAGATCCTCCATTTGAAGAACTTATAGAATTATATGTACAATTTATAGAGATTCCTCCATTAGAAATTAATGCGCCATTTAAGATTGAATCTGATATATTCGTATTTGTTATACTAACATTTCCATCTTGAATAATCAATTGACTATTTTCAACTGATATCTTTTTTAATCTTATATCAGCCATTTTACTTAATATTATTATAAACAAAGATATTTTATTTATAATTCATACACGTAAAGAAAGTAAAAATAATATATTTTTTTTAATTAAATAATTATGTTTGAAAGACCTATACTAATTTATAGTAATTATTGTAAATATTCAAAATTATTTATTAAACATTTGCTTGAATTTCCAGAATTATATGAAACATTTATACGAATTAATATAGATATTACTCCCGAAAATAATCAACGCCCTGATATTTTTTATGAAATTCAAGAAATTCTTAAATATAAGATTACTAATGTCCCTACAATTATTATACAAAATGGAGAATATGTTTTAACTGGAAAAGAAGCTTTTAGTTGGTTAGAATACCAATTAAATGAATTAGATAAAGTAAAAGAATCATCTGAAAATAATAATAATGATTCTTCTATGTTAGAACCATTCAATCCATTAGAAATGGGATCATTTTCAGATGGATATGCTGGGATTAGCGATTCTTTACCTAATTCTCAATCTTTTCAATTTTTAAATGCACCAAATCAAAGTATCCAAACACCAGAAGAAACAAATCAAAACGAACAATATGATAATTCTATAAATTATTCCGAAAATGATTATTCTAAATTTATGCAGCAAAGAAATAATATAAATTCACATACACAATATCATTCTTCTGAACAAAGACCAATTGCACAAATGACAAATAAGCCAGAAATCACACATAAAAAAAATAAACAAAACGATGTAGATAAAAAATATGAACAATTATTGGCAGAAAGAGAAATGATGGCTAATAAGAAAAAACAGCCTAAAAAAGTAAATTTTGCATCTGGTACTTTTGAATAATTAATAGATACTTTTTAATTTTTAATTTTATTTTGTTAAATTAAGAATGAATTTAAATATTATAATTATTTTTATCATATTATTGATTTTGTTTTATATTGTCTATACTAATTATGAAAAATTTTCAGTTTATGCCTATAATTCATCTGACATACCCGATTTATCAAAATCTTTGTTAGAAATTGAAAACGAAAAAATTAGAAATATTTTAAATACAGAATACAGTTTAAATTCTGAATATGATATAAATAAAATAGATAAATCTATTTAAATTATAATAGAAAGTTTAAATTAATTGATAAGAAGTATTTAATAGTAATTAATGAAATAATATATTCCTTTTTATAAAAGAATTTATTTTTAAAAAAGTGCTAAAAATAT
>Ga0172372_10010171_pt1 | contig 12095 bp, 8 predicted proteins | sample LakKiv5m_2_FD_114544 | JGI IMG/M metagenome (GOLD analysis project Ga0172372, IMG submission 114544) | Freshwater microbial communities from Kabuno Bay, South-Kivu, Congo - kab_092012_9.5m | ecosystem: Environmental > Aquatic > Freshwater > Lake | place: Democratic Republic of the Congo...
CCCTTCACTCAAGTTTCCGCCCAGGTTTCAGCCCTCCCCTGCAGGCGTCTCCGGCGCCTACAGGAAAACCCTTACCAAAAACACCCGATCGTGGAAATTGAGGGTCCGCGGGGCCGGACTTAAATTGCTTTCGTTATGAAAACACACACCACCCTCAAATCGAAACTCAACGCGGCGTTCAGCTTGGTTGAGCTTCTCGTTGTCATCGCGGTTATCGCCGTCATTGCGGCCATCGCCATTCCCAACATTACCGGTGCCCGCGAAGCGGCGCAGGGAGCGCAGGCCAGCTATGATGCGGCTTCGCTCGAAAACATGCAGAATCAGGTCGAAGCCCTCACCGGCACCCGGCCTGACGCCGCCGCGTTGGAAACCGGCGTGAACGTGACCAATGCCGACGGCAGCGTTGTCACCTTCAAGCTCGAGTAACCCGCACCACGCCGGCCACGGAAGTTTCACGGGCCCCGGTTCGCCGGGGCCCTTTTTTCTAGCCGGTCTTTCCGTTTGACCCCCGGACCTTGCGGGCGGAACTTTCCCCGAAGGGCAAAAGCTATGAACCGTCAACGCCACCGACACGCTTCCATGGCGCGGGGCTTCAGCCTCATTGAGGTGCTGCTGGTCGTGGCCATCATCGGCATCATCGCAACCTTGCTCATCCCCTACGTCTCGCCCATGCGGGCCGCGGCCAGCACCCAGATCGCCCGCCAGCAGCAAGCGGAACTCCAGACGGCCCTCGGCAGCTGGGTCGCCGCGGCGGCATCCGGTCCCGGCGGTTTGGCCGCCGCGCGCAGCACCTACGGCAGTGCGGGCAGCAAACTCGCCCTGCTGCAAAATTACCTGCAGCCCGCCACCTACGCCGCCCTGACCGGGAGCGGCAACACCGTGACCAGCGCCGCCCTCGGCGCGGCGGGAGCCAGCCTGCAATTTTCCTCCTGGGGCGTCTCCGACGCACCAACCGTGAACTGGGTCGCCCAATGACAACAACACCCGCCAAACTCCCTCGCGCCTTCAGCCTGCTGGAACTCCTCATCGTTCTCGTCGTGCTCGGCGTGGTGCTCTATTTCGCCTTCCCCAACATCGTCCAGATCCGCAGCGACAGCGAAGCCAATCTCGCGCGCGCGCGCGCCGAAATGCTCAATCTCGCGGCCGCCGCCTATTTCCAGGCGGTCGGCGACCGCGCCACCGCGCGCGCCAATTGGGCCGCAGCCGGCAGCGATGACGCGCGCTACGCGAACCTGCTCCGACCCTACATCGCTTTCCCCGCCGCCAACCTCTCCGCCTTCATGCCCAGCTCGGACTACACGGTGGTCTTCGATCCGGGTGACCCCCTGCTCAACAAAGCGCAACTCTACGGGCCGAGCGGTCAAATCGACTACTAGGAACCGCCCGCGTATCCCTCAAGCCGCCCTTTCGCTTCCGCACGAACGGTGCTACGTTCCACTTCGCAAAAGGTTGCAGATCCATGCCCGCCGCCGTCTTTGATCCGGAACTGCCCGCCGCCCTCGAATCGAAGGGACTGACGTGCCCCCTCGACCTCCCCGAGAACGTCCATGATTTGCACGCGGCAGTGGCCGCAGCCAACGGCGCGCCGCCGGCGGAGGCTTTCGAATGGCTCGCCGCCAAGTTCGGCCTGCTTCCATTCACGGCGACCCGACCCGCGCTCCCCGTGCAGTCGGAAACATGCTTCCGGACGCTGGCCGCTGCGCCGCACGACCAAAACGAGGAACCCTGGCTGCCCGTCGGCACCGTCGGCCCGCTCCTCATCATGGGACATTACAACCCGGGCGCCCGCGGCCGCTGGGGCATTCCGGAAGCCTTCACCATCCGCGTCCTCCTCACCCAGCGGCAATACGCCGAATTCCGGGCCCTGCTCGACGAAAGGCTCCAGGCCAAGCCGTTGGTTCCGCGCGACGAGCCGCTGGAGCCACGCCCGCTGCCCCGGGGCTCCTCGCCGGAAAGCGCGCTCAAATGGCTCCTCGCCGCCTACCCGTTCCGCGCCGAGGAACGCCAGCGCCTCGAGGCCTGCCTCGAACCCCTCGCCGCCGTGGCCCCCAATCATGTCATCGGCCTCAAATCCCTCCCCTCCGGTCTCGGCACCGCCCTGCGTCACCTCTGCACCGGCGAGGCGGTCTTCAACGCCGCCCTGGCTCCCCGCCAGACCGAGTTTCCCGACGCCCTCCTCGAGAAGCACGGGGTTTTCCCGCTCTTTGTCGGGCGCCGCACCGTCTACCTGCTGAGCAGCCAGAAAGAGATTTTCGCCTTCGAGGACGAATGGCTCGCCTCGAACACCGACGACCGCACCTTCCGCCCCGTCCTCGCCGGGAAAGAGGCCATCCTCCGCGTGGTCAACCGCGACCGCAGCAACGCCGCGGCGGCGGCCACCGGCGGCGCGGTCGGGGAACTCACGGAGTCCGGCGTGGCCAACATCGTCGACATCGATCCGCAGGAAGTCGCGCGCATCAACCCCGCCAGCATCAACACCACCGCCGAACAGGCCCTGCACTGGGTCTTCCACCGGTCGATCACCGCGCGCGCCAGCGACCTGCACATCGAAAAATATTTCAACATGGCGCGCTTCCGCGCCCGCATCGACGGCGAACTCGTCACGCTCTTCTCCGCGCCGGAGGAAATGCTGCCGCGCTATGTCAGCCTGATCAAAAATTACGCCAACATGGGCCAGGAACGCCAGGGTGCGCAGGACGGGCGTTTCTCGCTCGCCCTCGGCAAGCGCCGTGTCGATTGCCGCGTCTCCGCCATTCCCTGCCGCAAGGACCAGCAGAAAATCACCATCCGCTACCTCGACAAGGCCGAGGGCATCAAAAAACTCGGCGAACTCAACATCTCCAAGCGAAACCTCGAACTGCTGCAGGCCGCCATGTCGCGCGACCAGGGCCTCATCCTCATCACCGGGCCGACCGGCAGCGGCAAAACCACCACGCTCTACGCGCTGCTCAACAGCGTGAACAGCGAGAACATGAACATCCAGACGATCGAGGACCCCATCGAATACGAAATCGAAGGGATCAACCAGACGCAGACCGATCCGGTCCACGACATCGACTTCGCCCAGGGCCTGCGCCGCCTCATGCGGGCGGACCCCGACATCATCCTCATCGGCGAATGCCGCGACGAAGAGACGGCCAGCGCGGCGGTCAACGCCGCCCTGACCGGCCACCTCGTGCTCACCACCCTGCACGCCAACGACTGCCTGCGTGCGGTCAGCCGCTTCATCTCCATGGGCGTGCCGCCCTACCTCCTCGCCGATTCGCTCGCGCTGTCCCAGGCGCAGCGCCTCGTCCGCCGGCTTTGCCCGCAATGCAAAACCATGGTGCCCCTCTCGGCGCCGCAGCGCGCCATGTTCGCCGCCAACAAAGTGCCGGCCCCGCCCGGGGTCACCCACCTCTACGAGGCCCAAGGTTGCCCCGACTGCCGCGAAACCGGTTACAAGGGCCGCATCGCGCTCATGGAGCTCTGCCCTTTCAACCACGAACTGGCCGACTTGGTCGCGGCCAATGCGCCGCAAGGCGAGATGCGCAAGATTGCCACCGGTATGGGCCTGCGCACCCTCTACCAGGAAGGGCTGCAACAGGTGCTCGACGGCGAAACCTCGCTCGAGGAAATCAAATGCCTCGCCTACACCGCGGTGGCCGAAGGCGAAGAGGCGCCCGCACCAGGGCCGGGCGAAACGTTCGAAATCTGACCCGGCCGGCTGCGGGCCTGCGGGCGCCTCACGCCTCGATCATGTGGTTCCGTATCGCGTAGCGGACCAGCTCGCCGATGGAGTGCAGTCCGAGTTTGCGCATGATCGCGGCGCGGTGGGTTTCGACCGTTTTCACGCTGATCCCGAGTTTGTCGGCCACCTCCTTGTTGCTCGAGCCCTCGGCCAGCAGCTGGATGATCTCCCGCTCCCTGGCCGTCGGCCGGTCTTCATCCTGGGCGGCGGCGTGCGGCACGGGGCCGCGCATGCTGTCGAAGATGACCTCCGAGACCTGCGGGCTGAAGTAGTGCTTTCCGGCGAGCACGCATTTCACCGCCTCGAGCAACTGGCTTCCCGCGTCGGATTTCAAAACATAACCGTGCGCCCCGCTGCGGAAAATTTCCACCACCACCTGCTCGGCGTCGTGCACGGTGAAGACCAGCACCTTGGTTTCCGGGCAAAGTTTCAGCACCTGCTTGGCCGCCTCGATGCCGTTCAGTTCCGGCATGGTCACGTCGAGGATGGCCACCTCCGGTTGCAACTCCTCCGCCATCTTCACCGCCTCGCGCCCGTTGCACGCCTCCCCGCAACAGGAATACCCGCCACTCTCGAGCAAATTGCGCACCCCCGCCCGCACGATCTCATGATCGTCTGCAACCAGCACAGTGGGTTTCTTTTTAGCCATCAGGGATTTTTAACCACGGATACCACGAATTGCACGAATACCGAAGAAACTTCAGGAAGGAGCGGCTGACCAAAACCTCATCATTTGATGAATGCCAAGCCGATCGCCGCCGTTTGCCATCCCTCGGAAAACATCAGTGTTATCCGTGTCAATTTGCGTGCGGCCCAAGTGCCCCGGCCGTCACGCAGACTCGGCTGTGGTTAAAGTCTAGCGCAACACATCCCTAAGCCTTATCCATGCAGAAGAATTCAACCACGGGTAGCACCGATGACACTGATTACAGAGGGTTGTGAGACAGCGAGTTGGCCGGAAGAGATCCCACCCATCCGTGGCATCCGTATCATCCGTGGTTAAGCCTCGGGACTTTTCAGCTATTCCTCCGCCACCGCCAACTTTTCGTGGACCGTCGAATACTCCAACCCTCGAAAAAGCTTCTGCACAAATTCTGAAGTCGTCTGCCCATCCTGAACAGCACCCGCTTCACACCACAGGCGCAGCACATCACCGCCGTAATCCAAACCAGTCGGGAAGACCAGTGAACCTGCCTCGACTTTCACCTGTCTAAAGTTTTCCTCCTGCAAAAGCGGCTCCACCAATGGTCCGGACAGACCAAGTAAGTCAGGACCCAAGTCCAACAGATATTCCGCCCCGTCAGCGAAGCTCAACCTGACCGTCGTGCCGCCGACAGGAGCCACCGCCACAAGCCGCAGGGTTGACAGGTCTTTTCGCATGTCGGATCTCTCAGGACAAAGGTTTGATGATTGGGAGCGGCTTCATTTCGCGCGCCAGTTGCCAGCAGGCAATCAATTCATCTTCATGCAGCATAGCCCACTCCATAACCAGCGCAACAGCCCTCGGCGAAAGATCACCATAGAGATAGGACAAAGGCTGGATCGCAAAAACTCCCTCACAACCCGCATGCCAAGCATGAAAGTGCGGCGGGTTGTGCTTACCCCGGTAATTGAAGGTGATTTGAATGCCGAAAAACTCGAGATTCCACGCCCCCAGCCGGAGGGGACGGAGCACGGCGGGCGGCGCGGCGCCGGGCGACGGCGCGGGGACGGACGGACGCCGTCCGGCCCCGAGGTTGTCCAACGCCGACGACCACCGCGCGGCGCGGTCGTTTTCCCTCGTCTCGAACGTGGCGCGTTCCTCGTCGAGGCGTTTCTGCAACTGCGCGCGGTCGGTCAGGCGCTTCTCCCGCAGGTCCCGCGCCAGCGCGAGGTCGCGGGTGAACCACGTGCGCGGGCGCCTCGCCTCCACCACCCCGTCGGTCACGACATAATAACCTTCCTCCTGCCGCAGCAGGCGCACTTCCGCGCCTTCGGGAAATCCGCGCACCCCGCCGTCGTGCGTCTCGCTGAAACGCCGGACCACGAACAGCACGCCTTCCGGGGCGAAACGCGCTTCGGGCACGGGCGTCGGCGGCGGGGTGGGCGCGGGCGTCGGCACCGGGGTCGGCGGCGGGGTGGCAGCCGGCGGCGCCGGCACCGCCCGCTGGCGCTCCGCCCCGGTCCAAAGGAAGTAGCCGAGGCCGGCCAGTCCGGCGAGAAGCAGCAAAATGACGACCGCGCGCATGGTGGTGGAAATTCCCGACGCGTGAGAAATGCGCGACCGTCCGCCCACCGTCAACCACGGAGCACCGCCTTTTTCCGCTTTCCAGCATTTCGCCTTTTCCCCATTTTCCCCCCATGTCTCCCGATCTCTACGAGAAGCTCGGCCAGTTTTACCTCGGACGCGAAGTCGCCCCCGACGGCCGGCCCACCGACGACCTGCTGCTCTACGACTCGAGCAACCTGACGACCCACGGCGTCTGCGTCGGCATGACCGGCAGCGGCAAGACCGGGCTTTGCCTCGCGCTGCTCGAGGAGGCCGCCATGGACGGCATCCCCGCGCTGATGATCGACCCGAAGGGCGACCTCGGGAACCTCCTCCTCACCTTCCCGCAAATGCGCGGCGAGGATTTCGCCCCGTGGGTCAGCGAGGAAGACGCGCGCAAGGCCGGGGTCACCACGGAGGAATTCGGCGCCGCCGAGGCGGACAAATGGAAAGACGGTCTCGCGCAGTGGGGACAAACCCCCGAGCGCATCGCCGCCCTCCGCGAAAAATGCGAGATCGCCATCTACACCCCCGGCAGCAACGCCGGCATCCCGCTCTCCATCCTCCGCTCGTTCGAGGCCCCCGCGGCCGATCTCGCGGGCGACGCCGAACTCCTCGCCGAACGCTTGCAGAGCACGACGTCCGGTCTGCTCGGGCTCCTCGGCCTCGACGCCGATCCGCTGCAAAGCCGCGAATTCAGCCTGCTCTCCGCCATCCTGCAGCACGCGTGGAAAAACGGGCAGTCCCCCGACCTCGCCGCGCTCATCGCCGCCGTGCAGGACCCGCCGTTCGACAAGATCGGCGTCCTCTCGCTCGAGGAATTTTTCCCCGCCCGCCAGCGCCGCAGCCTGGTCATGGCGCTCAACAACCTCCTCGCCTCGCCCGGCTTCGCCACCTGGCGCGAAGGCGAGCCGCTCGACATCGCCCGCCTGCTCCACACGCCGGAAGGCAAACCGCGCCTCGCCGTCCTCAGCATCGCGCACCTTTCCGATGCCGAGCGCATGTTTTTCGTCACGACTTTGCTCGAGGAAGTCATCGCCTGGATGCGCCGCCAACCCGGCACGCCGTCGCTGCGCGCCATCCTCTACATGGACGAAATTTTCGGCTACCTCCCGCCCATCGCCAACCCGCCGTCGAAAGGGCCGCTGCTACTCCTGCTCAAACAAGCCCGCGCCTTCGGCCTCGGACTCCTCGTCGCCACGCAGAACCCCGCCGACCTCGACTACAAGGCGTTGGCCAACTGCGGCACGTGGTTCATCGGACGCCTGCAAACCGACCGTGACAAACAACGCGTCCTCGAAGGACTCGAAAGCGCCAGCGCCGGCCGCGGCGCCGACCGCGCCAAACTCACCGAGCTCCTCAACGCCCTGGGCAAACGCATCTTCCTCCTCAACAGCGTGCACCTCGGCGAACCGAAACTCTTCACCACACGATGGACCATGAGCTACCTGCGCGGACCCCTCACCCGCGAGCAGATCCGCTTGCTGATGGACGCCGCCGAGCGCCCGGCACCCGCGCCGGCGCCTTTGCCCGCCGCACCCGCCGAACCCGCCGCCGCGTCACCCGAACCGCCCGCCGCCGAACCCGGTGTGTGGCAACTCGTCGCCGACGGCACCGGTCAGGTCCTCCATCCCTCGCTCGGCCTGCGCATCCGCGGCACCTTCGCCTCGCGACGTCCTTCCGCCGAAGCCCCCGCAGAAGTGCTGGTCAGCGTTCCCTTCGGACCCGATGGCAAACCGTCGTGGAAACGCGCCAGCGTGGCCGGCGCCGCGCACCAGGCCCATCCTCCCGTCCCGCACAGCGGGCCCGTCTTCGCGCCCGTCAATCCTTCCGCCCTGCAAGCCGCCCAGCATCAAACGTGGCAGATGGAAGCCCGCACCCAACTGGGCGAAAGCCTCGAGGTGCCCGTCCTGCGCGAGGGCAAAATCACCGGCGCGCCCTTCGAGACCGACGCCGAATTCCGCCTGCGCCTCGAACAAGCCGCCCGCGAGGAACGCGACGAAACCGTGCAGGTCATCCGCCGCAAATACGAAACCAAGATGCGCACCGCCGCGGACAAAGTGAACCGCGCCCGCGAGGCCGTGGCGCGGCAAAAATCACAAGCCCGCTCCGCGCAGGTGCAGACCGCGATCAGCGTCGGCACGTCCGTCCTCGGCGCGCTCTTCGGCAAAAAGGCCTCCGGACTCGGACACATCACCCGCGCCGGCACCGCCGCCCGCGGCGCCACGCGCGCGATGAAGGAATCCTCCGACGTCGGCACCGCCGAGGAAAAACTCGCCGTCGCCGAGGCCGCGGCCGCCGAACTCGAAGCCGAAGTCGAAGCCCGCATCGCCGAACTCCCCTCGCCCGCCGCCGTGGTGGCGCATCCCGAAACTGTCCGGCTCAAGTTGCTCCCCGCCACCCTGCGCATCGAATCCGCCGGCATCCTCTGGACGGCGTGATGTAGCGTCGCCGTCCCCGGCGACGGCTGTTTTGGATAACGACCGGCAGCGGAGCCGAGACTGCGAGACAGCCCATAGGCAAACGCCGCCGCGACCGGAACCTCACTCCTGCTCGACTTCCAAACGCAGGAACTTGCGCGTCTCGCCGGGCACCAGCGGCACCGTGGCGCGGCGGATTTCATACGTGCCGTGGTCGCTGACGACCGTTTCCGTCACGCCCTCGGTCGACCACGCGCCCGCGGACAGGTCATTCCTCCAGGCGACGCCGCCGGTCACCCCGTCGAGCAACTTGCTGCGACGGTAATCCATGCGGACCTCACCCGGTTGCGCGGCATCGAGGACCATCGCCTCGCCGGAACCGGCCGACTCCGCCGGACTCAACCCGAGGAAATACTCGACCAGATTCGGCAAACCGTCCGCATCCGGATCGGCCCCCGACGCGGGATCGGCAAGGCCGGGATAACTGCCAAGCCATTCCGTGAAAGTCGGCATGGATCCGCCGCCGATCGCCAGCACAAAGGTTTGCGTCCCCGTTTCGCCGAGCGCGTTGTAGCTCTCCAGAACAATGTTGTAAGTGCCGGCCTGGGTCGGTGTTCCGCTGAGCAAGCCGGTCGCGGCGTCGAGCGACAGCCCGGGAGGCATCTGGTGACCGGTCCCCGTGCGGTAGAGATTGCCTTGCCCGAACGTGCCGGCGCGCAGGTTGGCCACGAAGTCCGCGTTGACCGGGTTGTTCCCCTTGCCCGGGGTGACGCCGTCGAAGGACGGCTCATCATCGGTGACCGTCACTTGCACGGTCGCGGAACTGTAGCCCGGTGCCGTGGCGGTGATGGTCACGATTCTGGTGCCGTCGGAGGCGGCGTTGTCCACCGCTCCGATGGGGAAAGTCGCGTTGGTTGCACCCGCAGTGATGGTGAGAGATGCCGGCGCCGTCACCGTGCTGTTGTTGACGGCGACGGCGACCGTGACATTGCTCGAGACAGCGGCAGGAAGACTGACCGTTCCGGTCGATGCGTTGGTTCCCGCAGTCTCGGCGAAAGTCGCAGGCACGGCCGTGACTGAAAGCGACGCACCCACCGAATGCGTGCCGAGACCCGAGAAGGTGTCGATAGGAAATCCGTCCCATTCGAGCGACGGGTCAAACGCATTGGTCCCGTTGATGTCGCCTTGGTTCACCGAGCTCTTGCGGCGCAAGGTGCGGTCCAACGTGGACACACCGTTGCCGGACCACTGGGTGCCTGGATCAAAACCGATTTGTCCGACCACATCGACAATCGTCCCGTTGGCGCCGTTTTTGCGGAGCACCACGGCATCGTCACCGTTGAACGTAAGATTGCCGTTGGTTTGGTTGGCCAGCGCGGTAAGAGCGGCACTGGCACTCGCGTGGGCAAGAACATGAACGGCACCGGGTTGGATGGTGCCGGTCAGGGCGATGGATGCGGTCGGGGCATTGGTGCCGTTCGCGTAATTCTGCACGACGTATCCGGCGGTCGAGAGGTTGACGGCCGCCGAGGAGGGATTGTAGATCTCGACGGCTTTGTTGTTGCTTGTTCCTTCGACGTATTCCGAGAAGAAGAGGTCGCCGGGAGCGCGCGAGACCGCCCGTGTGCCGCGCGCCGTCGAAGCCGAGGTGACAAACCAGTTGGCCCGGTCGGTGATGCCCTCCTCCGCGCCGCCCGTGTAATAGGCAGCACGGCCGGAGTTCACCGTGCCGACATTGGGCACGACCAGACTGTTGCCGTAGGCGACTTGGGCGACCGTGTTGTTGTCCGCATCATTGACGAAAATGGCGTCGCCGCTGTTGCCCAGAGCCGGCCATGAGGTCGTCTGGTCGAAATAAGCGGCGTTGCGCGAGGACAGCACCATGCGGCCGTCGTCGAGCGGGTTGGTATCCTCGGCCGGCAGGAGCGGGTCTTTGGTGGCGCCGTTGTAAACGACGATGACCGTTCCCGCCGGGATATTGTCCCAGACCGGATCATCGAGGAAGAGAAGGTAGTCCACCCCGGAGTCCGATATGTCATAGTAAGCCAGGCTTGTGTTTTGCAGCACGAGCAATTCGACCCACTCGCCCCCGTTCGAGCCCTGGCTGAACTCGTTGATAATCACCGGGCGGGTGAAATTGGCGCTTACGGCGGGCACATAGATCGCGGGCTGGAAGGAATAGGCCGACCCGACCGCGCCGGATGTCACCGGCCGGTTACCCACGCTGACGGGCGCGGTGAAGAATGGTTCGCCGGTTGAGTTGCCATCGCTGGCCCGCACCGCGCAGCGCCACAGTCTGCCGGCATTGGCAGCATCGGCCGCGAGCGTGGCGGATGCGCCTCCGGCGTCGGTCCAAACCGCTCCGTTCGAACTCGACTGCCACTGGTAGGACAAAGTGACCGGGTCCCCTTCGGCATCGTTCGCCGCCACACCGACAACCTGCAGAGCCGTGTCGCTGTAAGCGTCGTCCGCCGGGGTGATCTGCGCCGCAGCGACGGTCGGAGCCTGGTTGCGGACTTCCACTATGACGGAGGAGCTGGTGGAAGAGGCACCCTCGCTGTCCGTTGCCCGGGCCGCAACCGCATAATTGCCGATGACAGGAAGCCATTCGAAGGCATAAGGAGCGGTCGTGTCGGTGTGGATCACCGTACCATTGGCGACAAACTCCACGCTGGTCACGGAACCCGCAGATCCGGCCGCCGTGCTGTCCGTGGCAGTTGCGGCGAGATTCACCGTGGCCCCGGGCGAAACGACGGCGTCCGACGCCGGTGCGGTCAAGGTCACAGCCGGCGGCGGGTTCACAGGCACCGTGGAGGTGCCATAGACTTGGAGGGTGGGCGTATTGGACACCCGCGTCCCCGTGCTGGCGCCGCTCAAGCGGTCGGCAACCCGCAGGGTCCACGTGCCGGCCGCGTTCTCGCCCCAGTGCCGGACGCTCATCAGTGTCCAAACGAGATTGGCTCCCGTGAAAGCGGTGCCCGCGGCCTGGGTTGTCAGCACGCTGACTGTTCCCGACGGCGAGGTGAGCTCGAGACGCAGGTCGCGCCGACGCGGGTGGGTGATGTCCACGCTGACTCGGACATGCTCGATGCGGATATTGTCCGCCGGGTTGATGACGAACTGATGGACGGCGCCGGTCGCGTTGTTGTCGGGAATCGCGAGACCGTTGCCGCTGCCGGTCGCGGTCCGCGTGATCTGGGCCGCGAGATTGCTCCAACCCAGAGCCATGTCTACGGCGGCGCGGGCATTGACCAAGCCGGCCCCGAACTTGTGGTTGAACCAGAAGCCGGCGCCGTTCTGACGCCAATCACCGTCACCCGGGGCGTTGCGCCTCGCTGTACGGATGAGGATTTCCTGCACGTCGCGCCAACCGAGGTTGGGGTTGGCCTGCAGCATGAGGGCAACGACGCCGGCCACCTTGGGTGTGGCGGAGGAGGTGCCCCCGAAATCGTTCGCGTAGTCCGTGGTGGAATAGCCATTGGAGCCCGTGCGGTCCGTGGTGGTGATGCCGACCTCGCTGGCCGCATTATTGTCCCCCGACGAAGGGGCACAAACTACGAGATTCGCGCCGGGTTCGCTGTACCAAGCTTGTTGTCCGCGGATATCCGCCGCACCGACGGCGATAGTGTAGATCGAGTTGGCCCAACCGTCGAAATTCGAGTCGTCTTTTTCCTGTAGTCCATTGCCGCCGGCCCAC
>Ga0172372_10010172_pt1 | contig 12095 bp, 12 predicted proteins | sample LakKiv5m_2_FD_114544 | JGI IMG/M metagenome (GOLD analysis project Ga0172372, IMG submission 114544) | Freshwater microbial communities from Kabuno Bay, South-Kivu, Congo - kab_092012_9.5m | ecosystem: Environmental > Aquatic > Freshwater > Lake | place: Democratic Republic of the Congo...
GAACTCGGCATTCCTCACCGGCTGGGGATTCACGGCATTCACTACGCTACTGACCGATGGATTTTCCAGCGCCCAGAGAATCATCCCGGCGACATCGTCCACATGGATACAGCTCATCCACTGCCGCCCGTTGCCGAGATTTCCTCCCAGGCCAAGTTGAAAAACCGGGCGCACCAGTCCCATCGCGCCGCCCGGTCCAGTTACGAAGCCGATACGGAGCCGCACCACGCGGCGGCCGGACGCTTCGGCAGGCAGCGCCGCCGCCTCCCAGGCCTGACAGACCTCGGCCAAAAAACCACTCCCCGCCGCAGCCGATTCATCGACCTCCCGCTCGCCCGTGTCACCGTAGAATCCAATCGCCGAGGCGTTCACCAGCACGCCGATGCCCTCGTGAAGACTGCCAACCACTTGCTGCGTTGTTTCCACACGGCTGCGCAGGATTTTCTCCTTTTTTGATGCCGTCCAGAGCCCCAAAATCGGCTCGCCTGCGAGATTTACCACGGCATCCAAGCCTGAAAAATCAAGACCACCATGCGCCTCGATCCTTCGAAACCCGGCCCGCGCACTTCGCGAAAACCGCACCACGCCATGCCCAGCCTCCCCGGCCATGCGGCTAAGCCGGGCCCCCACATAACCAGTCGCTCCGATGATTCCGATTTTCATGTTGAAAACAAAGTGCGCCCGCCACGGCTCATGCGCCAGAAAGAATCCGCGCCGCCACCTTGCGTCCCGCGAGCCATGCGGATTCCACACGCGACTCGGTGAGCAAATCCCCCGCGAAATGCCATCCCTCGGGCAGAGCCGGAATTTCCATTTTCTGCGAAATGCGCGCATATCGCCAACGGTGTGGATGGAGGGCACGGAAAGCACTTGATGGAATGTCCCATCGCTCCTCCATAAGCCCCCTCAGATCCTCAGCCCAGCTTGCCGTATCGTCCTCCAATCGTGCGCGGCTGAATTCCTCCGAAGCGTGGACGACCATCACAGTGAAGCCCTCGCCAACGCGCCCAGGCTTGTGATTTTCGCAAGCCGACCATGCCAGCGCGTGGCCCGAATGGTCGCTGATGGCATACCTCGCCGCCGTTGATCCAAGACGGACGCCTTCATAGAGAAAAAGCCCCGCCAAAGACGGCGCATAGGGATTTTGAGCACTTGGAATCCCTGCCAGTTTTGCGGTCTGCGGCCAAGGAGCCGTGCTGAGGATAAAGTCGAACTCCTCACCGCCCAAACAACGATTTTCCACAACTTCAATTGTCATTCCCGTCCTGACATCCAAGCCTTCGGCAAGCGGCCTCGCCAGGCGACTGTTGCCCTTGGCATGAAAAAAACGCCCTTCGCCGGCAAGTTCACGACCTGTCTCATCCACAATCGGAGCCTCGATTTCCAACAAATCCCCCCCGCAGGCCGACCGAACCGCCTGCGAAAAATCCGCATCCCGCAGAGTGAAATACTGCGCTCCGTGATCCACCGAGTGCCCCTCCCAGCGCTTCGTCGCACACCGCCCACCCAAGCCGCGCGACTTGTCGAAAACCACCACCCGCCATCCCGCGTCAGCCAGCAAACGCGCCGCCGCGATCCCGGCCAATCCCGCCCCAATCACAGCCACAGATTTTTGTTTCATGGATTTATTGACTACTTGATTGCACGATGAATGACGAAAAGCCTTTTGCTTTGAGGAACCGGGTGTGCATTTATGGGCCACATGTCGAAGCATGAAATCGAAAACACCCCGCAGGACCGGATTCAATATCGCGAGTATAAGATTATTTTGCAGGCGCAGCATTTCACCTCGCCGCAGGCTTTCGTGGATTTCTGGAGCATCGTGCGCGGGACGGCGAAGAAGTTTGATGTGAAAGTAAAGGAGGCGGAGGACGCCTTTGAGAGCAATGTGCGGGAGGTTCTCTTTTACGACACGGAGGATTTTGCGCTTTATAAAAACCATTTCATCCTGCGCTTGCGCACGCACTACAAGGGCGGCTGGCCGCAGGGGATTCCGGAGCTGACCTTCAAATTCCGCCACCCGGATTTCAAAACGGCGGCCGCCGTCGATGTGCGGCCTGCAACCTCGGGCGGTATCGCGAAGATTAAATTCAAGGAGGAGCTTTTGCCGCTTCGGGAGACGCTTGGCGGCACGCGTTCGATTTTTTCCCACAACTGCGTGTTGGCGAAACCGCGCGAGGGCTTGGAGGTCGCAGTGAAGGATTTGGCGGGCGCTTTTCCAGCAATCCACCAGGTTGGTGCGGACCATGAGACCCCGCTGAGGCTCGTGAATGACATGGCGGTGGAGGAAGTGCAGGTGGATGTGGGCGAACTGCACTTCGGAGGGGGCTTCAACGGAAAAACAACGATTGCCGTTTGGCGCACGCGCAAATACGAGCGCGCCTTCTGCGGCGAGTTCGCCTTCCAATGCCGCTTCGACAGCGAAGATGAAATTCACAAGTCGAGCCTGAAGCGGGCCGAGGATTTCTACAAAGCGCTCCAACTCGACGCGCACGAATGGGTCTCCCTCGACACGACCAAGACGGGCCTTGTTTACCAACTCGGACAACCACCCAATGCCACCCGCAGGGAATGAAAAACCAAACGCGCGGGAGATTTTCCGCGTGTTCGCCAAGATCGGCATCACCAGCTTCGGCGGAGGTCTCGTGGCCTACCTGCGCGATGCGCTGGTGTCCGATAAAAAGTGGATGAACGAGGAGGAATTCCTCGCCGCGCTTGAGATCGGTCAGACCCTGCCGGGTTTAAACTCGGTGAATGTGGCCATCATTGCTGGACGCAAGCTCGCTGGTCCGCACGGAGCCGTCGCAGCCGCTTCGGGGCTCATCCTTCCCGGTGTGGCGCTCCTGCTTTTGCTGGGGCTCTTGTATGACCGTTTCCGCCACAACCCGAATGTCGCCGCAGCGCTCGCTGGCGTCGCCGCAGCCGCAGTAGGATTGCTTCTGCAAGTAACTCTCAAGATCGGCGCCAAGCAATTCCTCAATCTCCGCGACCTCTGTTTCGTGCTGGGAACTTTTTATCTTGTCGCCTTCCACCATGTGTCGCTGCCCGTGGTGCTCTTTCTCGTGGCTCCGATTGCCATCATCCTTTGCCGGCCGACTCCAACGAAACCCGACGCATGAGCGATCTCGTCAAAATCCTGAATGTGTTTTGCCTGCTCTCGCTCCTCGCCGTGGGTGGGGGAAGCGCTGTGCTGCCGCAGATGGAACACGAGACCGTGACGCTCCACCATTGGGTCACAGGCGATCAATTCGCCACGATCTACAGCCTCGGCCAAATGGCTCCCGGCCCGAACATGTCGATGGTCGCCCTCATCGGTTGGCAGGCCGCCGGCGTGGCAGGACTCCTTATCGCACTGGTGGCATTTTATCTGCCCTCGAGCTTTCTGACCTACGGATGCAGCTACATTTGGGATTCCTTCAAAGACAATCCGTGGCGCGACTCGGTGCAACGCGGCATGGCGCCCATCACCATCGGCCTCATGCTTGCAGGCGTCCACGCCGTCGGAAAAACGGCCTGCATCAACCCAAACCACACCACCCCCTTCAATACCGTGACCTGCACCATCGCGCTCGCCGTCACAGGAATTCTTTTCGCCAAACACATCAACCCCGCGCTGCTAATGCTCATCGGCGGCGTCGCGGGTTGGTTTTTACTGAGAGGCCACTGACGCAGCGAGACGGCTTGTGATAATGCGGAGCTTTTGAAAGTTGCCCATGTTCAAAAACACGATTCTGCTTCCCGGGGTTCTTATTGCAATTTTCCTCGCATGCTCCGCTTTGGCGGCAGCGGGGGATTTTCAAAAACCTCCGGGCCGTGATGAACTGGAAGCCATCTTCCAAGAAGGCTTCGCGCCATCCGCCACGAGGTTGGAGTCACAGTTTGCCCAAAGCTACAAGCCTTCGAGCATCGGGTTGTCGTTGAACTCCGAGACGGCGAATTTCACGGCGTGGCTTGACCTCTGGCGCTGGTGCAAACTTTTCGCGGAATTGAGCCCGGAGGTTGCGGCGAAGCACATCGAGAGCGGCTTGGCCAGGGAACTTCTGAACGACACTGTCGTCTCCCGGATGTTTTTCTCGACGCTCTCGGAAAAGGACGCAGTGCCGCAAGTGCTCGACAACCTGGGCGCGATACGGGCGGCGCATCCTCAAAAATTCCGCGAGTATGTCGGCCTCGCGATTGCCATCGCCGTGGTGAATGATGTCCCTCCTCCTCAAGGATGGCCACACCACCAGGTCGTCGCCGAACTCGTGCCTGTGAGCATTCTTCCGGTTGAGCGGCAATTCTCTCGCTGGGTCTCTGCCAACGAGGCGCGGCAACTGCTTCTTGACCCGCGCAAACTTTCCCCGTCGCAACTCAAATTTGTGGTGGATGCCTTCATCACGGACGACGAGTTGGCATGGGCCAGAAAAAATGTGCGCCTCACCCGCTCGACCTTTGAGAAGGCTTATTTCCAGATCAACTACAGCCATGAAAGATTGCAGGCGCAGCAGTATGATTGGTCCACGGGGCCCTATAAGCTCGCCGCGATCCGGAAGCAGGGCGGCATTTGTGTCGATCAAGCCTACTACGCCTCGATGTCCGGCAAGGCGCTCGGCTTGCCCACATTGTTTTTCACCGGTCAGGGGAGCGACGGTGGCCACGCATGGTTCGGCTACCTGCGCAACGACGACCGTTGGGAAGTCAACTGCGGGCGCTACTCCCAGCACAATTACGCCACCGGCGAGGCGCTGGACCCCCAGACATGGGAACCCATCAGCGACCATGAACTGGAATTTCTGGTAGCGGGCTTTCGCGACAAGCCGGAGTTCGCCGCATCGATGAACACCCTGACCATGGCCGGAATTCTCGTTAAGTCGGGCGATTCCGCCCGCGCGGGACGGGCCTATGAAAAAGCAATCCAGCTTTGCCCGATGAATGCCGACGCGTGGTCCGCAACTGGCGCGTTCCTGCAGCGCCAAGGCGCCCCCGCAAAAGAAAGAATCGCCTTTCACGAGAGGGCCGAAACCCAGTTCACAAACCAGGCGGACCTGAAAGTCCTACATCAGCAGGTCCTCATCTCGATTTATCAGGAGCAGGGCGATTCGGACTCGGTGAAAAGAATCGAACAACAGATTCTGTCACAAAACAAAAGCCGACGCTCCGACTTGAGCGTCAATATGGCCGCCGAACAGCTCCAGGCATTGATCGCAGCGGGAAACATGACCGAGGCGGAAAAACTCTTTCGCCGCCAAGTGCACTCCTTGAGCCAAACCGGCGGAGGAAATTTCTTCTACGATGTTGCCGTGCCATACATCCGAGCGCTTCTGGAAAAAGGCGACAAAAATGAAGCCCGGCGGAGCCTCGACCTCCTTCGCCGGAAACTGGCCCCGCAGCCGGGCGGCATTCTGGATGTCTCGCTGGCTGAACTGGCGGCCGCCGCGAAATAAAAAAACAACCCGGCCGTCCCTGACCCGCTCCCTCCCCCAAGTTTGCGGGCCTCCCTTCCCTACGGCCGAGTTATTTTTTCATTTTACGGAGCAACACTCGTGCCAAGTTGCTGCCCCAAGGCAAGAGTTCCGCTTGATGTCGTCGCAACCGACTTGAGTGCAATTTTTAAATTTCTTCAAAACTACTCCAAAAAAATTCGCAGGTTCGCTAACCCCGCCACGAGACTGGCAAAAAAGCTCCACTTCACTCGCAAACTGGTGAAAATAAAACACACTATAAAATGTCCATCCCATCGCGAATTCTTAATTTCACACTGAACAAGTTGGCAATCCCGGCGATCCTTTTTGGGCTCTGGCTTGCCCTGCTTTGCCACTTTTCCAACAGTGTGCCGGAGGACATGCCGGAGATGATTGTTCCGCAGCAGGACAAAATTCTGCACTTTCTCTTTTTCACGGGCGGAGCGGCCGCTCTCGCAGCCACGCTGCGTCTGCTTCTGAAACTGCGCGGCCCTTCCCTTTTTCTTGTTGTGGCAGTCATCATTGGCCTGCTTGGAGCTCTCGATGAATACAACCAGCAATTCATACCCGGCCGATCCGGATTGAACCTGGCCGATTGGGTTGCCGACATGGTTGGTGCATTTGCCGGTGCCGGGCTGCTTCATCTCCTCGCCGCCAAGCTCAAGGAGAGTGAAGTGAAGGGGGCATCGAAACCTGTTGAACCGCGTTAGACGCCCTTTTTCTCAATGAGCGCATAGGCGCTGTGGTTGTGGATCGACTCGAAGTTCTCCACCTCCACGCGATACCAGAGAATGTTGCTGTCGGCCTCGCAGCGGATGGCAACATTTCTCACCAGGTCTTCGACAAAAACCGGATTCGCATACGCCTGCTCGGTGACATGTTTTTCATCTGGCCGCTTCAGCAGGCTGAACAACTCGGCGCTGGCGGACTCCTCGGCGAGGCGCACCATATCCTCGATCCACATCGGCTTCTTGCAGCGAACAGAGATTGTCACATGTCCACGCTGGTTGTGCGCGCCGGCTGCGCTGATCGCTTTGGAACAAGGGCACAGTGTGGTAACGGGAACAATGGTCGTGACCACGAAATCCAGGCGCCCGTTTTCCAGAGTCGCGCTGAAGCGCACCGTGTAATCCATCAATCCGACCGCACCGCTCACGGGAGCTTTTTTGCCGAGGAAAAATGGAAACTCGATTTCGAGATGCGCGCAGCCGCTCTCGAGACGCCGACACATTTTCTCCAGGATATCGCGGATGTTTTCCACATGGATCACGGGACCATGCTCCGAGAGCACTTCGATGAAGCGGCTCATGTGGGTGCCCTTGAAATGATGCGGCAGGTCGACCGTGAGCTGGATCGTGGCGACTGTGCTTTGAACGGAGTGCTCCTTGTCGCGTACCTGCAGCGGGTAGCGCAGAGACTTCACTCCCACACGATCGATCGGCATGCGCCGCTCGTCGGGCTCGTTTTGGGTATCCTTCAACATGAGCGAGGTATTTTTACCTCTGCCAACGCGAGTCCAAGCCAAAAAAAACCGTGCGGGGGCAGGCGGCTTGGTTTTTAGTGACCGGATATGACAACAAACCTCTTTGATCTTTCCCAGGAAGTGGCCGTGGTCATCGGTGCCACAGGCGTCCTCGGAGGCAGCATGGCTGTCGCACTCGCCTCCGCCGGAGCCACAGTGGTGGTGGCAGGACGCAATGCGGAGCGCGGTGCCCAGCGCTCGGCTGAAATCCAAAAAAATGGCGGCCGCGCGGCGTTCATCGAATGCGATGCCACCGACAGGGAGAGCCTTGAAGAGCTTCTCAAGGAGACTACGGGACGCTTCGGCACTCCCACCGTGCTCGTCAACGCCGCCGGCGGAAACGATCCGCGCGTCACAGTGACCCCCGAAAATCCCTTCTCACAGATCGCAGCCGAGGATTGGACATCCAGCTTCGATCTCAACCTCGTCGGTGGTGCCTTGTTGCCATGCCAAGTCATCGGCCAGGCGATGGTGGACGCCGGCCGTGGAAGCATCATCAATGTCGCCAGCGCCTCAGCACACATTCCCTTGTCGCGTGTGGTGGCCTACTCCGCCGCCAAGGCCGCCGTTCTCAATCTCACCAATTTCCTCGCACGCGAGTGGGCGACCGCAGGCGTGCGCGTGAATTCCATCACTCCCGGATTTTTTCCCGCCGAACAAAATCTCCGACTTCTCTTCAACCCGGACGGCTCGACCACTCCCCGCGCCGCAGCCATCCTAGGCCACACCCCGATGGCGCGTTTCGGCGAGGCCGAGGAACTCTCCGGAGCTGTGATTTTCCTGGCCAGCCCAAATGCCAGCTCATTCATTACCGGAACGGACATCCGCATCGACGGCGGGTTCCTTTCCCAAACGATCTGACCGACCGGCACAAAACATTCCAACCCAAATTCCGCAGTTTTCATGGAACAAAAGTTTCTCACCATCGGCCTCCCCTCCGGCAGTCTCATGGAGCCAACAATCGCGCTCTTCGCCAAAGCGGGCTACGCCATTTCCGGATCCAGCCGCTCCTACCGTCCATCGGTTGATGACCCCGAACTTCGCATCCGCCTCCTCCGCGCCCAGGAAATCAGCCGCTACATTGAACACGGGTATCTTGACTGCGGCATCACGGGACACGATTGGGTCGAGGAGAATGGCTCGAATGTCGAGGAGGTCGTCAAACTTCCCTACAGCAAGGCCACCGGGAACCCGACCCGTTGGGTGCTCGTCGTGCCCGAGGATTCTCCGGTCAAATCAACCCGCGACCTTGATGGCAAGCGCGTGGCGACCGAGGCGGTCGGCATTACCCGCCGCTTCTTCGAACGCGCCGGGGTGAAGGCCGAAGTCGAATTTTCCTGGGGTGCCACGGAAGTCAAAGTCCCTGATCTCGTCGATGCCATTGTGGACATCACAGAGACCGGATCGTCGCTCCGCGCGAACAAACTCCGCATCGTGGACACCCTCATGGAATCCTATCCCGCGCTCTTTGCGAACCGCTCCGCATGGGCAAACGACTGGAAGCGGGAAAAAATAAGCCACCTCGCGCTTCTCCTCAAAGGCGCCCTCGCCGCAAGGGATCTCGTGGGCTTGAAAATGAACCTTCCCGAGTCCGGCTTGAAAAAATTGCTTGAGGCATTGCCCGCATTGCGGAATCCTACCGTTTCGCCCTTGGCGCAACCCGGATGGGTCGCCATCGAAACGGTGATCGAAGAGAAAATCGTGCGCGAGATCATTCCTAGCCTGAAAAATCTCGGCGCTGAAGGGATCATCGAGTATCCACTCAACAAAGTCGTATATTAGTTCCAGATTAGTTTACAACGCAGTCCCGAAATCCCATGGGTTCCATTAAAAAGAAGAGAAAGTCGAAAATCGCAAAACACAAACGCCGCAAGCGGATGAAAGAAAACCGCCACAAAAAGCGTTTGCGCTACAAGTCGTAGAATGACTCCGCCGCCTCGTGCGGCAGACTTTACATTCCCACGGATCGCCTCCGGGCTTGCCAATACCCCGCCTCCTGTTCGCATGAAAGCCCACCGTATCGAGCGGTCACCAGCATCTGCGTTGAGATGGTTGAGAAAGACCGGTCTTGTAGCTATTCGGTCTCTTGTTTGCCTTGCACTCTTGAGTGCCTGCCAGACGAAGAAGGCGGTTCAGGCACCGTCCGAAACGGTGTTCACGGGTGTATCAACGGCGGGTTCAACAGCTCGTCAGATAGTTCCGCGCACACCGCATCCGACAGTTCCACCCGCTCGGCAAGAGCAACCCGATTCCGTTCTTCCACCGCGACCCCAAGCCGTCTCAGCGCAGGTTGGAGAACGCTTGCGCTCATCTTTTGAAGTCGCGGATATTGGCGACGAAAGCATCCGGGTTCGAAAATCCTCCGCCCAAGCCGCACCACCTTCGCTGTTCGAAGAAGCCATTATTCTCGGCAAGCTTCGTGCGTTTTTAAAATCATCCAACGCCTCCGGAAACCAATCCGTCACATTTCAAAACGGAACAGCTGTCGTGAGTTTTTCACCACGCATCAAATCCGGCGCCGCATCGGTCTTGATTGCAAAAATGCTTTCACTGGATGGCGTGAACGAAGTGCGCGCAGGCTTCGGCGACTGATACCGTCAGGATTCCGGCTGCAAGTAGCCTTTGGCCAATTCCGTGAAGTCGACCACTTGAGCCTCCTTCCAAGCCCTGTCGCGGCCGAGTTCCTTGGCCAGCAAAGCGGCGACCTTCGGCGCTGACTCAATGGCAGCACGGGCATCCAAAAGAAGAGCCCGTGTGCGACGGGCGAGCACATCCTCCACCGTCCGCGCCTGCTCTTGCCGGGCGGCTTGGACGACGGCCGCCATCTGATAAGGCAGGCGCGGGTGCAGAAGTTCTCCCAGCGAGGCGTCCTCCTGCACAAGCGCGAGCACATCGGCGGCTTCGCTGCCGTAAACGGCGAGCCAATCCGGCAGTGACTCCGCATTCGGACTGCGCCAGCCGTGAAGTTGCAGATTTTCGGTGACGCAAGGACGGTCTTCGAGGCCTGCGAGAGTGATGGCTTTATCGAGCGTGTCCTCCGCCATTTGCCGATAGGTCGTCCACTTTCCTCCGACGATTGTTACCAAGCCCCCATCTGAAACCAGAACCTCGTGATTCCTCGAAATCGCCTTCGTGGCTGTGCCATCCTTGCCGGGCGGGCGGACCAATGGACGCTGGCCTGCAAACACAGCGAGGATGTCTTTTTCCTCTGGATCGCGAGCCAGATACCGCGCGGCATTGCGCAGAATAAAGCCAATCTCCTCCTTCAAGGCACGAGGCTCCAGGTCGGCATGATCCATCGGCGTATCAGTGGTTCCAACAAGCACCTTTCCATGCCACGGGATCACAAAGAGAACGCGTCCATCGTCCGTGTGCGGCACCATCACCGCCGAATCGCCCTGTAAAAACGAGCGATCAAAAACCAAATGCACGCCTTGGCTGGGCTGCACGGCGCGTTGAGCCTTGGAGTCATCCATGAGACGGATTTCATCACTAAAAATTCCGGTGGCATTCACCACGACACGGGCTTTGACCTGATAGTCGCAGCCCGTTTCGACATCCGTGAAATGAACACCGCTCACGAGGCCGTGTGTTTTTGCCAGACCGGTCACGCGCGCGTGGTTGAGCGCACAGGCCCCATGATGAACTGCCGTTCGCGCCAAAGTGATCGCGAGCCGGGCATCGTCAAACTGCCCGTCAAAATACTCCACGCCTCCAAGCAAGTGCTCCGCCTCGATATTTGGAATCCGGGCCATCGTCTCCTCGCGCGAGAGCAAATGCGACGGCGCAAGGTTCAGCTTGCCAGCTAGGGCGTCATAAACTTTGAGTCCGATGCCGAAAAACGGACCCTCCCACCACTGGTAGCGGGGCACGATGAAAGACAAATGGTGCACGAGATGTGGTGCGTTGCGGTGCATGAGCCCACGCTCGCGCAGGGCCTCCAGCACGAGCGGGATATCGCCTTGCTCGAGATAACGAACCCCGCCATGCACGAGCTTGGTGCTGCGGCTGGATGTGCCTTTCGCAAAATCCGAGGCCTCGAGAAGAATTGTGCGGAAGCCGCGCGTGGCGGCATCCACCGCCACACCCAAACCAGTCGCCCCGCCGCCAATGATGGCCACATCCCACTCGGGGACTTGTTCGACTTGCTGCAAAAGTTTTTTTCGATTCATGGCTTTGTCTCCCATTTTTGAGCGCGCTTCACGGCACGCTTCCAGGTTTTCAGTTTGGCTTTGCGGTCACGAGGCGCGGTTTGAGCCTCGAAACGCCTCTCGGTGTTTCGGATTGCAGAGAGGGCGTCGATATCAGGCCAAATGCCTGCGCCAAGCCCCGCCAGCATGGCGGCACCGAGAGCAGTGCTTTCGATGTTCGATGGACGCTCGACTTCGACTCCGAGGACATCGGCCTGCGTTTGCATAAGGAAGTCGCTGGCACAGGCGCCACCATCGACCCGAAGGGTTGTGATTTTGTTTGCGGAGTCTTTCTCCATGGCGGCCACGAGGTCGGCCACCTGAAAAGCGATGCCATCAAGCGTTGCGCGGGCAATGTGCGCGGCAGTCGTTCCACGCGTCATGCCAAGCAGTGTGCCCCTCGCGCCTGAATCCCAATACGGCGCTCCAAGTCCAGTGAAAGCGGGAACAAGCACGACACCGCCGCTGTCTGGAACGCGCGCGGCAAGTTCATTGACCTCGGGGGCGGAGCGAATGATTCCCAGTCCGTCGCGAAGCCATTGGATCGAGGCCCCTCCCATGAACACGCTGCCCTCGAGCGCGTATTCCATGCGGCCGTTACCAATCCTCCAAGCCACCGTTGTGAGAAGACGATTCGAACTCGCGATGGCATCCGCTCCAGTGAAAACCAATAAAAAACATCCCGTGCCATAGGTGCACTTCACCATTCCCGGCCTGATGCAAAGCTGACCGAAGAGCGCACTCTGCTGATCGCTAATCGCACTGCAAATCGGCACCGAATACCCCAAAATCGAGGCATCGATCTCAGCCAGCCTCCCGCTGCTTGAGACGATCTTGGGCAGAACCGCTTCGGGAATTCCAAAAAGGGCCAAAAGCTCGGGATCCCAACATCCAAGGCGAATGTTCATGAGCATCGTGCGCGAGGCGTTGCTCACATCC
>Ga0172372_10010173_pt1 | contig 12094 bp, 12 predicted proteins | sample LakKiv5m_2_FD_114544 | JGI IMG/M metagenome (GOLD analysis project Ga0172372, IMG submission 114544) | Freshwater microbial communities from Kabuno Bay, South-Kivu, Congo - kab_092012_9.5m | ecosystem: Environmental > Aquatic > Freshwater > Lake | place: Democratic Republic of the Congo...
CCGAAAGGAAATCCTCGTAAAAATAAAGGATAGGGTCTCGGCCATCTTGTGGTGCCAGCATGGCGGGATCGAAAACATTCACCGTATCGCGCAAAACATCGAAGGAAGCGCCAAGGGCGGCAATGATTTCGTCCTGCGTCAGGGCGCGCAGGGTGGCGCTCAGCAGCGGAAAATTGCCGCTGGGCAGGCTGCGATAGGCGCGCTCGTCAACTTCCTGCGCGCCGGCTTCTCGTGCCAGAAGCAGCCCGAAGGCCAGGGTCTGGGCGAAGGCATTGGCGAAAAGGGAGGTTTCATCCTCATCATCATAGCCGCCGGCTTTGGGGTGCGCGAAAAGCGTTTCGCGGAATTCGGCCTGAACTGCCTGAAGCGCTTCTGGCGGATTGGCCCGGCACATATCGGCGACAATCGCGCGCACCAGGCGGGCGGCGTGTGCAAGGGAATCGGCCAATTCCTGTGCATCGCGTGGCGGGATGGGTTGCGCCTGAGCCAGGATTTCAAGGATGGCCATAAAGCCATTCGCATCATGGCCGCGGATCATGCGGTCAGCGCGGGCATCTGGCGTATTTGGGTCCAGCGCAGCGGCGGGCAGGATGATCGCCTCATCTTCAACATTGCCTCGGCGGAAAAGCTTGATGCCGTGGAAATTGCAAAGCGCCCAAATTGGCAATTCCTGGAAACGCCTGAATTGGTCCAAGTCATGTCCGCGCCAGCGTTCCGGGTTCAATTGCTTTGCGGGTTCCTTCAATTCGATGAAGGCGCGGGCAGGCCCGCCTGGTCGGGCAAAGGCCAAATCGGGGCGCCCAAGGCCGGCTTGCTTATATTCCGGCAATAGCCTGGGCGCCCCGGGGAGGCGGATTCTCAGGATTTCTTCGATCAGTGTTTGAAAGCGCGGAGCGATCAGCAGTTCAAGGTCAGTTCCATCTCCCGCGATGTTGCTATTGGCGCGTCTGTCCGCCCGAACATCCTGGGCGAAGGCCATCAGAATTTCGTTGATTTCTGTCACGTGGCTCCCTCAGTGCGCTCGCCCGTGTTGAGTCTGCCATATTTTTAGGATGACGCCATGTTGTTATTGATCTTTGAGGGGCAAAATTCTGGCGGGGTCCGGGGTAACACTGTTACCCCGGCGGGGGTCCGGGGGCGGAGCCCCGGTTTCGCCCCCCCCAACACGAAAAGGGGGCCAAAGCCCCCTTCCGAAACGCCCAGCGCTAATAAGCAGGCCGAAGCCCGCGCAGCCTCAGCCCTGGCGGGCCTTCAGGCGCGGATTCTTCTTGTTGATCACATAGACGCGACCGCGGCGGCGTACCACAACGCAGTTCTTGTCACGGGTCTTGGCGGTCTTCAGCGAATTACGAATTTTCATTGGTCTAACCTTTCGAAGGCGCGGCTTCTAAGCGGGGCAGGGGGCCAAGTCAACCCATCGCCCTACTATTCGGCGGCGCGGCGTTCCTCATCCATGATGCGCAGAAACCCATCCCGGGTTTGGGGCAGTTTGCGGCCCATGATCTGTTCGGCAACCTGGGTGCGGAGCACCTGCGCCGTGCCGCCGGCAATGGCGAACATGCGCGCATCGCGCAAATAGCGCTCCATCGGGTTGTCCCGCGAATAGCCCGCCGCACCCCAGACCTGCAAAGCCTGGTTGGTCACGCGGATTGCCATCTCACCGGCCAATACCTTGGCCTGCGCGGCGGCCAGCCGATCCGGAAAGCCGTTTGGCCCCGCGCTTTTGGCCGCGCGCCACACCATGGCGCGGGCCGCTTCCACCTCAATGGACATATCCGCCAGCATCCAGGCAAGGCCCTGGAATTCGCCAATGGGCCGGCCGAATTGGCGGCGGGTCTGCGCGCGCTCCAACGCATGTTCATAAGCCCCGGCGGCCAGCCCAAGCGCCACTGTCGCCGCCCCCACGCGCTGGCCATTATAGGCATCAATCAACCGGCCAAAGCCCCGCGCCCAGCCGCCAGGTGGCCTCAGCACCATGCTATCGGCCACTTCCAGCCCGGCGATTTCTGTCTCGGCTTCCGGCATCCCACAAAGACCGAGGGAGGGGATGCGCTTGAAGCTGATCCCAGGCGGCGGGCCGTCGCCCTGGCGGACCACCAGAAAGCCGCCAATCCCCTGATCGCGCCCATCTTCAATCACACGCGCGAAGATCAGATGCAGCCGGGAAACCCCGCCGCCCGTGATCCAGGTCTTGCGGCCATTGATCACCCAGGTATCGCCATGGCGCACCGCGCGCGTGGTCATCTCAGTCGCGGCCGACCCCGCTTCCGGTTCCGTGATCAGAATGGCGGGCTTGTCGCCGGCCAGCACCAGATCGGCAGCGATGCGCTTTTGGGCGTCTGTGCCATAGGCCATAATGGCGCCAATGGCGCCCATATTGGCTTCCACGGCGATGCGGCCACAAACGGCGCAGGCTTTGGAAAATTCCTCGATCACCAAGGCAGCGTCGAAGTAATCGCCGCCCGGCCCGCCCCAGGCGCGCGGCACGGTCAGGCCCGTGAAGCCGGCCTCCGCCATGCGCTTGACCATGGGCCAGGGATAGGCGCCGGAGCGATCCGTCTCGGCAGCCTGCGCGGCGGCTTCGCGCGCCAATTCCCGCGCCCGGTCGCGCAGCCTTGCCTGTTCGGGGGTCAAGCCATCCATGATGAGAACCTTATGAAAGACGCGCTTCGATGGCCGCAGTGGCCGCGCGATCCAGTTTGAGCGCCTTGGCGAAATCATCAAGCCAAGCGCGTTCGGCGGTGGCGATGTCTCCCGCGCCAACCACGGCGGCGGCATATAGCTGTGCGGCCAGCATGGGGTCACTCGCCAGCTTGGCCAATGCTGCGGGGGCTAGGGGCTTGTCGAAATCGGCTAGCACCTTGTCGCGCGCGGCGGGGCTGAGGCCAGCGCCATCCAATTGCGCGGCGATGCGCCCGCGTTCTTCGGCATCAATGGCGCCATCGGCCTTGGCGGCGGCGATCATGGCGCGCAGCATCAGCAATGCCTCGGCGGTCTCCGCGCTGGGTTCTTCCTCGGGTGCGGCGGCAACAGGCGCCCAAGCGTCGGCTGCGGGTTTGGTGGCCCCAGGCGCATTCCCCCAAGGGCTGGCGCCGGCGGGCGCATCCTTCAACCCGCCCTGGCCGGGGGCTTTCTTCACCGCTGCTGTACCGGTGGGGGCTTGGTGCGACGGCCCGGCCCAATCGAAACCGCCACCGCCCTTGCTGGCGGAGGATGTTGGCCGAGGCGCTGGAGCGGCCGGCGCTGGCGCGCTCTGGCTGCGGCGCAGCGCTTCAATCGCAACACCGGCAAGCCCTGCCAAGGCGCGCCCAAGCTGCGCATTTCCGGCGGGGGCACGCCTTGTGCCAAAGCCGGCAGGGCTGCGCCGCCGAGGTGCCGCACCGCCGCCCAATACCGCCCCTATCACTTGCCCAAGATCGAACCCGGCCATGCGAAGCCCTCCCTGAAAAGCAGCATTACAAATCCTGCATCACCGCGGCAATCGCAGGTGCAAGGGCGCGGAATTCTTCTGCCCTTGGGCTGCGCGCGCGCCAGGCGAGACCGATGCGCCGGCTGGTCCCGTTTTCCAGCGGGCGCGTGACCAGCCCAGTCCCCGCCAGCACGCCACCGGCCACGGCCAGGCGCGGTAGTAGCGTAATTCCAAGCCCGCTCGCGGCCATTTGCACAAGTGTGTGGAGCGAGGTTGCGGAAAATTCCTCCGCCGCCGAAGCCCCCGAAAGCCCGCAGGCGGAAAGCGCATGATCGCGCAGGCAATGGCCATCCTGCAGCAGCAAAAGTTTCTCATCCATCAGCACTTTTGGCGCAATGCTGGTGCGCGCGGCCAAGGGGTGATCTTGCGGGCAGGCCAGCAGAAACGGGTCTTCGGCGATGCTGAGTGTCTCCGCTGCCCCGCAATCGCAGGGGAGTGCCAATAGCAGCAGATCAAGCCGCCCGGATTCCAAAGCCTCCACCAGCCTTTCGGTCAAATCCTCTCGCAACCAAGGACGCAGGCGCGGGAAATCGGCGCGCAGTCGGGGCATCAGGCGGGGCAGCAGAAAGGGGCTGATGGTCGGGATCACGCCGAGGCGGATCGGTCCCGAAAGTGGCTCCCGCGCGGCGGTCGCGGTTTCCACGCAGCTATTGAGCGCTGCCAATGCAACGCGCGCGCGCTGGATCAGTTCCGCGCCAAGCGGCGTGAAAACAGGTTTCTTGGCGCCGGTCCGTTCCAGGATCGCGGCATCCAATTGCCGTTCCAGCGCGATCATGCCCGCCGAAAGCGTGGATTGCGTGACGCCACAGGCCGAAGCGGCACGGCCAAAATGCTCATATTCGGCGAGAGCCACCAGGTAGCGAAGTTGTTGTGGCGTAGGCAGCGCGATCATCGAATATTCCGATTGAATTGCGGCAAAACCGCCGCATGCGTAACTGATATGCCGTGCCTGCTAACGGTATCAACCCTCAATACCGCCCCGGATCATAGGGCTTGGGGTCAATGAAGGGCGCTTCGCCCATCACCATCTCCGCCACCAGCCGCCCGGTCGTCGGGCCCAGCGTAAAGCCCTGATGCGCATGGCCAAAGGCGCACCAGGCGCCTGCATGCCCGGGCAGGGGGCCCATGATCGGCAGCATATCGGGCGTGCAGGGCCTGACCCCCATCCAGGGATCATCTTCCACCGCCTCCGCCAGGGGCAGTAGCTTCCGCGCGAGTGGTTCCGCGCGGGCCAATTGCACCGGGGTTTTCGGTGCATCATCGGGCGCGAATTCAGCGCCCGTTGTCAGCCTGACGCCGGCGCGCATCGGCACCAGCACAAAGCCGCTATCGGCATCCAGAAAACCGTGATTGAGCACGGCATTGCCCTGCATGCGGTAATGGCGGTGATAGCCGCGCTTGCCGAAAAGCGGCGGCGCATAACCGAAGCGCCGCGTGAGTTTCGCCGAAGCGGAGCCTAGCGCCACGACAATCTGTTCTGCTTCCCGCGCGCCATCCGCGCTTTGCACGCGCCAGCCCGCGCCATGGCGTTCCAGGCTCATGGCATCGCCGCGCAGGATCTGCCCGCCGGCTTCAGTAAAGCGCTTCGCGTAAAACAGTGTCAGCGCCTGCGGGTCACTCACCGAAAGCGGATCGGTCCAATGAATGGCGCCAAGGCGCTTCACCAGCAAATGGGGTTCAGCCGCCGCAAGCCCCGCTTGATCGAGCAGCGCGTAATTCACGCCCTGTTCGCGCTTCAGTGTCTCCGCTTCCGCAATCGCGGCGTTCAAGGCTGTTTGGTTGTTGTAAAGCCGCATCCAGCCAATCGGGCGGAGCAGCGCTTCGGCCTCGGTCCCGCGCGTGAGGGCTACATGTTCATCAATGCAGGTGACGATCAGCCGCGCATAGGCTTCCGCAATGGGCCGATAGCGTGATGGCGCCGAATGCCACCAATATTTGAACAAGGGCGCGGCAAGATTAAGCAGCGCGGAGGGATGATAGGAAGCATCCACTGATCGGTTCTGCGCCATGCGCCAAAGTGTCGCGACATCGCGCGGGAAGGGGTGTGGATAGACGGCTTCGCGCTGGATCAAGCCTGCATTGCCAAAGGATGCGCCTTCGCCAGGCGGCGCGCGGTCCAGCACCACCACCTGCGCGCCACGGCGTTGCAAATGCAGAGCGATGGAAACGCCGACCATGCCGGCGCCCAGCACGATCACGGATCGTGACATATTGCTTCTTCCTGTCTCACGCGCCCCGGCGCGTCGAACCTTTGTTTGGTCGCATTTTCCGAGCCGCCAAGTGACTTCACTTGGCTTGAAAATGCTCTACACGTCTTTAGTCTCAAACTCCGCCGGACCCGTGATTTCGATCAATTCCAGATCTTCCGAATGCGCGACTTCACGATGCTTCACCAAGGGCGGCTGATAGCAGCTATCGCCGGCGCGAAACTCCTTGACGCCGATATCGTCATATTCAAAGCGCACCCAGCCCTTCAGCACATAGAACATCTGAAACTTCAGATTATGCGTGTGCCATTGGCCGGTGGCATGGGCGCCGGGGATGGCGCGAATGACATGCGCACCAAAGGCACCGTCGGTGGCACCCTTGATGCCGAGATCACGATATTCAAAAAACGGGCGCAGCCCGCGGATGAACGCCGAACCTTCGGCATGGCTGGTGGTTGTGGTGGTCATGGCAGTTGATCCTTCAAGCAAGCGGCAGCGCCACATGGCGCGTAAAGCCGGGACGTGTCAGCAGCGTATCATAATAGCGGCGGAGATTGGGCAGGTTCGGGCGTTCAATCGGCAGCACATGCCAGCGATGCACCCAGCAGCCGAGGGTCAGATCGGCCAGCGTCAGCGCATCGCCACACAAAAAGCGCTGCCCTTCGAGTTTCTTTTCAATGATGCCCCAAAGCCGACCCGCCTCATCGCGCGCCTTGGCCTCTGCCTTCCAATCGCGTTCCGGTTCCGGCAGGCGCACATGGGTGAAGAAAATCGTCACCATCGGCGCCGTCAGATGCCCAAGCGTCCAATCCATCCAGGTTTCCACGCCGGCCCTTTGGCGCGGATTGCGCGGATAAATCGGGCTATCCGGCGCTTCGGTATTGCACAGATAACGGCAGATCGTGTTGCTCTCCCAGAGCGCCCAGCCATCTTCTTCCTGCAAGGTCGGCACCAGGCCCATCGGGTTCATGGCGCGGTATTCCGGTTCCTTGGTGCGGCCAAAGGCGCCGCCGGCATCTATCCTTTCATAGGAAAGGCCGAGTTCTTCCATCAGCCACAGCACCTTCATGACATTGCTGGAACTGGTCCGGCCCCAAAGCTTGCGCATGGCTTTTCTCCCTTGCCTTGCATCAGCCTAAAGCCCTCAGCGAGACGGGTCCAGTTGCAAGCGCCGCCGCGGCGCGCAATCTCTCTCCCCATGAAGCGCGCTTTGATCATCCTGGCCCTGGCCGCCGCCGCACCGCTTTTGGCCCAAGCCAGCGAGACCTGGCTTGGGCTCGCGCCATGCGAGCTGTGCCTTTGGCAGCGCTGGCCCTATTGGGCGGCGGTGGGCTTGGCGGCGCTGGCGCTGGCGCTGCCGCGCTATGCCGGGCTGTTGCTGGGCCTGGCGGGGTTAGCGGCCATGGCTTCCGGCCTGCTGGGCGGGTTTCATTTGGGGGTGGAGCAAGGCTTCTGGCCCTCTCCCCTGGCGGGCTGCAAGGCCGCGACAGCAGCTGGGGCGATGAGCATTGAGGATATGCTGAAAACCCTCGCCCCCATCCCGAACAAGCCCTGCGATGCGCCCGCTTTTTTCATCCCCGGCCTTCCCATTTCAATGGCGGCAATGAATATGATCTATGGACTGGGTCTGGGGGTGCTGAGCCTCCGCCTCGCCCGGCAAGGAGCAAGAGCATGACGCAGAAAACCGCCGAATACCGCCAGCCCGGCGACCCCACGGCGCGGGAGGTGGTGGAACGCACCATCCGCGTGGACCATGCTGGCGAATATGGCGCCAAGCGCATTTATGAGGGCCAATTGGCCGTTTTGGGCCGCACGAAATACGGCCCGCTGATCGAACATATGAAGGCGCAGGAACAGGTCCATCTGGACACGTTTTCCCGTCTGATTGGCGAACGCCGCGTGCGCCCAACCGCCCTGCTGCCCTTCTGGCATGTCGCGGGTTTTGCGCTGGGTGCCGCCACCGCCCTGCTTGGCCATCGCGGCGCCATGGCCTGCACGGTAGCGGTCGAGGAGGCGATTGATGAGCATTACCGCGCCCAGGAAGACATTCTTGGCGATGATGAAGCGCCACTCCGCGCCGATATCGCCCGCTTCCGTGCCGAGGAGCTTGAACACCGCGATACGGGGCTGGAACACGAAGCAGAACAGGCGCCGGCCTATCGGCTGCTGAGTGCCGCAATCAAGACCGGCTGCAAGATCGCCATCAAAATCAGTGAGCGCGTGTGATGCGCCGCGCCGCATGCGCCCTGCTTCTTGCCTCGGCCGTGCTGGGTTGTGCGGAGCAGGCTTTGCCGCCGGAAGCGCAACCGGTGAGCCAAGCGCCGGTCCCGGATGTGACGATCACGCCGCTTTATCCCGATAGCATGCCCGGACCGCCTGGGCCGGGGGGCGTTGCCGTGGCGCCGGCCCAACCATCGGAGAGAACGCAAGCGGTGGCGGCACGCCTGCCGCTACGCGTCGGCCCCTGGGTGCGCGCTGTCGGCCCACCCGATGAAGGCGCCATTGCGCGCAATGGGCTGAGCCAGCTTTTCGTCCGCTATACCCTGCCGGGGCAAGGAAGCTGGGCCACGGTGGCAGTGAATGATCACGGCGTGGAAGTGTCCGATGGCTTTGCCTCGGCCGCCGTCGCCGCCGGTTATGAAGCGAGCAAGGCGAGCGTACGCAACAGCGCGCCGGGCGGTGTCGCGCGCATGCGCCTGGTCTGGATTCCAGATGCACCTACGCAACGCTGCGTGACCGGCCGCGTGGTACTGCAAGGCCAGGGCGCGCTGCATGTGGCGTGTTCGACGGGCGTTGCCGGACAGGAATTGCGCGTGCGCGCGACGGCTGCTTTTCGTCCCGGTGATTCGGGGCGGTTGTTTGAATTGGAAGGCGAAGTGGCGCGGCTGATTGCGGAGGTAACGCGCGCCGCCGCCGGGCTTCAGCCCAACCCTGGCGTGCGGTCAGACGGGCGTGTTTTTATTCCACGGTTTGGTGCTGAGGCAGTGTTGTAGCGGGGGCTTTAGCCGCCCTGCTGCATCAGCGCCGCCACATCGCGATCCCGCGCATCTTCGCTATTGCCCAAGCCTTCCACCACGCCATGCCGATCCTGTTCCGGCCGGTTCTGGCTGAGTTTGCGCTTGCCGATCAGCGTTGCGATTTCCATGCGCAGCCCGACAATGCCCTTGAGCTGCGAGGCAATGAAATCCCCCGGCGCATCATCCACCGCCCAAGGCGTGGCGCGCGGCGCTTCGTGGTGATTGGTGAGCCGATCCACCAGCGCATGGAGCCGAGCGGCATCCTCGAACACCTCAACCGCGCCAACGGCATGTACAGCGACGTAATTCCAGGTCGGGACGACCTTTCCATGCTCCTTCTTCGAGGCATAAAAGGATGGCGAGACATAAGCCTCCGGCCCCATGAAAATCGCGCGCGCCTGGCCAGATGTGGCAAGCGCGCGCCAGTGAGGGTTGGCCTTGGCGAGGTGCCCGTATAGCGTGCCATGCGGCCCTTCATCGGCGGCGAATTGCAGCGGCAAATGGGTTGCCTCCGGCACGCCATCCGCCCCCGCGCTCACCAAAATCGCCAGCCGCGCCTCACGCAGAATGGCGTGCAGGATTTCGGGGCGGTCTTCGCGAAACAAGGGCGGGTTATACATGCCGGGTCTTCTCCCGAGAGGATTGTCTGATAGCCTGTGTGGCGATTGGGGGAAAGCCAAATGTCCGAAGAACTGATCCGCCTGAGTGCCACGGAAGCCGCCGCCAAACTGAAAGCGCGCGAGATCACGCCGCTTGACCTGATTGACGCTGCCGAGGCGCGCATTGCCGCGGTGGATGGCGCGGTAAATGCGCTCCCCACCCTTTGCCTTGACCGCGCGCGCGACCATGCCCGCGCGCTGATGGCGGGCCAGCGCCGCGACGCGGAAGGTGAAGCCGGCTGGCTTGGCGGTATCCCCGTTGCCATCAAGGATCTGGCAGAAGTGGCTGGCGTGCGCACCACCTATGGCAGCCCGATCTTTGCCGATTACGTGCCCCGCGAAAGCCATCCCCTGGTGGAACGGATCGAACGCAAGGGCGGCATTGTCATTGCCAAATCCAATACACCCGAATTCGGCGCCGGCGGTTCCACCTTCAATGAGGTGTTTGGGCGCACGCGCAATCCTTGGAATACCTCGCTCACCTGCGGCGGTTCCACCGGCGGCGGGGCGGTTGCCTTGGCGACAGGGCAGGTTTGGTTGGCGCATGGGTCGGATCATGGTGGGTCTTTGCGCCGCCCCGCGACTTATTGTTCCGTGGTGGGGCTACGCCCTTCACCGGGGCGGGTCAGCCGGGGGACGGCGGATGATCTCTATTCGCCATTATCCGTACAGGGGCCGATGGCCCGCAATATCCCCGATCTGGCGCTGTTTCTGGACGCCATGGCGGGCTGGGATTTGGCCGATCCGCTCACCTGGGAAGCGCCCGCGCGCCCCTATGTGGCAGCGGTCGCGGCAGCAGAGGCCGAGGCACCGAAGCGCATTGCCTTCACCGCGCGTTTCGGTGGCGCGCTTGCGATGGACCGGGAGACGGAGGCGATTTGCGCGCGCGAAGTGCGCCGCCTTGAAGCGCTCGGCGCCGTGGTGGAAGAAGCCCATCCAGAGATCGGCGATTTGAACGAAGCCTTTCTGGTGCTGCGCAGCCAGCATTTCGTTGTGGACCGCGAAAAAATGCTGCAGGAGCATCGGGACAAGATCAAGCCGGACATCATCTGGCAAACGGAACGTGGCTTGAAGGAAACAGCATCGCGCCTGGCTTGGGCGGAACATGAACGCCGGCGCTTTTTCATCAGCATGCGCGATCTGTTCAAGCGCTATGATGTGCTGATCACGCCAGGCGCGGCGACACCCGCCTTCGATGTGATGCTGCGCGCGCCGGAGAGCATTGGCGGCAAAAAGCTCGAAAATTACATGGGCGGTTCTTTGATCAATGCCTTCGCGACACTGGCAGGTTGCCCCGCTGTCGCGGTGCCATGCGGCTTTGATCAATTTGGCCGACCGGTTGGGCTGCATATTGTGGCGCCACCGCGGCAGGATGCGCGCGCCTTGCAGGTGGCAGCGCTGTTTGAGAAGATGACTGGCCTAGACAAGCTTTTGCCCATCACGCCACGGCCTGGGGCCGTGCCACCGGCTGAGGGGGGATGACCATGCAGCGCCGCACGGGAGGTGTCAGCCTTGATCTGGGGCTGTAGCGCCATCCGCAATCAGGGAAATCACATTCTCCAGCCGATCCGCTTCCGCGGCCGGCTTGTCGCGCCGGATGCGCGCAATGCGCGGAAAGCGCAGCGCCACGCCGGATTTGTGCCTGCTGCTGCGTTGCGCCGCGTCAAAGGCAACTTCAAGCACAAGCTGTTTTTCCACTTCCCGCACCGGGCCGAAACGATCCACGGTGTGGTTCCGTATCCAGCGATCAAGCCAGGCCAATTCCTCATCGGTGTAGCCGGAATAGGCCTTGCCGATCGGGACCAATTCGCCGTCCTCGCGCCAGACGCCGAAGGTGTAGTCCGAATAGAAGCTGCTGCGCTTGCCATGGCCGCGCTGCGCATACATCAGCACCGTATCAAGCGTGAGCGGCGCGCGCTTCCATTTCCACCATTGCCCCTTCACGCGCCCCGGCAGATAGGGACCATCGGCGCGCTTCAGCATCAAGCCTTCAATAGCTGCATCCCGCGCACCATCGCGCAGGCCTTGCAAATCGCTGATCTGGCTGAAAGGGATCAGCGCAGAAAGATCCATGCGCGGTGGCTGCTGGCGTTGATGCCATGCTTCCAGCCGCGCGCGCCGCGCCGCGAACGGCAGGGGGCGCAAATCATCAGAGCCGTCGAACAACATATCATAAAGCCGGATCGCCACCGGGTAGTCGCGCTGCATTTTGGCGGTGACGCTTTTGCGGTTCAGCCTTTGCTGCAAATCGGCGAAGGGCGCGACTGCGCCATTGCGTAGCACGAGCAATTCACCATCCAGCACGGCGTGGAAATCCAAGCCCGCGATGATTTCAGGAAAGCTTGCCGAGATATCTTCGGCCCCCCGGCTCCAGAGCCGCGCACCACCAGGCCCTGAGGTGACCTGCACGCGAATGCCATCCCATTTCCATTCCGCGCGAAAGGCCGCGGGATCAAGCCCAGCGAGATCGGCTTCTTCCAAGGGATGCGCCAGCATCAGGGGGCGGAAGATGGGCGCGCGGCGCGGGTCGGGCTGCGGCGCGCGGCCCTCCAGCCAGGCGAAAAGCGGCTGATAGGGCGCGGGGATGGCGTGCCAGGCTTCCTCAATCGCCTCCACCGATGTGCCGGACCATTCAGCAAGCGCCACGCGCGCCAGCCGGGCCGAAACGCCAACGCGCAGCCCGCCCGTCAGCAGCTTGATCAGCGCGAGCCGCCCGCTGGCATCAAGGGTATCAAGCCAGCC
>Ga0172372_10010176_pt1 | contig 12094 bp, 14 predicted proteins | sample LakKiv5m_2_FD_114544 | JGI IMG/M metagenome (GOLD analysis project Ga0172372, IMG submission 114544) | Freshwater microbial communities from Kabuno Bay, South-Kivu, Congo - kab_092012_9.5m | ecosystem: Environmental > Aquatic > Freshwater > Lake | place: Democratic Republic of the Congo...
GAGGCCATGTTGGCGTTGCGGATCAACCGCGCCAACGGCGAATGGGATGCCTATTGGCAGGGCCTCGAACAGCAAGCGGCATGACCCGCTTATTTCGGCAACGCATCACTTTGAATCGCACCCATCCGTAACCCTGCGGATGAGATACTCGATATTCACGTCCCCATCTAGTATGGATTGGGCATCGCCAAGGTAGGTCACCATACCCAGGATGCGGTGTGGATTGCCATCGCTATCCAAATCCACAACCCGTGCCTTGCTATGTATCTTGATCCAGTAGCCCGCGGCACGGCGCATCCTGAATTCGATGTCATAAAGGGCGTTATTACCGCTAAGGGCTTCCTCCATGTGTTTCCGCACACGCTCCTTGTCAAGGGGATGCACGAGAGAAAACCAGCCGCCCTCCTCGGTGGGGTAATCGCCTACTTCTCGTCCCAGCAGTTCATACAAGTAGGGACACCAACTGGCAATTCCGCTGTTAAGCTCCAAGGCCCAGAACCCCAGTCGCGCCATCCGGATGGCATGACTGGTGAGAAACTTATGATCAATATGAAGAACATGCTTGCTGTTTGATCCAATTGTTTTCATTGCAAAAAACGTATGTGCGAGTTGTTCTGGAAATCAAGTGTGATGGCCGGACGCGTCGTGAAAAATTGCAGAAAGGAGTATCAAGCGCCAAGGAGGGACATCCGAAGATCGCACGATCGAGCAGCCCCCGAAGGGTTACGAGCCGCAATATAACCCATACCTGCTGCCGTCGAAGCTGCCGGGATGAAGACGGCTCGTTGCCATGGATCACAATTTGATCGGATTACCACAATGGCCTTGAGACATCGTATAGACGCGATGAAATTTAATCATTATGACCATCATCGTTTATTCTATGGTGGGGCTCAATTTTTTATGGTGCCGCGAAGAGGTCTCTTCAGTCGTTAGTACGACTTCCTACCCGTCCAATTTTTCCGTTGGTTCTTACGCGCCATGATCATGCTAAGACTTGCGACAGTTTTGACCCAGCCTCGCGGAAGATAGCTCCAGGCCCTTGGGCAGAATTTTGCTACTTCTGGAGCTGCCCTGTCTGTTACGCGAGCGCGACACGCACTGGACGACAAGAAGCTCTGATAGGGGGGTGGGTGTCTCCCCTTGATAAGCCGATGTCTGTTTCTTTGTGCTAGGGTTGAAGCTAGGCCCGGATGGTCGATCAAATGCCGGCTCATGCCATCACGAGACAGGATCCACCGCTGCGGCTCCGGCCGATCGTGATCAGGCTTTGGGTCAATCTTTCACCTTCTAAGGGCAAACGGCCATTGTTTCTCCCTATCACGCCGCTGGTACCAATAATGAACTCAACCGCAGATTCAAAATCGCGCAAGGCACATGTGAAAAGTCATGTGCCCGGGCGTCTTCGCTTCAAGTTGCACCACAATAGTCGCGATCCGGAAACCCTGGAGGGCATACAGCGGCAACTGAAAGCGATGCGGGGTATCGACGAGGTGCGCGTCAACTCCGCCAATGGCAGTGTCACCGTCAACTACGATCATGGACACCACAGCATGTCCGGGATTCTGGGCGTGCTGGAGGATCTGGATGTACTGGTGGAATCGATTGGCCATTTACCCAGCGTGGGCGATTCGAATCACGCCAATGGCGCCGAGCGACCCGAGTTTCTGGTTGCGATCGATGAACTCAATCAAATCATTCGGCAGAAAACTTCTCTACCGATCAATCTCAAGCTGGTATTGCCGCTGACATTTTTGGGCGCTGGATTATGGTCCATCGGCCGTCGCGGTCTGATGATCGAGAGTGTGCCTGGCTGGTTGTTTCTATGGTTTGCCTTCGATATGTTCGTCAAGCTGCATCCCGTAAAACACTCGGGGGAGTAGTGGACGGATTCACCGCTTGCGTGACCCGCGTTGCAAGACGGCCACGGGCGACTCCGCAGTGGAGCAGTCCACGAAGCGTAGGCCGTGACGCCGGGCCAGGGTTTGCACCTGATCGTGGCGGGTCTGATAGCGCGCGGCATGCTCGGCCTGGGTATGCCGGTCGGCGTCGATGATCAGTTCACCCCGACCATCGGCATAACGGTGGCGACCGGGGGGCAGATCCCGTTCCAGTGGGTCGGAGATCAGGACCAGTGCGCCGTCGCAATGGCGTGACAGTCGGCTCAGAGCTGACTCGCCCGCCGGCGTGAGTTGGCGGAAATCGCTGAAGATGAAGACCAGGCTGCCGGGCCGGGCGTGCCGGGGCAGGTGGAGCAGAGCCTCCTCCAGTGCAAGGCGGGTCTCCAGGGTGCTGGCAGGGGTGGCCTGTTCAACCAGCGCTTGCAGGAAGCGCAGGACGGAGCCCTGGCCATGATCCGGTCGAAATTCGCGGCTGCCGGCTTCCGAAAAGATCTGCCCGCCGATGCGGTCGCCGTGGCGGTGCGCGCTCCAGGCGACTAAAGCCGCCAGCCGCGCGGCCATGGCGGATTTGAACATGCCCCGCGTCGCGAAGAACATTGCCGCCCGGTAATCGACACTCAGGAACACCGGCCGCTCGCGCTCCTCACGAAACAGCTTGGTATGGGCCTTGCCGGTCCGCGCCGTCACCCGCCAGTCGAGGGTGCGGACATCGTCGCCGGGCGTATACAGCCGGGTTTCGTCGAATTCCATGCCCCGGCCCTTGAAACGGGCCAGGTATTGGCCGCTCTGCAGGGCCTTGGCGGTAGGCCGGGCCAGGGTGATGCTGCCCGCGGGCTGGCTGAGCGCGATCAACTCGTCCAGCGTAGGCCTTACAACGCTGTCCCTGGAGGAGGTATGCGGGCGCGGTTGGGAGTCGGGTCGTTGACGGGCTAGCGCGAATTTCATGGCAGTCTTTGCGTGGTGTTTGCGGTGTTCCGATGCCGGCCTTCAGGTCAGGAAGCGTTGCAGCACGGTGTCGAGGAAGTTGAAGCCGGCGGGGGTGCAACGAATGCGGCCTTTCTCATAGTCCAACAATCCTTCGGTCACAGTGGTGGAGAGTTCCGGTTCCAAGGCTGTGAGCGGCAACCCGGTGCGCTGGCTGAACAGTTCGGCTACGAACCCTTCGCGCAGGCGCAGGGCATTCATCAGGAATTCGCAGCGGAGATCGGCCTCGGGAATAAGGGTATGCGAGCCTTGCCGGACCGGGTCGCCGGCGGCCTCCAGATAGTGCGCCGGGTGGCGGATTTTGGCGGTGCGGGTGAGAGTCCGGGTTGGCATGTCGGTTATTTTGCCATGCGCGCCCGCGCCGATGCCGAGGTAATCGCCGAAACGCCAGTAGTTGAGATTATGCCGGCAGCGTGCCCCATCTCTGGCGTAGGCGGAGACTTCATATTGAGCGTAACCCCGTTGCGCGAGCAGTGACTGACCGGCCTGCTGAATGACCCAGAGGGCCTCGTCTTCCGGCAGTGGGGGCGGGTATTTGTGGAACAGCGTGTTGGGCTCCAGAGTAAGCTGGTAGAAGGAGAGGTGCGTCGGCTCCAGGTCGAAAGCCGCCTCGAGATCGGCCAGCGCCTGGTCGACGGTCTGACCGGGCAAGCCGAACATCAGGTCCAAGTTGATCTGTTCGAATCCGGCCTCGTGTGCCATGCGCGCGGCGTTCTGGGCGTCCTCCCGTCCGTGGATGCGGCCGAGTTGGCGCAGGTGTTCCGGCGTGAAGCTTTGCACGCCCAGCGAGAGCCGGTTGACGCCGGCCTGCCGGTAACCCCGGAAGCGCTCGCTCTCCGCCGTCCCCGGGTTCACCTCCAAGGTGATTTCCGCCCTGGGAGAGATCTCGATCCGCGCGCGGACGCCCGTCATCAGGGCAGCGATGGCTTCCGCACCGAACAGGCTGGGCGTGCCGCCGCCGATGAAGATCGTCTCGACCACGCGATCCGCGACGGCGGGTAGTTCACTATCCAGATCACGCAGCAGGGCCCGGACATAGTCCTGTTCGGGCAACTCTGATTCGGCCCGGTGCGAGTTGAAATCGCAATAGGGACATTTGCGGACGCACCAGGGAATGTGGATGTAGAGCGATAGGGGCGGGGTGGTCAGCATGGATGGGTGGGTCTGGATACGGAATGGGTTGCCACTGTGGCGGTTCGCCTTGCAATGAGAAGGCCGCGGGACAATAGTGTACTCCGGCGCTGGCCCGCTGCTTGCTATACTCCCCGGCCCATCCTTTCATTCCGCCAGTAGTCTCCTATCCTCATGCTCAGCTATCGCCACGCCTTTCATGCCGGCAACCATGCCGATGTCTTCAAGCATCTGGTCCTGAATCTGCTCGTCCGCGCCCTGCTCACCAAGGATAAGCCCTTCTTTTACCTGGATACCCATGCCGGTGCGGGCCGCTATCGGCTGGATTCGGAGATGGCAGGGAAGAACCGCGAGTTCGAGAGCGGCATCCAGAAACTGTGGAACGCCGGACCGGCGCCCGAGGCCGTTGCCGCCTATCTGGAATCGGTCCACATGACCAATCCCGGCCGCGAACTGCGCTGGTATCCCGGCTCGCCGCGTATCGTCCGGCCCTACCTGCGGGAGCAGGACCGCATGGTGCTCTGCGAATTGCATCCAACGGAAGCCAAACTCATTACCCGGGAGTTCGAGAACGATCGGCAGGTCCGGGTGGAAGCGATGGACGGTTACCAGGCGCTCAAGGCTTTGCTACCGCCTCATGAACGCCGCGGTCTGGTCCATATCGACCCTGCTTATGAGCTCAAGGATGAAAGGCGCCGCCTGCTTGAGTCCCTGACCGAGGCGCATCGTCGCTGGGCCACGGGTGTGTATGCCATCTGGTACCCGATCCAGGATCAGGCGACGGCGGATGATTTCCGGCGCCGTTGCAAACGGTTGGGCCTGCCCAAAATGCTGGCGGTCGAGTTTTGCGTGATGCCGGAGCAGGCCTTTCAACTGATCGGCAGCGGCATGATCCTGATCAACCCGCCCTGGAAACTGGACGAGCAATTGCGTGGCCTGTTGCCTTGGCTGGCATCACGGTTGGCCACGGGAGGGCAGGGCCGCTGGAGCGTGGACTGGCTGACGGGCGAAACTCTAGCGGCCTGAGCGGCGCTGATTCAGCCAGCGCTGGGCTTTCCTGCCCTGGGTTTCCAGGACGGCGGCGGTCTGCCTCGCGGCGGCCTTCAGCCGGGGATACCCGCGGCGAAGTTGCTCGCGCAACCAGACTTGGACCGAATTCCAGGCGCGGCGGAGCGGGGTGTAGTCGATCAGGCGATCCCGCAGCCACCCCTTGCCGATGAGCCAACGGGTTAGACCGGTGACATATAGCACGGGCAAGATCAGCCCCGCGAGAAACCAGGCAAAGCGGCCCCATTCGCCCAGCAACTCGCCAGTATGCAGCGGCCAGATGGCGGTCAGCAGTGATTCGCCCGGGCTGAAGCGCACGGGATTGCGCACTTCCCGAATCTGTCCGCTGTACTGATCGACCCAGACGGCGGTCATGGGGTGCCGGTCGTTGATCTCGGACGGTTGACGGAAGGTCACGCGAAAAGTCCCCTCCGGTCCGTCGGGCGTAGTGACCAGGCGCACCGCGGAGCGAGAGAAGGGCCCCCTGGCCAGTAGTACCGCTTCCTCCAGACTGACCGGGCGGTTCTGGAATGGCTGGCCCGTGCTGCGGATGGCGGGACCCCGATCGTCGTGTCCCATCCCCGAACTCCCGACCAGCGCCTCGCCCAGGCTGGGCCAGGTGAGTTGAACCCCGGTCAGCGCCAGCAACAGCAGGGCGGGCCAGGCCAGGAGGCCCAGCCAGCGATGCAGGTCCAGCGCCAGCCGGTGGATGCCCTCATCGTGCCGGAAGGCGAAAGCCGCGCGTAACTTCGTCAGGCCGGGCCACCAGAGGACGATGCCCGTCAGCAGGGAGACAGTCAGGCCTAGGCCGAGCCAGCCGACGAGAGTTTCGCCCCCGCGCCCCAGCAGTAATTGGGCATGCAGATTCACCAGCCCGCTACGCAGGGTATGCCCCCACAGGCGGCTGGCAACGATCTCGCCAGTGTAAGGATTCATCGCGACCATGCGCGGTGCGTAGTCCTCGCCCAGGGTATCCAGCGGCTTTTCATACCAGGCGGTCAGCGGCTTGTCCGGCGCGCGTGGCAGTTCCAGCGTCCAGGCGCCCCGGTCATCGGGGTAGGCGTGACGCAGCGCGGCCATCAGGCTATCCAGTGTTTGTGGCTGGCCGCCCGAAGGATTGATGACGAGGGCGGGATTGAACAGTCGGTCCAGTCCCTCGCCGGAAAGGCTCAGGCTGCCGGTCAGGCCCACCAGGGCAAAGAAGAATCCCAGGGTCAGGGCCAGGTAACGATGGACCGCAAACCAGACATGGCGAGCGCCGGCGAGGGAGAACGGCAGGGTGCTCATGTGCGGGCGGTCAGGCCGGAAATTTCAGCGGCAGCGGGATTGCCAGTATTCGAGTTCTGGGTGCTGGCAGAGATCCCGCACCAGTTCCAGCGCCGCCTTCAGATGCCGCTCCGCCGCCGGGCTAAGACCCTCGCCCAGTTCAAAACTCTGGCCCCGTATGCCGAGCAGGAAGCTGGGGGGAGGGGCGTCGGCGTGGTAGTTTCGATAAACATGCAACACCGAGGCCGGGCTGATGGCGTGGGTGCTGTAGCTGGGGTCAGCCGCCGGCTCGATTCGCGAAAACTGGTAAGGCTCCGGGCAATCCACATGGGCGTCGGCGAACAGCACCAGTCGCCGCCCGGCGATATCCAGCGCATGTTCGACCTGCAACTGAAAGTCAGTCAGCCACTCGATCCCGCCCGCCCGCCGCCGAACGTCCGGGTCGAGCAGATTCTCCAGACGCTCGATCAGCAGGGGACCCAGGGCGTCATCGCCCCGGCTGGGATTGCCGTAGCCGAAGATCAGGATGCCGGGAATTCCGGCATCCCGAGAGGGATCGGCCAGACTCAACCGTGGCGTTCCAGGCGGGCCACCAGATTTTCTTCCGCGTCCAGCACCTCTAGTTCCAGCGGCATCTTGCCCAGGGCGTGGGTGGCGCAGGAGAGGCAGGGATCGTAGGCACGGATGGCGACTTCAAGATGATTCAGCAGACCCTCGGTGGGTTCCTTCCCGTCCAGATAGGTGGCGGCCACCTGGCGGATGGACTCATTCATTGCCTGGTTGTTGCTGGTCGTGGACACGATCAGGTTGGCTTTGGTGACCAAATCCTGATCATCGATCTGATAGTGATGGAACAGCGTGCCGCGCGGCGCCTCGATGACTCCGATGCCCTCGTAGCGCTTTTCGCCCTTGACCATCAGATCCTGACCCATGATGTCCGGGTCATGCAGGTAGCGCTTGATGCCTTCGGCGGAATGCAGCGTCTCGATCATGCGCGCCCAGTGGAAGGCGAGCGAACTGTGCACCGGGCCGCCGGCGCCATGAGCCATGAATTCGAGTCGTGCCGCCTCAGCCTTCGGTGTGTCGATGAAGTCGCAGTTATTGACGCGCGCCAGCGGACCGACCCGATACCAGCCATTCTCCCGGCCCAGCGAGACGATGTACGGGAACTTCATATAGGTCCAGGACCGGACCTCTTCGCGCAGGTAGTCGGTGTAGCCACGATAATCGACATGGTCGAAGATGGTGTTGCCCAATTCGTCATGGGCGCGCAGACCGCCATGGTAAAGATCCAGCGCGCCATCCGGCCGGATCAGGCTGAGGAAATTGGAGCGGATAAAGGCGAACTGATCATTGTGTTCGAGATCGCTTAGGAACAGGCTTTTCGCCAGCTCGACCGCTTCGGCGGAACAGGTCAGCGCGTCCTCGATCCCTTCCAGCAGATAATCGACCTCTTCCCGGCTCAACGATTTGTTCATGCCGCCGGGCAGGGCGCCCGTGCCATGCACGCGCTTGCCGGTAATCATGCGGATCACTTCCTGCCCGTACTTGCGCAGTTTCACGCCCTTGACCGCGATCTCCGGATACGCCTCCAGCACCCCGACGATATTGCGCTTGGCCAGGTCGCTGCCAAAGCCAAACAGGAGGTCTGGCGAGGAGAGGTGGAAGAAGTGCAGCGCATGAGATTGTAGGGTCTGGCCGAAGTGCAGCAGACGGCGCAGCTTGTCGGACGTTGGCGTCAGAGTGTCCACCCCCACCAGTTGATCGACGGCCTTGGCGGCGGCCAGATGGTGACTCACGGGGCAGATGCCGCAAAGGCGTTGCACCAGTACGGGCAGTTCCCAATAGGGCCGGCCCTGGATGAAACGCTCGAAGCCGCGAAACTCGACGATATGCAGCCGCGCCTGCTTGACCTGATTATCCTCGTCCAGCAGCAGGGTGACCTTGCCGTGGCCCTCGACCCGCGTCACGGGTTCGACGACGACGCGTTTGAGATTTTCCGGGTTGGTGGCGGTTTCGAGATGCTCGTACATGACGGTCTCCAGAGAAGCGGGGAATTTGAAATATTTGGGGGCAAGCATAGCACAGACCAATGGCCCGAAAGGCGCCGGCGACAGGCGCTGGCTGGTGCATGACACGGTCTTTTGCCAAGGGCGGTTGGTTGCGGTATGTTTGCCGGGGAGGCGCTGTTTTCAGTGCCTCGACAAGAAAGGAAAATCCAAAGGTACTCCAATCGCGTCACGGAAGTGCGCGGTGGCAGGTATATAAACTATTTCTTCAAGGCAAGAAGGAGTCCAACATGTTTCTCAAGCAAAAAACGGAAGGGCATCTGGTTGAAGTGCTGGGTATGAATGACCTGGTCAACCCGACCCACAAAAATATCATAGGCCGCCTTCATTACGGCGAAGAGATGCAGGATCCCGAGAAATTCGCCAAGACCAATCTGGTCTTCCCGTCCGGCGAGGAACTGCCTCGCTGCTGGCTGGATGTCCATTACCGCGACGCGGAACTGCGCAAATAAGCCATTGCCGTTCAGCCCGAGGCGAGACGGTGGGCCTGCCGTGTCGTCTCGGGCAGCCGGTATTTCCGGGTACACCGCATCACCCAGGCCACCGCCGTTTCCAGGCTGATGCGGTGACCCACTGAGACATAAATCGGCTTGACTCCAGGGCGGGTCCGCAACACAGCCCCCACGCATTCATCCCCCTCCATCAGGGGCGCCCATTCCCCCCGCCCTCCGGGAACCTCATCATGCCGGCCGATGAGCCGCGTCTTGCCGACGCCAATCGTGGCGACCCCTGTCAGTACTCCCAGGTGCGAGGCCAGGCCCAGCCGGCGCGGGTGGGCGATGCCCTGACCATCCGCCAGAATCAGGTCGGGCAGAGTGTCGAGCGCCTCCCAAGCCTTCAGCAGAGCGGGAATTTCCCGGAAGGACAACAGTCCCGGCACATAGGGAAAGAGTGTCGGCAGGCGCGCCAGCCGTGACTCCACCAAAGCCAGCCCCGGATACTCCAGCACCGCGATGGCCGCCCGGGTCACGGTCCCGCCCGCCTCGAAGCCCACATCGACTCCGGCCACGTAACGGATGGGCTCCGGTAAAGCGTCTTCCCTGATCACCGCCTCGCGCAGCCTGTTTTGGATGGCTATCGCCTCGCGGGGTGACACGTCCCAAGGGTGGGTGAGAAGCGAATTCATCAGATATATTCTAGTCATCCAATCAATTCACCGTAAAGATAAGGCTACACTCTTGAGTCGGGGCTGGACAGTGACCTGTACGGGAAACAGGAAGGCGCGGTCGTGGGCTACCACTCCAAGAAGCCGGGGCGGCCGTCGCATACCTATCACACCTACTGGGTGGCCGGTTTGCGACTGGTTCTGGACGCCGATGTCCTGGCGGGCCATCACAGTCACTCCAACCACACGCTGCCGGGCTTGGTCCGCCTGCTAGATCGCCTCGCGCCGGATCAGCGGCCTTAGAACCCGTCCAAAAATAACTTGTACAAGTTCAAGTCGATGGGCGGATGGTGTAATTCCATTCACCGTGGAAATCGGCCCGTTCAATGTGAATCGTTTCGAGTTCTTCGTCGGTCACCTGAATACCTTTCGGGTAGACATTGGTGTCGATTTCCGCCGCGATTCGAAGGCCGGTCCGGGTCGTGGTTGCCGCGATGAGATTAACGATAACCTCATGGCTGATCAGTGGCTTTCCCCGCCAATTCATGCTGATGTGGCTGAACATGCGATGTTCGATCTTATTCCACTGGCTGGTCCCCGGCGGAAAATGGCACACCGAGATGCGCAGTCCGGTCAGGTCCGCCAACCGCTGTAGCGCCACCTTCCACAGTCGAACCCGCGCCCCGTTGCTGCCGCCGCCATCGGCGGTGACCAACAGTTCGGTTGCCCCCGGATAGCGGGTACAGCCCATTTTCTCCCACCACCGCCGAAGCGTCTCCACGGCAAACTCGGCCGTGTCGTGGTCGACTCCGACACTGACCCAGCCCACATTGGCCGCCGGATCATAGACCCCATAGGGACTCACTTTTCCCAAGGTCTTGTCCATAAAGTCATAAACCCGAACCGGCTCGGGATCCCCTTGGGGACGCCATTCCCGACCCCCATTCTTGAAATCGCCCACCAACGCCTTCTTCTTCGTGTCGACCGAAACGACCGGTTGTCCTCGCCGTTGAAAATCCTCGACCCGATCATGAATGAAATGGAATTGAGCGTCCCGATCTGGATGGCTCGCGCCCTCCTTGGTCTTCTGGTTTCCCTGAAGGCTATAACCCATCTCCTCCAGCAGGGTCGCGACGGTCTGACGCCCAATCCGATAGCCTTGTTGTTCGAGGGCCGCCGCCAGTTGGCGCGTACTCAAACAGGTCCAGCGCAGGGGATTGTCCGGGTCGCCGCGGGTCGTCGGCTCCACCAGTCCTTCCAAGGCGGCCCGTAACGCCGGCTCGCGCTCGATCAACTTCTTGCGTCCACCACCCGCCTTTCGGATTCGATCCAGAGCCTCTGTCGCACCCTGCTTCTCGACATGGCTCGACCGCTCCGCATACAGCGTCATCCGCGACAGCCCCGTCGCCTTGGCCACGAGGGTTTGGCCCCCATAACCCAGGGCTTCGGCTTCTGCCGCCGCCCACACCCGGCGTCCCCGCTCATCCAATACTGCGGAGACCCGTTCATATTTCTTGCGTAGCGTCGCAACGATCTCATCATGGCTCATGATCAGATCGTCGCTTACCCCGAAGAGTTGTACAAGTTATTTTTGGACAGGCCCTTACCTGATCCGTGGGGATCGCGGCTTCGGCAACGACCCGGTGATGCGGGAACTGGCAGCGCGTGAGCAACCCTATCTGTTCAAGCTACGCCTGACCGCCGGGATCAAGCGGCTTCTGGAGCGGCGCTGCTTCGGCGCCCACTGGGAAGACGCCGGGGCCGGCGGGGTGGGCACGGACGATCACCTCCGCCTGAGCGGCTGGGACCGAGATCGGCGGGTGGTGATTCTGCGCCGGCGACTCCAGGGCGATATGTTGCTGGCGGGCCGGATCGAGGGACAGGAGGTCCTGGCGTTCGTGGAGGCCGAGGCCCCGCCGCAGCGCTATGAATACGCCGTCCTGGTCACCTTACTGCCCCACGCAGTCCTTACGGTGGCTCAACTCTAATCGGGACCGGGACGATGCCGAGAACAGCTTCGACGAATTTAAGAACCAATGGGGCTGGGGTGGGTTCACCACGAAGGATCTGCAGCGCTGCCAACTCACTGCCCGAGCGGTGGCGCTCGCGTATAACGGGTGGTCCTTGTTCGTGCGACTGGCCCATCCCAAGGCCCGCATGGAAACTCTCACCAGCCGCCCGCTGTTGCTCGCCGGCATCGCCGAAAAAACCCGCCATGCTCGCCAGGACCGGCTGACCATCACGCCGCTGCACGGCTATGGGGAACAGGCCAAAGCCCCGTTGCTGAGCGTCAGTCGTCTGCTCAATACCTGGCATCGCGCTGCGGAGCAGTTGAAGCTGAAAACCGTCTGGCAGTTCGTGTGCGACCACCTCATTGAGGCCCTGACCGGCTTCAATGGGCGAATACCAGCGCTATCGCCACCCGATACCCCCTGATTTCGTACCCGCCTAGGGACAACTGCCGGATTTAGCGTGAAAGACACCCATGCCGAGGCGAACACCTCCCTGGCCTGAGGTTGGCCCTCTCCCAAAACGTATCGATGTAAAGCCGCGTCGCGCGGCCGCTAGGCGGTAGCGGGCGTGATAAAGCC
>Ga0172372_10010178_pt1 | contig 12093 bp, 10 predicted proteins | sample LakKiv5m_2_FD_114544 | JGI IMG/M metagenome (GOLD analysis project Ga0172372, IMG submission 114544) | Freshwater microbial communities from Kabuno Bay, South-Kivu, Congo - kab_092012_9.5m | ecosystem: Environmental > Aquatic > Freshwater > Lake | place: Democratic Republic of the Congo...
CCTGCCGCTCACCTCCCTCTCCCCTCCGTCGCCCGGAGTCGCGAGCGCCCCCGGCGCCTACGCCGACTCCGCCGCCCCCACGGCCGGCGTCGCCGCCCGTGATCACCGCCCCCCGGGGGTGGTCGACGCCCTGGTCGGCGTCGGCGGCCCGCTCGCCCTGGGGCTCTGCTTCCGCCCCGCCGTCCACGCCGACTGGGTGGTCGGGAGCTACCTCGTGGGCCTCCTCGGCTCGCTGGCCTTCACGCTGCCCACCCTGCTCGTGGCCCACCAGGCCTTCGGGCTGCGCGGCGAGTGGGTCGGGCTCGCCAACGGGCTCGCCTGGACCGCGGTGCGCGCGGGACGGGTCGCGCTCGCCTGCGTGCCGGTGGCCGCGCTCTACGTCGCCGCCGACCAGGTCGCCCCGGCCCTCTGGTTCGTGCTGCTCGTCGCCCAGGGCGCGCTCCTGTTGGTCGCCGGGGCGCGGGCGCTGGCGGCACCGCAGGGAGGCGACTGGCGCGCCGTCCCGTTCACCTTCGCCTGGGCCGGGCTGACCGGCCTCGTCGGCGCGGTCCTCCTGCTCGCCTGGACGCAGGCATGAACCGCCCCTCGTTGTTCTCCGCGGTGATCCGGGACCCCATCGGCGCGCTCGACCGGTGGAGCGGCGAGGACCTGGGTTGGCTCGTGCCCCGGCTGGGCGCCCTGCTGGTCGGGACCTCGTCGCTCTACGGCTTCAGCGTCGGCATCCACCACAGCCTCGAGCAGGGCCTCTACTCGGCCGTGAAGATGCCCCTCGTGTTCTTCGCGCCCGCGCTGCTCGCCGCTCCGGCCCTGGGGGCGGTGGCCGACGCGCTCGGCCTCTCCCTCCCCCCGCGCCGGGCCGCCGCGGCCAGCCTCCTGGCCATGACCCGGGTGGCCGTGGTGGCGCTCGCCATCGCCCCCGTCGCCTGGCTCTTCGCCGAGGCCTCGCGCAACTACGAGTTCGTCGCCCTCTCCACGGCCGGTGTGCTGCTCGTGTCGGGGCTCTTCGGTTGGGGGCTCCTGGCGCGCTCGCCGACCGGGTGGGCCACCGCCTCCTGGACCTCCCGCGCCGGCATGGCGGTCGCCGCGGCGCTGCTCTTCGGGGTGGTGACCGCCCAGGCCGGATGGCTCCTGCGCCCCTTCGTGCTCCGCCCCCGCCTCGAGCCCGAGCTCTTCCAGGCTCCCGAGAGCGACATCTTCACCGAGATCCGGAGGCGGTTGTGAACGGGGTGGGGTGGGTCGCGCTCGCGGCGGGTTGGGTCGCGGTGGGGCTGGCCGTGGCCGGACTGCTCCTGCGCCAGGGCCAGACCACCCCGGCGGCCCTGGCGGCGCTGGTGTGCTGGCCCCTCCTCCTCCCCCTCCTGGGCGCCGCGCGCCCCGCCGCCGGGCCCTACGGGGTGCGGATCGACGAGGCCGTGGCGCGGCTGGACCGAGCCCTGCGCGAGGTCGGCGAACCCCTGCCGGAGGACCTGCGCGCCCTGGCCCGGGCGCTGCACCAGGCCGACGCCCGGGTGGCGCGCTACGACCGCCTCCACGCCGACGCCGCCGACGCCGAGCCCGAGGACCGGGCGCGACTCGTGGAGGCGCGGGCCCGCGCCGCCGGTGAGCTCGAGTCCGTGCTCGCGGAGGTGGTCCGGATGCGGGTCCAGGTCGGGCTCGCCGCGCTGGCGGAGGGGGCGCCGGTGCGCGCCCGGCTCGGGGAGCTCTCCGCGCGGGTCGGGGGCGTCGACGAAGTGGCGGCGATAGGGGCGAGGGCATGAGCGCCGACAGCGGAGCCGAGATCCTCATCGTGGACGACGACCCACGGCTGCGGGAGCTGGTCCGCTACACGCTCACCCGCGCCGGCTTCGCGGTCCGGGAAGCGGGCGACGGCCGCGCGGCCCTGGCGGCGGTCCAGGCCCGTCAGCCGGACCTCGTGGTCCTCGACGTGCTGATGCCCGAGCTCGACGGCATCTCGGTGTGCCGCGAGCTCCGCAAGTCCCACGACCTCCCGGTCGTATTCCTCTCCTCGCGGGGGGAGGAGGTGGATCGCATCCTCGGCCTGGACCTGGGCGGGGACGACTACCTCGCGAAGCCCTTCGCCCCCGGCGAGCTGGTGTCGCGCGTGAAGGCCGTGTTGCGGCGCACGCGGAAGGTTTCGGCCGCCGCCGTGGTGGTGGAGGGGGCGCGGGTCCGCGTCGACCTCCAGCAGTTCCGCGCCTGGGCGGGCGGGCAGGAGCTCACGCTCACCCGAACCGAGCTGCGCATGCTCCACGCCCTGGTGGCCGCGGCCGGCGGCGTCCTGTCCCGGGACCAGCTGGTCCGCGCCGCCTACGACGGCCCCCACTTCGTGTCGGACCGCACGGTGGACTCGCACATCCGCGGCGTCCGCGCCAAGCTGCGCGGGCACGACGCGGACGGCATCGACACGGTGACCGGGGTCGGCTGGCGCTGGTCGGACCGGTGACGGCTCGCCCGGGCTGGACCGAGCGCCTCGCCCGGCGCCTGTGGGGCTCCGGCATCCCCCTCCAGAGCGCGCTCCTGGTGACGCACGCCGGGATGCTGCTCCTCCCCGTCGTGCTCCTCCTCGGCACCGGAGCGTTGGCCCACGACCAGGCCAACCAGCGCGAGAAGGAGCTCACGCGGGAAGGGCGGCTGGTCGTGGCCCTGCTCGAGGCGCGGCTCGGACCAGCGCTCGCGGACCCGGCCCGCTGGGGCGAGGCCAGCCCCGTCCTCGCCGAGGTGTACCGGATCACCGGGGTCGGGGCGCGGCTGGTGGACAGCGAGCGCGTCGTCCGGGCGACCAACGGGCCCCGGGCCGGCGAAAGGCTGGAGGATCGGCCCGAGCTCGCCGGAGCGCTGGGCGGGCAGGCCACCGCCGTGTCCCGGCGCGGGATCCCGGCGGTCGGGACCAGCCCGGAGGCGGAGCGCGCGTGGTCCTTCGCCGCCCTGCCCATCGAAGCGGGGGGCCGCGTCCAGGGGGCGTTGGTGGTGGTCCACGCGAGCCGCGAACCCGTGGAGGTGATGGCCGCGATGAGCCGCGAGCTGGGCTGGGGCGCGGCCGTGGCCACCCTGGTCGCCTTCGGCGCGGCCATCTACGCCGGATGGCGCCTCTCCCGGTCGCTGCGCGCCCTGGCGGGTGTGGCGGACGGGGTCGCCGAAGGGCGGGACGCCGACCTGGGCCGCATCGCCCACACCCGCGTGGCCGAGGTGCGCCGACTCGCGCACGCCTTCGAGCGCATGACCCTGCGCCTGCAGGAGCGCATCCGCTACAACGAAGACTTCGCCTCCCACGTGTCCCACGAGTTCAAGACGCCGCTCACCACCCTGGCGGGCACCATGACCCTGCTCGCCGAGGACGCGGACATGCCCGCGGAGCAGCGTCGCCGGTTCCTCGACAACGCGCGCACGGACGTCGACCGCCTCCAGCGGATGGTGCAGGGGCTCCTCGAGCTGGCCCGGGTGGAGTCGGCCGATCGCTCCGAGACGATCGCCCTGGACGAGATCCTCGGGGACGTCGCGGACCGATACCGGGTCGGCTTCCAGCCCGGCGCACTGGCGGTACGGGGCAACCCCTCGCTCATCGAGCTGGCGGCGGTGAACCTGGTCGAGAACGCGCTCACCCACGGGGGGCCTCCGGTCGTGCTGCGCAGCTTCGCGGGCGGCTTCGTCGTGGAGGACGGCGGCCCCGGCATCTCGCCCGCCAACCTGCCGCGGGTCTTCGAGCGCTTCTTCACCACCGGGCGTGATCGTCAGGGCACCGGGCTCGGGCTCGCGCTGGTCCGGGCGGTGGCGCGGGCGCACGGCGGAGACGTGACGGTGGAGAGCCGACCCGGGCGGACGGTCTTCACCGTCACCCTCGATCCAGGGTCAGGCGGGTCCCCCCGCGCGCCAGGATGACGCGTTCGCGGGCCACGAGCAGGACGGCCACGCTGGCGAGGGCCACCACCAGCCCGGCCCACACGCCGGCCGCGCCCAGGTCCAGCCCCCAGGCGAGCCACGCGCCCACCGGCAGGCCCACGAGCCAGTAGCCGACCACGTTCGCGGTGGCCGGCACCGTCAGGTCGCCGGCGCCACGGAGCACCCCGAAGGCCACCACCTGGGCCCCGTCGAAGAGCTGGAAGGCCGCCGCGAGCGGGAGCAGCGCCACCGCGATGGCCACGGCGTCGAGGTCGGTGGTGAACGCGGCGGCCAGCGGGCCGGGGAGGAAGGCGAAGAGCAGCGCGGACACGCTCATGGCCCCCGCTCCCAGCAGCTGGGCCGCGATCGCGGCGTGACCCCAGGGCAGGCCCGCGCCCACCCGCTGCCCCACCCGGATCGCCGCGGCGGTGCTGACCCCCAGCGGGACCATGAAGGAGACGGACGAGAGCTGCATGACCACCGTGTGCCCGGCCAGCGTCACCGCGCCGAAGCTGCCCACCATGAAGCCCGCCACGAGGAAGCTCCAGACCTCGCTGGCCATCTGGAAGCCCTGCGGCAGGCCCAGCCGCGCGAGCTCGCCGACCGGCTTCGGCTCGAAGCGCTGCGCCACGCCGCGCCAGAGCCGCCGGAGCTCGACGCGCTCGAGCCAGACCAGGAGGCCCAGCTGGAACCAGCCTGACGCCACCGTGGCCAGCGCCGCGCCCACCACCCCCAGCGCCGGGGCGCCGAAGTGGCCGAAGATGAACACGTAGTCGACCGCGGCGTTCACGAGGTTGGCCAGCACGATGGCCACCATGGCCGGGCGCGTGGAGCCGCGCCCCTGCACCACCGAGCGCACCACGTGGAAGACGAGGCCCGCGGGGACTCCGAGCGAGAGGACCGCCGCGTAGGCGCCGGCGTCCGGGAGCGGCCCCGCGGGTTGGCCCAGCAGGCGGAGGCCGGGCTCGGCGGCGAGGTAGAGCGCCGCGGAGGGGACGGAGAGGAGGAGCGCCAGCGCGAGGCCGCGTACCAGCGTCCGGCCCACCGCCGCGTCGTCCCCGGCGCCATGGGCCTGGGCCACGAGGGGGTCGATCGCGCGGAGCATCCCGAAGGCGAACACGCTGATGCCGAAGCCCCACATCGACCCGAGCGAGACCGCCGCCATCGCCTCGGCGGACACCCGGCCCACCATCATGGTGTCGACGACCGACATGCTCATCCCGGCGAGCTGGCCGAGGGTCACCGGCCAGGCGAGCCGCACCTGGGTCCGGATCTCGGCGAGGAGGGCGGAGGACATGGACCGCGACGGTAGTCCGTCCCGTCCACGTCGGCCCCCGCCCGACCCGGCCCCGCCGGCCCGGATAATCTCGACGGCTGCAAGGACCTGCCAATGTCCCTCCCCGACCGGGTCGACGTCCTCGTGCTGGGCACCGGCGTCGCCGGGCTGATGGTCGCCCTGAAGGCCGCGCGTGTCGGCTCGGTGCTGGTCGTGGCCAAGACCACGCGCCAGGAGTCCAACACCGCGTGGGCGCAGGGGGGGATCGCCGCCGTCTGGGACGACGCGGACTCCACCGACAACCACGTGCAGGACACCCTCGTCGCCGGGGCGGGTCTGTGCCGGCGCGAGGCGGTGGACCAGACCGTCCACGAGGCCGCCGCGCGGGTCAAGGAGCTCATCGACCTCGGGGTGCAGTTCTCCCGGCGCGACGATCGGCCCGCGGAGTACTCCCTCCATCGCGAGGGTGGGCACTCCCATCGTCGCATCCTGCACGCGGACGACCTGACCGGCGCCGAGGTGGTGCGCGCGCTCCTCGCCGCGGTGGACGCGGACCCCAGCATCCAGCTCGTGGAGCAGGTGATCGGGGTCGACCTGGTCACCGAGTCGGGGCTGGCGCGCCGCAAGGGCCTGCCCCCCGTCGAGCCGGACCGGGTGCTCGGCGCCTACCTGATGGACACGCGCACCGGCCGGGTGCACGCCGTGGCGGCGCGTGTGGTGATCCTTTGCACCGGGGGGGCCGGCAAGGTCTACCTGTACACGACCAACCCCGACATCGCCTCGGGCGACGGCATCGCCATGGCCTGGCGGGCCGGGGCCCGGGTCGCGAACCTCGAGTTCGTCCAGTTCCACCCCACGTGCCTGTTCCACCCCCACGCCAAGAGCTTCCTCATCTCCGAGGCGCTGCGGGGGGAGGGCGGGGTGCTCCGGCTCGCGAACGGCGAGCGGTTCATGCCCCGCTACGATCCCCGCGCCGAGCTGGCTCCGCGCGACATCGTGGCGCGCGCGATCGACGACGTGCTCAAGCGTCGCGGGGACGACTGCGTCTTCCTCGACATGACCCACCTGGACCGGTCCGCGCTCCAGGCCCGGTTCCCGAACATCTGGGCCCGCACCCAGGAGCTCGGGATCGACATGGCCACCACGCCGCTCCCGGTGGTCCCCGCCGCCCACTACTTCTGCGGCGGGGTCCAGACCGATCTCGCCGGCGAGAGCTCCATCCGGAACCTCTACGCGGTGGGGGAGGCGGCCTGCACCGGGCTCCACGGCGCCAACCGGCTCGCGTCCAACTCGCTCCTCGAGGCCCTGGTGTTCGCGCACCACGCCGTGGAGAGCGCCGCGGCCAGGCTCCCCGACCTCCCGGCCCCCGAGCCCCTCCCTCCCTGGGACCCGGGGCGGGCGGTGGACTCCGACGAGCAGGTCGTCATCACCCAGGTGTGGGACGAGATCCGACGCTTCATGTGGAACTACGTCGGCATCGTGCGCACCACCCGGCGCCTCCTGCGCGCCCGCTCGCGGGTCGAGCTCGTGCAGGAGGAGATCCACGACTACTACTGGGACTTCACGCTCACCGCGCCGCTCATCGAGCTCCGCAACCTGGCCACCGTGGCCGACCTGGTGATCGAGAGCGCGCTGCGTCGCCGCGAGAGCCGCGGGCTCCACTACACGCTCGACTTCCCCAACCCCGACGGCCGTTGGATTCGCGACACCGTCCTGCGGAGGAGGATCTGAGGGGCGGCCTCGCGTCGCGAGCGGCCCGGCGGCGGGCTACCTTTCGACCCATGCCGGCGCCGTCCTGCTGATGCTCCTGGTGACCCCCGCCTGGGCGCTGACCCTGGAGGAGGTCGTCCAGCGCGCGGGCGAGGTCGACCCCGTCGCGCTGGTCGCGGAGCTCGACGCCCGGCGGACCCGTCTGGAGTCGGCCGAGGCGATCCTCGGCCTGGGGCCGACGCCGACGCTGGATCTGTCGCGGAAGTGGGGCCCCGGGGTGGTGAGCGACCGGGGCTCCCTGACCGTCTCGCTGCCGCTGGTCGATCCCCCCGCGTGGCTGGACGCCGCCGAACAGGCCCACCAGGCCCGCGCCGCCACCCGGACCGCCGAGGCGACGCGGCTCGACGCGCAGTACGCCGCCGCGCAGCTCGCCTTCGCGCTCCTCGCCGCCGACGCGCGGCTCGAGGCGGCGCGGCAGGCGGTGGCCGTGGCCGGGGCGACCGCCGAGGTGGCCGGGGCGCGCGTGACCGCCGGCCTCGACGCCGCGCTGGCGGGCGAATCCGCTCGGCTCGGTCTGCTGACCGCTCAGGCCGCGTTGGCCGAGGCCGAGGCCGAGCAGGCCATCGCGCGGGCCACGCTCGCACGTGCCATCGAGCAGGAGGTCGACCGACTCGAGCCCGCCGAGGTGCCCGCCCTCCCCGAGGGGTCCGGGCGTTCGCCGTGGCTGGACGCCGCCGCCTCCTCGTGGGCCGCCGCGCGGATGGAGAAGGGGCAACGTTTCGCCGAGATGTTCCCGACCGGCGCGCTGCGCACCTCCACCGACCTCTACGGGCAGGGCGGTTGGACCGTGACCTTCGACGGCGTCTGGACCTGGGACGGCCTCGCCGGGCCGGCGCAGCGCTTCCAGCAGGCCGATCTCGACGCGCGGATCGCCCAGGTGCAGCTCGAGGCGCTCGAGCGCGACCTCGCCCTCGGACTCGGCACCGCCCGCGCCCGCGCGCAGGCCGCCGATCGCCTCGCCGAGGTCGCGCGCGCCCGGGAGAGCCTCGCCGCCGAGTCGCTCCGCGTCGCCCAGGCCCGCCTCCAGGCCGGGCTCGTCTCCGTCCTCGAGACCCTGCGTTTCCAGGACGAGGCCGCCGCCGCCCGGCTCGCCCGCGTCGACGCCGACCAGGCCCGCGCCCAGGCCCACCTCGAGGCCCGCCGACTCGCCGGCCTCCCCTGGGACTGACAGCCCCCCTCACCGCCGTCCGTCTCGCGCGCCCCCCACGGCTCCCCGCCCCCCCCGCTCGTGCCGAGTCGCGGGGTAGGGTGCCTTTGTTGGCGGTCCCCCGCCAAAAAATGGAGGGGAGGACCTGCAGGGGCCTCCCCTCGAAAAGCTCAGCTCCCGCTGACGCAGTCGTAGTTGAGCGAGCCCGGCGTGCCGTACTCCCGCGAGGTGCCGTCGACCCACCAGGTGTCCGCGCTCGTGGGCTGCGCGCACCACCACGTGAGGTCGTCGTTGTCCACGGTGTCGTAGTGGTTCGGGTCCAGGGTCATGGACCGGGTCGCCTCGCGCGGCCAGTAGCCGTCGGTCGCGTCGTAGTACCAGATCACGTCGTCTATGAGCCTGCCGGACGCGCTGCCCCCGCCCACGTAGAGCGCGAGTCGGTCGTTGTCGCGCTGCAGGTTGAACGTGTTGTCGTGGAAGTAGCCCGAGTACGACGAGGACTGGGTCTCGTCGCCCCAGATGTAGTCGCAGTACAGCGGGACGCTGGCGTCGGTGTCGCCCTCGTAGTTGTCGGTCTTGCAGAAGACGGCGTACGAGCCGGCCGGGACCACCACCCCGTCCGCCGGATCCACGAAGTAGGTGTCGGTGCCCACGGTGTACTCGGTGCGGAGGATGTACCAGTTGCCCATGTCGATGTCGTACGAGGTCGTGTTGTAGATCTCGAACCACATTCCGGCGTTCTGGGTGGAGGTGGCGCCGAAGCGTGGCTGCCGGTGCACTTCGGTGATGACCAGATCGCCTTCGGTCAGCGCGTCGTCGTCCACCCAGCCGTCGCAGTCGGTGTCGAAGTAGTCGATGTCGTCGGTGACGCTGGGGTTCACGGTGGGGTCGGCGTCGTCGCAGTCCGTGTTGTTGGACACGTACCCGGCCGGCGCGGAGCACTGGAACACGGACACGGCGAGGTTGCCGTAGCCGTCGCCGTCCGCGTCCTCGTACCAGTTGGCCTCGCCGGTCGCGCCCGCCTCGTCCGAGTTGCCGTCGCAGTCGTTGTCCTGGCCGTCGCAGACCTCCGGCGCGCTGGGGCTCACGTCGGCGTCGGTGTCGTCGCAGTCCGCCGAGTTGCGCACCCCGTCGTCGGGCTCCGTGCAGGCGTTGAAGGTCTCGGTGGAGCCGTACCCGTCGTTGTCGCTGTCGCGGAAGTACGGGTCCCCGTCGGCGGGGGGATCGTCGTCCACCAGGCCGTTGCAGTCCTCGTCGACCCCGTCGCAGGTCTCGCCGCCGTCGGGGTTCACCGCCGCGTCGGTGTCGTCGCAGTCGCCCGCGACGTCGGCGCCGGTGCCCTCGCAGGCGCTGGTGGCGGTGCCGTCCGCGCCGTACCCGTCGCCGTCACCGTCCTCGTACGTGGTGACGGTGTCCACTGCGTCCTCGTCCACCGAGCTGTCGCAGTCGTTGTCGACGCCGTCGCACAGCTCGGCGGCCCCGGGGTTGGTGAGCGCGCTCGAGTCGTCGCAGTCCGTCCCGTCCGAGCCGTAGCCTTCGGGTGCGTCGCACGCGACGCTGCTCATGGACATGTCGCCGTAGCCGTCGGAGTCCCCGTCCAGGTACCAGGTGGACGCGTCGACGGCGCCGCCGTCCACGTCGCCGTCGCAGTCGTTGTCCACGTTGTCGCAGACCTCGGTCGCGCCCGCGTTGACGGCCGCGTTCGAGTCGTCGCAGTCCTCGCAGGCGGGGTACCCGTCGGAGTCCAGGTCCGCGTAGCCCACCGAGCCGTCGCAGTTGTAGTCCACCGCGTCGGTGCACGACTCCTCGGCGCCCGGGTTGTAGGCGGGGTCGGCGTCGTTGCAGTCGCCCACCACGTCGGTGTACCCCTTCACGGGGTCGCAGGACTGCACGGCTTCGGTGGAGGCGTCGCCGTAGCCGTCGCCGTCGGTGTCGGCGTACCAGGTGCCCTGGTCCACCGCGTCGGTGTCCACCACGCCGTCGCAGTTGTCGTCGATGTCGTTGCAGGTCTCGGTCGCCGCCGGGTTCACCGACGCGTTCGAGTCGTCGCACTCTTCGCAGGCGATCCAGCCGTCACCGTCCGTGTCCACCGAGCCGACCGATCCGTCGCAGTTGTAGTCCTCGGTGTCCGTACAGGTCTCGGCCGCGCCCGGGTAGTAGAGCTCGCTGCTGTCGTCGCAGTCGTCGGCGTTGGTGGCCACTCCCGTGGGAGGGTCGCCGCAGTACTCCACCGGGCTCGCGGCGTCGCCGTACCCGTCGCCGTCCGCGTCGGTCCACCCGGTGAGGCCGCCCTTGGCGCCGTCGTCCACGACCCCGGAGCAGTCGTTGTCCACACCGTCGCACAGCTCTTCCGCGTCGGGGTTGATGGCCGCGTCGGTGTCGTCGCAGTCCGCCCAGACGGCGTAGCCGTCAGCGTCCTGATCGGTGTCGTCGGTGCTCGGATCGCAGTCCTCGTCGATGCCGGAGTAGTAGACCTCCGCGGCGGCGGGATTGACCTGCGGATCGGTGTCGTCGCAGTCCCCGTCGTCGACGGTGAAGCCGTCGCCGTCCTGGTCGTCCAGCGGCTGCGTCCCGGACGAGTCGTCGTCCTTGTCCTTGCACCCGGCCGCGACGAGCAGCGCCAGAAGGGTCCAAACTCGCATCACTTCCTCCGTCGGTCAATCTACGTCCTATCCGGGAGTCCCTCAAGGAAAAACGGCGCGGGCGAGTCGGCAGTCGGACGTCGGGGGAGGTACCGGCTGCCGTACTGGATGCCGCTCACCACGCCCGCCGCGCCGGCGACCGCGGTGGGCACCCAGGTCTGGACGCCGAGCAGCGCGGCCACCACGGCGACGGAGAGGGCGACGGCCGTGACGCGGCCCCACGCGCTCGTCTCCGGAGGGGGGGCGCTGGCGGTGCGGAAGCGGTGGATCAGGATGAACACCATCGGCGCCTGGAGGATCTCCCGCGCGCACCAGGCGAGCATCCACGCGTCCGGGATGCGGTCGGCGACGGCGAGCGACCATCCGAGGTTGACGTGGAGGATCTTGTCCACCCAGCCGTCGAGCGCGGCGCCCGAGCGGGTGCAGGTGCCGGTGCGCCGGGCGACCTCCCCGTCGAGCACGTCGGTGAGCATCGCGACAAGGTACACGGCGACCGCCCAGGGGTGCCCGGCCCACCAGGGCGCGGCGACGGCCAGGGCGCCCCGGAGCAGGGTGAGCGCGCTGGCGGCGGTGTAGAGGTCCCGGAACACCATGGGCGAGGTCGTGCTTAGCCCACCGCCCTCGCCCGCGCGCGCGGGATACCCTCCCCCGATGAGCACGTTCCGCAAGCTGGCCAAGAGCGTGGTGGCGCACCTCGTCGGCGCGGACGCCCCGAAGGCGGCCCCCCCGGCGCCGCCACCGCCGCGGGCCCGTCCGGCCGCCTCCCCCGAGGCGACCCCTACGCCCGCCCCGTCCTCCGCCGCCGCACCTGCCCAACCTGCCGCACCTGCCGCAACCGCCCCGCGCGCCGCTCCTCCGGCGCCCCGTGGCGCGGCCGCCGAACAGCTCGCCACCATCGAGGCCTCCGCCCAGGAGGTGAAGGAGCGTCTGGACGCCGGGGAGACGGTGGTGCTGCTCGACGTGCGGGAGAACTTCGAGACCGCCGCCGGCGTCATCCCCGGGGCCCGGCTCATCCCGCTCGCCCAGCTCGCCCACCGCTGGACCGAGGTGGCCGACGTGGACGAGGTCGTCTGCTACTGCGCCTCGGGCGTGCGATCGCTCGAGGCCGCCCAGCTCCTGCGCCGGAACGGCGTGTTCAACGCCACCAGCCTCGTGGGCGGGGTGGGCGAGTGGGTGCGCGTCGGCGGCGCCATCGGCCGGCCGTCCCGGTAGCCAGGGCGCGCCGAGTCGTCCCGGGGGCCCTGCGGGGGCGCCCTTCGAACCCCTAGCAGGATGCTGCAAAACCCTCCCGTCGCATGCTCGCCCCCCCGGGCCGGGGTCGCCGCCGCTCGTCAGTCGCGTGTCTCGACACGCTCCTTCCTCGCGAATCGCGCGTCGAGCGC